>VYKN01000195.1_pt1 | contig 12491 bp, 15 predicted proteins | sample 5114581 | NCBI WGS metagenome assembly VYKN01 (sample SAMN12291810, study PRJNA351875) | freshwater metagenome | isolation source: freshwater lake | place: USA: Michigan, Baker Lake | collected 2011-08-08
GCGAGCGTCGCGGTCAGCGCCCGCGCAGCGGCGACCGGATCGCGGCCCTCGTCGGCGGCTTTTGCGATGGCGTCGACGATGGCCGAGCCGACCACGACCCCGTCGGCGATGCGGGCGACGGCGGTCGCCGCCTCGGCTGAGCGGATGCCGAACCCGACCGCGACGGGCAAGCCGGTCGCGGCCCGCACGCGGGACACCGCATCGGCCAGCGGCGCGGTGTCGATCGCCTTGTCGCCGGTGATCCCGGCGACCGAGACATAGTAGGCGAAGCCCGCCACGCCGTCCGCCACCGCGCCGATGCGGCCTGCGTCAGTGGTGGGGGTGAACAGCCGGATCAGCGCCAGATCCTGCGGGGCGAAGGCGGCGCGCAGCTCGCCGTCCTCTTCCGGCGGGGCGTCGACCACGATCGCGCCGTCGACGCCGGCCTGCGCTGCGCGGGCGGCGAAGGCGGCATAGCCCATCGCTTCGATCACATTGAGATAGCCCATCAGGATCAGGGGCGTTTCGGCATGCCGGTCCCGGAACCGGGTCGCGATCTCCAGCGTCGTCCGAAGCGTCACGCCGTTGGCGAGCGCCCGAAGCCCGGCCTTCTGGATCGCCGGGCCATCGGCCATGGGGTCGGTGAAGGGAAAGCCAAGCTCGATGACGTCCGCGCCGGCGTCCACCAGCGCGTCCAGGATCCCGTCGGTCGCTTCGATGGAGGGATCGCCGGCCATCACATAGGCCACGAAGGCCGCACGGCCCTCGCGCGACGCGCGGGCGAAGGCGGCGGAAAGGCGCGACACGCCCATCAGATCTGCATCCCCAGGGCCTCGGCGATGGTGAAGATGTCCTTGTCGCCGCGACCGCACAGATTCATCACCACGATCCCGCCCTTGCCGACGTCGCGGGCGATCTCCCCGACGCGGGCGAGCGCATGGCTCGGCTCCAGCGCCGGCAGGATGCCCTCAAGCCGCGCGCACAGCTGGAACGCCTCCAGCGCCTCGTCGTCGGTGGCGGAGAGGTAGGTCGCCCGGCCCGCGTCCTTCAGCCAGGCATGCTCCGGCCCGACGCCCGGATAGTCGAGCCCGGCGGAGATCGAGTGCGCCTCGAGGATCTGGCCGTCGTCGTCCTGCAACAGATAGGTGCGGTTGCCATGAAGGACGCCGGGCCGGCCGCCGGTGAGGGCGGCGGCATGCTGGCCGGTGTCGATACCGTGGCCGGCGGCCTCGACGCCATAAATCTTCACAGGTTCATCGTCGAGGAACGGGTGGAACAGCCCGATCGCATTGGAGCCGCCGCCGATGCAGGCGACCAGCGCGTCCGGCAGTCGGCCCTCGCGTTCGAGGATCTGGGCGCGCGTCTCGCGGCCGATCACCGACTGGAAGTCGCGCACCAGCGCCGGATAGGGGTGCGGGCCAGCGACCGTGCCGATGATGTAGAAGGTGTCGTGCGGATTGGAGACCCAGTCGCGCAGCGCCTCGTTCATGGCGTCCTTCAAGGTCGCCGCGCCCGAGGTCACGGGCCGCACCTCGGCGCCCAAGAGCCGCATGCGGAACACGTTCGGCGCCTGCCGGGCGACATCCGTTGCGCCCATGTATACCACACAGCGCAAGCCGAAGCGGGCGCAGACGGTGGCTGTAGCCACGCCATGCTGGCCGGCGCCGGTCTCGGCGATGATCCTCGTCTTGCCCATCTGCATGGCGAGAAAGATCTGGCCCATGCAGTTGTTGATCTTGTGCGCGCCGGTGTGATTCAGTTCGTCGCGCTTGAAATAGATTTTCGCCCCGCCGTGATGCTCGGTCAGGCGCTCTGCGAAATAGAGCGGCGAGGGCCGGCCCACATAGTCGCGCAGGAAGGCGTCGAGCCGGGGCTGGAAGTCCGGGTTCGACCTTGCGGCGGCATAGGCTTTCTCGAGCGCCAGAATGTTGGGCATCAGCGTCTCGGCGACGAACCGTCCGCCGAATTTGCCGAAATGCCCGCGGGCGTCAGGCTGTGCGCCCCAGCTGTTGCGTGCGTCCATCGCGCGTGATCTCAATCGAGCGCGGCCAGGAAGTCCGCGATCCGTTGCGCGTCCTTTAGGCCGGGAGCCCGCTCCACGCCAGAGGACACGTCGACGGCGCCCGCGCCGGAGGCCGTAACGGCAGCGGCGACATTGGCCGGGGTCAGGCCGCCGGACAGCATCCAGGGCAGACCGGGGTCGACGCCGCGCAGGATCGCCGGATCATAGCCGACCCCGTTGCCGCCCGGCAGCGCCGCGCCGGGCGGCGGTTTGGCGTCGAACAGGATCATGTCAGCCGCGCCGCGAAAGGCCTGGGCGGCCAAAGCGTCCTGGGCCGCCGAAACGGGGATCGCCTTGATCACGCCGACGCCCCGGCTGCGGATTGCAGCAGCGCGTTCCGGGCTCTCGGCGCCATGCAGCTGGATGAAATCCGGCTTCAGCGCCATCAGCACGCGCTGCACGGCCATGTCGTCGGGATCGACGAGGACGCTGACGGTCTTCACCCGGGAGCGAACCGGGCGCGCGAGCTCCCCGGCCCTCTCCGGCGTCACATGCCGGGGGCTCTTTGGAAACGTCACGAAACCGATCCATGTCGCGCCGCGCTCAACTGCGACGGCGACAGTCTCGGGCTCGGACAGGCCGCAAATCTTCGCTTGGATCATGCCCTCAGTATAGCGGACGACGCACGCCGCCGGGATAGAGGGGTTCGGTAGGCGTTGCGGCGCGGAGCGGCGGCGGACGCGGCGTGATCGGCGCGGCGGGCGGATCCACGGCCGTCAGGGTCACAGGCAGGCCGCGCGCCTGGAAACAGCGGTTCATCCAGCCGGCGATCTCGCGCTGGCAGGCCGGGTCTTCTTCGACGTTGCCCCAGCCGACGCCGCCGAGCGCGCCGTGCGAGCCGCGGAAAATGCGGTGCTGGTGATCCCCGTTGGGCGTGCGCACGGCGGTCATGCCGGTATGGCCGAAGCTCGGACGCATAGGATTCTGGCCAACCCCGATCGAGCCCTCGTAGCGCCGGATCATCTCAGCATCGTCGGTGCGCACGGCATGTCGCGAATAGGCGACGTTCGCCGGAATGACCTCGCCGCCGGTGTAGACGTGGCGCGCCACCGCATCGAAGAGCCAGAGCGAGTGCACCGGAACGTTGAGCTCGTTGAGATACTCAGCCGTCATGATGACGATCGAGGCGCCGCGGCTGTAGCCCATGAGCATCACGTCGGCATCGGACCTGGTGCGGCGCTTCTCGACGATCCAGTCGCGCACGGAGCGGGCCGTGCCGAGCACGTCCATCCCCGCCGCCGCTGGCCCGCGCCAGTACTGGCTGCTCATGCCGCACTGTCTGTCGGTCTGCTTGCAGAAGGAGTTCGCCATCGAGGTCGCATACTCGGTGTCCGAGTAAGGGCCCGTCCCGTCTACGATGCCGAGGATAAAGGCCATGGCGATGCTCCGGTTGACGCCGGAGCATCAACCGGAAGGCATCGAGCGGGCAAGCGAAAACGCAGGTTTTCCCGAAAGCGTCTCAGGCCTTCTGCTGCTTCAGCAGATCGCGGATCTCGGTCAGCAGAACCTGGTCCGGCGTCGGGCCCGGATCGGCGGGCGGCGCGGCGGGCGCCCGCAGCCTGTTGATGCCCTTCACAAGCATGAAGATCACGAATGCGATGATCACGAACGTGATCACCGAATTGATGAACGAGCCCCACTGGATGGCGACTTCAGCCGCATCGCCCTCGGCGGCCTTCAGGACGGTCTTGATCTGGGAGAAATCGACCCCGCCGATGAGCAGGCCGATCGGCGGCATGATGACCTTGTTGACCAGTTCGTCGACGATCTTGCCGAACGCGCCGCCGATGATGACGCCGACGGCCAGATCAACCACATTGCCGCGGGCAATGAATTCCTTGAATTCCGATCCTATCGACATACCGCACTCCCTGCAAAGCGCAGGGCAGGTTCAGGGTCGACCGACAGAATTGTCAAATCATTGATGCAGTTCAGCCTTCGCCGGGATCAACGCCGCCGTTGAGCCGCGCGCGCAGTTCCTTGCCGGCCTTGAAGAACGGCGCCCGCTTGGCGGGCACGTTTACCGCTTCGCCGGTGCGCGGATTGCGGCCGAGGCGCGCGTCGCGCTTGCGCACCGAAAAGGCGCCGAAGCCGCGCAGCTCCACCCGCTGGCCTCGGGCCAGCGCTGTGGCGATCTCATCCAGCACCACATCGACGATGCGTTCCACGTCGCGGTGAAGGAGGTGCGGATTGTCTTCCGCGAGTTTGTCCACCAGCTCAGATCTCAGCACATGCCCCTCCCGAGCCCCGGGAATCAGAAAAGCGCGACCGCGCGCGCTGTGCAAGCCCTTGGAGCAAAAGAAAAAGGCCGGGGTCGCCCCCGGCCTTGTCCTTGACGCGAATGGACCGTGTCAGCTGCGGTTCTGCTTCTCGCGCAGCGCCGCACCCAGAATGTCGCCGAGCGACGCGCCGGAGTCCGAGGAGCCGAACTGCGCGATGGCGTCCTTCTCGTCGGCCAGTTCCAGCGCCTTGATCGACAGCGACACGCGGCGCGTTCCCTTGTCGATCCCGATCACCTGGGCGTCCAGACGATCGCCGACCGCGAAGCGCTCGGGGCGCTGCTCGGCGCGATCGCGCGACAGGTCCGACTTGCGGATGAAGGTCCGCATCACGTCGCCGTCGCCGAACGAGACCTCGATGCCGCCGGAAGCGACTTCGGTGACCGTGCAGGTCACGGTCTGGCCGCGCTTGACCACGTCATTGTCGAACGGATCGCTGGCCAGCTGCTTGATGCCGAGCGAGATGCGCTCCTTGTCGACATCCACGTCGAGCACCTTGGCTTCGACCATGTCGCCGCGCTTGTAGCGACGGATGGCTTCCTCGCCCTGGGCGGCCCAGTCGATGTCGGACAGGTGCACCATGCCGTCCAGATCGTCGGCGACGCCAATGAACAGGCCGAACTCGGTGATGTTCTTGACTTCGCCGGAGACGGTGGAGCCGATCGGGTGGTTCGCGATGAACGCATCCCACGGATTGTCCATCACCTGCTTCATGCCGAGCGAGATGCGGCGCTTCTCGCCGTCGACGTCGATGACCATGACGTCCACGTCCTGGCCCGGCACGACGATCTTCGACGGGTGCAGGTTTTTCTTGGTCCAGCTCATTTCCGAGACGTGGACCAGGCCCTCGACGCCCGATTCCAGCTCCACGAAGGCGCCGTAGTCGGTGATGTTGGTGACCTTGCCGGAGTACTTCGCGCCGACCGGGTACTTGGCTTCCGCGCCGTCCCACGGATCGCTCATAAGCTGCTTCATGCCGAGCGAGATGCGCTGGGTGTCCGGGTTGATCTTGACGATCTGGACGCGGACCGTGTCGCCGACGTTCACGACCTGGCTCGGATGCGACACGCGCTTCCAGCTCATGTCGGTGACGTGCAGCAGGCCGTCGATGCCGCCCAGGTCCACGAAGGCGCCGTAGTCGGTGATGTTCTTGACCACGCCGTCGCGGATCTCGCCTTCAGCCAGCTGGCTGACGATCTCGGTGCGGGCCTCGGCGCGATCCTGCTCCAGGACCGAGCGGCGCGAGACCACGATGTTGCCGCGCGGGCGGTCCATCTTGAGGATGGCGAAGGGCTGGGTGATGCCCATGAGCGGGCCGACGTCGCGCACCGGGCGAATGTCGACCTGGCTGCCGGGCAGGAAGGCGTTGGCGCCGCCGAGATCGACGGTGAAGCCGCCCTTCACGCGGCCGACCAGCGCGCCCATCACGGTCTCGCCGGCGACGAACGACTTTTCGAGGCGCGCCCAGGCTTCCTCGCGGCGGGCCTTCTCGCGGCTGACGACGGCGTCGCCCAGCGCGTTTTCGATGCGGTCCAGATAGACCTCGACGATGTCGCCGGCCTTCACGGTTGCGCCGTCCAGGCCGAATTCGCGCAGCGGGATGCGCCCTTCGGTCTTCAGGCCGATATCGACGATGACGAAGTCGTTTTCGATGGCGACGACCGTGGCCGCGATCACGCGGCCTTCGACCATCTGGCGCCGCTCGACGCTCTCGTTGAACATCGCGGCGAAATCATCTGTGGTGGGATTGAGGACCGTATCGGTCATGTTTCAGGTAACTCCACGTCAACAGTAAGGGCCGGCCGGTTGTCTCCGGCGGTCTTGCCCGGCGGCGCGCCGCAAAGCCAAGATCAGGGTCGGGATCGTTCGGGTCCGCCGGGTTACCGGCGCTGGCCGAGGCGCGCGCGCACGTCCTCGGCGAGCCTGCAGGCCCGCGCGATGGCCGCGTCTATACTCAGATCAGTGGTGTCCAGCAAGATCGCGTCCGGAACGCGCCGCAAGGGCGCGTCGGTGCGGCCCATGTCGCGGGCGTCGCGGGCGGCGATCTGGGCTTCCATCTCAGGCAGCGCCACCACCTCGCCGCGCGACGCCAGCTCGGCCTGGCGGCGGCGGGCGCGCTCTGTCACGGAGGCGTCCACATAGAGTTTGAGGTCGGCATCCGGGCAGATGACGGTGGCGATGTCGCGTCCGTCGAGGACGGCCCCGCCCGGCTGATTGGCGAAGTCGCGCTGGCGCTTCAGCAGCGCCTTTCGCACCTGCGGATGAACCGCGACCACCGAAGCGCCCTGCCCGACCGTCGCCCCGCGCAGATGGTCTGCGGAAAAGGCCGCCTCGTCGGCGTCGGCGGCCAGCGCGGCGACCGCCTCGGCGTCGGCCAGATCGACGCCCCTGGCGAGTGCGGCGGCGGCGGCGAGCCGGTAGAGCAGCCCGGTGTCCATCACCGGCAGGCCCATGTGCGCGCCAACCGCCCGGGCGATGGTGCCCTTGCCGCTGGCGGTCGGTCCGTCGATGGCGATGATCATGGCGCCGACATAGCGATTGGCGGGCCGGGCGCGAACCCCTATCTGACGGTCATGTCGTTCTCGGACATCTATCATCCCCGCGTGCTGGAACTCGCCGCCGACATCGCCCATGTGGGCCGGCTGGCGGACCCGCAAGGCACCGCGACGAAGGTGTCGAAGCTCTGCGGCTCGGTCGTCACGGTCGATGTGGCGCTGGAGGGCGATCGGATCGCGGCGTTCGCCATCGATCCCAAGGCCTGCGCCCTGGGGCAGGCCAGCGCCAGCGTGCTCAGCGCCCATGCGGTGGGCGCGACAACGGGCGAGGTCGCGGCCGCCCGCGACGCCATGCGCGCCATGCTGAAGGAGGCCGGCCCTGCGCCCCAGGGCCGGTTCTGGGAGCTGCGCCATCTGGAAGGCGTGCGCGACTATCCTGCCCGGCACGCCTCGACCCTGCTGGCCTTCGACGCCGCCGTGGCGGCTATCGAGGCGGCGCGGGAGCAGGCGCGGGCCTGATGCTGCGCGACAGCCGGGACATCCTGCGTCGCCTGACGGCCGATGGCTGGGTGGTGGTGCGCATCCGCCGCTCGCACCACCAGCTGCGCGACCCGGCGACCGGCCGGATGGTCACGTTGCCGCACCCGCGAAAGGACCTGCCGACCGGCACGGTGCGGTCGATTTACCGTCAAGCTGGCTGGGCCTATGATTGAGACCATGAAACGGCACTACATCGCGCTGATCCATGTCGAGCCGGGCTCGTGCTACGGGGTGTCCTTTCCCGATCTGCCCGGAGTCATCTCAGCGGGCGACACGCTGGACGAAGCCGTGGCAGAGGCTCAGGACGCGCTAGCGCTGGCCGCTGAAGGGGCCGACGGGCGCTTGCCGCCGCCGCGCAGCCTCGACGCCCTGCATGCGGATCCCTCCCTGGCGGATGACCTGGCCGGGGCTGTCCTGGTGGCGGTGCCCGTGCCGTTCGCGCCTGCTGCGGCGGCCGAGTAAGGCGCCCCGTGGCTGACGGCTCCGCCCCCCTCAACCGCCCGGCGGCGATCACGGACGACGGGCTCTTGCTCGACGTCTGGTACTTCGCCGCGACGTCCGATGCGATCCGCAAGGGGGCGCAGACCCGCGTGATGGTGGCCGGCGAGCCGGTGCTGGTGGGCCGCACCGCGACCGGGGACGCCTTCGCGATCCGGGACATCTGCCCGCATCGGGCCGTGCCGCTGTCGGCCGGCCGGCAGGTCGAGACCGACGGCGCCGCGACCGTCGAATGCCCCTACCATGGCTGGCGGTTCCGCACCGACGGGGTCTGCGCCCACATGCCGTCGCTGGTCGAGGGCCAGCCCTATGACCCGACGCGGGTAAAGGTCCGGGCCTTTCCGGTGGCCGAGCGCAACGGCGCGATCTTCGTGTTCCTGGCCGCGGACAAGCGGGCGAGCGGCGTCCCGGACCTGCCGCCGCCGGACTTCGGACCGCTGCCCGGCGAGCCGAAGTTCGTGGTGGAGCGGGTCTTCAACGCCCACATGGACAACGCCGTTGTCGGCTTGATGGACCCGGCGCATGTGCCCTTCGTGCACTCCCAATGGTGGTGGCGGCCCCCGAGCGCGGGCTTCCGCGTCAAGGAAAAGCAGTTCGAACCGCGCGAGCGTGGATGGGCCATCGCCAGGCATGCGCCGTCGGGCAACAGCCTTGCCTATAGGGCGCTGTTCGGCGGCGGGGTGACGACCGAGATCGTGTTCAAGCTGCCCGGCTACCGCTGGGAGGTGGTGGAGAACGAGAAGGTCCGGATGCTGACCCTCACCTGCCTCACCCCGCAGGATGCGACCTCCACCCGCATCACCCAGCTCACCTGGTGGTCCGGCGCGCCGCTGCTCGATCTGCTGATCCCGATCCTGAAACCGGCCGGGGCCGAGTTTCTCGACCAGGACGGCCGGATGGTCGATCTTCAGAACGAGGGGCTGAAGTTCAACCCCGCCATGCTATGGATCGACGACATCGACGTGCAGGCCAAGTGGTACCACAAGCTGAAGCGCGAGTGGGTCGCCAGCAAGGCCGAAGGGCGCGCATTCGAGAACCCGATCCAGCCGGCGACCTTGCGCTGGCGCAGTTGATCTTCGCTCGCTCCCGCCGGCCGCCTCCTGTAGAGAGCCGGCAAAACGATCAGGGAGCGCAAACGTCATGAGCCTGTCCGGCAAGACCCTCTTCATCACCGGCGCCAGCCGCGGCATCGGCCTCGCCATCGCGCTGCGCGCCGCGCGCGACGGCGCCAACATCGTGGTCGCCGCCAAGACCGCCGAACCGCACAAGCACCTGCCGGGCACCATCTATTCGGCCGCCGAGGAGATCGAGGCCGCCGGCGGCAAGGCCCTGCCGCTGGTGGTGGACGTGCGAGAGGAGGCCTCGGTGATGGAGGCGGTGGAGCGCGCCGTCGCCCGGTTCGGCGGCATCGACATCTGCGTGAACAACGCCAGCGCCATCAATCTGACCGGCACGCAGGCGACCGACATGAAGCGTTACGATCTGATGCATCAGATCAATCTGCGCGGCACGTTCCTGACCACCAAGGCCTGCATCCCGCATCTGAAGAAGGCCGCGAACCCGCATGTGCTGGCGCTGTCGCCGCCGCTCGACATGAGCCGCAAGTGGTTCCAGAACCACGTCGCCTACTCGATCGCCAAGTACGGCATGACCATGGTGATGCACGGCATGGCGGGTGAGTTCGCCGAGGACGGCATCGCCTTCAACGCCCTGTGGCCGCGCACCGGCATCGCCACCGCCGCCATCCGCTTCGCGCTCGCCGGCGACGAAGGCATCGCAATGTGCCGCACGGTCGACATCATGGCGGACGCCGCCCACGCCATCTTCTGCAAGAACGCGCGGGACTTCACCGGGCAGTTCGTGATCGACGACAATTTCCTCTACGACGAGGGCGTGCGCGACTTCGACAAGTACCGCGTCGATCCGACCAAACCGCTGATCCAGGATTTCTTCGTGCCGGACGACATCCCTCCGCCGCCCGGCGTGTCGCTCGCGCCGGCAGCCTGATCAGGCGGGACCGAAGGGTCCGGCCGTTGCAGCGCGAACAGTCTGGACGGCGTCCGAAAGGCTTGCGGCTGTCACGCCGCCGGACGTCGGCCAGCTGTCCGCGCCGCCATGGACGACGAGCCGCATGACGGCGCCTACTGCGTCGCAGGCTGAATGGAAGGACTTCGGAAGAACCGGAGCGGACGTCCTCTTGATCTCGACAGCGACGCGAACCTCCCCGCCCTGCTCGAACAGCAAGTCGATCTCCGCCCCGTTGCTATCGCGGTAGAACATCGGCTGGGCGCGAGGTCCCGCCGCGGCGATCAGGGTTTCGATGACGAAGCCTTCCCAGCTCGCGCCGACGATCGGATGGCCCAGCAGGTGATCGAGCGTGCCGATCTCAAGCAAGGCGTGCAGAAGACCGCTGTCGCGCACATAGGTTTTCGGAGACCGCACCAGGCGCTTGCCGAGGTTGCCGCTCCAGGGCGGGAGCCGCCGGACCAGCAACAGATCGACCAGCAGATCCACATATCGGCTCACGGTCGGCGAGCGAATGTCGAGGCCCTGCGCGAGGCGTGACTCATTCAGCAGCGTGCCCTGGCCGTTGGCCAACATGCGCCAGAGCCGCCCAACCGTGGCAGCCGGAATGCGCGGCGCGAACATCGGCACGTCCCGCTCCAGATAGGATCGGATGAAGTCGGCGCGCCAGTCGGCGCTCGCCATGTCTGAGGTCGCCAGCAGGCTCTCGGGAAAGCCGCCGCGCAGCCAGACGATGTCCGGTCCAATGCCTGCGGCGGCGGCCTCGTCCGGGGCAAGCGGCGGCAATTCGATGTAGCGGACCCGGCCCGCAAGGGATTCTGAGGACTGCTGTATGAGGTCGAGTGAGGCGGAGCCCAGCAACAGAAACTGGCCCGCCCGCTGCCCGGCGCGCCTCGCCTCATCGATCAGCCCGCGAAGTTCGGCGAACAGCAGCGGAAGGCGATGCACCTCATCGATGACCGTCAAAGCGCCGATCCGCGCTTTCAGGAAGGCTTCAGCGTCATCCAGTTTGCGCAGATCGGTCTGGCTCTCGAGGTCGAGATAGATGGCTCCTTGCGTCGCCTCCATGACGAGACGCGCGAGCGTGGTCTTTCCGACCTGCCGCGGACCTGTCAGTACGACGGCCGGCGCTTGCGCCAGCGCGGCGGCAAGAGCGGCGTGATGAGTTGGTCGCGGCAGCATTTCCATGCAAATTTAATATCAGATTTTAAATCTGCATGGAATGGCGGCATCACAATGCCGCTTTCACGAGCACCAGCCGCGCACGCTCGGTATTGATGACCTGCTTGCCGGCCTCCTCGAAGTTCACGGTGACGCGGGCGCCGACCACGCTCTGCACCTGGCCGAGGCCCCAGTCCTCGGCGCCTTCGAGACGCACCAGCGCGCCGGGTTCCAGTCCGATCACCATGAGGCCTTACTTGGGGCGGCAGGTCGCGTCCGGCGAATCTGCTAGTGCTCAGGCCATGATCCCTGATTCGACCACGCTCGCCGCCCTGATCGCCTCGCGCATCTGCCACGATCTGGTGAACCCCGTGGGCGCCATGGGCAACACCGCCGACATGATCCGCGAGGCCGACGACGCCGACAGCCGGACCATGGGCCTCGACGTCCTCGACAACGCGCTCGCCAATGCGTTGGCGCGGCTGAAGCTGCTGCGGGTGGCGCTGGGCAGCGCTCTTCTTGGCGAGGGCACGGCCAATGTGCAGGAGCTGCACGGCGTGTGCGCGCCTTACTGCGCCGTGCTCAAGCGCGAACTCGACTGGCAGGTCACCCATGACGAGCTGCCGCGCGTGGCGAGCCGCGTGCTGGTCAATCTGGCTCTGGCGGCGCTGGACTGTTTCGTGCGGCCGGGCGTGCTGACGCTGGCGTCGCAGTCGGCCGACGGGATGCTCACACTGACCGCATCCGCCGCCGGCCCCCGCGTGGCGATGAAGCCCTATCATCGCGCTGCGCTCGGCGGTCAGCCGGGCGAGGAGGGCTTCACCTCCATCAACGCGCAACAGCTGTATCTGTTCCTTTTGGTGCAGGGCGCGCGGGGCGAGCTGGTCGCGCGCGAAAGCGAGGAACGCATCGCGCTGGAGGCTCGCATCCCGCTTTCGGCGTGATCGACGCGCTTTAGAAGGCCCTTAACCTCCCCGCTTCATGTTCGCTCCCGCATTGCTGCCGCCATCGCAGCCGTCACGGGGCCGACCATGGACGATCTTCTCAGTGAATTTCTCACTGAAACAAACGAGTATCTGGAAACGGTCGACGTCCAGCTGGTCCAGTTCGAAGCGGACCCCACCGACCGCGAGATCCTGAACAACATTTTCCGGCTCGTGCACACCATCAAGGGCACCTGCGGGTTCCTCGGTCTGCCGCGCCTGCAGATGGTCGCCCATGCGGGCGAGACCCTGCTGGACAAGTTCCGCAACGGCGAACTCGTGGCGACGTCGGACTCAGTCCAGCTCGTTCTGGAATCGATCGACCAGATCAAGGTGATCCTGGGCGGCCTGGAAACCTCCGGCTCCGAACCGGAGGGCGACGATTCCGAACTCATCCACCGGCTGGAAGCCGCCGCCGAGGGCAAGCTCGAAGCGGCGCCCGCCGCCGCACCGGAGCCGGCGCCTGTCG
>VYKN01000198.1_pt1 | contig 12414 bp, 10 predicted proteins | sample 5114581 | NCBI WGS metagenome assembly VYKN01 (sample SAMN12291810, study PRJNA351875) | freshwater metagenome | isolation source: freshwater lake | place: USA: Michigan, Baker Lake | collected 2011-08-08
CGCGGCTACAGGATCATCGAGGACCTGACGACCGAGATCGGCCCCCGGCTCGCCGGCTCACCGGCCGAGGCCCGGGCGCGGGACTGGGCGGTCGCCCGCCTGCGCGCCGAAGGCTTCGGCGAGGTGCGGGTCGAGCCCTTCTCCATCACCTACTGGGGCCGGCTGAAGGAGCGCGCCACGGTGCAGGGCCGCTTCACCCAGCCGCTGATGGTGGCCGCAGTGGGCGGCTCGCCCTCCACGCCCGCCGGCGGGCTGACGGCCGAGGTGGTGCGCTTCACCCATATGGACGAACTGCGCGCCGCCGACCCGGCCATGGTGCGCGGCAAGATCGTGTTCATTGACGAGGTGATGGTTCCGTCCGGCAACGGGGTGACCTATGGCGCGACGGTCGCCAAGCGCCGGGCCTGCGCGCCGGCGGCGGGCGAGAAGGGTGCGGCGGCGTGTCTGGTGCGCTCGGCCGGCACCTCCAATCGCTGGCCCCATGTGGGCCAGGGCGCGCGCGGCGCGGCCGCCGCCATCCCCAAGGCGGTGATCGCCAACGCCGATGCGGCCCAGCTGACGCGCCTGATGCAGCGCGGGCCGGTGACGCTGAAGCTGGAGATCGAGACCGAGAGCCGGCCCGACGCGCCGTCCGGGAACGTGATCGCGGAGATCCGCGGGACCGAGAAGCCCGACGAGATCGTGCTGGTCGCCTGCCACCTCGACAGCTGGGACAATTCGGTGGGCGCCCTCGACGACGCCTTCGGCTGCGGGGTCACCACGGCGGCGGCCAAGATCGCGGCCGAAGTCGCCGGCCCCCCGAAGCGCACGATCCGGGTGGTGTGGTTCGGGGCCGAGGAGGTCGGGATCCTGGGCGGCATCGCCTATGCCGAGCGCCACAAGGCGGACCTGCCCAGGCACGTCATCGCCAGCCAGTCGGACTCCGGCGGCGCCCCGGCCTTTGCGCTGGAGACCGGCGTGGGCGATCCGGACAGCGCCAGCGTCCGGGCCATGGCCGAGGCGTTGCGCCCGCTCGCGATCGTGCGCGCCGGCAACGCCGGCACCGGCGGTCCGGACATCGGGCCGATGCGGGCGCAGGGCGTGCCGGTGTTCGACCTGAAACAGGACGTCGCGGCCTATTTCTCGATCCACCACACCGGCGACGACACGCTGGAGAAGGTCGATCCGGCGTCGGTGCGCCGCAACACCGCCGCCTATGCGCTGATGATCTGGCGGGCGGCCTGGACCGACGCGGACTTCCGCACCAAGCCCGCGGCGCGGTGAGGGGCCGGACAGCCCGGCCATCGCCGCACGAACAGCTGGCGCCAATGAAAAGGCCCCCGGCGACGTCGCCGGGGGCCTTCTTGTCTGACGTGGCCCCTGTCCTGCGACGATCGCTTTCGATCGAGCGTCAGTTCCGGACCTTCGCCGAAACGCCCCAGACCGCCGGGTTGTTGAGGAAGCCGGTCAGGTTGTTGAAGTCGATGCCGCCGATCAGGCGTTCCTCGTCGGTGATGTTGCGGCCGAACAGGGCGAACTCGCGCTTGCCGTCCAGCGTCGCCCAGCCGAGGCGCAAGCCGCCTTCCCAGAAGCCGTCCTCGCGGAACTCCCGGCTTTCATAGAGGAAGAAGTTGGTCTCGCCCTTGTAAGACCAGTCGGTGAAGGCGAACCACTCGGCGTTGTCGCCGGCCGGGATGGCATAGCGGGCTGTCAGGTTGCCGATCCATTCCGGCGCGTTCGGGAAGCTGTTGCCGTTGATGCGGGCCGCGCCTGTGGCGGCAACGCGCGGGTCGAGCACGGTGCAGGGCGCGCCGCAGGGCGCGACCGTCAGGCCCGCGTCCTTGATCTCGGTGTTGTTGTAGGAAACCGCCGCGGTCAGCTGCAGCGCATCGACCGGCAGCCACTCGACTTGGGCCTCGAAGCCCGAGCCCTGGCCTTCCTTGGCGTTGAGCAGCTGGTTGAAGTTGCCCGCGCCGCCGATGGCGGTGAACTGCTGGTCGTCGACGGTGTAGGTGTAGACCGTCAGGTCCGCCCGGGCGCGGCCATCGAAGAACACGCCCTTCAAGCCGGCCTCATAGGAGGTCACGAATTCCGACTTCGCGGTCGTCACCACGTCGCCGAACAGGATCCGGCCCTGGATCGACGGCGCGCGGAAGCCGCGGGCGATCCGGCCATAGAGGTTCACGTCGGGGTTGACGGCATAGACCGCCGACAGGTCCCAGCTCAGCGCCTCGTCGCCGACGCGGGCGCGCCGGGTCAGGCGGTCGGCGGCGCCGGTAAAGGCGATCGGGGTGCGGAAGCGGTTGCCGACGAAGGTCTTCTCGTCGTCGGAGTAGCGCAGGCCCGCGGTCAGGGTGAGGACGTCAGAGGGCTTGTAGGTGGCCGAGCCGAAGATCGCCCAGGCGCGGGTTTCCTGATCCTGGCGGGCAAAGCCGTTCTGGCCGCCGCCAAAGGCCGGCAGCGCGAAGGAGTAGGACGAGATCGTCACGTCCTCGGAGAAGCGGTAGGCGCCCAGAAGCCAGCTGAACGCGCCGCCGGCGTCATGGGCGAGGCGCAGTTCGTGGGTGATCTGGCGCAGGTCGTCCACCGCGTCGGCGGTGTCGGAATCGAACGGGATGAAGCCGGGGCCGAAGGGCGGGGCGAACGATGCGCCGAAGCCGCCGTCGATGTCGCCGCGGCCGTAGAACTCGGCGTCCTCATAGGCGCCGACATAGGTGAGGGTCGTGTCGCCCCAGTCGTAGGTCAGGGTGGCGGTCACGCCCGAGGTGTCGAGGCGCTGGTTGTTGCCGTCGCCGCCGTCATAGAACACCCGGTCGCGGTCGAAGCCGGCGACGAAGCCGCCCGTGCCCTGGCGGATGATGTTGGCGCGGAACAGCTGCGAGGTGCCGTTGAACGTCCGGCCATGCACGTTCAGCAGGGCGGAGAACTGCTCGTTCGGGGTGATCAGCATCTGGGCGCGCCAGGCGAAGTCGCCGTAGCCGCCATAGACGTCCGGCTGGCGGGTGAAGGCGTTGTCCACCGTGTCGCCCTGCATCTGGGCGAGCAGCGACAGGCGCACCGCCACCGTATCCGACAGGCCGCCGCCGGCGACGAGCTCCAGTTCCCCGGTGTCCATGGTGCCGAGCGAGCCGCGCACCCGCAGGTCGAGGTCCTGGGACGGCTTCACGCTGTCGAACTTGATGATGCCGCCGGGGGTGTTGCGGCCGAACAGCGTGCCTTGCGGGCCGCGCAGCACCTCGACGCGCTCCACGTCGAACACCGGATAGCCCTTCAGGATCGGGTTCTCATAGACGACGTCGTCATAGACCATCGACACCGGCTGGGAGGCGTTGAGGTCGAAGTCGGTGTTGCCGAGGCCGCGGATGTAGAAGCGCGGGAAGGTACGGCCGAAGGAGCTTTCCGCCACCACCGACGGCACGCGGGCCGACAGCACCTGGATGTCCGCGCCGCCCGCCGAGATCGTCGCCAGCGCGTCGCCCGACAGGGCCGTCAGCGAGATCGGCACGTCCTGCGCGCTTTCCTCGGTCTTGCGGGCCGTGACTGTCACGGTCTCCAGCGCCCGCACGGCGGTGTCCTGCGCGAAGGCCGGGGCGGCCGCGGCGAGGGTCAGGAATGAGGAGGAGGCGAGGAGCGCAAGAGCCCCCCGTTGGATGCGCTGCGCCATGATCGTCGATCCCCGCCGGTTGTAGAGCCGCGCACGCGGCCCTGTGAAGGCTCTGCGACGGTGATGTGAAGGCGGGGCGACAAAGACAAGTCGCAGACGGTCGGTGCGCGGAAGGATTTCGTGTGACGTTGCAGCGCAGCAACGCAAGCGCCCCACAAGCGCAGGACTTGTCGAGCGTAGCCGAACGCTGGGGGCGTGACGGGCTGTGCCGGCGCGCTGATGCTACCGGAGATTGGCTGCGGCTTGCCGGAGCGGCGCATTGGAACTGACCGGCTTTGGTGCGGACTGCGTCGCACGCAAAACCTCCTTTCGATCGTCAGAGGGGCTGGAAGGTTGTCAAGGACGCGCTCTGCGCGCCGCCTTGCGGTGGTAAAAGACTGTTATAGGAGGAAAAAATGTGGCGCGCCGGCCCAGACCCTGATGATGAAAATGAAGACATGGGAATAAATACTCCGTCGCTAATGGAGACATGGACGATTGGATATTGTATTATAATTTTTGGGGTTGTCATTGTGGTATTGTTGGTGTCGTTGTTTGATTGGCTGAGAGGCCCCCCTTGATCTCTGGCTGGCCGGCAACATCGCCTGCATGGGCTATGCCGGCGGCGTCAACCTCCACGCTTATGCCGGCAGGGATCCGATGAACGCCATCGAGACGTTGGGGTTTAGGTGCGCTCGGGAGACGCCTTGGAGCGGCGGCGCCCTCGCCGCCGTTATCGCCATGCGGGCCTTGGGGTTCCCGGCGGCGGGGGCGCCGCCGCTCCGGAAGGGCCGGACGATCCGGACTGACGACCGCCTCAGCCCCAATGCGCCAGCGCGGCCTTGGCGATCTCCTCGCCCCACTCCTGCACGAAGTGGCCGCCGCCGACGATTTCCAGCGGCTCGGGGCAGCCCTTGATCGCCTTGCGCATGTTCGCCATCACCGGCGGGCCCAGCACCGGATCGGCCATGCCCACGGCCATGAAGCTCTGGCCCTCGAACCGGCCCCACCAGTCCCGCGCGGTCTTCGACAGCTCCATGTAGGCGAGGGCGTCAGGGCTGTCGGACCCCTGGATCGGCACCAGCTGCGGGAAGCGCCGCACGCCGGCCTTGTAGCGGTGATCCGGGAAGGGCGCGTCATAGGCGGCGATCTCGGCCTCGGTCAGATGCGGCGTGCCGGCGGCGATGAGCCGGCCCACCGCCATGTTCGGCGTGCGGGCGGCATAGTCCCGCCAGGCGAGGAAGCCGGGGGTGGCCGGCGCGCCGGTGCCGAAGCCGGTGTTCATGATGAGGAGGCGCGAGACGAGGTCCGGATGGGTGGCGGGCAGCGTCAGGCCCAGGAGCCCGCCCCAGTCCTGCACCACCAGCGTGATGTCCTTCAGCCCCATCCGCTCGACGAAGGCGACCAGCGCGCCGCGGTGGAACACGGTGGTGTAGACCGCATCGTCCTCCGGCTTGTCGGACCGGCCGAAGCCGAAGAAGTCCGGCGCGATCACCCGGTGACCCGCAGCAGTGAAGACCGGGATCATCCGGCGGTAGAGATAGGCCCAGCTCGGCTCGCCATGCAGGCACAGGAAGGTATGGGCCGCGTCCGCCGGCCCCTCGTCCACATAGTGCATGCGCAGGCCCTCATAGCCCGGCAGGTCGTCGATGTAGCGCGGGGCGTAGGGCCAGCCCGGCAGGTCCGCAAACCGCTCCTCCGGCGTGCGCAGCACCGTTCCGAAATCCGCCATGGCCATCCTCCCCCTGATCTGTTTGGACGAACGCTGACGCAGGCGTCACGCATTGGCAAGCTGCAACAGCCTGTCGCCCTTGTTGACCGGCCAATGCGTTGACCTTGCGCGCGGGCGCGGCCATCGGCCCGGCCATGACGACGCCTCCGTTTCCGATTCCGTTCATCGACCTCGCCAGCCAGCGCAAGCGGCTCGAGCCCGCCATGTCCGCCGCGATCCAGGCTGTGGTGGAGAGCGGGGCCTACATCCTCGGTCCGCCGGTGCGCGAGCTTGAGGCGGCTCTGGCCGCGTTCGGGCAGGCGAAGCACTGCGTGAGCTGCGCCAACGGCACCGAGGCGCTGGTCCTGCCGCTGATGGCCTGGGGGCTGAAGCCGGGCGATGCGGTGTTCTGCCCGAGCTTCACCTTCGCCGCGACCGCCGAGGTCGTGCCGTGGCTCGGTGCGGACTGCGTCTTCGTGGATGTGCAGCCGGACACGTGGAACATGGATCCGGCCAGTCTTGAGGCGGCGATCGAGGACACGCTGGCGAAGGGCCGGCTGATGCCGAAGGTGGTGATCGCGGTCGATCTGTTTGGCCAGCCGGCGGACTACCCGGCGCTGCGGGCGATCTGCGACCGCTACGGTCTCAAGCTCATCGCCGACAGCGCGCAGGGGTTCGGCTGCACCCTGCACGGCGCGCATCCGATCAAATGGGCGGACGTGACCACCACCAGCTTCTTCCCGGCCAAGCCGCTCGGCGCCTATGGCGACGGCGGCGCGGTGCTGACCGATGACGACGATCTCGCCGATCACATGATATCGCTGCGCGTGCACGGCCAGGCGAGCCCCGGCGACATCGCCCGCGAGAAGTTCGCCCACGAGCCGAAGTACCTGAACGTGCGCATCGGCATGAACAGCCGGCTCGATACGATCCAGGCGGCGGTGCTCTTGCAGAAGCTGTCGATTTTCCCGGCCGAGATCGCCGAGCGCAATGTGGCGGCGGATCGCTACACGGCGGCGCTCTCCGGCAAGGTCGCGCGCACGCCGGCGGTCATCGACGGGGGCGTGTCAGTCTGGGCGCAATACACGATCGAGATGGACGACCGCGACGCCGCCCTTGCGCGGCTCAAGGCCGCCGGCGTTCCGAGCGCGGTCTACTACCCGATCCCGATCCACCGCCAGACGCCCTACGCCCGCTTCCCCACTGCGCCGGGCGGTCTGCCGGTGACGGACGCGGCCGCGGCGCGCGTGCTCAGCCTGCCGATGCACCCCTATCTGACCGCAGAGGTGCAGGATTACGTGGTCGGGGCGCTGACCGGGGCCTGATCGGGTTCGAAGAAGCTCTCCGGCGTGCGCGGGGCCTGGTGCATCACGTCCACATGGGCGTGGAGCGCGTAGCGCCGGCCATAGGCTTCCAGCATGCGCCAGCCGATCTCCACCGGCAGGTCTCGCGTCGGATTGAAGAAGGCGTCGGCCTGATACACCGGCACGCCCTCAGGCACCGTGTGGATCACCAGAGAGTTCCGGGTGCGCGCGCCCTGAGCGATCGGCGCGCCGCCGTGCGGCAATTGCGGATGCCAGATCAGCACGTCGCCGGTCCCCATCGGGGTTCTGATCGGGCTCAGCCCGCGCCGTCGGCCCGCCTCCAGCACTGTGCTCTGGTAGAGATCAAACAGCGCGCCAGGCACCGTCGGCAGGGCGTCGAGATCGCCGAAATGCCTGCGTCCGAAGGCGGCGCGGTCCAGCTCAGGCATGAGGTGGCCGCCGGGCAGCACTTCAAGGCACCCGTTGCCGGGGTCTGCGGGCTCCAGCGCAATCCACATGCCGAAGTAACTGTATTCCGGCCGGGTGGTGAAATAGGGCGTGTCGCGGTGCAGCGTCTGCGCCGAACCGCGCTCGAAATAGAGCGTGGTGTACATGGTCGTGGTCCGACCATAGAGCGCGTCCTGGAACGCCAGCGCCGCGCGCGCCGACGCGAACAGCTCGATCAGCGCCGGCAGGGCCAGATGCAGATTGACCACCCGCGACAGATAGCCGTTCTCGTCGCGGAAGGGGTCGAAGTAATCTGCATGCCGCGCCGTGAAATCCTTGAACGCCGCCAGCGTCCGGGCAACGACGTCGTCCGGCGCGTCATTGCGGAAGATGATGTAGCCGTCCCGCATGAACCGGTCGGCCTGGCGACGCAGCGGCGCGGACAGCGCCTTGTAGCGCATGTCCCGGCGCCAGTCCCTGCGCATGAACCAGGGCAAGGTCTCGACATCCGGCACGTCGCTCGCCAGATACTCCGGCGGCGCTCTGATCAGGTCCTTCACCACATCGAGCATCAAGGTCGTCCATGCGCTGGCGCGCAGGACGTCATCGCGGCCTCATCCGGCTGTCAAGCGTCGGCGACTGTCGCGGACTGATTCACCGCTTCGGCGATGCGCTGGGCAAGCCGCGTCGCCACCTCGTCCTTCGGCAGGCGCGGCCAGCGCTCGACGCCTTCGGCGGTGACGAGCGACACCTGGTTGTGCGCCCCGCCCATGACGTCGCCCGAGACGTCATTGGCCACGATCCAGTCGCAGCCCTTGCGGGCGCGCTTGGCGGCGGCGTGCATCTCGACCGACTGGGTCTCGGCGGCGAATCCGACCACCAGGCCGGGGCGCAACGGCCCGGGCTGGGCCAGCGTGGCCAGTATGTCCGGGTTCTCCACCAGCGACACCGTCGGCGCGGCGTCTGCGCCCTTCAGCTTGAGCTTCTGCGGCGCGGTTTCGGCCGGGCGCCAGTCCGCCACGGCTGCGACCGAGACGAACACGTCCGCCGGCAGGGCCTCCAGGCACGCCGCCAGCATGTCGCGCGCGGTCTCCACATGCAGCGTGCGCACGCCGGCCGGGGGCCGAAGCGCCACCGGGCCGGACACCAGCGTCACGTCCGCGCCCTCGGCCGCCAGCGCCGCAGCGATGGCATAGCCCTGCTGGCCGGACGAGCGGTTGGAGATGAAGCGCACCGGATCGATCGGCTCCAGCGTCGGGCCGGCGGTGACGATGGCGCGCCGTCCGGCCATCAGGCCGACGGGCGCCGGCGCGGCCGACCCCGGCTTCAGGCGCGCGAGAATCGCGTCCCGTATCGCTTCGGGCTCCGCCATCCGCCCGTCGCCGAACTCGCCGCACGCCATGGGCCCGGAGTCCGGGCCGATGAAGCCGACGCCGTCGGCTTCCAGCTGCGCCCGGTTGCGGCGGGTCGCCGGGTGCTCCCACATCCGCACGTTCATCGCCGGCGCCATCAGCACCGGCTTGTCGGTGGCGAGCAGGGCGGTGGTGGCGAGATCAGTCGCAAGACCGGCCGCCGCCTTGGCCATGATGTCCGCCGTCGCCGGGGCCACAACCACGAGGTCCGCCGAGCGCGACAGCTCGATGTGCCCCATGGCGGCCTCGTCGGTGAGGCTGAACAGGTCCGAATAGACCGTGTCGTGCGTCAGGGCGCCGAGCGACAGCGGGGTGACGAACTCAGCGCCCGCCTTGGTCAGGATAGCGCGCGTCGCCACGCCCGCCTTGTCGAGCAGCCGCACCAGCTCCAGCGCCTTGTAGGCCGCGACGCCGCCGGCGACGATCAGCAGCACCCGGGGGCGCGGCGCGCTCATGCGGTCGCCTTGTCGTCGAGCCGCACGCCGTAGAGCTCCAGCCGGTGGTCCACCAGCTTGAAGCCGAGGCGCCTGGCGATCTCCTCCTGCAGCCGCTCGATCTCCGGGTCGAAGAACTCGACCACCTCGCCGGTGTTCATGTCGATCAGATGGTCGTGGTGGTGGTCCGTCGCCTCTTCGTAGCGCGAGCGGCTTTCCAGCGGGCGACCGTCCTCGGCGCGGCCGTAGCGGAAGTCGTGGCGCTCCAGAATCCCGGAGTCCTCGAACAGACGCACCGTGCGGTACACCGTTGCGATCGAGATGCCCGGATCGATGGCGGAGGCCCTGCGGTGGAGTTCCTCGACGTCAGGGTGATCAGAAGCGGTGGACAGCACGCGGGCGATCACCCGGCGCTGCTCGGTCATCCGCAGGCCCTTTTCGACGCACAGGCGCTCGATACGATCCGGCATGGGCATCGGGTCCGTCATTGTCGGCTGACAGTTGGTATGCGACGCGGCGGCGACCAAGTCCACCTCGTCGCTATCACAGTCCCGTCCGGCAGATGGTCAGCCGCCCGGGCGCACCGTCTCGCGGCGCGCCAGAAACGCCAGCCGTTCGAACAGCTGCACGTCCTGCTCGTTCTTCAGGAGCGCGCCGTGCAGCGGCGGGATCAGCTTGGTCGGGTCCTTCTGGCGCACGGTGTCGAGATCGATGTCGTCGGTCACCAGCAGCTTGATCCAGTCGAGCAGTTCGGACGTGGACGGCTTCTTCTTCAGGCCCGGCGCCTTGCGCATGTCATAGAAGATCTTCATCGCATCGTTGACGAGGCGCTTCTTCACGTCCGGGAAATGGACGTCGACGATCTGGGACATCGTCGCCTCGTCCGGGAACTTGATGTAGTGGAAGAAGCAGCGGCGCAGGAACGCGTCCGGCAATTCCTTCTCATTGTTGGACGTGATGATGACGATCGGGCGCTGCTTGGCCTTCACGGTCTCGTCCGTTTCGTAGACGTAGAACTCCATCCGGTCGAGTTCCTGGAGGAGGTCGTTCGGGAACTCGATATCCGCCTTGTCGATCTCGTCGATCAGCAGCACGCACTTGCCCTCATGGGCGAAGGCTTCCCACAGCTTGCCGCGCTTGATGTAGTTGCGGACGTCCTTGACCCGCTCGTCGCCGAGCTGGCTGTCGCGCAGCCGGGTCACGGCGTCATACTCGTACAGGCCCTGCACCGCCTTGGTGGTGGACTTGATGTGCCATTGCAGCAGCGGCAGGCCGAGGCCGCGGGCGATCTCTTCGGCGAGCACCGTCTTGCCGGTGCCCGGCTCGCCCTTGACCAGCAACGGCCGCTCGAGACGAATAGAGGCGTTGACCGCGACCTTCAGGTCGTCGGTGGCGACATAGCTGCTGGAGCCTTCAAAACGCATGGGGTCCTCGCCTGAGCGTGTGATCTTCTGATTGCGGCGCACGGTAAGGCCGCGCGCCGGCCTTTCAAGGGGCCAGAGCCGCAGCGATCGCGGCGGCGGCGATGAGGATGAACGCGATCCAGGTGCCGAGCGCGCCGGCGGCGCGCCCGAACGTGCGGCCCTCGGCGTTGGACAGTCCGTATCCGTGCAGGACGCGCGAGACCGTCAGCAGCGCTCCGCCTGCATGGATCGTCCAGACCGGCGCGCCGGCGAGCGCGGCCGCGATGAGCGCCGCGATGGCGGCCGGGACATATTCCACCGCATTGCCATGGGCGCGGATCGCGCGCTGCAGCGCCGGATGGTTTCCGTCGCCGAAGTTCACGCGCGCTTTGAGCCGCTGGCGCGTCACCAGGAACGCCAGAGCGAGCAAGATCAGGAGATTGAGGCCGGCGTAGAGGGCGGCGGCGTCAGAGGCGGTCATGCGTGCGGGATCTCCGGATCGGGTTTCGTTGCATCTGCGCCACAGCGCGTGGCCATAGTGTCGCAGGCAGGCGCCTGCGCGGATATGCGCAGGTCCCCGGAAACCTTTCGCCCCTAAGCTCGGCTCCAACAAGTGGGGAGGCCGCAATGACGGCATTTGTATTGGCGGCGACAGCCGCGACCGTGATCGGGGGAACCGCCGCCTGGGTCGGCCTGAAGATCGCGCAGGCGGCGCGCGAGCGCTTCGACGCCCTGCTGCCGCAGCGCATGGTCGACTACTGCGGCTTCGTGCCGGCGGAGATCGGCCGGGACTGAGGTTCTGCGCGTCGTTCTTCAAGCGTCGCATTGGCTTGGGAAGCGCTTTGGTGACGGCTCCGCGTCACCACGCGCTTGTTTAATGGTGCGAGGGGCCCGGAGGCAGTCAAGGACGGCTGAGCCGGGCCTTGCCCGGCCCAGCCGCCGCTCCGCGGCGCGCTAAGCGCGTCCTTGACTGCCTCCAGGCCCCTCTGATGATCGACGAGAGGTTTTTCGTGCGACGCAGTCGTCACCAAAACCTCTCAGATCCAAAGCAACCGTCCGAACCGGCCATAGCGCGCGACACGGATCGCCGCCCTTTCCCGCCCCGCCCTCGACACCGCTTCTTCAAGCCGCCATTGTCCGCACACATGACGGTCGCGAGACCGCCGGGCCCGGACAAGGCGGACACCCCATGACAGATGACAACGCGTGGTCGCCGGACGGCGACCGGATCGCCAAGGTTCTTGCCCGGGCCGGGGTCTGCTCGCGCCGCGACGCCGAAAAGCTGATCGCCGACGGCCGGGTGACGCTGAACGGCAAGCGGCTCGACACGCCGGCGATCAAGGTCACCCCGCAGGACGATATCCGCGTCGACGGCCAGCCGGTCGCCGCGCCCGAGCCCACCCGGCTCTGGCGCTATCACAAGCCGTCGGGCCTCGTGACCTCGCACCGCGACCCCGAAGGCCGGCCCACCGTGTTCAGCAAGCTGCCGGAAGGCATGCCGCGGGTCGTCTCGGTCGGCCGGCTCGATCTCACCTCCGAAGGGCTCCTGCTCCTGACCAATGACGGTGGGCTCGCCCGATCGCTGGAATTGCCCTCCACCGGCTGGGTGCGGCGCTACCGGGCGCGCGCATTCGGCGCGATCACGCAAGGAGAACTCGAAAAGCTCGCCATGGGCATCACCGTGGACGGAGTGAAGTACGGGCCGATCGACGCCAGCCTCGACAGCGAGAAGGGCTCCAACAGCTGGCTGACGGTGGCCATCACCGAAGGCAAGAACCGGGAGGTGCGCCGGGTTCTCGAAGCCGTCGGACTGAAGGTGAACCGGTTGATCCGGCTGTCCTACGGGCCGTTCCAGCTTGGCAATCTGGCGCCCGGCCAGGTCGAGGAGGTCAATCGGAAGGCGATGCGGGAGCAACTGGGCCGGCTGATGCCGCCTGATCCTGCGGGAGCGCCCAGGCGAGGCCGGCCAGCGCAGCCATCGGAACCAGCGCCAGCGCCAGCAAAGCCGCGTTCACCTCAAGGAAAGGGCCGGGCGGGCGGGTCAGCGCGTCGGTCGCCGCGAGCGCGATGAGGTTGTTGAT
>VYKN01000199.1_pt1 | contig 12363 bp, 10 predicted proteins | sample 5114581 | NCBI WGS metagenome assembly VYKN01 (sample SAMN12291810, study PRJNA351875) | freshwater metagenome | isolation source: freshwater lake | place: USA: Michigan, Baker Lake | collected 2011-08-08
GAACGCCCCGGGGCCGGCGCCAAGCTGCGCTTGCGCAGGAATGCCGGTCAGCCGGCCCGGGCTGCGGGCGTCGCGTCCCAGCGCGACCAGAGGTCCGCTTCAGTCGCCGCCGCCTTCACCATGGCCGCCTCTTTCACATGGCCGAAGCCGCGGATCGCGTCGGGCAGGCTCGCGATCTCGACCGCGAGGGCGTGGTTGGCCGGGGTGAGTTCGCTGATCATCCGCTCGACGCCGGCCAGATACCGGTCGCGCAAGGCCCGCTCGGCGCGGCGTTCGTCGGTGCGGCCGAACACGTCAAGCGGTCCGTCGCGCAGGCCCTTGAGCTTTGCGAGCAGGCCGAAGACCGGGAAGATCCAGCCGCCGAACGCGATCTTCTTGGGCACGCCTGTCGCCTTGTCCTTCGGCGCGAACAGCGGCGGGGCGAGCCACACCTTCATCTTCATGTCGCCGGTGAAGGCGCCGGCCAGCGTCTTGCGGAACGAGCCGTCGGTGTAGAGGCGCGCGACCTCATACTCGTCCTTGTAGGCCATGACCTTGGCGGCGTTCAGCGCCACCGCCTTGGCGAGGCCCTTCAGGCCAAGGGCGACCTCGGCCGCCTGCACGCGGGCGACGAGGTCTGCGTAGCGGGCCGCATAGGCTGCATCCTGCCAGCCGGTCAGATGCGCGACGCGGCGCGTCACGATCTCCTCGATCGGGCGTTCGGCCACCGGAACCACCGGCGCCGGCTTCAGGCTTTCCAGCCGCTCGGGCTCGGCGGCGGCGACGCGGCCGAGATCGAAGGCGGCGATGTTGTTGGTCACGTCCGCGCCGTTGAGCTTGATGGCGCGGTAGAGGCCGCGCAGCGTCACCGGAACCAGCCCGCGCTGCCAGGCGAAGCCCAGCAGCACCATGTTGCCGTAGACCGCATCAAACAGAACCGATTCGGCGATGGACTTGGCGTCCACCGTGTCGAGGCCCGCGACGCCCGCAGACAGTTTGCGGGCCAGCGGGGCGGGCGTGAACCGCTTGGTCCGGTCGGTGATGAACTCCGAGGTCGGGGTGACCTCGAGGTTCGCCACCGCCCGGGTGTGATCGCGGTGCGTCAGGGAGAGCGCATCAAGGCTGGTCGCGACCACCAGATCGCCGGCGATCACCGCGTCCGCGCAGGTGGGCGGGGTGCGCGGCGAGCGGATGTCGTCCGGCGCGCGGGCGATGCGCACATGGGAGAGCACCGGCCCGCCCTTCTGGGCAAGGCCCGTCATGTCGAGCGATGTCGCCGCATTGCCGTCCACATGGGCCGCCATGGCGAGGATGGCGGCGATGGTGGTCACGCCCGTTCCGCCCACGCCGGTGAAGACGATCGACCACGGACGATCCAGAGACGGACCTTCGGGAAGGGGCAGCAGCGTTGCGTCGAAGTCCGGCCGGGTGCGGAGCTTGGCGGCGTTCTCGGCCCCGGTGATGGTGACGAAGCTCGGGCAGAAGCCGTCGACGCAGCGCAGATCCTGGTTGCAGGAGCTCTGGTCGATCTCCCGCTTGGTCCCGAGATCGGTCTCCAGCGGCGCGATGGACAGGCAGTTGGACTGTTTCGAGCAGTCGCCGCAGCCCTCGCACACCGCCGGATTGATGAAGGCGCGGGTCGCCGGGGCTGCCATCAGGCCGCGCTTGATCCGGCGACGCTTTTCGGCCGCGCAGACCTGGTCATAGACCAGAACCGTGACGCCCGGCGTCTCGCGCAACGATCGCTGCACCTCGTCCAGCCGCGAGCGGTGGAAGCACTCCACCCCGGCGTCGAGCTTGCCCGCGTGGCGGGCGGGATCGTCCGCAACCACCACCACCTTGGCGACGCCCTCGCCAAGCAACTGGCGGACGATCTGCGGCACGGTCTGTCCGCTCTCGGTGCGCTGGCCGCCGGTCATGGCGACGGCGTCGTTGTAGAGCAGCTTGTAGGTGATGGTGGCGCCGGCCGCGACGGCGGCGCGGATCGCCAGCGAGCCGGAATGGCAATAGGTGCCGTCGCCGAGGTTCACGAACAGATGCTTTTCGTCCGTGAACGGCGCCTGGCCCAGCCAGGCCACGCCCTCGCCGCCCATCTGGCTGGTCATGTCCGTCGAGCGGTCCATGAAGGTCGCCATGTAGTGGCAGCCGATGCCGGCGAGCGCGCGCGAGCCCTCCGGCACGACCGTTGAAGTGTTGTGCGGGCAGCCCGAGCAGTAGTGCGCCTTGCGGTGCACGTCCGCGGTGATGCCCACGGCGAGGCCTTCCTGGGCTTCGGCGCGCTCCAGCCAGTAGCGGCCGCGCTCGGTGCGGTGCTCGTCCGGCAGCCGGTCGAACAGCACGCGCGCCAGCGCCGGGATCGCGATGGCCGAGAGGTCCGACAAAAGTGGCGCGCCGGTCTCGTCGCGCTTGCCGATCACCCGCGGGCGCTCCGCATCGGGAAGATGATAGAGCGCCGAGCGGATCTGGCTCTCCATCAGATCGCGCTTGTGCTCGACCACCAGCAGGGTCTCGACCCCGCGCGCGAAAGCGGCGAGCCCTTCGGGCTCCAGCGGCCAGGGCATGGCGATCTTGAAGATCGAGAAGCCGGCCGCGGCCGCCTGCTCCGGCGACAGGCCGAGGGCGTCGAACGCCTCGAAAATGTCGCGCGCCGCCTGGCCGGTGGTGACGATGCCGATGCGCGGGCGCGGGCTCTCGAGGATCGTCCGGTCGAGACGGTTGGCGCGCACATACGCCCGGGCGGCCGGCAGCTTGAACATCCGCAGCCGGCGTTCCTTGTCCATCGGCTGGTCGCCGCGGCGCATGCCGAGGCCTTCGGGCGGCAGGTCGAGCTGGGGGCGCACAAAGCTGTGGCGGGCCAGCCCGACCTCGACCACGGCGGCCGAATCCATCGTGTCCGCCAGCGCGATCAGGCCGCTCCACAGGCCGGAGAACCGGCTCATCGCCCAGCCGGCCATGCCGAAGTCCAGCACCTCCTGGATGCTCGACGGGTTGAGCACCGGGATCTCGGCGTCGGCGAAGGCGAACTCGGACTGGGAGGGCAGGGTGGAGGACTTGCAGGTGTGGTCGTCGCCCGCCACCGCCAGCACGCCGCCGAACGGGGAGGTTCCGGCGAAATTGGCGTGCTTGAACACGTCGCCTGTGCGGTCGACGCCGGGCGCCTTGCCGTACCACATGCCGAACACGCCTTGCTTGCGCGCGCCGGGGAACAGGCCGAGCTGCTGGGAGCCCCAGACGGCGGTCGCGCCCAGCTCCTCGTTCAGTCCTTCCTGGAAGACGACGTCGTGGGCCGCGAGCAGCTTGCCGCTGCGGCGCATCTGCTGGTCGAGCCCGCCCAGCGGCGAGCCGCGGTAGCCCGACACATAGCCCGCCGTATCAAGGCCTGCGGCCCTGTCGAGGCGCTTCTGGTCCAGCATCAGGCGGACCAGCGCCTGGATGCCCGTCATCATCACCCGGCCGCCCGGCGCGGTGAACTTGTCGTCGAGCGATACTTCGCGGTGCTGCACGGAACGTCTCCCCGGCCTCTGACGGACCATGCCGGCATTCTTTCCCGATTTTCGAGAAAATGCTTGCCCTTTTGTGCGTCCGGGCGCAGATTTTCAGGCATCTTTGGCGAAACCGGGCAGAGCCTGCGCAAATCATGACCCCCGATATCGACCCGATCGACGTCCGCATTCTCGACATCGTGCAAAACGACGCCTCGCTGAGCGTGGCGGAAATCGCCGATCAGGTGGGCCTGTCGTCCAGCCCGTGCTGGCGGCGGATCAAGCGGCTCGAGGACGCCGGCGTCATCGAGCGGCGGGTGACCTTGCTCAATCGGGCGGCCCTGGGCCTCGGGTTCGAGGTGATGGCGAGCGTCAAGCTGGGCCTGCCGAGCCGCGCCAACCTCGACGCCTTCGAGGCGGCGGTGGGCGACTGGCCGGAGGTGGTGGACTGCGTCACGGTCACCGGCGCGGTGGACTACATGATCCGTGTCGTGACGACCGACATGCACGCTTACGATGCATTCCTGCGTGACAAGCTCCTGAACCTCGGCACGGTGGCGGACGTGCAGTCGCGCATCGTCATGCGGGTCGCCAAGCGCACCACGGCCGCGCCGCTCGGACTGTCGCTGGGCAAGGTGCGCTGAGCGCCGGCGTCTCGACGCAAGGGCCGCAGCGGCGTAGAAGCCGCGCCCACGATCAAGAACAAGGGGCCGCCGGTGACCGAGGCCGTGATTTCCGCAACGGGGCTCTACACCCCGCCCAATTCCATCTCCAACGCCGAACTGGTCGAGGCTTTCAACGCCTATGTGGCGCTCGCCAACGAACAGGGCGCCGATCCGCCGCTGCAGCCCTCCTCGGTCGAGTTCATCGAGAAGGCGTCCGGCATCAAGAGCCGGTTCGTCGTGTCGAAGGACGGGGTGCTGGACCCCGCCGTCATGACCCCGCTGATCCCGGAGCGCCCGAACGAGCAGATTTCGGTGCTGGCCGAGATCGGCGTGATCGCCGCGCGCGAGGCGCTGGAGCGGGCCGGGCGCGACGCAGCGGATGTGGACGCGGTGCTTGTCGCCTGCTCCAACCTGCAGCGCGCCTATCCGGCGATCTCGATCGAGGTGCAGGATGCGCTGGGCTGCGGGGGCTTTGCCTATGACATGAACGTCGCCTGCTCCTCGGCGACCTTCGGCATCAAGACGGCGGTGGACTTCATCCGCTCCGGCGGCGCGCGTTCGGTGCTGGTGGTCAATCCGGAGATCTGCTCGGGCCATCTCAATTTCCGCGACCGGGACAGTCACTTCATCTTCGGCGATGTGGCCACAGCCGTGCTGGTGGAAGCCGACGATCTGGCGCCGGCCGGCGCCTGGGAGATCCTCGGCACGCGGCTCAAGACGAAGTTCTCCAACAATATCCGGAACAACTTCGGGTTTCTGAACAGGACGTCTCCGGATACGCGCGAGGCGCCGGACAAGCTGTTCGTCCAGGAAGGCCGCAAGGTCTTCAAGGAAGTGGTGCCGATGGTCGCCGAGATGATCACAGCGCACATGGCCGACCTCGGCCTCACCGCGAGCGATCTGAAGCGGCTGTGGCTGCACCAGGCCAACGCGAACATGAACCGGCTGATCTCCGAGCGCGTGCTCGGCCGCGAGGCGAGCGCGCAGGAGAGCCCGACGGTGCTGGACACCTACGCCAACACCTCCTCTGCCGGCTCGATCATCGCCTTCCACCTGCATTCGGCGGATGTGGCGTCGGGCGAGACCGGGCTGATCTGCTCGTTCGGCGCGGGCTATTCGGCCGGCACGGTGTTCGTGCGCAAGGCGGCCTGATCAGGCGCGCATGCTGCGCTCGCCGAACCCGAATTCGGCGGCGTTGCGCACCTCCTCAATGCGGAACGGCTTGGTCAGGAAGCCGTCGCAGCCCAAAGCGAAACACCGCCCCCGAGTCTCGGACCGGTCGTCGGTGGTCACCATAACCACATGCGGCCGGCGCAGCCCTTGCGGGGCCGTACGCAGCCATTCGAGCACGCCGAAGCCGTCGAGGCGCGGCATGTTGATGTCCAGGAACATCAGGCCGATCCGGCCGGACGCCAGCTTGTCGATCGCGTCCAGCCCGTCGCAGGCCTCGTCGCTCTCCAGCCCCATGGCGTCGCACAGGGCGCGCAGAAGGGCGCGGTTGCGGGGGTGATCGTCCACGATCAGCGTGGTGGCGTAGGGCTGGTTTTGCATGGCGGTTCGCGATCGTGTGGGTTGCGCGGCGCCTGCCGCCGGCTCACGAACCTGTTACCCGCGAGGGTGAGGCGTGTCTGTCCCGCGTTTGCGGGACAAGGCCGCATGATCGTGCGGACAATCGTGTCTTTCCGGTACAGGTCACCGGTTGCATTCGCATTCACTGGAGATTTCTGGCGTGGACGCCGCGCTCAGGGGGCGATCAGCCCGAGCCCGACGCCGCGCAGGGCGGCGTTGATGCGGTCATTGACGCCCAGCTTTGCAAAGACCCGCCGCACCAGCGTGTCGACCGTGTGGTCGGACACGCTGAGGATATTGGCGATCACCGAATTGCTCTTGCCGCGCGTCAGCCAAGTCAGAACCTCGCGTTCGCGCGGCGACAGGGGCTTGGGCTCTGGCAGCACCTCGCCGTGCAGCGCCATGAAGCGCAGATGGATCTGGCTGCAGGCATATTGCAGTTCCAGCATGTCCTCTGACGTCAGGCGCACGGCCTGCGTCGAGGAGCCCAGCCCGAAATAGGCGATCGTGCCCTGGGCGCTGAACACCGGAACCGCGATCCCGTCGACCATGCCGCAGGCCCGCAGGTCCTGGAGATAGGCCTCCTGCTCGGGCGTCAGAGGCGTCAGGGCGCCGACGTCGTACCAGCGGAAGGGCTCGCGGGCGCTGCGGGCGTGCAGGATGATCGGGTCGATCTCGAAGTAGCGCCGTTCCCGGTACCGGCGCACCCAGGCGACCGGAAACGTGTTGAAGAAGAAGCCCTTGTCGAGGGGGATCGGGATCAGGCCCTCAACCACCACATGGTAGCTCGCAAGATCGAACCCCCGCTTGCGGGCCTCGCGCCGGCACAGCTCGAACAGCGCCTGTTCGGTCTCCGCCTTCAGGCTTTCCTCGATAAAGCTGCGCAGCGACACGGCCTCGTCCCGAACCCATGATCACTGCGAGTGGGGCCGCTTTTGCGCGCGCGCGCAAGCCTGAAATCGGTCGCGGACGCCGGAGAAGCGCACGCTTGCGTGAGGCGATCAGTTGTTGACGTCGAGCGCGTAGCCGGCGGCCCGCACGGTGCGGATCGGGTCGCGGTCCGTCGCCGCATTGATCGCCTTGCGCAGCCGGCCCACATGCACGTCGACGGTGCGGGCCTCCACATAGACGTCCGAGCCCCAGACCGCATCGAGCAGCTGTTCGCGCGAGAACACCCGGCCCGGGTGCTGCATGAAATAATCGAGCAGCCGGAATTCGGTCGGGCCGAGGTGGATCGGCCGGTCGCCGCGCTTCACGCGGTGCGAGGTGCGGTCCATGACGAGATCGCCCACCGTCACCTTGTCTTCGGCCAGCGCCGGGCGGATGCGCCGCATCACCGCCCGGACCCGCGCCAGAAGCTCGGTCATGGAGAACGGCTTGGTGACGTAGTCGTCCGCGCCGGTGTCGAGCCCGCGGATCCGGTCGGTCTCCTCGCCGCGCGCCGTCAGCATGATGATCGGCACGTTGCGCGCGTCGGGCCGCGCCCGCAGGCGCCGGCACACCTCAACGCCCGGCACCTTGGGCAGCATCCAGTCGAGCAGGACGAGGTCGGGCAGGCGCTCCTCGCTCATCATCAGGGCTTCTTCGCCGTCGCGGGCGAGGCCGACCCGATAGCCTTCCTTCTCGAGGTTGTATTGCAGCAGCGTGGAGAGCGCGTCCTCATCCTCGACCACCAGAACATACGGCGTCATGTCGATGCCCCCTATCGATCCAGATCGTCTGCTTTGGGTCTTTCCGTCGCCATGTCCTCGCCCGTCACGAGGTAATGGATCGTCTCGGCCATGTTGGTGCAGTGGTCGCCGATCCGCTCGATGTTCTTGGCGATGAACAGAAGATGGGCGCAGGACCCGATCATCCGCGGATCTTCCATCATGTAGGTCAGGAGTTCCCGGAAGAAGCTGTTGTAGTGCTCGTCCAGTTCCTCGTCCTTGAACCAGACCGACACGGCGCTGGACACCTCCCGGCTGGCGTAGGCGTCGAGCACCTGCTTGAGGTGCGACTGGGCGATCCGTCCCATCCGCTCGGCGCCGCGGGCGAGCGCGATCGGCTCGGACTCATGCAGCACCATGGCGCGCTTGGCGATGTTCTTGGACAGATCCCCGATCCGTTCGAGGTCGTTGGCGAGCTTGAGCGCGCCGAGCGTCTCGCGCAGGTCTTTGGCCATGGGCTGGCGCAGCGCGAACATCCGCACGATCGCCCGCTCGACCTCCACTTGCATGGCGTCGAGCCGGGGGTCGCGGTCGACGACCGCGCGCGCCGCGGCCGCATCCCTGCGCACCACGGCGGAAACGGCGTCCGCCACCATGGTTTCGGCAAGGCCGCCCATGCGGGCGATGGACGCCGACAGGTTGGTCAGCTCCTCGCCGAAGGCCTTGAAGGTGTGTTCGGTCATGACCGCATCACCCGAACCGCCCGGTGATGTAGTCCTGGGTGCGGCTGTCCTTCGGGTTGGTGAAGATGTCCTCGGTCGCGCCGGTCTCGACCAGCTTGCCCATGTGGAAGAAGGCGGTGCGCTGGGACACGCGGGCGGCCTGGGCCATCGAGTGCGTCACGATGATGATGCAGTAGTTGGCGCGCAGTTCGTCGATCAGTTCCTCGATCTTCGCCGTGGCGATCGGATCGAGCGCCGAGCACGGCTCGTCCATCAGGATGATCTCGGGGTTCACCGCGATGGCGCGGGCGATGACGAGGCGCTGCTGCTGGCCGCCGGACAGGCCCGTGCCCGGCTGGGCGAGACGGTCCTTGACCTCTTCCCACAAGCCCGCGCGGCGCAGCGACTGCTCCACGATGGCGTCGAGCTCCGCCTTGCCGCGCGCCAGCCCGTGGATCCGCGGACCGTAGGCGACGTTCTCGAAAATCGACTTGGGGAACGGGTTCGGCTTCTGGAACACCATGCCGACCGAGGCGCGCAGCACCACAGGGTCGATCCCGGCGTCGTTGATGTTGCGCCCGTCCACATCGATCTGGCCGACCACGCGGCAGTTCTCGATCGTGTCGTTCATCCGGTTGATGCAGCGCAGGAAGGTGGACTTCCCGCAGCCGGACGGCCCGATCAGCGCCATGACCGACCGGTCCGGGATGTCGAGCGCCACGTCGAACAGGGCCTGCTTGGCGCCGTAGAACACCGAGACGTCGCGGGCATGGACCTTCGCGGCGTCAGCGGTCGGGGCGGTGCGTTCGGTCATTACCATCTCCGTTCGAACCGGCGGCGCAGCCAGATGGCAAGTGCGTTCATCGCCAGCATGAAGAGCAAGAGGATGATGATGGCGAGCGCTGTGCGCGGCTCCCAGGCCCGCTCCGGGCGGCTCGCCCACATATAGAGTTCAACCGGCAGAACTGTGGCCGAGGAGGTGAAGCCCTCCGGCACGTCCGCGATGAAGGCCACCATGCCGATCATCAGCAGCGGCGCTGTCTCGCCCAGCGCATGGGCCATGCCGAGGATCGAGCCGGTCAGGATGCCCGGCATGGCGAGCGGCAGCACATGGTGGAAGGTCGCCTGCACCTTGGAGGCGCCGACGCCGAGCGCGGCCTCGCGGATCGACGGCGGCACCGCCTTCAGCGCCGCGCGGGCTGCGATGATGATGATCGGCAGGGTCATCAGCGTCAGCACCAGACCGCCGACCACCGGGGCCGAGCGCGGCATGCCGAACGCATTGAGAAAGACCGCAAGTCCCAGCAGGCCGAACACGATGGAGGGCACGGCCGCGAGGTTGTTGATGTTCACCTCGATCAGGTCGGTCCAGCGGTTCTTCGGCGCGAACTCTTCCAGATAGACCGCCGTCAGCACCCCGATCGGCACCGCCAGCACCAGCACCACGATCAGGGTCAGCACCGAACCCGCGATGGCGGCGGCAAGCCCCGCCAGTTCCGGCTCGTTGGAATCCGACCGCGCCAGGATGGTGAAGTTCGGGCCGCTCTCCACGAGGCCGCGATCCTTCAGCTCATTGGCGAAGGCGATCTGGGCGTCATTGATCGGGCGGCCGTTTTCCGGCGTGGCGATCTCGCGGATGCGCCACTCGTTCGCCGGGATGTCGAACGCCTTGCGCGGCGGGATCACGGCGCGGCCGATGGCGGCGTTGGGCAGAACGCGGTCGAGCTTGATGACCCCGCCATGGGTCTCCACGAGGAAGGAGGCGGTGTTGGGCGTGAGCAGCGCTTCCTTGGCTTTCGGATCGGCGAGGCGCCGGGCATCTGCCAGCGCGCCTTCCAGCGTCAGGATGCGGCTGCGGGCCTCGATCACGCGGCGCTCGACTTCGGCGGCGGCTTCTTCCGCGCCGGCGGCGCCCGCCCGCTCACCCTCGGCGCGCACGAGGAGCGCGCGCTGTTCTGCAAGCTGTGCGGTCAGTTCGCTGACCTGCGTGGCGGCGACGGCGGCAAGGTCCGCCATGGCCGGGGCGAAGACGTTCTGGCGCGACTCCATGGTCCAGACGCCGCCGGGACCTTCGCGCAGTTCGATTTCGCCGGTCGGCTGGATGATCTTGTCCTTGGCCAGCAGCCCTTTGAAATAGAGATCGATGTCGTCGTTGATCGGCAGCGCCGCATTCAGCGTGCCGCCGATCACCGACGGGTTGGCCGCGACCTCGCGCGCCAGCGGCACCGCCGCAACGCTCTCGACCAGCGAGAACAACTCGTCGCCGAAGCCGGAGGGTTCAGCGGCCGGGAAGGTGCGCGCCAGGCTCTCCTGCACCATGCCGTAGAAGTCGCCCTGCAGGCGGATGTCGCGCGGGTCGCGCTGACCGACCGGGTCGGCGAGGGCCGGCGTCACGGACAGCGCCAGCTTGACCCGGTGCTCGGTCAGCGCCGGCAGGGACTGGCCGATGACGCTGCCCAGCAGCAGCACGACCGCCCCGATCGCCACGATGATCGCGCCGAGCCCAAGCGCCTGGAACAGCCGCTCGGCCCGGTAGCGCGCGGCGACACGGTTGCGGACCGCTTCCGCGATCGGGCGGGCTGTGGGGACGGCGGCGTCAGTCATATTTTTCCCGGTACTTCTGGACGACCCGCATCGCGACGACGTTGAGCGCGAGCGTGATCGTGAACAGCACGAAACCCAGCGCGAACGCCGACAGCGTCTTCGGGCTGTCGAACTCCTGGTCGCCGGTCAGCAGCGTGACGATCTGCACCGTGACGGTGGTGACCATCTCCAGCGGGTTGCCGAAATTGGCCGCCTGGCCCGCCGCCATGGTGACGATCATGGTCTCGCCGAGCGCGCGCGACACCGCCAGCAGCATGGACCCGACGATGCCGGGCAGGGCGGCGGGCAGCACGACGTTGCGGATCGTCTCGGACTTCGTCGCGCCGAGCGCATAGGCCCCGTCGCGCAAGGTCTGGGGCACCGCGTTGATCACGTCGTCGGACAGGGACGAGATGAAGGGCAGGATCATGATGCCCATGACCAGACCGGCCGCCAGCGCGCTCTGGGCGGACACGTCCAGCCCGATCGCCTCGCCGGCGGCGCGCACCAAGGGCGCGACGGTCAGGAGGGCGAAGAAGCCGTAGACCACGGTCGGAATGCCTGCGAGCACCTCCAGCGCCGGCTTCACCCAGCGACGCATCCCCGGCCGGGCGTATTCGGACAGGTAGATCGCAGCGCCCAGCCCCACGGGCGCGGCCACGATCATCGCGATCGCCATGATCAGGAAGGTTCCGTAGAACAGGGGCAGCGCGCCGAAAACGCCCGATGCGCCCGCCTGATCGGCCCGGATGGCGATCTGCGGGCTCCAGTGCGTGCCGAACAGGAATTCGAGCGGCGAGACGAAGGTGAAGAACCGCAAGGTCTCGAACAGCAACGACAGCACGATCCCGGCCGTGGTCAGGATCGCGATGCCGGAGCACAGGATCATCAGGCCGGTGACGAAGGTCTCGACCTGCGCCCGGGCGCGGAAGCCCGCAGGCCGTGCGCGGGTGTAGGCGATCAGCCCGGCCGCGGCGGCGGCCAGCCCTGCAAGGCAGGCCGCGATCTTCAGCCCGCCCGAAATGCCGGCAAGCTGGCGCGCGGCGGCCTCAAGGGCCGGGGTGACCTCGCTGGGCGTGCCGCCGAAGGCGATCCGACGGGCGTCCAGCAGGAACAGGTCGAGCCGTTCGGACGGCAGGGCGCGCACTGCGTCCGGCAGAGCGCCGTTCAGCAGCATGGTCTCGATGCGCCCGTGGGCGAGGCCGTAAATCGCCAGAATCGCGAGCGCGGGCGCTGCGGTCCAGATCGCCGCGAGCCAGCCGTGATAGCCGGGCAGAGAATTGAGGCGGTCGCCGGGCGCCGGCGTCGGACCCAGCGCCGCAAGCGCCGCGGTTTCGCCGCGCCGATAGGCGAAGGCGGCCAAAACAGCGACGATCAGAACGGTCGCCAGCGCCGCAGGCGTGGTCGCGACCAGGTCGGTCATGGGTGAGTGTCCCGTCTGCCCCGCGGGTGCTCGCCCGCCCGACGCTCCGTAACCGCCCTCCATGACAACGCCGTGACACGACTGTCACTGTGTGACAGGCGGCCTGGGCGCCGGCGGTTCACTCCGCCGCCGCCAGCGCGGACGGGTCGCGCGGCACATGTCCGGCAAGGTCGGTCGGCTGGGGAATCATCACCGCGAAGCCGGTCCCGCGGCCCGGCAGGCTCTCTACAGAGAACCCGCCGCGATGGCGGCTGACGATGTGCTTGACGATCGCCAGGCCCAGCCCCGTCC
>VYKN01000201.1_pt1 | contig 12309 bp, 12 predicted proteins | sample 5114581 | NCBI WGS metagenome assembly VYKN01 (sample SAMN12291810, study PRJNA351875) | freshwater metagenome | isolation source: freshwater lake | place: USA: Michigan, Baker Lake | collected 2011-08-08
CACAGGGATCGGCCCGGCGGGCCTGCCGGTGCAGGGCTGGCGCGTGCCCCTGCCGCCTGCAACGGTCGAGACCGCTGCGCCCGGCTCTGCAACGCCCGGGCCCGCCATGCCGCCAGCTCAGGCGGCGACCGCGCCTGCGACGCTTGCGGCTTCGCAAAGCCCGGCCCAACCGGCTATATCAACGCCGTAAGGCGCTGCGCCTGCGGAGTGGATGATGTCCGCAATCGACCATGTGCGCCCCTGGCGGGCGATTGAGCGGCGGGTGAGCCGGAAGATTCATGTGGGCGCGGTCCCCGTGGGCGGCGACGCGCCGATCAGCGTCCAGACCATGACCAACACGCCGACGCCGGACGTCGGGGCCACCGTCGACCAGATCCGCCGGTGCGAGGAAGCGGGCGTGGACATCATCCGGGTGTCCTGCCCGGACCAGGAGTCCACCGCCGCACTCGGCGCGATTGTGAAGGCCGCCAATGTCCCGATCGTGGCGGACATCCACTTCCACTACCGGCGGGCGATCGAGGCGGCGGCGGCGGGCGCGGCCTGCCTGCGCATCAATCCGGGCAACATCGGCTCGGCGGACCGGGTGCGCGAGGTGATCCAGGCCGCCAAGGACCATGGCTGCGCCATCCGCATCGGCGTCAACGCCGGCTCGCTGGAGGCGGACCTTCTGGAGAAGTACGGCGAGCCCTGCCCGGAAGCCATGGTGGAGAGCGCGCTCGACCATGCCCGCATCCTGCAGGACCACGATTTCCACGACTTCAAGATCTCGGTGAAGGCGTCCGACGTGTTCCTCACCGTCGCGGCCTACCAGCAGCTTGCCGAGGCGATCGACTGCCCGCTGCATCTCGGCGTGACCGAAGCCGGCGGCTTCCGCACCGGCACGGTGAAGAGCTCCATCGGCCTCGGCATGCTGCTGTGGTCCGGCATCGGCGACACGATCCGGGTGTCGCTGTCGGCGGAACCCGAAGACGAGGTCCGCGTCGGCCACGACATCCTGAAGTCGCTCGGCCTGCGCCACCGCGGCGTGAACATCATCGCCTGCCCGTCCTGCGCCCGGCAAGGCTTCGACGTGATCCGCACCGTCGAGGCGCTGGAGGCGCGGCTGTCGCATGTGCAGGAGCCGATCTCGCTGTCGATCATCGGCTGCGTGGTGAACGGCCCCGGCGAAGCGCTGATGACCGACCTCGGCTTCACCGGCGGCGGCAAGGGCGCCGGCATGGTCTATGTGGCCGGCAAGCCGGACCACAAGCTCGATAACGACCGGATGATCGAGCACATCGTCGGCCTCGTCGAGGACAAGGCCGCGTCCATGCGCGCCGAACGCGAGGCCGGGGAAGCGGCCGCCGTCGCGGCGGAGTGACCGGCCTTAGGGCCGCACGAGCCGGCCGTTCGGGTCATGCGCGACGATCCGGTGCGGCAGGTCCGGCCCCCAGCGCCAGGCGACGAGATTGATCATGTCCGCCCGCGCCCGCACAGCGAAGGACGGATACAGCATGCCCGCGGCGCCCTCCGCGATCAGCCGCTGCGCCAGCGCCCAGGAGGCGGGCCGGCGACCCTCGCTCCTCTCCAGCATCCAGGCGCTCGCCATGGTTTCCAGGTCCGCGCCCGCGTCCGCCCGCGCCTGCGGCGTCGACAGATCGATCAGCCCGGACATGTCCACGTCGTAGGAGACGACCGTGAACGGCTCGAAGCGATAGGCCATGCCGGCCGATTGCTCGGCGACCACGCCTTCGATCGACAGGGCCAGATAGAGCGCCGGGACGCCTTTGGGGTTGAACCGGCCGCCATGGACCGAGGCGCCCTCGCCCGAGGTCGGCGCAAAGGCCCAGCGCGGATCATGGCCGCGATAGGCCGTGCCCGCCCATCTCACGCAAAGCCGCCCAGCGCCACCGTATCGAGCCAGTCGCGCACCGCGCCCGCCTTGCCGTCCTTGACCAGTTGTTCGGCGGTGCGCCCGCCGAACGCCGGGATCCGGTAGCCGAGATACCAGGCCAGCGCCGCCTGCTCGTCGCCCGCCCAGGGTTCGACGCTGCTCAGGATCGAGGTCATCTCCATGAGCCGCCCCTGCACCTTGGCCGATCCCGCCGCACGATCGGCCCGGTAGAGCGTGTCCGCGCTGACGCCCAGCATGTCGGCGAGCTGACCCTTGGACAGCCGCAGCCGCGCGCCGATCGCCTCGGGCGACTGCCGCGTCTTGGCGCGGGCCGCTTCCTCAGCTGCGCCAATCCAGAGAGCGCCGGCCTCTTGAAAAGATGCCATATCATATCCCTTAAACGTACGGCTTTTGATATGGCAATATCGACCTCCCGTCAAGATCGCGGCCGTTCCGCGCCGCCTCAGACCTGAACGATCGGGGTGAAGCCGCCGAAGATCATCCGCTTGCCGTCGAACAGTTTCGGCCCGTCCATGATCGCCTTGAACTGCTCGTCGCTCTCCATGGCGGGGTAGGCCGCATCGCGCGTGGCCTTGTCCGGCCAGATGATCCAGGAGAACACGACCGTCTCGTCCGGCGCCTTCTGAACGGCCATGGGAAACGACGTGACGACGCCGTCCGGCACGTCCTCGCCCCAGCACTCGGCCACCGCCAGAGCGCCGTATGACTTGAACCAGTCGGCGGACTGGGTGGCCAAGGCGGCGTAGGCCTCGCGATTGGCCGTCGGCACGGCGAGCACATATCCATCAACATAAGTCATGAGACGTTCCTCCCGGGCCTGAGGGTCGCGCCGGCGGCCCCGCGACGCAAGGCGCGGCAGTTAGCTGTGGACGGTTTCGGGGAAAGCGCGACGGGCCCCTCCCCGCCGCGAATCGCTTCGCTATGGTCCTGGCCATGGCTGACGGACTTCCCCCGCCCCCGCGGATCGACGCGATCAAGACCTTGCCGCACAACCTCGACGCCGAGCAGGCGGTCCTGGGCGCGCTGCTGGTCGACAACGAGCTCTATTCGCGCATCGCCGGCACGCTGGAGGCGAGCCACTTCTACGACCCCGCCCATGGCAAGATCTTCGGCTTCATCGAAGCCCGGGTGTCCAAGGGTCACCTCGCGGACGGGGTAACGCTGCGCGACGCCTTCGCCAAGGACGGGGGCCTGCAGGAGATCGGCGGGGCGGCCTACATCGCCGAACTGGTCGATGCGCAGGGCGCGCCCGCGGCGATCATGGACTACGCCCGGCTGATCGCGGACCTGTCGGTACGGCGCGAACTGATCCGGATCGGGGGTGATCTGGCGTCCGAGGCCGAGGCGGCGGACGGGCTGGAAGCCGGTCTCGACCTGCTCGGACAGGCCGAGCGCAAGCTCTATGCGCTGGCCGAACGCGGGCAGGCGTCCCAAGGCTTTGTGCCGTTCCATGAGGCGATGCGCCGGTCGCTGGAAACGGCGGAAGCCGCCCTGAAGCGCGACGGCGGCCTCTCCGGTGTTCCGTCCGGCTTCCGCGACCTCGACCGGCTGCTGGGCGGCCTGCACCGCTCCGACCTCGTGATCCTCGCCGGGCGCCCGTCGATGGGCAAGACCGCGCTCGCCGCCAACATCGCCTACAAGGCGGCCCGCCGGTTCCGGCGCGAGCCCCAGCCCAACGGCGAGCAGAAGACCGTGGCCGGCGGGGTGGTGGGTTTCTACTCGCTGGAAATGTCGGCCGAGCAGCTGGCGACCCGCCTTCTGGCGGACTTCGCCGAGATCCCGTCCGACCGCATCCGGCGCGGCGACATCAATGAAAGCGACTACGGCGCGCTGCGCGATGCGGTGCAGGACCTGGAACGCCTGCCGCTCTACATTGACGAGACCGGCGGCATCTCGATCTCGGCGCTGGCCGCCCGCGCCCGCCGGCTGCAACGCACGCAAGGGCTGGACCTGCTGATCGTCGACTACCTCCAGCTCGTCACCGCCTCGGGAAACCGCAAGGACGGCAACCGCGTGCAGGAGGTGTCGGAGATCACCCAAGGCCTCAAGGCGCTGGCCAAGGAGCTGAACATCTGCGTCGTCGCGCTGTCCCAGCTTTCCCGCCAGGTCGAGAACCGCGACGACAAGCGCCCGCAGCTCGCGGACCTGCGCGAATCGGGCTCGATCGAGCAGGACGCCGACGTCGTGATGTTCGTCTACCGGGAGGCCTATTACCTCGGCCGCGCCGAGCCCGGCCGCCGGCCCGGCGAAAGCGACGACGATTTCGCCAAGCGGCACTTCGAATGGACCGAACAGCTCTCCAAGATGGAGAACCGTGCCGAGGTCATCGTCGCCAAGCAGCGCCACGGCCCCATCGCCAACGTCCAGCTCGGCTTCCGCGGGGAGCTGACCCGCTTCACCGACCTTGACCTTTCGGGCCGGTACGACGAACCACACGGGTGATGCGCGCCCGCCTGACTGTCGACCTCGACGCCCTCGCCCAGAACTACGCCATCCTGCGCAAGGTCGCCGAGGGGACCGAAGTCGCGGGCGTGGTGAAGGCCGACGCCTATGGCATGGGCCTGGCGCCGGTCGCGCGCCGGCTGCGGGCGGAAGGCTGCCGGACCTTCTTCGTGGCCGGCCTCGATGAAGGCCTCGCCCTGCGCAGCGTGCTGGGGCCGGGTCCGGCGATCCACGTGCTCGACGGCGTCATTGATGCGGACGAGGCCGAAACCTGTCTGGCGGGCGAACTGACCCCGGTGCTCAACAGCCTTGCGATGGTCGAGGTGTGGACCGACGCCGGGCTCGGCGCACCGGCGACCGTGCAGATCGACACCGGCATGCGCCGGCTCGGTCTGGCGGTCGAGGACCTCGATCCGATGCAGGACCCGCCCTTCCCGCTCGCCCTGATCATGAGCCATCTGGCCTGCGCCTCCGACCCCGAGAGCCCGATGAACGGCGCGCAGGCCCAGGCCTTCGTGCAGGCCGTCGCCCGCCTGCCGGGCGCGCCCCTGTCGCTGGCGGCCTCGGCGGGGACATTCCTCGGACCGGCGTTCCGCTTCGACATGGTGCGCGGCGGCATCGCCCTCTATGGCGGCGCGCCGTTCGACGCCGCCGTCGTGCCGCTCGCGCCGGTGGCGACGCTCGAAGCGCCGATGCTGACCGTTTTCGACGTCGGCCCCGGCGATACGGTGGGCTATGGCGCAACCTGGCAGGCCGACCGACGGCGGCGGCTCGCGACCGTGGCGCTCGGCTATGCCGACGGCTTCCTGAGGTCGGGCTCCAATCGCGGATTTGCCGCGGTGGAAGGGGCAATCTGCCCGATCGTCGGGCGGGTCTCGATGGACCTCATCACGCTGGACGTCACCGAGGCCGGTCGCGCCGCACGGCCGGGCGTGATGGCCCAATTTCTTGGGCCCCAGGCGCCGCTGGACGCCCAGGCCGCCGCCGCCGGCACGATCGGCTATGAACTCCTCACCCGCCTCGGCCCGCGCGTGCAGCGCCGGTACGACGGCGATGCGTGACGGCCGTTCGAGTCCCAGTCGCCGCGCAAGCGGAGACAATCGACTTGAGGCCGGACGCAGTTCCAATTGTCGTAGGACAGTTGATCATCATCAGATGACATCAAGAACTGATAAAAAAGGCGTTGACATCGTCATTATATAACGTGAATGCATTATATTGTACAAACATGTTATTTTGCGCTGATGCCGAATTTATTTACGATTATATTTAAGTCCCCTCCAGACGGGCCCTCTCTTGGGTCTTTTTTTCGGAACTCCGCCTCAGAATCACACAAATGTCATCACTCCGCAGGACCCGTCGTGCCATAGAAAATGGGCTTCGAATTGAATGTCCTCGACGCCAATGATCGCTAACGATTCGTGTGCAGCGAAATAGAGATGCTCGGGATTTCCGGTGTGTGACAATCCATATTCTTGGCAGACCATGGTGCTCACTAGTAACCTCTACGTCTTTGTTTCAAAAATGTTCTCCGGCGGCACGCCGTCAGAATCATCGGTGGCACCACAGTTTTGGCAGGGCAAATTAGGTGAAAACATAGGAAAAATACCAAATTTCATTGGCACGGTGTCTTTTGTTCCGATTGTCATGGTAAAATACCTTGGCGCTCTACATTTTCTACATTTATATACTCCAACGACTGCACACAGCAAAGCGACCAACGCAACAAACAAAAAACTGATCCATGCGTATTCTTGAAAAAAGAATATACCGGGCAATGACAAATAAAACATCGCCCATGTTACATTTAGCGCCATCAAAAGCCACTTTTTCATTCTTGTCCACTCACTTCAAAAATCGCCCGCGGAACCACTCGGTAGAGACGTCAGTCGGAAAAATGTTCATTGGTCTGTAATCAGAAATACAATACGACATAATTACAATAAACGTGCATTTAGAACAAACGCAATTATTCAATATACTGGTTACACTTGGGATCGCCGCACCACTGAGACTTCGAGTTTCGATTCACATGGCCTGCCCATATTGCTTTATTGCGGGTACGATGCACCCCGGATCATTGGTAAACAACCAACGGAGGTCACGCGGACCCATAACATCGTAATACAGCTCTACGTGGAAGAATTGTATCCTTTTTCCCTTCGCTTAGTCCGCCTTCCGGAACCGCTTGCCCTGGTTCTTCATCAGCGCCAGCGCCGCATCGTCCGGCAGCAGCTTGGAGAGCGCCGCGATCGCCTTGTTCGGCCCGCCGGGCACGAACACCGGCCGCCCGGCCTCGCAGGCGTCGAACCCGGCCTCGGCTACCTCCTCGGCGGTCTGCCACATCCATTGCGGCATCTTGGACACCATGCCGCGCGTGCCGTTGACGTCATGGAACTCCGAATAGGTGAAGCCCGGGCACACGGCGCACACCTCCACGCCCGAGCCGCGCGTCTCCAGATGCAGCGACTGGGAGAACTTGATCAGGAAAGACTTCACCGCGCTATAGAGCGTGTGGCCGGCCGATCCGGGGGTGAGGCCCGCCAGCGAGGCGACATTGATGATCCGGCCGAAGCGGCGCTCCTTCATGCCCGGCAGCACCTTGTGCGCCAGTTCCGCGGGAACCGTGGCCATCACCTGCAGGAAGGCGGCCTGATCGGCCCAGCTCGTGGCGGCATAGGTCCCGGGCAGGCCGTAGCCGGCGTTGTTGACGAGCGCATCCACCTGCGCGCCGGCGTCCGCCACCGCGGCGAGGACGGCGTCCACGGCTCCGGCTTCGGCCAGATCCGCCGCGATCACCAGCGGGCGCACACCGGTGCGCCCCTCGATCTCGCTCGCCAGCGCCTCCAGCCGGTCGGTCCGGCGCGCGGTGAGCGCCAAGGCATAGCCGCGGGCGGCGTAGACCCGGGCGAAGGCCGCGCCGATGCCCGCCGAAGCGCCGGTGATGAGGCAAAGCCGTCTGGCCATGGTCGCATGCTCCTGTGGTTGCACACCGTTTAACCAAGCCGGCCAACCTGCGCGAGCGTCATGACAAGGCGCGTTCGACCTATGCGACGTGTTCAGCCCCGGCCTGCGGCGATACGCTGTGCAGGTGCGCGATTGTATGCGCTGCACAATGGGCGTATGCGCCCGCCTTCATGTGCGCGCGTCAGACGGCTGCGCGCTCCGGGAGTTCAAGCATGGCGGCTGCCGGACAGGCCGAGACCGCGGACAACGGGCCGGACAACGGTCATGGCAAATCCGCAGGTTTTCTCGCGCTCACCCTGGGCTCGGTGGGCGTGGTGTTCGGCGATATCGGGACCAGCCCGTTCTATGCGATGCGCGAGGCGCTGGCCCACGCCAAGGGCTCGGCGAACCTCGAACTGGCGGTGATCGGCGTTGTGTCCCTGGTGCTGTGGGCGCTGTTCCTGATCGTCACGGCCAAATACGTCATTTTCCTGATGCGGGCGGACAACCGGGGCGAAGGCGGCACGCTTGCGCTCATGGCCCTTGCCCAGCGCGCCATCGGCCGGCGATCCCCGTGGATCTTCTTTTTCGGCGTGTGCGGGGCGGCGCTGTTCTACGGCGACGGGATCATCACGCCGGCGATTTCGGTGCTCGGCGCGGTGGAGGGCCTCAAGGAGGCGCCGGACGTCGGGCGCTACTTCACGCCCTACGTCCTGCCGATTTCGGCCGGGATCCTGATCGCGCTGTTCCTTGTCCAGTCCAAAGGCACGCACAAGATCGCCGCCTGGTTCGGGCCGATCACGGCGGTCTGGTTCCTCACGCTCGGCGCCCTCGGCCTCATCCACATTTTCGATGACCCGACCATGCGGATCTGGAACGCGTTCAACCCCTATTACGGGGTGCGATTCCTGTTCGAAAACGGCTGGGTCGGACTGATCATTCTCGGCAGCGTGTTTCTGGCGGTGACCGGGGCCGAGGCGCTGTACGCGGACATGGGCCATTTCGGCAAAGGCCCGATCCGGGCGGCGTGGTTCGGGCTGGTGTTTCCGTGCCTGGCGCTGAACTACCTGGGCCAGGGCTCCTTCGTGCTCGCCAATCCGGAGGCCAAGGCCAATCCGTTCTGGATGATGGTGCCGGACGTCGCCATCATTTACTGGGGCGTGCTGGCGCTGGCGACCGCGGCCGCGGTGATCGCCAGCCAGGCGGTGATCACCGGCGCCTTCTCGCTGACCCAGCAGGCGGTCCAGCTCGGCCTCCTGCCGCGCATGCGCATCCAGCGCACCTCCGAGACTCAGGCCGGCCAGATCTATGTGCCGCAGATCAACACCTTCCTGCTGATCGGCGTCCTGATCCTCTTGTTCTCCTTCCAGACCTCCTCGGCGCTGACGGCGGCCTACGGCATCGCCATCACCGGGGCGATGTTCATGGACACGCTGCTGGCGGTCCCGGTCGTCCTGCGCCTGTGGAAGTGGAACTGGCTGCAGGCCAGCGCCCTGCTGGTGCCCATCGCGATCCTCGACGTCGTCTTCCTCACCTCAAACCTCCTGAAGGTGCCGGACGGCGCCTGGATGCCGCTGGTGCTGGGCGCGGGCATCGTTCTGATGATGTGGACCTGGCGGACCGGCTCAGGAATCCTTGCCGAGAAGACCCGCAAGGATTCCATCCCGCTCGTCGATCTGATCGCCACGCTGAAGGCCCGCCCGCCGCACCGGGTGCCCGGCACCGCCATCTTCCTGACCAGCGACCCGGACGTCGCGCCCGTCGCCATGATGCACAATCTCAAGCACAACAAGGTGCTGCATGAGCGGGTCGTGGTGCTGACCGTCAACACCAAGGACACCCCGCGCGTCGCCGAATGCGACCGGGTGGAGATCACCGAACTGACCGAGGACATGACCCGGGTCGAGGTGAACTACGGGTTCATGGAGACGCCGAACCTGCCCAAGGGCCTGACGGCCTGCCGCAAGCAGGGGCTGAAGTTCGACATCATGTCCACGAGCTTCTTCCTCGGCCACCGCACCATCGTGCCGTCCGCCCATTCCGGCATGCCGATCTGGCAGGACCGCCTGTTCATCTTCCTCGCGCGCAACGCGACGAACGCGACGGACTTCTTCCACATCCCGTCGGGCCGCGTGGTTGAACTGGGCACGCAGGTCGTGGTCTGACGGCGGGCATGGACCCGCAAGGCCCCGGCATCGACCCTTCCCTGCTTATCGGCGACGCCGCATTCGTGTGTTCGCTGGCGGTCATGGCGTGGATCTCGGCCCAGGCCGCGCGGCGGATCCGTCCTGACGAACGCGTGCCGATGCAGTTCGATCTCGCCGGCAAGCCGACCTGGCGGTTGTCGCGCCAGCTCGGTCTGATGTTCGCGCCCGTCATCGCGGCGCTGTTCGGCCTGCTCTGGACCGCGCTCGCCCATTGGCTGCCGGCCGGCGCGGCCGGGGCCACAGTGACCCCGCGGGTGATGATTGCGCTGGCCTTCGTTGTGGCGCACGGCGCGCATCTGCACTTCGCCATCCGCCGGATCGAACAGGAACGCGGCCGCGGCAACGATTCCTGAAGGCGGCCCGGTCCATTGTGGCGGCCATGTACCGCCGCCTTGAGTCCGCCTGCATCGTCGCCACGCTGGACGCGTTGTCCCGCCGGATCGACGCCCGGTTCCCGGAGGCCGGCCTTGCGTCCGTGGCGCGCGAGACCCTTCAGATCGGGCGCGAGACCGAGGCGCGCGCCGCGCAGCTGACCCGGCCCGACTTGCGGGTGCGCGGGGCCGTGGCGGTGCTGCTGATCCTGGGGCTGGCGACGCCGTTTGTGCTCTCCGGCCTTTTGCATCCGGACGCCGCCGACGCGGATGCGATCGACCTCGTCACCGGACTGGAAGCCGGCGTGAACCTCTTGATCCTGGCGGCCGGCGGCATCTGGTTTCTGCTCTCGCTCGAGGAACGCCTCAAGCGGCGATCCGCGCTGGACGCACTGCATGAATTGCGCTCGCTCGCCCACGTCGTCGACATGCACCAACTCACCAAGGACCCGACCACGCTGACCGCCGGGCACGTCGCAACCGACGCTTCGCCGAAACGCTGCTACACGCGCGCGTCCCTGACCCGATATCTTGAGTATTGCGCCGAGCTTCAGGCGCTGATCGCCAAGCTGGCCGCGCTCTATGCGGAGGGCATGCGCGACAGCGTGGTGATCGAGGCGGTCAACGACATCGAAAGCCTGTGTGCGTCCATGGGGCGCAAGATCTGGCAGAAGATCACGCTGATCCCGGCCGGCTGATTGAAAGGACGCGGGCCTTCGGCCAGTCTGGCGCCATGATCACGTTTCGCGCCATCGCAACCGTCGCCGCCGCCGTCGCGCTCGCCGGCTGCCTGACCATCAACGCCAGCGAGACCTCTGCGCCGGAAACGGTCACGGCTGCGCCGCCGATCGCGCCAGGGCCCCAGGCAATCGCCGACGCCGAGGCGCTGGCGCGCGCGCTCGACGGACGCTGGACCTCCGCCGAACAGGCCAAGGCCGATCCCGCCTATCTCGACATCCAGACCAGCCATGTGCGGATCTGGGCCGACAACCCGGATGCGCTCTACTGGTGGTACTACGGCGAGAGCGCGCGCATGCCGGACGTCGCCAAGCCCTATCGCCAGAACGTGTTCCAGATCGTGCCCCAGGCCGACGGATCGGTGTTCGCCTTTCAGTACCGGGTGCGCGAGCCGGCGAAGGCCGCCGGCTTCGGCGCGCGCGGCGAGGCCCCTGCCCTGACCATGGACGACCTGATCGCCGTGCCGAACTGCACCGTGGTCTGGCGGCGCACCGGCGAGAACCGGTTCTCCGGCTCGATGCGCGGAACCGACTGCCGCAACAAGTACAAGAACGCCGACTACATGGACGCCCGCTCGACCCTGGAGGACGGCGTTCTCATGACCTGGGATCGCGGCATGACCTTCGACGGCCGCCATGTCTGGGGTCCGACCGCCGGCGGCTACCGGTTCCGGCGGATCACCACGCCCTGACATTGGCGCGACCGGCGAACAGGGCTAAGGCGGAGCCGTTCAAGAGGGCCCTGCGATGAGCACCAAGGACGATCCGAGCCAGTTCGACGCCTATTCCAAGGCGCAAGCCGACGAACCGGTGTTCACCCTTCTTGGGCGCGATCCCATGGCGCCGCCGCTGATCGAGGCCTGGGCCTATCTGCGCTCCGGCCAGATCCAGGCGGCCGAGATCGCCTTCAAGCAAGCGATGGACGCAGCCACCCATATCCAGCCGCAACTGCCCGGCGAAGCGCAAATCCGGTCCGCCTTCGAAGTGGCCGAGGAGTGCCGGAGCTACGCCCGGGCCAAGATGCTGAAGCGCTGAAGCAGGCTCACGCCGGCGCCAGGGACCGGTGCAGCCGCGCCATCGTGGCGATGGCGAACAGTGCGCCGGCGAGATTCAGGATCGGCACGGTCAGGCAGACCGCACAGGCGAGCCCGCCGACAAACACCGTCAGCGGATGGCGCGCGCGCAGGGCTTGCGCTTCATCCCAGCTGCGGTGGCGCAGCGCCGCCAGCAGGAAATACTCCCGCCCCATCAGGAAGCCGTTGAGGCACCAGAACACGGCGAGATTCACGACGGGCACGAAGTAGAGCGGGATCGCCAGCACGTTCAGCAAGAGCGCGAGACCGGCGATCTTCAGGCCCGCCGACAGCGAGGTCAGCGGCGCCATCCCCTTGCCGACGGGCGCCGGGGCCAGCCGGGTTCGCTCCACCCGCTCGGCGATCACGTCGAACAGGATGTTGGCGGTCACGATCGACACCGGCGCAAGCAGCACGAAGGCGAGCAACACCGCTGCAACGCCCGTCAGGACCGTCCCGGCTTCGTCGGCGAACGCGAACCACCCGGTCCCGTCCGGGATCAGCGGCGGTATGAAGGTCAATGCTGTCCAGACCGCCGCCGCGCCGATGGCGAGCGCTGTCGCAACGCACAACAGCAGCATGGGAAACAGCGGCCCGGCGAACACGTCGCCGAGGCCCCCGGCGGCGGCCGCCAGCGCC
>VYKN01000203.1_pt1 | contig 12207 bp, 15 predicted proteins | sample 5114581 | NCBI WGS metagenome assembly VYKN01 (sample SAMN12291810, study PRJNA351875) | freshwater metagenome | isolation source: freshwater lake | place: USA: Michigan, Baker Lake | collected 2011-08-08
GACCAGATAGCCAAGTGGTGCTGGTAACGAAGGATACTGAGTTGGTGAAAAAAACAGAGGCCGCATTAGAAAAACAACTGCTTGAACTACCACGACAAAAGATTGCGCGTGAAGCGTTAAAGAATAGTTTGGCCATCGTGCTGAACAACGATGATCAGATCATTGATTTTGTGAATGCGTATGCACCTGAACATTTAATCATCAATACCCAAGATGCCGATGCCTTGGGCGAACGAATTACCAATGCAGGTTCAATCTTCTTAGGCGCGTATTCGCCTGAATCCGTAGGCGATTATGCATCCGGCACCAATCATACCTTACCAACAAATGGATATGCAAAAGCCTACAGCGGTGTATCGCTGGATAGTTTTACCAAATCCATTACCCTTCAAAAACTGACCAAAGAAGGACTTGATCTCTTGGGGCCAATTGTAGAAGAGATGGCAGAAGCCGAGCAACTGAAAGGCCACGCGCAGGCGGTGCGTGTTCGACGAAACTCAAATTAATTTGAAGACATGGACATCAATCAACTCGTTCGACCCACTATATCAAAACTAAAACCGTATTCATCTGCCCGCGATGACTTCAAAGGAAGTGCTTCGGTATATCTTGATGCGAATGAAAACCCCTACCCTTCTGATTTCAATCGCTATCCCGATCCGCATCAGCAAAAGCTGAAAACAAAAATAGCGGCTATCAAAAATATCCCTACTGAAAACATCTTCGTGGGCAACGGCAGCGATGAGCCTATCGACTTATTGTTTCGTGCCTTTTGTGAACCGGGTGTCGATAATGTTTTGATTCCTGAACCTACGTATGGAATGTACACGGTGAGTGCGAACATCAATAACATTGCGATTAAAACTATTTCACTCACACCAGATTTTGATTTGGATGTGGAAGCTATTTCTAAAGTATGGGATAAAAATTCGAAGTTGCTATTTCTTTGTTCGCCTAATAATCCGTCGGGCAATCTGTTGAGTGAAGAAAAAATCATTCAATTACTAAATTCCTTTCCGGGATTGGTGATTGTAGACGAAGCGTACATTGATTTCACCAAACGGCCGGGCTTTCTTTCGAAGATCAGCGATTATCCTAACCTGGTTGTGTTGCAGACTTTATCGAAAGCGTGGGGTTTGGCTTCTTTGCGAATTGGCATGTGCTTCGCGCAACTCGAAATCATTCAAGTGTTGAACAAGATCAAGCCGCCGTACAACATCAGCGGCATCAATCAACAGTTGGCAGAACAGGCGCTGAATGATGTATCTCGAAAAGAGAAAAACGTGCAAGAGATCATTGCGCAGAGAGAGTGGCTGAAAAAAGAGTTGAGAGAATTACCTTCCGTTCGTCATGTCTATCCTTCAGAAGCAAATTTCCTCTTAGTCAAAATAGATCGAGCTCGTGAAAAATACCAACAGCTAATTCAAACCGGAGTGGTGGTGCGTGATCGTTCTTCTGTAATTTTGTGTCAGGATTGCCTTCGAATTACCGTTGGTACGCATGCTGAAAATCAACAACTAATAGCTTCATTAAAAAAATTAGAATGAGAACTTTGCCTCTAAGAAATGGATCTCGCCACCAAGATACAATAACACAAAGAAACACACTTAGTGCCATTGTGTCTTCGTGGCAGGATGCTTTAACGAATTTATAATTTTAGACTTAAATGAAACTCGCCACCAAGACACAAAAACACAAAGAAATAAACTCCGTGCCTTTGTGCCTTCGTGGCAAAAAAATAAAAGATAAAAGATGAAGAAAGTATTGTTTATTGATCGCGATGGTACACTGATTCACGAGCCGGCAGACGATCCGCAAATCGACAGCTTAGAGAAAGTAAAATTCATCCCAGGCATATTCACATGGCTCAGTCGTATCGCACGCGAAAACAACTACGAATTGGTGATGGTGACGAATCAGGATGGATTAGGAACAGACTCTTTTCCAGAGCACACTTTTTGGCCCACCCAAAACTTCGTCATCAACACGCTCGCCGGTGAAGACATCACTTTCCACGAAGTTTGCATCGACCGCTCTTTCGCGCACGAAAACAAACCTACACGTAAACCCGGTGTTGGCATGCTCACTAAGTATCAAACCGAAGAATATGATCTGGCTAATTCGTATGTCATTGGTGATCGCATCACCGATATTCAATTAGCTAAAAACCTAGGAGCGCGTGGCATACTCATCAACAACGGCAGCCTCGCTCCTGCTCTTGCCGAAAATGCACTCACCGAAACCTGTGCGCTCATCACTACTTCGTGGAAAGAAATTTACGATCAGGTAAAAACTCACCGCACAGCTTCACATATTCGCACTACTAAAGAAACCTCTATCAATATTTCTCTTGATCTGGATGGAAAAGGCGTGTCTTCTATCTCCACCGGACTCGGATTTTTCGATCACATGCTCGACCAACTTGCCAAGCATGGGTTGGTTGACCTCCACATTGCTGTCAAGGGAGATTTACACATTGACGAACACCACACCATCGAAGATACCGCATTGGCATTAGGAGAAACTTTCCTCAAAGCTTTGGGCGATAAAAAAGGAATTGAACGCTACGGTTTTTGTTTACCGATGGATGACTGCCTCGCACAAGTGGCCATCGACTTTGGAGGTCGCCCATGGCTGGTGTGGGAGGCTGAATTCAAACGCGAAAAGATTGGCGATGTGCCCACCGAAATGTTTTATCATTTCTTCAAGTCATTTTCAGATACAGCCAAGTGCAATCTCAACATCAAAGTAGAAGGCACGAACGAGCACCATAAAATTGAAGCCATCTTTAAAGCATTCGCGAAAGCGATCAAAGCAGCCGTACGAAAAGATCCATTCAACGATCAACTTCCTTCTACCAAAGGCACCTTATGAAAATCGCCGTTATCAAATACAATGCAGGTAACATCCGGTCGGTGGCATTTGCGCTCGAGCGCTTGCAGGTGGACTATACCATTACCGATCAGCCTGAAGAAATTCAGCAAGCAGACAAAGTCATTTTTCCGGGTGTGGGCGAAGCCAGCACCACTATGCGTTATTTAAAAGATCACCGACTCGATCAACTGATTCGCTCTTTAAAACAACCTGTGTTGGGTATTTGTCTGGGTATGCAGTTGATGTGCAAGCACTCCGAAGAAAACGATACGCCTTGCTTAGGCATCTTTGACGAAACTGTGCGTTTGTTTGTACCCAAACATCACGAAAAAGTGCCACACATGGGATGGAACTCGCTAACCACAATAAATGATTGGCTTCCCTCCGAATTGAAAGATCAATTTGTTTACTTTGTGCACAGTTTTTATGTACCGCTCAGTGCGCACAGCTCCGCACAAACCGATTACATTCAAGCCTTCAGCTCTGCCATGCGAAAAGATAATTTTTATGCCGTTCAGTTTCATCCGGAAAAATCCGGGCCCGTGGGAGAAAAAGTAATCCAGGCATTTCTCCAGCAATAATAGTCTTACCTCATGAGAATCATTCCAGCCATCGATATTATCAACGGAAAGTGCGTGCGACTTACTCAAGGCGACTTTTCAAAAATGAAAGTCTATAATGAAGATCCGGTAGAAGTTGCCAAAGAGTTTGAAGAAGCCGATCTGGAGTACTTGCACTTGATTGATTTGGATGGAGCGAAGAAAGGTGAAGTAGTGAACTGGAAAGTGATCCGCGACATTCAGGAAGACACGGCATTACAAGTAGATTTTGGAGGCGGTGTAAAAACAGAAGAAGAAGTACAGGAGCTACTTTACCTCGGCATCAGCCAAATCAACATAGGAAGTGTAGCCGTGAAAGAGCCCGAAAAATTTATTAGCTGGATGAAGAAGTTTGGCTCAGAAAACTTTATTCTCAGTGCCGATGTGAAAGGCGAAAATGTATCCATTAACGGATGGCTTGAATCAACGGAGTTTAGATTGTTCGATTTGGTGAGCAAGTTTGCTGATCATGGGTTGGAATACATTACTGTTACAGACATCGCCACAGACGGTATGTTGAAAGGCCCGAATTTCGGGCTTTACAAAAAACTGATGAAGAAGTTTCCTGATCTAAAAATCATTGCCAGCGGTGGAGTGAGTTCCATTGACGATCTGAAAGAATTAAAACACATCAAAGTGTTTGGTGCCATTGTAGGCAAAGCCATTTACGAAGGGCACATCCATTTGGATCAACTGAAAAATATTTAGTCGTGCTGACCAAACGAATTATTCCTTGTCTAGATATCAAAGATGGTCGCACGGTAAAAGGTGTGAACTTTCTGGAACTGCGTGATGCCGGAGATCCGGTTGCGCTGGGTGAAATGTATGCCCAACAAGGTGCAGATGAATTAGTGTTTCTGGACATCTCGGCCACCAACGAAAAACGTAAAACATTTGTCAAGCTGGTGCGCGAAATTGCGGCACATGTCAACATACCATTTACCGTTGGTGGTGGCATCAGCAGCATCGAAGACGTGGCACCATTGCTCGAAGCCGGTGCCGACAAAGTGAGCATCAATTCGGCAGCCGTATCAAATCCACAATTCATCGATGATTTAGCAAAAGCATTCGGATCGCAGTTTGTGGTGCTCGCTATTGATGCGCGTAAAGTAAACAACCAATGGACGGTGCATACGCATGGTGGATCACGACCAACCGATAAGAAATTATTTACGTGGGCAAAAGAAGGTCAGTCGCGGGGAGCAGGTGAGATACTCTTCACCAGCATGAATCACGATGGTACGAAGAGTGGCTTTGCGGTAGACCCATTGGAGAAATTAAATCAACTGCTACAAATTCCGGTGATCGCCTCCGGTGGTGCTGGCAATATGAATCATTTTCTGGAGGCTTTTGTCATTGGCAAAGCCGATGCTGCGTTGGCTGCCACGCTCTTTCACTTTGGTGAAATTAAGATCCCAGACCTCAAATCGTATTTAAGCAATCATCACCTTCCCATTCGTAAAACAATATGATCAACATCGCTGAATTGGATTTTCAAAAATCAGGTGGACTGATTCCCTGCATTGTGCAGGATGCAGCCACCGACAAAGTATTGATGTTGGGCTATGTAAACGAAGAAGCGTTGCAAAAAACCATCGCTGAAAAGAAAGTCACCTTCTTCAGCCGCAGCAAACAACGCTTGTGGACGAAAGGAGAAACGTCCGGCAATTTTTTACACCTAGTTTCTATCTTGCAAGATTGCGATCGCGATACACTGCTGATCAAAGCGAATCCAGCAGGGCCTGCGTGCCACACGGGAGCCGATACCTGCTTCAATGAAAAAAATCATTACAACGATATCCGGTTTCTCGATGCGGTTATCCAACATCGCAAGACAAATCCCAAAGAAGGTTCGTACACCAACCAACTCCTTAACAAAGGCATCAACAAAGTGGCCCAAAAAGTAGGCGAAGAAGCAGTAGAGTTAGTCATCGAAGCAAAAGACGACAACAAAGAATTGTTTTTGGGAGAAGCCGCCGATTTGATGTATCACTACCTCGTGCTATTGGCCGCGAAAAATCTTCAGCTTTCCGATGTAGTCAATGTATTGAAGCAGCGACATTCCTGATTTGTCTGTTTCAATACAAATTATTTGAAAAGTTGTAGCTTCATTTATAGAAAAGAAGCTATGGCAACTCACGTGATTCAAAGAAACGGGCATCCGTTCATTACCTATTCTTCATCCATCGGCACAGCAGAAGAAGTATTCCAATCCAGTGCTAACTTTTTTCAGCGCATGAATCAACGACGATCGTTGCGTGATTTCACCGATCAGCCCGTACCTGTTGAAGTGATTGAGAATATCGTCCAGACTGCATCCACAGCGCCATCGGGAGCACACAAGCAACCGTGGACGTTTTGTGTGGTCTCGAATCCGGAAACAAAAAAAGCCATCCGCACGGCTGCAGAAAAAGAGGAATACGAAAGCTACACCCAGCGCATGAGTGAGGAGTGGCTGCACGATATCGAACCTTTGCAAACGGACTGGCAAAAGCCATTTCTGGAAACAGCACCTTACCTGATCGTTGTATTCAAACAAGTATATGAACTTAAAAAAGATGGTACCAAGGGCAATCATTATTATGTGAATGAATCGGTGGGCATTGCGTGTGGCTTCTTGCTGGCCGCCATCCATCATGCAGGTCTAGCTGCATTAACACACACGCCCAGTCCGATGAACTTTTTAATTGATTTGCTCAATCGTCCTGAAAATGAGCGGCCTTACTTATTGATTCCGGTAGGATATGCCGCACCCGACGCACTCGTTCCGGATTTAAAAAGAAAATCATTGAGTGAAGTTTCGGTTTGGTATTAAATTAGCCTCATGATTCGAAAGCTACTGAAGTACATTTCTTACACCCTACTCGGGTTATTCACACTGCTGATTGTATTGGGCATTGTCTGGTATCGCAGCGACATCGAAGTGAAAGACCTTGAACCCACCTACTTCACCGCACAGTCTTCTTACATTCAAATTGATGATGCCAAACTTCATGTGCGCCAGCGCGGTGCGGGACCGGCCATTTTTTTATTGCATGGCAGTTTCGCATCACTGCATACATGGAATGGCTGGGAGAATGAATTGGAGAAAAACTTTCACACCATTTCTGTGGACTTTCCCGGACACGGTTTGACCGGACCGACTGCGAGCGCCAAATACTCAACCGATGATTATGCACAATTGATTTTTACGTTGGCAGATCAGTTGAAAATCGACACGTTTTATGTAGCCGGTAATTCCATGGGTGGACAAGTGGCATGGAAGATGGCGCTGAAACATCCCGAACGAGTGAAGAAACTTGTGCTGGTCGATGCCGCGGGTTACTCCATGGCAGACACCACTTCCAAATCCACTAAGCAAAGCAGACCTTTTATCTTTAAGCTTTTGCAGAATGATCTAGCCGCTAAATTTTTAGTAAAAATCACTCCGCGTTTTCTGTTCCGTTGGAATTTGAAGCAAGTCTATGGCAACCCCGATGCCGTGCGCGAAGAAGATGTAAATCGTTTTTATGATTTGATGATGCGCGCGGGCAATCGCGAGGCAACCATTCAACGACTGCGCCAGCCGGGAAAAGATTTGCAAGACAACATTCGGTTCATTACCACGCCCACACTCATTCTGTGGGGCGAAAATGATCGGTGGATTCCGGTGGCCAATGCGTATCGCTTTAAAAAAGATATTCAACCTTCGCACCTGATCGTTTGGGAAGGATTGGGTCACGTGCCCATGGAAGAGCAGCCTGAAAAAACGGTAGCTTCTGTGCTTCCATTTCTACACAACAAACCAGGGAATAATCGCCAGCAATAGACATACAATCAACCAAAAGAGAAACCGCTTGCTATTCTTCTGTTCTGTGGGCATACCGTCACATTTTGAAGGAGCAAACGGCTCGTTAATTTGCGGGTTGGGGGATTAACAAATCATTAACTACGGAAGGAATTGCGGCTTCAATTCCTTAAAATTGCACGATCATTTTTTAACCCTTCATCATGACTCAATTTTCCTTCACTGAAAAGAAAGATACACGCTCCGGATTTGGGGCCGGTTTACACGAACTGGGCAAAGCCGACAGCAATGTGGTTGCCTTGTGTGCCGACCTTACGGGATCGCTGAAAATGGATGCCTTCAAAAAGGATTTTCCTGATCGTTTCTTTCAGGTAGGAATTGCCGAAGCCAACATGATGGGCCTTGCAGCGGGCATGACCATTGGCGGCAAGATTCCCTTTACAGGAACGTTTGCCAACTTCTCTACCGGGCGCGTGTACGATCAAATTCGTCAGTCGATTGCGTATTCGGGCAAGAACGTAAAGATCTGTGCATCACATGCCGGACTTACCCTCGGCGAAGACGGTGCTACTCACCAGATCCTCGAAGACATCGGCATGATGAAAATGCTGCCGGGCATGACGGTGATAGTTCCATGTGATTATAACCAAACCAAAGCTGCCACACTGGCGCTGGGCAAACATGTAGGCCCGGCGTACCTGCGCTTCGGTCGCCCCAGCTGGCCAATTTTTATGGCTCCTGATCGCCCCTTCACCATTGGCAAAGCTGATAAACTGATCGACGGCACGGATGTAACCATCTTCGCCACCGGCCACATGGTATGGCTGGCCATTGAAGCAGAAGCGGCGCTGGCGGAGAAAGGTATACGTGCTGAAGTCATCAACATTCACACCATCAAACCTTTGGATGTGGAAGCGATTCTCGCCTCTGTTCAAAAAACAAAGTGTGTTGTGACCTGCGAAGAGCATCAGATCAATGGCGGGTTGGGCGATAGCGTAGCGCAAGTATTGTCGCGCTTCCATCCTGCCCCGCAAGAGTTTGTAGCGGTGAATGACAGCTTTGGAGAAAGCGGCACACCTACGCAATTGTTGACCAAATATGGTTTGAGCACAGATCAAATTATTAAGGCCGCCGAAAAAGTAATTACGCGCAAAAATCAGGCGTGATTGTTGTGTGGCTCTGAAGTGTTTAGTATTGCCATTGGACAAACTTCAAAAACATTTCTAGATGCGAACAAGAAAGAATGAATTGAATGTTGACTTTATTGGTGACTCACACCAGCTTACAAAAGAAGAGGAGAAAAGAATTAGCGACTTTATTGCTCACCTTAAAAGAAAGCTGAAGCAACCAACAAAAAGGTCAGTAAAAAAATTGACCACGAAGAAACGAGTAACGGTTTAGCCGCACAACTGCCAACCGGATGTTTGTACCTTCGGCATTCTAAAATTAAGAGATCGTGAAACGATTTGTCAAATGGCTGTTGGGCTTTTTATTCGCTTTGTTAGCGCTGGCGGTCGCTTTGCTGGCTCCCATTAATCACACACCTCTTGCACAGCAATCGTTTCATACCACCATGCTGCAGCGGTTGCAGAACATTCCCTTTGCAACCACCTCACCTCAACCGGTTCAAATAGGTTGGAGTAAATTCAACTTGCTTCCACCCTATCCGATGCCCATGGCGGGCTATACTCCCAAAGACAAATACGAGAGCATTCATGATTCTGTTTATTGTCGTGTTCTAGCCATCCGACAAGGAACTGCGGCACATTTTATCATTAGTCTGGATTTGATGTTGTTTCCACCCGTAATCAAAGAGCGAATCGAAAATGAATTACAAAAGCAAAATAAAAACTACTTTATCTATCTCACGGCCACCCACACCCACAGCAGTCTGGGGGGCTGGGACCCAAGTGTAGTGGGACGGATTACACTCGGCACTTTTCATGAAGAATGGGTAGCCAATATAACGAAGCAAATCATCAACCACTTAGAGGTTGCACTTCAATCCGCAAAGCCAAGTCGGTTGTCATACTTTGAAGAAGATGCGACAGAATATGTAGAGAATCGACTGGATGGAACGAATGGTAAAGTAGATGGAAAGATTCGGGGCATTGAGTTTACACGATTGGATAGCAGCAGTGGAATTTTGGTATGCTATAGTGCACATCCCACGACAGTGGAACTATTGAGCCGAATTATATCGGGCGATTATCCCAATGCGCTGACGGATCGATTAGAACAAAAGGCAGATTTCGCACTCTTTATGGCAGGCATGGTGGGCAGTCATCGCCTCAAGGGTGTCACAGGCACTGACTTTCAACGAATTGATTCAGCAGCTGATAAACTACATCATAAAATAGAAGTTGCTCACCGCACGCTTCTTCCCGATTCAATCGCTATCACCAGCGCTCACATTTCGATTTCGTTCGGTTCTTCGCAGCTACGCATAGCCACCAATTGGAAAGTACGCAACTGGGCGTTTAGTTCGTTAGTAGGACCACTGCAAGGTGAACTCAGCGTGCTTCAATTAGGAAATATTCTGTTGATCGGCACACCATGCGATTTCTCAGGCGAAGTCTTTGTGAATAAGAAATTGGAAACCCTCGCTGCACAACTTGGAAAGAAAATAATCATCACCAGCTTCAACGGCAACTACACCGGCTACGTAACCGACGATCGCTACTACGAAGCGGGCAACGAAGAAGAAGTGATGGCACTCAATTGGGTAGGCCCTTACTTTGGTGAATATTACTCCGAGATGATTACCCACCTCATCACCAAAACACCATCAACCTCCATGCCCTGAGCTTCGAGGCTTAGGTCGGAAATTGCTTTTCTTCTTGAATGGTTTCTTGAACCCGGTAGAAGCGGGTTTCTTTTCCGGCTCGTACGCAGGACCTGCACCTAATTCATCCGGCAACTTCACCTTCTCAATCTCTTTGCCGATCATACTTTCAATGCGGAAAAACTTGCGTTGATCATTGCCATTGATGAGCGTAATGGCAGTGCCCGTTGTAGCTGCGCGGGCCGTCCGACCGATGCGGTGAATGTAATCTTCCGGATCGGGTGGCACGTCAAAATTTATCACCAGGTTAATTCCGTCCACGTCAATGCCACGCGATAACACATCGGTGCCGATGAGAATGGATAACTGTTTGTTTTTGAATTCGCGCAGGATGCTCTCGCGTTCATTTTGTTCTAAGTCCGAGTGAATGGCTTTGGCCACCAATCCAATTTTCTGCAGCGAGCGATCGAGTTTTTTTACGTTCTCTTTGGTAGAGGCAAAAATGAGAATGCTGGTGTATTCGTTGTTCTTGAGAAGGATATTAATCAGTTTCTCCTTTTGTTCATCGTACACCGAATAGGCCAATTGCAAAATGCCTTCGGCGGGTTTGGAAATAGCGATGTTGATCTCCTTCGGATTTTTTAAGATACGATTCGCCAGTGCGCGAATCTTGGGCGGCATGGTAGCGGAGAACAAGAGTGTTTGCCGCTCGGCCGGCAAGTATTTAATGATGCGAATGATGTCTTCATAAAAACCCATGTCCAGCATGCGGTCGGCTTCGTCCAGCACCAGATGCTCTACATGATCGAGTTTAATGGTGCCCGATGCCAATTGAGCAATGAGGCGACCGGGTGTAGCGATGATGATCTCTACGCCTGCTTCCAGAGCTTTCTTTTGTTGATCCCAAATGGCGCCATCGCCACCTCCGTAAACAGGAATGGAGCTGACGCCGAGGAAGTAACTGAAACCTTCAATCTGTTGATCGATTTGTTGGGCCAACTCGCGCGTGGGAGCAATCACCAAAGTGTTGAGGTGACGCTTTTCGGAGTTGACAATGTTGTTGAGAATGGGGAGCAGGTAGGCCGCTGTTTTGCCGGTGCCGGTTTGTGCACAGGCTATCACATCGTGTTTTTGCATGATCACCGGAATGGCCAACTGCTGTATGGGGGTGGGATTTAGATATCCCATGGAAGCCAACCCTTCGGTAAGCTTCTCGTCAAAGTTAAAGTGGCTGAATGTCAAATTGTGAAGTGTTTATCATAAAAAAGCCCTACGAAGTGCAGGGCTTTTAGTTAAAAAGTGATCGGATATTAATTGGCTAAACGAACGTCAACCGCATTTAAACCTTTCTTACCTTCTTTTAGGTCGAATGTGATAGAATCGTTCTCACGAATCTTGTCTACTAATCCCGTTACGTGAACGAAATACTCTTGACCTGTTGATGTTTCTTTTACGAATCCAAAACCTTTAGCTTCGTTGAAGAATTTTACTGTTCCTTCTTTCATTTGTTTGTTATTGTAATTTGATATATAAAGGTCAAAGATAGTAGAATTTTATTCAATGTAGTTAAGTTAAGCCCTATTTTATACCTCACCTCAATCCTCTCTCCTGTAAAGTAGTGACCGTTTGAACGAATTTAAGCTATGGATATACACGCACCCTTTCGCCACGCAATAAGCCCCCAACCAGCCGATATTGACCAATATAACCATGTCAACAATGTGGTTTATGTGCGCTGGGTGCAGGATGTGGCCATCGCCCACTGGCAGTCCATGGCTTCTCCCGAACTGCAACAGAAGTATGCCTGGATGCTGCTTCGCCACGAAATTGACTACCAGCAACAAGCCTTTCTGGGCGACTCTATTGTGGGCGAAACATGGGTTGGCGAAGCGAAAGGTGCCACCTTCGAACGCTTTGTGATGCTGCGCAAAGGCGAAACGGTGCTGACGCGCTCGCGCATGGTGTGGTGCCTGATGGATGCCATATCACTCAAACCCAGACGAATTGATCACCTGATGACGGAGTTGTTGAAACAAGGAAGCGTACAATAACCCAAAAAAGTCATTAGACTTTTTTGCACTTCGTGCTGACGATTGAAAATGAACTAGTTCACATTGTTTCTTTAAAGTAAGATCTTCGTTCATTTTCAATGTCAGGTCTTA
>VYKN01000204.1_pt1 | contig 12204 bp, 11 predicted proteins | sample 5114581 | NCBI WGS metagenome assembly VYKN01 (sample SAMN12291810, study PRJNA351875) | freshwater metagenome | isolation source: freshwater lake | place: USA: Michigan, Baker Lake | collected 2011-08-08
GATCTGGCTGCGTTTTTCGCCGATTTCACACGCAAGGAACGCGCCCGCTCGCCGATGGGTCTGACCGCGGACGGGCAGGCCGCGCGCATGGGCGAGTGGGACGATCCGTCGGATGCCGCCCGTCGCCGGGCGCTGGGGCGGCGCAGGTCCGCACGCGCGGCCCTGGAACGGCGATTCCGGCCTGCTGAATTGTCCGCGCAGGACCGTTTGTCGCTGCGCCTGTTCGCGGCCGAGACCGATCTGATGACCTTGGAGGCGCGCCACGCCGCCCGCCATTTCGTGTGGGAGCATATGGATGGTCCGCACGCGACCGGGCCGGCCTTCCTCATGGCCCGCCACCGCGTGCGCAACGCGGCAGATGCCCAGGCTTATTGCGATCGGCTGGAACGCATGCCGGCCTGGCTGGACGCCTGGCGCGCGGTCGCCCGCAGACGGGCCGCACGGGGCGTCATGGCCCATGCCGCGTCCCTCGATCGCACGCTGGCCCAGGCGCGCGGCGTGGTGAAGGGCGCACCGTTCGACGACGGGCCGCCATCGGCCCTGATGGCGGACGTGACGGCGAAGTTCGCGGCGGTTTCGGACGCAGGCGAGCGCGCCCGCCTGCTCGCCCGCGCCACCACCGCCCTGAAGCAAGAGGTCGGCCCGGCCTACGCCCGCGTGATCGCCGACATCGCCGGACAATTGGCGCGGGCCTCGCCCGAGCCCGGCGTCTGGCGCCTGCCGGACGGCGCGGCCTTCTACGCCGAACGCCTCGCGCACCACACGACGACGCGCCTGACCGCCGCCGAGATCCATGACAAGGGGCTGCGCGAGGTCGCCCGCCTGCGCGCCGAGATGGCGTCCGTCGCCCGCCGCACCGGCTTTACAGGCGATGTCGTGGCGTTTTTCGAGGTGCTGCGCACCCGTGCCGACCTCTATTACCCGGCCACGCCCGAGGGTCGCGACGCCGCGCTCGCCGACGCGAAGACCTTTACCGCGCAGATGACAGCTGCCCTGCCGCGCGCGTTCGGCCGACTTCCACGGGCCAGGGTGGAGGTTCGCCGGATCGAACCGTTCAGGGAGGCGACGGCGGGCCGGGCCTTCTACCAGCGCCCGCCGGCCGACGGCTCGGGGCCCGGTCTGGTGTTCGTCAATCTGTCGGACCCGACGCTTGTGCCGAAGTATCAGCTGGAAGCGCTGTTCTACCACGAAGGGGTCCCTGGCCATCACCTGCAGATCGCGCTCGCCGACGAAACGCTCGGGCTGCCTGAGTTCCGCCGCCGGGGCGGCTGGACCGCCTATATCGAGGGCTGGGCGCTTTACGCCGAGCGCTTGGCCAAGGAGCTCGGCGGCTACCGCGACGCCTGGGCCGAGGCCGGTCAACTGGCGCTGGAGCTGCGACGGGCCGCGCGCCTGGTGGTGGACACCGGCATCCATGACAAGCGCTGGAGCCGCCAGGAGGCGATTGACTGGATCGTCGCCAACACGCCCGACAGCCCGTCTGACGCCGCCCAGCAGATCGACCGCTACGGCGTGATGCCGGGCCAAGCGACGGCCTACACGATCGGACTGCTCGAAGTGGTCGCGATGCGCACTCGCGCCGAGGCGCGCCTGGCCGACCGGTTCGACCTCATCGCCTGGCATGACGCGTTGCTGGCGCTCGGCGCCCTGCCGCTGGACCTCATGGCCGCCGAAATGGACGCCTGGCTCGACGCCAAGGCGGCCTGAGGTCGCTCAGCGTCCGTCCGACGGCGCGTGATCGCCCGCGAACATCACGTCGTGCAGCAGCCGGCCCGGCGTCAGCGTGAACGCGCCGGCGATCAGCAGACCGCCGACATAGACCGCGAACATGAAGTTGCGGTGCAGCAGTACGTCGCCGCGCCGGATCGCCAGCACGGCGCCGGGCACCCCGATCGCGGCGAGCGCGGTAAAGCCGTGGGTCAGGCTGAAGCCGCCGTCATTGAGGTTGCGCATGAACAGCGATGTGAAGGCCGTCACGGCGATCAGGCCGATCCAGACCCATCCCAAGGTCTTGTGGACGGCGGTGCCCTTTCGTCCGACAAACTGCAGGAGCCCGACGCCGGCCGACGCGACGGCGGCGGCGATATGGCCCTGCACCAGCAAGCCCGCCTCGATCAGCGGCGTCCAATTCATGTCCGGCGTCTCTCCCCGCGCGAAACGCGTGTGTGCGACAGGTTGCGACGCACGCGTAGCGTGCGCTTTTGTCGCACGAAATAGATCAATGCGTTCTGCGCTGCATGGCGGCGACAGGCCCCGGATGACGTCGCATATGGCCGTATGGGGCGGTCGGCGTCATGGTGTGTGCAATGATGCGTCCTGAAGCACTCCTGCAACCGCGTCCCGAGGGACTTTGGTGCCCGATCGGCGATTTCTTCATCGACCCGGTGCGCCCCGTCGACCGCGCAGTGATCACGCACGGACATGCCGATCACGCCCGCGCCGGCCACGGCGCGGTGCTCGCCACGCCCGAGACCCTCGCCATCATGGGCGTGCGCTACGGCGAAGCATTCGCAAACGACCGGCAGGCGGCCGCCTATGGAGAACGGGTCGTCGTCAACGGCGTTACCGTGCGTCTCGTGCCGGCCGGCCATGTGCTGGGGTCCGCCCAGGCGGTGGTCGAGCATGGCGGCATGCGCATCGTGGTTTCGGGCGACTACAAGCGGGCGCGCGATCCGACCTGCGCGCCGTTCGAGCCCGTGCCGTGCGACGTGTTCATTTCCGAGGCGACCTTCGGCCTGCCGGTGTTCCGCCATCCGGACGCAGCGGGCGAGGTTGGGCGCCTGCTGGCCTCGGTCGTTCGCTGGCCGGAGCGCACGCATCTTGTGGGCGCCTACAGCCTCGGCAAGGCGCAGCGCGTGATCGCCCTGCTGCGCGAGGCCGGATACGCCGACACCATCTTTCTGCACGGCGCCATGACGAAACTGTGCGCGCTATACCAGAGCTTCGGGGTCGATCTCGGGCCGCTGGAGCCGGCCAATATCGCGGACGGCGACGGCAAGCGCGATTTTGCCGGCCGCATCGTGCTTGCCCCGCCGTCCGCCTCCGGAGAGGTCTGGGCGCGGCGCTTCGCCGACCCGCTCGCCTGCTTCGCGTCCGGCTGGATGCGGGTGCGCGCGCGGGCGCGCCAGCGCGGCGTGGAATTGCCGCTGGTGATCTCCGACCATGCGGACTGGGACGAGCTGACTGACACCGTCCGCGAGATCGCGCCGGGTGAACTGTGGGTCACCCATGGCCGGGACGATGCGCTGGCCCGCTGGGCTACGCTCAACGGCGTCAAGGCGCGGGCGCTGTCCATGGTCGGCTACGACGATGAAGGGGAATGAAAAGGGGCGGACCGTCGCCGGCCCGCCCCCTGGTGTTCACCTGCCTGTCGGCTGGATCACATGCCGAACTGGGCCTTCATCGACGCGGCCATCTCTTCGATCGCCTTGGCTGAGACCTCGTGCTTGGCGCGGCCCTTCCAGTACTTCGCCAGCTTCGGGGTGTCCTTGAACGGCCTCTTCACGCCGAACGCCGGCAGCAGCTTGTCCACGAAGAACAGGTGCGGGGTCAGCGCGCAGTCGGCGGTGGAGAACTTCGCGCCGACGGCGTGCTTCTTGCCGGACATGTAGGCTTCGATCAGGCCGAGCGCCTTCAGCGTGTCCGCAACGGCGGCCTTGATGAGCTCCGGATCGCGGGTCGCCGGGTTGAACTGGGTGAACAGCTTGCCCAGCGCCGTCATCAGATAGATGTCGGCCATGCGCGAGATCAAGCGGGCGGCCGCCTTGTCGGCGGGCTTGGAGCCGCGCAGCGCCGGCTTCTTCACCGTGTCTTCGAGGTACTCCACGATCACTTCCGATTCCGGCAGGTTCATGCCGTCGTCGGTGGTCAGGCACGGAACCTTCCCGATCGGATTGATCGCCAGATACTCCTCGCTCTTCATCCCCCCCGGCGGCGGGACGAGTTCAAGCGCGATGCCCTTGGCCGCGGCCTGCATCTTCACGCGCTGCACGAACGGGCTGAGATTTCCGCCGTAAAGTTTCATCTTCGCGTTTCCTGTTCTGATGACTGGACAGCGCGTCTTTGCCTGAGTCGCGCGCTGTTTCGAGGTGACCTAGCGGTTTTTCAGGCGCCTTGCAGGCCCACGATGGCGACAGAGCACACATTCTGGCTCGGCGCGCCGCCCAGATTGTGGGTCAGGCCCAGCGTCGGGTTCGCCAATTGCCGGGCGCCGGCGCGGCCCTGCAGCTGGAGATACATCTCATAGAGCATGCGCAGGCCCGAGGCGCCGATGGGGTGGCCGAAGCATTTCAGCCCGCCGTCGATCTGGCACGGCACCCCGCCGTCGGCGTCGTAGAAGCCGTCCAGCACGTCGCGCCAGCCCTGGCCCTCGGCGGAGATGAACAGGTCTTCCATGGTGACGAGTTCGGTCACCGAGAAGCAGTCATGCACCTCCATCATGGAGATCTGCTCGCGCGGGCGCTCTACCCGGGCCTCGGCATAGGCCTTCTTCGCGGCGATGCGGGCGGTGTGGAAATAGCTGCCGTCCCAGCTGTTGTGCTGCTGCTCCATGCCGTTGGACACCGACAGTTGCAGCGCCTTCACGGTGACCAGATCGCGCTTGCCCATGGCTTTGGCGATCTCCGGCGTGGTGACGATGGCCGCAGCGGCGCCGTCCGACACGCCGCAGCAGTCGAACAGGCCGAGCGGTTCGGCGATCATCGGCGCGTTCATCACCTGCTCCTCGGTGACGACGTTGCGCAGGTGCGCCTTGGGGTTTTTCGAGCCGTTGGCGTGGCTCTTGACCGACACCCGGGCGATGGCGCGCTTGAGGTCCTCTTTCGAGACGCCGTGCTTGGCGCGGTAGGCGCTGGCCAGCTGGGCGAAGTTGCCGGGCGCCGAGCCGTTGGGCTGGATCTGCGGCAGGAACGTGCCCTGGTTGCCGACCGGCAGGCCGCCGTAGCCGGTGTCCTTGAGCTTCTCGACGCCGATGGCGAGCGCGATGTCCGCCGCCCCGGCGGCCACGGCATAGACCGCGCCGCGGAACGCTTCGGAGCCCGACGCGCACATGTTCTCCACCCGCGTCACCGCGATGTTGGGCAGGCGCAGCGCGACCGAGGCGGGCGTGGCGGACCGGCCGGTGCCGATGTCCTGGTTGTGGGTGGAGAACCAGGCCGCATCGAGCTGCGTCGCCTCGACGCCGGCGTCGGCCATGGCCTCGAGATAGGCCTCCACCATCAGTTCTTCCGGACCGCAATCCCAGCGCTCGCCGAACTTCGAGCAACCCATGCCGATGATGGCGACCTTGTCGCGGATCCCTGACGCCATGGCGGCCTCCCTGCGTTTCTATTCGTTGTCGCCGATCTAATCGCGCGGCGGCGGCTTGTATATGCGCGCCCTACCAGATCTTGCCCCCGATCCAGGCGCCGGCGGCCGGCACGAACGGGTGCGCGGTGACGACCTTGTAGAGGCCTTCGGCGATGTAAGGGTCGCCCTGCATAAGCGCCCTTGCGTCTTCAAGATCGGCGCCGGTCACCAGAAAAAGGCTTTTGGTCATCTCGCCCGTTGGCCCGGCAAGCAAGGGACCCGCCACAAGATACCGAGCGAAGTTCGCTTCCACATAGGCAAGGTGGCGACGCACGGCTTCGGTGCGCAGATGCGCCTTGGCCGGGTCGTCCTCGCACAAGAACATGAAGCACACCCGGCGCTCCACCTTGGCGACCGACGCCGCAGCCAGTCCGGCGGCGGCCAGAAGCGCGCCCTCGCTCACCGGTATTCCCCATCGTTCCAGATCTTGCCGCCGATCCAGGTGCCGAGCGCGGCGCGGATCGTCTGCGCCTCGATCTCGCGATAGACCCCGGCCGCCACATAGGGCTCGGCGTCGAGGAAGGCGCGCGCCTCGGCCAGGCTCTCGCCCTGCAGGATGAACATCGAGCCGATCAGGCCGTCAGGCCCCAGGATCGGAGCCGCGAGCCGGATGCGCTTCCAGTGCGCTTCGACGAAATCGAGGTGGGCGCCCAGCAGCCGTTCGCGCAGGCGCGGCGCTTCGGGGCCGTCCATGCCCTTGAAGAAGAACAGGTCGCTCCCGTGGGGGACTGTCGGCGGCTTTTCCGGCAGGGTCTGGTTGTTCAGCCCGGCCTGCGCGCACAAAGCCCCTTCGCTCACGTCACGCTCCTGCCGGTTTCAACTGTCCACGCAATCGCTTTCGCCGAAACCGTAGTCGTTGAAAAGCTTCTGGAGAATGCGCTGCCTCACGCCGCTGCTGACGCCCGAGCTCGCGATCGGCCAGATGCACTTCTCATAGGAGACGTAGTGTTTCGCCCAGGCGTGCCAATAGACCCTGTAGGGCGTGTCGTATCCATCCGGATCAAAGCCGCTGGGCGCGCCACGGTTGAGGACATAGGCCGCCGCCTGGCTGCAAACGCCGCCCGTCGTCCCCCACCACGCCGGCTTGTCGAGCTCCCACCGGATGCGGGCGAGGATCGGCTCCTGATTGAAGCCGCTGAGATATTGCAGGATCACCGGCCGCGAGCTGTTGTGCGAGATGTAGGGGCCGGCGGCCGTGATGTACCAGCCGGAGACGTTCTGCGCGTTCGGCTCGAAGCTGTAGACGGTCCCGTCCATCACGAGCGCGGTGTGGCCCGGGCCGTATCCGCCGCCGTTCGTCACGCAGGTCAGGATCGCGAGGCTCATCAGCAGCCCTCCTTTTGGAGGGCATTGGCTCAAGAACGCGCGGACCGGTCAAGCAGTATTATGAAAAACATAGATTTTCATACTGGCTTCGATCGCCGTTTCTCCTGATCGGCCGGGTAGTTCGCGCGAAGCCCCTCGGCCGCCAGCGCCACGGTCTCGGCGATGCGGCGCGCGCGCGTCTCCGGGCGCTTCGCTGACAGGACATATTGCAAGATGTTCTTGCGCGAAGAGGCCGAAAACGCCTCGAATTTCGCCAGAGCTTCGGGCGCTGCGGCCAGCGCTTCGGCAAGGTCAGGGGGCGGAACGAGCGAGTCCGAGGCGGCGAGCGCATCCCAGCTGCCGTCGGCTTTGGCGGCCGCCAGCGCCGCAAGGCCAGCCGGCGCCATCAGCCCGGCCTCGAGCAGCCGCGCGATCCGCACCTTGTTGGCCGCAGACCAGACCGAGCCCGGCTTGCGCGGCGTGATCATGAGCCGGAAGCGGGTCTCGTCGAGCTTGTTGGGCACGCTGTCGACCCAGCCGAAGCACAGCGCCTCCTCGACAAGGTCGTCATAGGCGAGCACCGGCCGGCCCGAGCCCTTCTTGTTGATCACCAGCCAGATGCCGGAGGAGGTCGCGTGATGGGCGCCGAGCCAGTCCCGCCAGGCTGCCCGCGTCTCGCAGACGACATCCGGCAGGGTGTCCTTGAAGCTGCGCTTCATGACCGGTTCGCCAGCAGCGCCTTCAGATTGGCGATGTCGGCCCGCAGCGCCGACACCTCGGCGGCAAGGTCGCGATCGCGCGCCTCCTGGTCCTCGGCGATGGCGTTCGCCTGGGCCTCGGTCTCGGCCTGCATCGCGTTGACGACCACGCCGATGAACAGGTTCAGCACCACGAAGGCCGACATCAGGATGAACGGTCCGAAGAACAGCCCCGCATAGGGGTATTGCGCCAGCACCGGCCGCACCACCTCGCCGGACCAGCCGTCGAGCGTCATCAGCTGGAACAGGGTGAGGGTGGTGCGCCCCATGTCGCCGAACTGGTCCGGGAAGCTCACGCCGAACAGCTTGGTCGCCATCACCGCCGAGACGTAGAAGACGAGCGCCAGCAGCACGACGATGGAGCCCATGCCCGGCAGGGCCGCGATCATCGCGCCCACCACCCGGCGCAGGCTCGGCACCACCGTGATCAGCCGCAGCACCCGCAACACCCGCAGCGCCCGCAGTACGCTCAGGGGCCCGGAGGCCGGCACGAGCGCGATCACCACGACCGCCAGGTCGAACACGTTCCACCCCGACCGGAAGAAGCGCCAGCCATAGACGTAGAACTTCAGCAGAAGCTCCACGACGAACACCGCCAGGATCGCCTTGTCGATCACCAGCAGCACTGGTCCGATCGCGGCCATCACCGGTTTGGAGGTCTCGAGGCCCAGCGTCACCGCATTGATCAGGATCAGCACGATGATGGCGGTCTCGAACCGGCGGTCGGCGAGCAGGGCTTCGATGCGGGCTTTCACGGGCGGCAGGTCTCCGGGGCCGCGGAGGCAGCATGCGTCGCTGCCGGCGTCAACGCACTTTGGCTATCAAGAGCCGCGCTTTCTCTCCCAAGCCTCAAAATCCACCCCGAGCTTCTCCAGCGCCGAGACCGCACTCTCAAACGCAACACTGAGTTGCTCGTCCGTTGTAAAGCCTGGGTCGGGATTTTCAGATAACTCGGCAAGCACTAGCGGGTTCGTAGGATATAGATCTGTGTATGTCCAAAGATCATTGAGTATTTTAAAGTACTCGCGAGGCAAGTATTTACAATTATTCGAAGCCCATGCATAGCGATGGTCAGACAAAAGAAAATCTGTATAAATCTCTACAAAGGCTTTTGTGGAAAGATGGCCATGTTTATACCGAGTTATTATCTCAATGTATGGCTCTATGAGAAGACGAATATCAATTGACATTTCAACGTTCTCAATAATTCTCAAGTCGAGAGAGACTGATGCGCTGGGCATCCGTCGCATTCAAGGAAGCCCATAGCCTGCCGTCCCTATAATCGCGCCGGTCCCTCGCATCTGCGTGACAAGGGCGCGCGCCTGGGCGCGTCAGGTCAGAATGTCCGCCGCGACCAGGGTCGGCGTCACGACGAGGATCCTGATGTCCGCCACGGCGTCGCCGTTCGTGTCGCCGTCGAGGACCCAGTAGGAGCCGAACCCGCGGACCGCCAGCTGGCCGGCGACCCCGGTGAGGTTCGACACGATGGTGAAGGCGTCGTCGACGCCGCTGTCGTCGAAGATGGCGTCGATCCCGATCAGATCGATCTTGTCGATCCCGGTCTCGAAGTCGCCGATGATGTCTGGCGTCGCGAAGTCTGTGTGCACCTGGAAGCTGAAGATGAAGCGATCTGCGCCCGCGCCGCCGAACAGCTGGTCCTGCTCCCAGCCGCCGTCCAGAATGTCATTGCCCGCGCCGCCGGCCAGAAAGTCGTTCTCACTGCCGCCCAAGAGGGAGTCGTTGCCTGCAAGGCCGTAGATCGTGTCTGCGCCGCTGCTTCCGTCCACGAAGTCATTGTTGCCGGCCGAATAGTCGGCGAACCAGTCGTCGCCAGCCGCCAGAGACACACTCAGATTTTGCGTCCATCCGATCACACGGTCCGCGCCGCCGCCGAACTGGAAACGCTCGATGTCCTGGGCGAACCACTCGATCTGGGCGCCGTTCCCGATGTTCACGAAACCGGTCGCCAGATTGGCGACGATCGGCGCCGTCATGTCATTGAAATTGATGGTGTCGATGCCGGCCCCTCCATAGTGGAAGTCGTTGCCCTGCCCCCCGATCATCAGATCGTTGCCGTCGCCGCCGATCAGGGCATCGTCGCCTTCGCCCCCCAGGAGGGTGTCGTGGCTGTCGCCGCCGCTGAGCCAGTCCGCGCCGCCGCCGCCTTCAAGACGATTTCTTCCGGTATTGCCCAGCACGATGTCGGCGCCGGAGCCCGTCATCGCGCCGTCGATGTCGATCAGCCGGTCGAAGCCGAGTTCGGTCGAGTTCGCGATCTGGTTCACCAGATCCACCACGACCTGGCCGGTCGCAGTGCGCCACACGCCGAGATCGGTCGACGCGCCGGACCCGATCAGCACGTCCGACCCGGTTCCGCCTTCCAGGTGCTTGTTGCGGTCGCCGCCGAAGTACGGGCCGCTGAAGATCGTATCGGCCCCGCCGCCGCCGATCAGACTGTCGTCGCCCGAACTGCCGATCAGGATGTCGCTGTCGACGCCGCCTGTCAGGGTCACGCCGTCCGCCCCGCTGCCGATTTGCAGGCTGGCGAAGGTCAGATTCAGGACGTTGATCGTACCGCCGCTGGTCAGCACGCGCGTGTCGTCGGTCTGGCCGTCGAGGTCGAGGTCAAGGCCGGTGGCGACCGCCGTCACGGCCGCGCCGCCCTCCAGAAAAATCCGGTCGCCGGTCTCCGGGGCCCAGTCGGTGAGCGTGTCGGCGCCGTGTTGCAGCCCCGAGAAGTAAAACCAGTCGCGTCCTACGCCGCCGGTCAGGACGTCATCGCCGTCCGCTCCATTCAGGGCGTCGTCTCCGTTCAGCCCCATCAGCGTTTCGGACTGGCCGGCGCCTTCAAGCGTATCTGCAAAGGCGCCGCCCCGGACGACTTCCACACCCACGATCTCGCCGCTGTCGCCGATGACGTCCAGGCTTTCACGCGCCAGCGACACATTGACGCCGCCCTGGACGTCTTCGAAGTCCGCAACGTCCACGCCCGTTCCGCCGTTCAGAATGTCCCCGCCGCCGCGCACGACCAGCGTGTCCGCGCCGTCGCCGCCGATCAGCACGTCTGCTTGCACCGTGCCGCTGAGGCGATCATTGAAGCCGCTGCCTTGCACGGCCTCAATGGACAGAAGGTCGTCAAACCCGTCGCTGATCGTCGCCTGGCCCGAGGCCAGATCGACGGTCACGCCCGCAGTTGCGCCGGCGTAGCTCACCGTGTCCCGACCGGCGCCGCCGTCGAGATTGTTGCCGAGGCCGCCTCCGCTCACCAGCACGTCGTCGCCGCCGCCGCCGCGCAATTCGTTCCAGCCGGCGTCTCCGATCAGCGTGTCGTTGAATATGGAACCTTCGACGAGGGCGAATCCAGCCAACGTATCGACCTCGAGCCCGACGGTGGCCCGACCCGTGAGCAATGACAGCACCACGCCGGCCGACGCGGATCGATAGGAGACAAGGTCGATCGTGGCTGAGGCGCCGTCCGCCCCGCCGTCGAGGTTGTCGCTCCCGGTTCCGCCGTCGATCGTGTCGTCTCCGGCGCCGCCCTGGATCAGATCGTTGCCCGCCCCGCCGGACAGGCGGTTTGCCCCCGTCGTTCCGATCAGCGTGTCGGCGAAGGCGGACCCTGTGGCCGCCTCAAAGCCGGCAAGCGAATCCTGGTTGAACCCGCCCTGCGCGAGGCCCGCGGCCAGCGAGAGGCTCACCCCTGCGGTCAGACCGGCGTAGCTGATCGTGTCGAAGCCGTCGTCGCCGCGCAGATCGTCCAACGTGAGGTCGCCGAACACCAGGTCATTGTCGATGCCGCCCGACACAAAGTCGGCGCCGGCGCCCCCACCGCGCAGGACGTCGTCGCCGGCGTCGCCGAACAGGCTGTCCTTGTCTGCCCCGCCGTTCAGCGTGTCATTGCCAAGACCGCCGCGCAGCGTGTCGTCGCCAGCGGATCCCAAAAGGCTGTCGTCGCCATTCACCCCGCTGATGGAATCATTTCCGGCCAGACCGTCGATCGTGTCGTTGACGCCTCCGCCAAGAAGCGTGTCGTTTCCGTTGGTCGGCATCGTCAGCCCCCTTGATCAGCCATGTCGCCGGCAGCCCGTAGGCAGCATTTCACGCCTGAGGGTTCAAAGAGAAGTCCGTCCGAATCAACATTTTGTCATTCACGCGTAACAATCCATGAAAGACCAATGAAATCATAAGGCGGGAGAATTGGGAAATCCGTATTTCTGTACCCGCTGATCATATGTGATCACCTTGCGGCCATTAGCCTGCGCTCCTTGATGTGTGCCCACGCGAACGGCCGCAGTTCACGCCGTCGGTCTCAGCGGAATGTCCTGACCGCCCGTTCCGTCTCGCGTCTGGACCAGATGGGCCCGGGCCAGCGACAGCGGACCGCTCCAGTCGCCGAAGACGCTCTGTCGCAGCGGCGTGCAGCCCGGATACCAGACGGCATCATCCCCGAGGCCCCAGCGGCAGTCCTGATGCATCGCCAGCAGGAGCAGCGACGGCGTGCCGACCGCGCCGGCCACATGGTTGGCCGCCGTATCCACGCTGACCACAAGGTCCAGGCCGCTCACGAAGTCCGCCAACGCCGGCCAGCCAAGGGTCTGCGCGCTGGCGTCGGCGACGCCGAGCGGGGCGACGGCGGCGTGGTCGTCGGGCCCCAGCAGGCTGAACCAGTCCACGCCCGGCAGGTCTGCAAGGCTGGTCAGTAGAGCAGGGGGGATCGACCGGCGGTCGTTCCACGGCCGCTCCGGGTTGCCGCGCCAGGCAAGCCCGACCCGAATGCGGCCGCCGCGCCGGAGCG
>VYKN01000237.1_pt1 | contig 12197 bp, 15 predicted proteins | sample 5114581 | NCBI WGS metagenome assembly VYKN01 (sample SAMN12291810, study PRJNA351875) | freshwater metagenome | isolation source: freshwater lake | place: USA: Michigan, Baker Lake | collected 2011-08-08
AAATAGGATTGGGACTTTCAAAAACCTTGCATTATCCTTCTTGTAGTACATCGCTTGGTACAAAAAACAAGGGCAACAAAGCCTGAAACTCCTGACTCCTGACTCCTGACTCCTACCACCACCGAAAAACTTTTTCAGCAGACCCTAATTAGTTCGCTCTAGATCAAAAACAATTGACAAAAATTGCAGCAACGTCTGTCTCTATAAGGGTTTCATTCCTTATAACCTCCGTCCATTGCATAAGACAAACCGAAGAACCCTCGGGGTTTGGGCGCAATGGCTGGTATTCCAATCTCTACTAAAAGTCCAAACATTGATTGTGCAACCCTTCCAGGTGTTAACTTGACTTGGGGTTTTTGCCAAGGAAGATGATAATCCTTAACTAGGGCTTGCTGAATAATGGTAAAACCCTTTTAAAATAAAGCTTTTGACCTGTTAAAGTCCGATGTTCATGCTGCGAAAATAGGATTGGGACTTTCAAAAACCTTGCATCCGAAAAACTTTTTCAGCAGACCCTAACTAGCTCTCTTGCCAACCATAATTGCCAAGTTATTAGTGGCATTAAGTCACTCCATCTTTCCCCTTGATGTGGTGTACTTAAAGAAGGTAATGTCCAATGTAATCTTTGTTTGGCCAATCGATACCAATGAGCTACTGTGAAACGCCTTAGATACTTTTTCCAAATTAATTCTAAGGGAGGCATTTCTCCGCCAATCCAGACCAACCATAAAGGTTTTTGTAATAAACCTTTTTTCTCAGAACAAATTCGCTCAACTAAAATAAGATTCATTGCTCTATCTGAGGAATTACGAAAATGGAGATTTGACCATTGACTGATTTTTATATCTCCTAATTTTGGGTCTTTAACTTCAACTGTTTGCTCGGCATTCCACTTGTGCTATCATTTAATTTGAATTTATCACCATGTTTTTTTGGTCTGCCCCGACCACTATATTTTTCTGGCTCTCCCCACCAGCAACAATTAGGATCTGCTGAAAAAGTTTTTCGTGGGGGTAGGGTGTGGGGTGTGGGGTGTGGGGTTTTACCCATTTTCAGGGGGTCAATTACCTAATTTTCAGGGAAAAAGTGCCTAAATTTCCCCAGGTTTTTAGATTTATTCAGCAAACCCTATCTAATATGGTGAAAAATCCTAAGCTTGCTAAATCTATTTCAGATGCAAGTTGGTCGATGTTCACCGATTGGCTAGACTACTTTGGGAAAATACACGGGAAGTTTGTGGTAGCGGTGAATCCACAATATACTAGCCAACAATGTTCTAGTTGTGGTAATATTGTCAAGAAAACATTATCTGTAAGAACACATATCTGTTCTTGTGGGTGTATCTTGGATAGAGACAAAAACGCTGCCATAAACATTCTCGCACGCGCAAATACTGTCGGGCGGACAGAAATTCAAGCCCTCGGACAGACTATCCACTGTACTATTAGGTGAAAGCCTAATAGATAAGGTAACTGGATGAACAGGGAATCCCTCGCATGAGTGCTTCGGAGAGCGTCAAGGAAGCAAGCGAGGTGCGTTGGGCATTCTCAAAGACTAACCATTGTCGGTTAAAGCAACTGCTCTTTAGGTTGCCCAAAACCCCCGTCGGTGAGGATGTCAAGCGTCTATCCAGATGCTGCCGTCTTCGATGCGAAGGGGATAAACGGGTAAAGCTTGGGGTTGAGAAACTGCCGCCATCGCTTTGTTAACCACAGGAGGCCAGGTAATCCAGTCTTTGACAGCACCACTACAGAGATCAAACGAACTACGATGCCAAGGACAAACGATCGCGCCATCCTCGGTAATTTTGCCCTTCGTCATCGATAATTTTAAATGAGGACAACGATTACCGACGGCGTGGAATTGACCGTTATTGTTAATCAAGAGAATGGAACTGTCCCCCACTTTTACCACTTGACGGGCGCCGGGGGCAAGGGAATCTACAGATAATACTTTTGTCCAACTCATATTTTTATTTAACCAAGGGAGAGATCTAGAATTGTTTCGGGGTAATTTTGGGCAATAATGTCCTGTTTGGCCCATTGTTGGTAATCTTGCAACAATTGACTCATTAAACGCTGTTTAATCCGCAATAAAACCCCTTTTAAGAGACTATTGCCGGTGATTTCTAACAGCGGACGCGGGGTTAACCATAATGGTGGTGGTAGGGCAACTTTCACCTCAAGATTGGCTTTCCCCGCTAGATAGGTTTGATTATTTTTTTCCACAGGAGCGAGTTTGCCTTTAACATTGAGGCTAAAGCGATCGTTGATATAATCAATACCTTTGATCTGACAGTCTTCTGATTGCAAAAATATCGTCCCCCCAGAAGTGGCCCAGACATTGAGAATAACCGTGGGCTGAAAATAGTACAAATTCAAGAAGTTGAGGGGACGCATTTTCAGGCGAAACCGATTCTCAGACAAGTTTTCTGTTAAGCTAGTCTCAACGATAGCCTGTACTAATCTTTGCGGTTGGCGCAGATAATGCTGAATCGGGATTGTTTGTTCAGCAACAACAATTTCTAGGGATTCGGCAGCGCTAAAAGTTACTTCCATAAGTTGGCTATCTTAAATTTGTCTCCCTTATTGATTTTACCTTGAATGTCAGCTTGAAGGAACCCTCGGTTTCACCTCGGAGATGAAAAGCTGACCAGCATATAAACAGCGAAGCACGGCTAATATTCAATCTTAGTCTTGGTTTTCAACGGGATTAAACTCAGCCCTGCGAGTATTAAAATAATTAGTTTCCACCACCCTTGACAGTTTGTACAGTGATATGATATGGTAAAATAATATCACGTTGGGAAGTTATTTTAGATGTACGGATGCCTTTCTTAAATGGACAGAGCGCCGCTATTGAAATCAAACAGTTCGCCCCTCGTATCCCCATTATTGCCTATAGTTTCTTGGCAAAGCTTCCAATAGAAAAAAAATAATCAAACTACAGTTTTTGACCTATACTACCCTAAAGATATATCTTCCCAAGATCTGATCAAAGCGATCAATGACTTGGGAAAATTAGCACAATCGGACAAATCTCAATTCCGTCGGGTCGGATAGTTAACTAAGTTTTTCTTCAGGAAAAGTTGCTTGAAACTCATCGAGTAATTCATCCAACTCCTCAAGAGCTTGATTAACATCTAATCTCAGACCCCCAATGTCGGGTTTATCGCGCAATTGCAGTAAATAATCCCGTTTATTGGCCATTTGTTGCACTTTATCGATCAAGCTGGTTTTATCCATAATTCACCCTCTGGTACTGACTGCGATTATATATCAGTCAGCCCATATCAGTGAACAGTGATCGGTGAACAGTGAACAGTCAGTGATCACTGGTAACTAGATCTCCCGCAAAAATCAAAAATCTTCTCTTGGGTGAGCAGACAGTAAACTCCGAGACAGGAGGAGAAAAAAGACAATAGACAGCTAACTGATAACTGATAACTGATAACTGACTTTCCTATGTCCCCTCTCAATTCTCACCGCACAGAAATAACTACCGTTGCCGATCCTATTTATCTAGAAATCTTTAAAAATCTATATCAATTTATTGCCGAAGAAATGGGGATTACTCTCCAAAATACGGCAGCAAGTGTCAATATTAAAGAGCGCCTAGACTTCTCCTGTGCTATCTTTGATGAGATGGGAAATTTAATCGCTAATGCTCCTCATATTCCCGTCCATTTAGGCTCCATGGCCGATAGTGTTAAAAGCTTAATTCAGGATAAAGGGGAGACGATTCGTCCAGGGAATGTTTATCTGGCTAATAATCCTTATAATGGCGGTACTCACCTGCCGGATGTCACAGTAATTAGTCCTATTTTTGACCGCCAAAATCAGGAAATATTATTTTATCTTGCCTCCCGGGGACATCAAGCTGATATCGGTGGAATTACCCCTGGTTCTATGCCTCCCCATTCTGTTCATATTAGCGAAGAAGGAATTTTATTCGATAATTTTTTGCTGGTAGCGGCGGGACAGTTTCGGGAACAAGAATTAATTAATCACTTAACTAATAGTCCTTTTCCTGCGCGCAATATCGCCCAAAATATTGCCGATTTTCAAGCACAAATAGCCGCTAATGCCAAGGGGGAAAGAGAATTACATAATCTGGTTGATCGCTACGGATTAGCTATGGTTAAAGCCTATCAACAGTTCGTTCAAGATAATGCGGAATTAGCGGTTAGAAAAGCTATATCTGTCCTGAAAGATGGTGAATTTACTTATTATCTGGATAACGGTGCTGTCATCAAGGTCAGAATTAGCATAGATATTGATAATTGTCAAGCAACCATTGATTTTACTGGCACATCTGACCAGTTAAATAATAACTTTAATGCACCCCTAGCAGTGACAAGAGCGGCGGTTTTATACGTTTTTCGTACCCTTGTGGAGGAGGCAATTCCTTTAAACGCTGGCTGTTTCAAACCCCTCCATTTAATTATCCCGTCTGGCTGTTTTCTTAATCCCGTTTATCCGGCGGCCGTGGTAGCTGGAAACGTGGAAACTTCCCAGGCAATAGTTAATGCTTTATACGGTGCTTTAGGCATTCAAGCAGCCAGCCAAGGGACGATGAATAATTTCACTTTTGGCAATCAAGAATATCAATATTATGAGACTATTTGTGGCGGTTCCGGTGCGGGGGCAAATTTTGCGGGAACCGCTGCCGTGCAAACCCAGATGACTAATTCCCGTCTCACCGATCCAGAAGTATTAGAAATGCGCTATCCTGTGTTAGTAGAAAGTTTTAGCATTCGCCCCGATAGTGGCGGCAGGGGACAATATTCTGGAGGTGATGGTGTGATTAGAAGAATTAAATTTCAAGAGGCTATGACCGCCAATATTCTGTCGAGTAATCGCCTGATTCCCCCCTTTGGACTGGCGGGAGGAAAAGCTGGTAAAATAGGACGTAATGCCGTGGAAAGAAACGATGGAACTATCGAAGAATTGCCCGGTACTGCGACTGTAGAAATGAACCTTGGTGATATTTTTATTATTGAAACCCCCGGCGGTGGTGGCTATGGAAATTGCTGAACGATAACTTTAATTAAGTACCTAAGCAAAATTAATTACACATATCTAACTACCTATTGCCTATCCTAACCAAAAAGTTAATTTTGTCCTATTACTTATTAATTCATGACAATTATCTTAGCGATCGAAACCAGTTGCGATGAAACGGCTGTGGCTATTGTTAACAATAACCTGGTGTTGAGTAGTGTGGTTTCTTCTCAAATTGATCTCCACCGTCTCTATGGCGGTGTTGTGCCGGAAATGGCCTCCCGACAACACCTAGAAACCATTAATTTTTGTCTAGAAAAAGCTTGGCAAGAAACGGGGTTAAATTGGTCAAAAATTGATGGAATAGCCGCCACAGTTGCCCCCGGTTTAGTAGGTGCTTTAATGGTGGGAATGACGGCGGCTAAAACCCTGGCTATTGTCCACGATAAACCCTTTATCGGCATTCATCATCTCGAAGGTCATATCTATGCTTCCTATCTCGCTGAATCTGATCTTAAACCTCCTTTTTTATCTCTTTTAGTCTCTGGGGGTCATACCAGTTTAATCCATGTGCAGGCCTGCGGCAAATATCAACAATTAGGAACCACTAGAGATGATGCAGCCGGAGAAGCTTTTGATAAAGTGGCACGATTATTAAACTTAAGTTATCCGGGTGGTCCGATAATCGATCGCATGGCCAAAGATGGTAATCCGCAAGCTTTTCCCTTTCCTGAAGGTAAAATATCTTTACCAACCGGCGGTTTTCATGCCTACGATTCCAGTTTTAGTGGTTTAAAAACTGCTGTTTTGCGCTTAGTAGAGAAATTCGAGCCAGATAATTTACCTGTAGCTGATATAGCCGCTAGTTTTCAAGATACGGTAGCCAGAAGTTTAACCCGTAGGACAATCAATTGTGCCTTAGATTATGGCTTAAAAACTATTGCGATCGGGGGAGGAGTGGCGGCCAATAGTGCCTTAAGAAATCATCTGGAAACTGCCGCCAAAAATCATCATTTAACTGTCTATTTTCCGCCGCTTAAACTCTGTACCGATAACGCCGCTATGATTGCTCGCGCTGCTGTTGATCATTATGATCTTGGTCATTTTTCTGACCTTTCTATCGGTGTTCGTTCCCGTTTACCTTTAAGCGAAGTTATGCAATTATATAATATTAGCTTCTAACCGTCGGTCTTGAATCAGTGATCAGTGATCAGTGATCAGTTATCAGATATGAGTTTTCAGTTCACTGTTTACTGTTTACTGTTTACTGATCACTGAAAAAAAGCTCCCCACTCTCCTATACCTTTTAAACAGGATTTAGTCTGACCTATAGTCGCACAAGTCCACCCTACAATTGATCAAATGTTTGGCTTTTTAAATCTCAATAAACCCCCCGATTGGACTTCTCACGATTGCGTGGCCAAAGTCCGAAAAATTCTTAAGACTAAACGAGTCGGCCATGGGGGAACTTTAGATCCTATGGCTACGGGAGTTTTACCGATCGCCGTCGGGGCTGCCACCCGATTACTGGCCTATTTACCCGAAAATAAGGCTTATCGGGCAAAAATCCAGTTAGGACTCAGCACCGATACCGATGATATTACGGGAAAAGCGATCGCTGCTTGTCCCTGTGCCGATTTAACTTTAGAGGCAGTTAAGCCCCATTTAGCGGAATTTATCGGCAATATTGCCCAGATTCCGCCGATGTATAGTGCTATTCACAAGGATGGTCGTCGTCTCTACGAATTGGCGCGCAAAGGGGAAATAATCGCAGTGGAGCCTCGTCAGGTCAAAATTGACCAAATTACGGTTTTAGACTGGTTAGAGGGCGAATTTCCGCAAATAGAGCTAGATATTCACTGTGGATCGGGGACTTATATTCGTTCCCTGGCCAGAGATTTGGGGAAGGTGTTAGCTGTGGGTGGCACTTTAGCCAGTCTAACTCGCACGGAAAGCTGTGGTTTTCAGTTGGCCGATAGTATTAATCTGGAAGCTTTAATGGCTAATTCCGAGGGTTTAATTTCGCCTCGCATTGCCTTGGCACATCTAGACTGGATTTCTTTCACACCAGAGAGAGTTATCGATTGGTTTCACGGCAGAAAAATTAATCTCACCGATACAAATGTTATACTCGGTTCTCTGGTTGCTGTGGAGTCTTTAGAAGCTGAATTTCTCGGCATTGGTGAGATAGTTGTTATAGAAGATGAATACTACCTACAGCCTAAAATAGTTATTCAGCAATAGGGTTAATAATAAACACTTTTTCTAGATATTAAGTATGCTTATCTGGACAAACTAAGCTTTTTTATACCAAATCCGTTTTTAATAGTATGATTAACTCCCAATCGATCTTTAAAAACCCAGTTATGGATTGTTTCCCCCCACTTCCCACTTCCCACTTCCCACTTCCCACTCTCCTATACCTTTTAAACAGGATTTAGTATTATTAACAGTATAAACCCACTGATTATGATTTTTTCTGGCCAGGATTTTTTTAGAAGCGACCAAAGATTTTAGACAAAGATTGAGCATAGAAACGGGACGATTTAAGCGATTGCTCAATTCTTGAACTGTGATTCCTTGGGGATAAACTTGCATAAGTTCAAAAATTTGTGCGCTAGTATTTAGTCCTTTTGTCGGACTAATAATCTTGATAGCCAAGGCTAGTAATCGGGAGAAACGACAGGCCATTAGACCATTGTTTGTCGCTGCTTTGTTCCGCTCGATCTAGCCTTTTTTTCGATAAGTTATTAGGGTTTAAAGTGCTAATAAAGTCTTGACGGAAATAGAGATTAATTTGTTCCCATAATCTCTTGAATAGCAGATAAAAGGCGATCAATCTCCCCATCAGTCCCGATCGAAATCCGCACATAATTCTGAATGCGAGGATGTTTAAAGTATCGCACTAATATCTGACGCTCTTTGAGTTGATTATATAACTCACTGGCACTAATCTGGGGGGGAGAAGCGAGGATAAAATTAGCTTCCGAGTCAAAAACAATAAATCCCAACTCGCGCAGAGAAGTAATTAAACGGCCGCGTGTTTGACGGACTTTTTGCCAAACTTCCTCAAAATAATTATGGTGTTTTAAAGCTGCTGTGGCTAAAGTTTGAGCGATGCGATCTAAATTATAGGAATCACGCACCTTATCCATCTGTTCGATAATGGCCCTGGAAGCAAAACCGAAACCGACTCTTAACCCCGCTAAACTATAACTTTTCGACATAGTGCGACTAATAATGACATTATCGTAACGGGAGAGAAAATCGAGATGATTGTCATCACTAAAATCCACATAAGCTTCATCAATTAATACCAATCCCGAGGCATTAGCACAGGTTGCTTCTAAATAGTCGCGATCAAGATGTTTACCGACGGGAGGATTAGGAGAAGCTAGAAAAATTAATTTCGCTTCTGGACAAATAATCGGTCCTTCCAATGCAAATTTATCATTAGTGGGAAATTCGATAATATTTGCCCCGTGTACCCGGGCAATTGTCTCGTAAAGAGAATAGGTTAAATCCAAAAAAGCGACGCTTTCGCAAGGGTTAACAAAAGTTCGCAGGGCGATATTAAGGATATCATCGGAGCCATTACCCGCGATTATCTGATCGGCTGTTATGCCGTATAATTCCGCCGCCGTTTGCCGTAACTCTTTGGAGATAGGATCGGGATAGAGTCGGACTTTCTCTAATTGCTCTGGCAGGTGGGCAAAAATTTCCGCCGGTGGGGGATAGGGATTCTCATTGGTGTTAAGTTTGGTAAATCCCGCAGTTTGGGGCTGTTCTCCCGGAGTGTAGGCGGGGGTTTGACGAACACAATCGCGTGTAGGTAGCATGAACTCTCTGGGGCGGCAATTTCTAGCAAGCTTTTTATTATAGCTGATTATCAGGGGTTGAAATAGGTTCAACCCCTACAGGTAAAACTAATTAAGGTTCTACCCAACGGCCATCGGCTTTAATTAAATTAATCAACTCGCTTACACCTTCATTTTCGGGGACGCGTTTAATTTCCTCGCGACCGCGATAAAGGGAGATATAACCGGCCTGTTTCCCTACATAACCATAGTCTGCGTCGGCCATTTCTCCCGGTCCGTTGACAATACAACCCATAACGGCGATATCGAGTCCGGTGAGGTGTTGAGTCGCTGCGCGCACTTGCTGCAGGACATCTTCTAAATTAAAAAGAGTGCGACCACAGGAAGGACAGGCGACGTATTCGACCATGGTTTTCCGCAGTCCCAGGGCCTGGAGAATGCTGTAACAGACGGGAATTTCCTTTTCGGGAGCTTCCGTCAGAGAAACGCGAATCGTATCACCAATACCGTCCGCTAACAGAGTGGCAATCCCGGCAGTGGATTTAATGCGTCCGTATTCCCCATCTCCTGCCTCAGTAACACCCAAATGCAGGGGATAATCCATACCTAACTCGTCCATGCGCTTAACCATGAGACGATAGGCGGCCACCATCACCGGCACGCGGGAAGCTTTTAGGGAAACCACCAGATTGCGAAAATCGAGGGATTCGCAGATGCGGATAAATTCTAAAGCCGACTGTACCATTCCTTCGGGGGTGTCGCCGTAGGTAAAGAGCATTCTTTCGGCTAGAGAACCGTGGTTAACGCCGATTCGCATCGCTTTACCTTGATCTCGCAGGGAAACTACCAAAGGTTTCAGGGTTTCGGCAATTTTTTCGCCAATTTCATCAAATTCTGCTTGACTATACTCGCCGCGGTCGGCTTTCGGTTTCTCGAAAACGTACAAACCGGGGTTAATTCGCACTTTATCGACGTGCTTGGCCACTTCTAGGGCGATTTTCATACCGTTGTGATGCACATCGGCTACTAACGGCACGGGTTGATAGGTGGCCAGCAGTTTTTCCCTAATTTTAGCCAGAGCGGTGGCGTGGGCCAGACTCGGCACGGTGACGCGGACAATTTCACAACCGACTTCATGGAGGCGACGGATACCGGCCACGGAACCATCTATATCAAGGGTATCCTCGTTAATCATCGACTGCACGACCACGGGATGACCACCACCGATGGTAACGCTACCTACCTTGACGGGACGGGTTTTGCGTCGGTGAATCGTGGTGTCGAATTCGGAGGCAGTTGCGGGAGGTTTGAGCGTCGATTCCAAGGTTTGCATAGGACTATCACCAACAATCACTCTCCCTATTCTCTCAAAGAACAGGAACAGATTCTAGCCACTCTAATAAAATTGGATTAAAACGGTCGGGACATTCATCCTGTAAACAATGACCGGCCTGTTCAAATTCTACATATTTAATACTAGGATTAAGGGAGACAAAACCCTGGGCTAACTGGACGGGAACCATCCGATCTTGCTTTCCCCAACACAATAAAATCGGGATTTCTAAGCGTGGTAAAATTAACTTTGCTGGTGGACAATATTCGGGATGATTGACAGCTTGTGCTAGGGAAATAAAGGCCTCGGCTGCCCCCTCATCTAGGGTTGGGGCGGCGATAATTTGTACTAATTCCTCGCTGACTGCTTTCTTGTCTTCGTAGGCGATTCCTGCCCATTTTTTCAAGACTTGCGGACGACGCAGATAGTAAAAAATCGGTTTTAATAGCCAAGGAGAAGTGAAAAATTTTTCGATAGGAGTGACGATATTTAATAACCAATCGGCGATCATTTCCCGCCGACGGCTGACATCGGGTAAACTGAGCATAACTAATCCGGCTACCATTTCCGGATATTTACCCGCTAGGGCCATACTAACTAAAGAACCGATCGAATTGCCCACTAATACCACGGGTCTGTTAATAACAGTTTGCCAGAAATCGTGTATTTGTTCCACCCAGAGATTAACGGTATAGGGAACCTGTACTTTGCGCGAACCACCAAAACCTAATAAATCTACTGCGTAAACTCGATGATTTTGGCTGAGAATGGGAATATTATGGCGCCAATGTTCGATCGCCGCTCCAAATCCATGCAGTAAAATTAAAGGGGGATTATCGGCATCTTGGGGGTTTTTTGCCGGCATAAAACTATAACGAATTTGCCAACCGCGCCACACCCAATCCCGTTGATAACCGATGCGTTCTGTCCAAGCTGGTGAAGTTGTCACTTAAGTCAAACAATTAAGAGGTTTTCAGGAAATATCACTCTAAGTAGGTAGGCGTTAAAAATTATCAGATGCCCCCCTTATTAAGGGGGGACTAAGGGGGGATCGGCACCCCCCTTATCAAGGGGGGAAGGGGGGATCGAACCTAAAATCCATTTTTAATTTAATTATAACCAGCTACTTAGTTTTATTATACTGGTTTCCCCGTCCCTAACCCGCAGCCGAATAACATTTTTGTACTACTTTTCCCAAATATATTTAAACCTAGGGTTGATCTAGCCTATGCTAAAAAGAGGGGGATTAAAATCGCTCCTAGACTTTAATTGCAAATTTAGGATACTGCACAGATGGGCAATCTATTTGATGATGTCAGTCGCTTTCTTGAAACCCAACTGGAAGAATTTCTCAAAAGTCATCCCCAATTAGAATTACAGGCGCTGGTGGAACAACTGCGCGAACAGGAGCGCGATACTGCTAAACTGATTAGCGCCCTAGAAAATGAGCGTCAACGTCTCGAACAGCAAATTTTGGCCACTGCCCAAGATATCCAAACTTGGCACGCTAGAATCGATAAGGCTAAGGCCGCTGGACGGCAGGACTTGGTTAAGGCTGCTAGTGAACGCGAGGCGGCCCTATTTCGTCAGGGTAATCAACTTTGGGGACGGATGGAAGGGGTGAAAAAACGTCTGAGTCAATCCCAAGAGTTACTGCAACAAGTCCAACAACGTCGTCAAGAAGTGCAAATTAAAGCCGAAAAATCCCCTAAAAATCAGTCCCGTGACTGGGAAACCACTTTTTGGGATCAACCCCAAGAATCGGACTATCAGCGCTCGAACTACGATAATCTCGATCTAAAATTTAAAGAATGGGAAATGGAAGAAGAATTGAAAAAATTAAAGCGAGAAATGGGACGATAATTTTTCAGTAAACAGTGAACAGTAAACAGTAAACTGATAAGTAGGTAGGTGTTAAAAATTGCCAGAAACCCCCCTTATTAAGGGGGGAAGGGGCGATCAAAGACAAAATCTATCTTCAATTTAATTGAAACCACTTAATTAACTGATAACTGAAATCCCCATCCCCCAACCCCCAACCCC
>VYKN01000206.1_pt1 | contig 12176 bp, 15 predicted proteins | sample 5114581 | NCBI WGS metagenome assembly VYKN01 (sample SAMN12291810, study PRJNA351875) | freshwater metagenome | isolation source: freshwater lake | place: USA: Michigan, Baker Lake | collected 2011-08-08
CCCTTGTAAAACGAGAGGTTCTGCTTGCTCTGTAAAATGTATGTGTAATACGGCATGGCTTGAAAACAAAAAACCCCAACAATATTGTCGGGGTTATGTGGTGACGGAGGGAATTGAACCCCCGACACAAGGATTTTCAGTCCTTTGCTCTACCAACTGAGCTACGTCACCGTTGGATTTTGTTCAGACTTTTGCTGTCTGGGGCGACAAAAGTAATAGAATTATGTCAATTTGAAAATCTTGATAAAGTTTTCAGCAAATAAAAAAGGGGCCTCCTACTCCAATCCATTGGCACATTGGGTTTGAATTCATAAGTTTGGATGATGGCACTATTACAACAAATTCTCTTTTTGATAAGCTTAGGCGTAGCCAGCTTCTTTATCAGAAAACGCATTTTGCAGATTCGATCTACCATTGCCCTCGGCAAGAAAATGACCCTAACCGGCCCCACACAAGAGCGCGTGAAAAATGTGCTGCTCGTTGCCTTTGGCCAGAAGAAGATGTTCAAGAAATGGATACCCGCAGTGCTGCACTTTTTCATTTATGCAGGCTTTCTGATCATCAATTTGGAAGTATTGGAGTTTGTGATTGATGGACTGGCTGGAACGCACCGTATTTTCGCCCCTTATCTAGGAGGTTTTTATCACTTTCTGATGAATTTTTTCGAATTGCTGGCGGTGGCCGTACTGGTTGCTTGCATCGCGTTCTTGATTCGCAGAAATGTGATGAAAATAGCCCGTTTTCACTCCGCTGAAATGAAAGAGTGGCCCCGGCTGGATGCGAATCTGATTCTCACCATTGAAATCATTTTGATGGGTGCGATTTTTACCATGAATGCTACCGATCAATTACTCCAAACCCGCTCCGATCATTATCCCGCTACCGGCACACTTTTCTTTAGCTCATTTTTAATGCCGGTATTTGAGGGTTTGAGCACCGCCACTTTAATTGTCGTTGAACGTTTTGCCTGGTGGTTTCACATTTTGGGCATTTTAGGATTTACCCTTTACGTTACCTATTCCAAGCACCTCCATATTTTTTTGGCCTTTGTCAATACATATGTAGCCAAGCTGGAGGCAAAAGGACACATCAATAACATGCCCGTTGTAACCAACGAAGTTAAATCGATGCTTGGTCTTGCCGCAGCGCCTTCTGCTCCGGCTGAACCGGGACGTTTCGGTGCAAAAGATATTAATGACCTGAGCCAGACAAATCTGATCGCCGCCTATGCTTGTACCGAGTGTGGTAGATGTACCAGCGAATGCCCCGCCAACCTGACAGGTAAAAAGCTTTCACCTCGCAAGATCATGATGGATACCCGCGACCGGTTGGAGGAAGTAGGCAAGAGTATGGCTACGGGTGGCCCAGGATTGAATGACGGAAAGTCATTGCTGGGCGATTATATTACCAAAGAAGAAATTAATGCCTGCACAAGCTGCAATGCCTGTGTGGAAGCGTGCCCGGTACTGATTAATCCATTGGAAATTATTTTGGAGATGCGCAGATATGTGGCGATGGAAGAAAGTGGATCGCCCGCACAGTGGAACTCCATGTTTCAAAACATTGAAACCAGCTTTGCACCCTGGAAATTTTCTCCGTCTGATCGTTTCAATTGGTCGAAAGATTAACCTTACTGCATCAAACCATCCATAAAACATGAATGCACCAACAATGGCCGACATGGCCGCAAAAGGAGAATCGCCGGAAGTATTATTTTGGGTTGGCTGTGCGGGTTCGTTTGACGATCGCGCCAAGCGTGTCACCAAAGCATTTGTAAAAATTTTGAATGCCGTTGGCACCCGCTTCGCCGTGTTGGGCAACGAAGAAACTTGTACGGGCGATCCGGCACGCAGAGCCGGTAATGAGTTTTTGTTTCAGATGCAGGCCATGAACAACATTCAGGTATTGAATGCCTATCAAGTAAAAAAGATTGTGACTGCCTGCCCTCATTGTTTCAACACGCTGAAAAATGAATACCCCGAGTTGGGCGGCAATTATGAGGTGATTCACCATTCTACCTACTTGCAGCAACTGATCAACGAGGGGAAAATTAAACTGGCAGAAGGTGGTTCCTTCAAAGGAAAAAAAATCACCTACCACGATTCCTGTTATCTGGGGCGGGCAAACAACATTTATGAAGCGCCGCGCGAGGTTTTGCAAGCACTCGATGCCGATTTAGTGGAGATGAAAAAGTGTCGCACGACCGGTTTGTGCTGTGGAGCCGGTGGCGCGCAAATGTTTAAAGAACCTGAAAAGGGAAATCAAGACATCAATATTGCACGCACCGAAGACGCATTAGGTACAGGTGCTACCACCATTGCGGTGGCTTGTCCTTTCTGCATGACAATGATGACCGATGGAGTCAAAAACAAAGAGAAAGAAAGCACTGTGCAAGTGAAGGATTTGGCAGAACTTATTGCAGAGTCACTTCCGAGCAATTAACTTTTTTCAGTAAGCCAGGATTGAGAAGGATCGAGATAGGTATTTATTACAGCGTAAACGAAGATGACTCTTTTTTCCTCATCCAATTCATAATGAACCATGAATGGAAATTTCTTGAGGGGTAAGCATCTAAACGTACTGTATCGTATTTGGTAATACGGGTTTATTTGAAGCGAATTGAAGGCATCAAAAACAGATTTCTTAAAACGAATTCCAAGATTGGGTTGTTGATCTTCATAATATTGTTCAACCTGATCAATTTCGTTCAATGCTCTGTCATATATTAGAAGTTTAAACTTCGGTTCTGCTACACCTTCCATTGGTGTTTCAATTTGTCCCAATCATGCATTCTGTCGGAATTGGCCGTTTGTTTCCGTTGACTCACTAATAATTGATGTTCCTTGGGGATATCAATTGAATCAGATATGGTTACAAAATCCATGCTATTCATCAATTCCATAACAAAGTCATATTTCTCATCGGGTACCGAAACTACAATCTGCTTCATGGCTGTTGTTCTTTAATGCAAGATAACCAAAAAAAACACGAAGAGAGCCCGTTTCACATTAGGTAAAAGAGAGCTAATTTATTGGCGTTTGCCTATGTATATTTGACCAAATTTTCATGTATGTATAGCGCTTTTGAATCTCTACCTCCCTACGCACGCATTTGGGTTTATCAGGCCGATCGAGCGTTGAATGAAGCAGAGGCTACGCGTGTTCATGTCGACATTCGGGCATTTTGTGATGGTTGGGAAGTGCATGGGCAGCCATTAAAAACGTCATACCAGCTGGTATCAAATCAATTTTTGATACTGGCAGTAGATGAGGGCGTGCACCATGCCAGTGGTTGCTCCATCGATGGTTCTGTGCGTGTACTCAAAAATTTACAAGCACAGGGTATCCATTTTCTGGATGCGTCCAAAATCGCATTTCTGCTCGAAGAGGGCGTGGTTTTATACAGCCGACTTGAGCTAAAAGCTCTTTTTGCTGCCGGCGTTCTTACGGGGCAAACCATTACTTTCAATAATTTGGTGGCTACCAAGCACGAATTGGATACCCATTGGAAAATCCCCGTAGAAAAATCATGGATGGCAAAATATTTAGCAAACCATACGTTAGTCCAATAGAATTTTAAATTTCGTACTTTAGGGCTGTAATTTCATTATGAAAAACGGACTTGGCATCATCTTTCTGCTCAGCTTAGTGATTAGCTGTAGCCCGGAAAAAAAAATAAAAACGGCATTCCAGTACGGCAAGTACGAGAAGGTAATCGCTTACTACAAAAAGACGCTGGCCAAGCAGCCCAACAATGGCAAAGCGAATTACTTTGTAGCTGAGTCTTATCGGTTATCCAATCGCATCAAAGAATCGGAAGCATTTTATGCCAAAGCCAGCGGCCCTGCGGATGTAAAAGATTCCATTCGTTTCTTTTATGCGAAAGCACTCCAGGCGAATGCCAAATATGATGAAGCCAAGCAAGTACTGACGCAGTTGATCGAATCTACCGATAATGAGAAAATCAAAGACCGCGCGAATAAAGAAATCAAGGGCCTGGGCTATCTAAGCGAGTTGAATGAAAAAAAATCATACTACCGCACCAAGCCGCTCGAGACATTGAACACCCCCTATGCCGAATATGCTCCGGCCTACTCCAACAACGTATTGTATTTCGCCTCTTCACGTGCCAATGCCAAAATTTATGAAGCTAGCGGCACCCCCTTTACTGACTTGTATCAGGTAGATACGAAGGCAGCCAATGTGGACATAGGCACTCTCAAGGCTTTGCCATCAAACATCAATTTGGAAAATGTAAACTCCGGCTGCATCACTTTTTCACCGGATGGCAAGCTGATGATTTTTGCCCGCGGCAATACTGGTAAGAAAAAAGGCGCTAAAGACGTAGATCTTTACCTATCCCGATTTAGAAATGGTGCCTGGACTGATCCGGTTTATTTGAATATCAACACGCCGGATTTCTGGGAATCTACTCCCGCTTTAAGTCCGGATGGACGCACTTTGTATTTTTCTTCCAATCGTCCGGGGGGTTATGGAGGCTTGGATATTTATTCGGCATTGATGGACAGCCGTGGTCGCTTAGGTAAAGTAAAAAACATGGGGCCCGAGATCAATACAGCCGGGGACGATATGTTCCCTTACATGGCTGATAACAGTAAACTTTATTTTTCTTCGGATGGGCACCCAGGTTATGGCATGCTCGATTTGTATGTTGTTAATCGGGTAAACGGAAAAACAAAAATTGAAAATCTGGGGCAACCCATGAACTCTACCGGCGACGATTTTGGTATGTTTTTATTCAAACCCGATCGCGGATTCTTTACCTCTAACCGCGAAGGCGGCAAAGGCGATGACGACATTTACACGTTCGTGAATGACGACCCGAACTTGAAAGTAGTGAACTACTACCTGCAAGGAATTACCTACAACATCCGCAAAGACAGCACCCGCGAAATTTTGGCAGAAACCAAAGTGAGTTTGTTGGATCAGGGTGGTGATGTAATGCAGGAATATGTAACGGGTACAGATGGTAAATTTTTGTTCCGCGTGTATGAAAATGAAAACTATTCTCTTTTAGGCGATCATGACGGCTATATTGTAAAACGTCAACCATACACTACTATTGGCAAATCCGTTCCGGTAGAATCGTTGAAGGAATTGGTGACGAACATTACGTTTGATACCGTTTTGGTTCTGGATAGAAAAGCCAAGAACATCTTCTTTGTGCTCAAGAATATCTACTTCGCTTATGATAAAGCCGATATCAATGTTGAGTCAGCAAAAGAATTGGATAAGTTGGTTGAGATCCTAAACGATAATCCAGATATAAAAATTGAAATGGGTTCTCATACGGATAGTGTGGCTTCGGAATCCTATAACTTAGAACTTTCACAACGAAGAGCTGAGTCAACCGTTAATTATTTGATTCGAAAAGGAATTGCCTCCGACCGATTAACTGCAAAAGGTTATGGTGAAAGCAAACCCATTGCGCGCAATACCAATCCGGATGGAACAGACAACCCAGAAGGGCGTCAAAAAAACAGACGGACCGAGTTTAGAATTCTTGAAATAGGACCTGCTCAAAAGAAGCCTGAATTTGATGAAGACAAGTACTTCAAGGATGATGGCAACGATAATTGACATCAGTGGAACTTACACTAACCACTCCCGCACTTTTATTTCCTACGGTCTCGCTGGTGTTGCTTGCCTACACCAATCGCTTTCTGGCGGTAGCGGCACTTATCCGCAAACTGGCTGCTGAATATCAAACCAAGAAAGACAAAAAGCTGGCCGATCAAATTCGCAGTCTGCGGATTCGCGTGCGGTTGATTCGTGATATGCAAATGCTCAGCATCTTTGCGCTGTTTCTCAGCGTGCTTTGCATGTTTTTTATTTTTGATGGCGACTTGGTGATTGCCAAATACATGTTTGGCGCTTCCCTTGTTAGCCTCCTTATTTCGTTGGGCATTTCACTCAGAGAAATTCAGATCTCTACTCGAGCGCTGGCTATTCAACTTCGCGATATGGATGATGATGTGCGACTGTGGGACCCGATCAAAGACTTTGTAAAGGAAGTATCCAGAAAAAAGTAGTCTATTCGTAGATAAATTCGCCTTGAGGCGTTTGCAGCGTTACCTTCTTTTTATCGGCTGCTTCGACTCTTCCAACCACTTTTGCTTCAATCCCAAAACTTTGACTGATAGCAATCACTTGCGCGGCATGAGCTTGTGAAAGATAAATTTCCATGCGGTGGCCCATGTTGAAGACTTTGTACATTTCTTTCAAATCGGTGCCACTCACGCCATGAATTAACTTAAACAGTAGAGGAATATCGAACAGGTTGTCTTTGATCACGTGCAAGTTGTCAATAAAGTGCAGCACTTTGGTTTGTGCGCCTCCACTGCAATGCACCATGCCATGAATTTGCCCGCGCAATGCATTGAGCAATGCGATTACCACCGGAGCATACGTGCGTGTGGGTGAAAGCACGAGCTTGCCAACCGATAATGGTGCACCGGGCAATTCATCTGTCACCAGATATTTTCCTGAATAGACCAAATTGTTTGGCACAGCCGGATCAAATGTCTCCGGATACTTGGATGCATACACATGACTGAACACATCGTGGCGTGAGGATGTCAAGCCGTTGCTACCCATGCCGCCATTGTATTCGCTTTCGTACGTAGCTTGTCCGAATGAAGCCAACCCTACAATCACATCGCCAGTCTGGATGCGGCTGTTGTCAATCACTTCGCTTCGTTTCATTCGCGCAGTGACGGTGCTATCCACAATAATGGTGCGCACCAAGTCGCCCACATCAGCAGTTTCTCCACCTGTGCTTATGATGTTCATGCCGTGACTGCGCAGCATTTCTAAAACTTCTTCGGTGCCGTTGATGATCGCGCTGATGACTTCGCCTGGAATTTTATTTTTATTTCGACCAATGGTAGAGGATAACAAAATAGGGCCAGTGGCACCTACACAAAGCAGGTCATCGACATTCATGATGATGGCATCTTGCGCGATGCCTTTCCACACGCTTAAGTCGTTGGTTTCTTTCCAATAGATGTAGGCCAGCGAAGACTTAGTGCCTGCGCCATCGGCATGCATCACGGTGCAATAGTCGGAGTCATTGGCCAGCAAGTCGGGAACGATTTTGCAAAACGCCTTCGGAAATAATCCTTTGTCGATTTTTTTGATGGCTTCGTGCACATCTTCTTTCGAGGCGGAAACTCCGCGTTGGTTATATCTGTCTGACACTGGCTTAAATTAATAGAGCAAAGGTGCTAATAGATTTTAGATTTTAGAAGTGCGTGGTTGACTCTACTTAAAAGAGATAGCGAACAAACGCCCACAGTCCGAGTGCAAGCATAATGAAGCCGGGCAGCATTTTGATAAACTGATTTTGCTGCACATGCTTCGCTAATCGGTTGGCCATAAATACGAAGATGGTGAGCAACGCCATAGCTCCTACCGAGGTACCCAGCACGTAACTGTGAACCAGACCCGGTGATGATAAATCTACCCAGCCTTGTGCCTTGAAATAGGCGGTGGCGCCCATCCAATAAGGAATGGCCATAGGGTTGACCAAGCTGAGAACAATGCCTCGCCTGAAGCCGCTTTCGCTGAACTTGACTGAAAAGGTAGATGGCTTACGCGATGACCAGATGGTATAGATACCCAAGGTCGTCATGAGGATGGCCGTGATGAGTTGGAAGTTGGCAATAATTAAAGGTGTTGAGGTAAGCCAGCTCTCAAATTCTACGGCTATCCATGCGTAAGGATACTCGATGATGGAAACGGCCAGCGCAAATCGCAAAGCAGTATTTACTTTCTTTTCCAACCCGAGTTGAAGAACAGAGACATTGAGCGTGCCGGGTGGTATGGAACCTATGAAGCTAAAGAAAAGGCCCGTGAGAAATACTGATAAATAAGGAAGCATGTGGCTGCAAAAATACAAACCTCAATCGATATAAAAGAATGGTAAGGTGCGCATGGACGTGATGCTGGCGAGGGCAAGGGATTGCAGTGGAATCCCGATGATCACTATCGGGATGGAACGAAAAGCCCGGTCCCGCTTCTAGCGGGATGCCCCAAAAATATTTTACGCTTTCGCGGATTTAAACTGGTGGTAGATTTTTTTGCCTTCTCCGAAAGTGAGGTAGGGCACACCGCGTTGGTGGTTTTCTTTGCTGATGCGATAGAGATTGTTCCAATGGCGAATGAGGTCGCGCACGCCAAGCCACACCGATGCACCGGGGTGATAGATGTGTGCCGGTTCTGCTCCACAGCCGTTGAGTTCAACAATTTTTACGCGGCCGTTTTCTAAATCTTTCAAAGTGGCGCAGCGCAGATCGTAGCGACCAAAATAAAAGCCACTGATTTGTTGACTGATGCGATCGAATGACTGATTGATTTGCTCGGTGATGAGGTGATTGGCATTTAAAAATGTGGTGCCTAGGCAATGGTTACCAATGGAGACTAACTCCATGCGTTGCCCTGCGGGCAAAATAGTTAGTAGCTGCGATTGATAGGTGGTTTGAAGTACATTCCATTGTAGCCGCGCACGATCTTTTTCTAAAATGAGTTGGTGCAACGTTTTGTTGCCATCGCCTGTGACAGAAAGAAATTCTTTCATGGTGATGGAGTTGACAAAGCCGCGCGGTTGGCTGGGGAAGCGCACATAGTACACGCCAAATTCCAGCGGCAAATCGACCAACTCTTGTGCGATGAAGTTGATTTTGATTTCGGAAAGGTATTGATCGATGTCTGCTTCGGTTTTTATTTTTCGCACCATCCATCCGCGCTCGCCCATATCGGGTTTGAAGATGACGGGCAAATGCAATCCGGCTTGTTGGAGTTGCGTAAGCACTTGTTGGCGTGTGGCAGGAACTTGAATTAAAATGGTGATGGGTTTTACTTCGCTAGGTACTAATTGTAGCACATCAAATTTCGATTCGCCCATCATGCCGCCAGTGAGGATGCCGGGGTTGGAAGCGGAAAAGTAGAAAAGCGATCGCTCGCGCAGAGCATACCAGATCCACAGAAAAAAAAGAGGGAACTGAATGATGCCAAAAGGCCAATACTCCCAATGAAAAAGTTTAGTGAAGAAATTTCGGACGTTCAACGGCTGTTAACTAAGTAGTAGCAAGCGATTGGTTTTGTTGATACCGCAAGGTAGAAACGGCTACACCAAAATCGGGTGGAAGAGTAATGTATGGAGCCACTTCGTGGATGCCGATTTTCATGATGGCCATGTGGTGTACTGCATGCTCGATGTTGTAAGTCAATTCGCGGAAGTAGTTGGTTTCTACAATCACTGATTCCTCGCTGGTAGGATTATATCCGACTTCGAGTTTTAAAGGCTGATCTTGTTTCTGTTGATTGACGAACTCGATAATGCGTTGAATGGTGCCCAAAGCGATGAACTTATCTGTTTCGATGAGTTTATCGTGATTGCGCTTGTCGTAATTGACGAGACCTTTGGTGTAGCCTTCTTCCAGACAAATAAAAAATTCGAGCGTGTGACGCAGGTGTTGGCCTATGGTGGAATTGTTGAGGGTGCGTGAGGGCTTGAGCATGTCATTGTCGCGCAGTTGCTCAACTAGCCGAGACAATTGATTGAGTATAGCGCCTGCTGCTGAAGAAAGTTGCATAATTGAATAAGTACGGTAAAGGTAAAAGTTTAATGTATCGGATTCTTACCGCTTGTCGAGAATTTTAAGGAAGGAGCTTCTTCCAATATTGATCGCCTTTGGTTTTGAGCGTTTTTTCGTTTTTGTTCCAATCTTTGAGCGTATTGGTGCCCCAGAAATTGTAGAAGAGGTAGAGTTTTCCATCGAGGATTTTAAATGTTTCAGGGTCGATTTTTACTTTCTCTCCTGTTTCGCCCATGGCGTAAGCGCACCAGCCTCCGTAGGCGGGCTCGTATTTTTCCGGAGATGCTTTGAATTTATTTAAGTTGGCTTGTGTGCTGAACCAATAGGTGACACCATGATGCGTAAATGAAAATTGGCTTTTGCCTTCGGCGGGTTTGTTGTCGAAATAGCTGACGGGATCGTAGCCTTCGATGGCTACATTTTTTTTGATGTTGAAATTCTTTTTACGGGCATCGTCTGTTTGCGCGAAGGAGATGAGGGAGAGGAAAAGAAATGAGAGGGATAAGAGATTCGTTTTCATTAGCAAATAATTAATTAGGTGTTATTTTAATTTCGTTAAGTTAAGCCCTCTTTTGCACCTCACCTCGTTCCTCTCCACAAGAGAGGAAGTAAGTGGAGCTTAACTTAACGACATGGTACGTTTCACGTATTTCACAAAGGTGGGTTTTTAGTATTGCTTGCATTGTCGCGCAGGCGGCAAAATGAAGTAATATGCTCTGAGGGGGCTTATTCTGGGTTAAGTTGTCGATTATAGCTTTTGTTACTTAAATAGATTCGGAAATTGGTTAATTTTATTTGATATAAACGGAGCCAATTATGAGCGAATTAAATATTGAAAAGGAGAAACTGGAGATTATTAAATGGGTAACTAATTTAAAAGATGACACAGCCTTTGAACGCTTGCGAATGCTCAGAAGGAATTCCAATAAAAAAGATTGGTGGTATGAAATTTCGGAAGATGAAAAAGCCTCCATTGAAAAGGGGCTAGCGGACATAAGGGCCGGAAGGGTAAAGCCACATAAAGAAGCTAGAAAGTTATATGAAAAGTGGTTATAAGGTACTGTGGTCCGATCGGGCGCTTTCCGATTTACAGAACATTATCAACTACCTGACTGAAAATTGGTCTGAAAAAGAAATACAAAATTTTGCCAGACGACTTGATAAACGGCTCAATTTGATTTCTATAAATCCGGCACTTTTCCCAAAAACATCAAAGAAAAGAAATGTAAGAAGATCTGTTCTCAGCAAACACACTGTTATTTACTACGAACTGCAGGATAAAACTATATCCATTGTAACTCTTTTCGATCCCCGCCAAAATCCCAAAAAATTAAAGCTCTGAGGTTTCAATTCGCGCTCATGTAAAATTCCTTCATCAAGATCATGGAAGTGAATATGTTTGGCGGTAGAGTTTTGCTTGAATGATAACAAAACCGGAAGATTCACCCTTCCGTTTGTAACTCTGCCCTTCAAATCTTTAATATTGCAGTCCCTTTAAAATAAGTACTCGATAATTATGGCATTTACTTCCTCTTCTGAGCTTCATCAGGCGCATCAAGAAAAAATCAAACAGGTATTTGGCGAAGTCGCTAAAGTTGTAGTGGGCCAAAACTACATGGTCAACCGTTTGTTAGTTGGCCTGTTTACCAACGGCCATGTGCTGCTGGAAGGGGTGCCCGGTTTGGCGAAAACACTCACTATTTCCACACTGGCCAAGGTATTGCACCTTGATTTTCAACGAATTCAGTTCACGCCCGACCTTTTACCGGCCGATTTGATCGGAACGATGATCTATAACCAGAAGGACGGCAAGTTTGAAGTAAAAAAGGGGCCGATCTTCGCTAATATTATTTTGGCAGACGAAATTAACCGATCCCCAGCCAAAGTGCAGTCTGCACTTTTAGAGGCCATGCAGGAAAAACAAGTGACTATTGGTGAGACTACCTTTAAATTGGATCGTCCCTTTTTGGTGCTGGCCACTCAAAATCCGGTAGATCAGGAGGGTACTTATCCCCTACCCGAAGCGCAGGTAGACCGCTTTATGATGAAGGTGTTTGTAAACTACCCGACCAAAGAGGAGGAATTGGAGATCATGCGCAGGATTTCGAACATGCAGTTCGGCTATGAAGTAGATACCATTCTTACCAAGGAAGATATTTTTGCGATCCGCGAGGAGGTGAACAAAGTAAAGATTTCGGAGTCGCTGGAGCGCTACATCATTGAGTTGGTGACAGCTACCCGTAAACCCAAAGAATACAAACTCGACCACGAGGCTCAATACATTCAATTTGGCGCTTCCCCACGTGCCAGCATTAACCTGAACTTATCTGCCAAAGCGGTGGCCTACATGGAAGGCCGCGACTATGTGTTGCCAGAGGATATCAAAGAGGTAGCTTTGGATGTGATGAACCACCGCATTTTGCTGAACTATGAGGCGGAAGCTGATAATGTGAAAACGGCTGATATCGTCAAGGCATTGTTACAAAAAGTGCCGATCGGGAAGTAACAAGGGAGAAGCAAAATGGGCTGTGAAGACACAGACCATGGAAGATTTAAA
>VYKN01000209.1_pt1 | contig 12085 bp, 12 predicted proteins | sample 5114581 | NCBI WGS metagenome assembly VYKN01 (sample SAMN12291810, study PRJNA351875) | freshwater metagenome | isolation source: freshwater lake | place: USA: Michigan, Baker Lake | collected 2011-08-08
TGAAGAGCCGCGAAGCCGGGGTGCGCCGGCTGGGCCTTGGCGTCGCGGCCGCGACGCTGGCGCAGGTCGCGCTCGGGATCGTCACGCTGGTCGGCTTCGGCATTGTGGCGCCGCCGGCCGTGCCGGGCGTGCTGCTGGGCGTGGCGCACCAGGGCTTTGCGGTGATCCTGTTCGGCGTCGCGCTGACGCTCGCCTGGCGCACGCGCGGCGGGTGATGGGGTTCGACCGCACGATCGCGTGGCTGGTGATGTTGAGCTTCGTGAACGCGGGCCTGATGCTGGGCGCAGGGCCGATCCTGGCCGCGATGGGCGTTCCTGACGCCCGGATCCATGGGAGCGGCGGAGGCCTGGTGTTCCTGCTTGGCGTCGCGGCGACCGCGAGCATCGCCTATGGCTGGATCAGCTGGCTGCGTCGCGCCGAACGGCGGGCCGTGGTCAGCATCGCGATCCTGCCGGGACTGACCCTGGCGGCGGTCGCGGTCGCCGCTGTGCGGCGGGCCTTGACGGTCTGACGCCCGCGAGCGTGCAGAAAACGCACGCCCGCGCTTGCCTTTGGCCGGCGCCAGGCGCACATCTCTGCCATGGACGCGACCTGGTTTCGTGCGCGGATGCGCCAGCTCGGACTGACCCAGGACGACCTCGGCGCTGCGCTGGGGCGCGACCGCTCCACCGCGAGCCGGCTCCTGTCCGGCGCGCTGGAGTTCAAGGCCGCCCACGCCGAACCGCTCGCCGCCATCCTCAAGACCACGCCCGGAGAGGTGCTCGCCCGCGCGGGCGTCGCCCTCAGCCCCGCCGAACGGAGCCAGCCCATGTCCCTTGCCCGCGTCGAAGCCGCCGTGGAGGCGATCCGCCGCGGCCAGATGGTCGTGGTCACGGACGACGACGACCGGGAGAACGAAGGCGATATCGTCATGGCGGCGAGCCTGGCGACGCCGGAACAGATGGCCTTCATCGTGCGCCACACCTCCGGCATCGTCTGCGCGCCGCTCACGCTGGCTGAAGCCCGCCGGCTGCGCCTCGACCCCATGGTGGCGACCAACGACGCCCCGCTGTCGACCGCTTTCACCGTTTCGGTGGACGTCAAGCACGGCCTGACCACGGGCATCTCGGCGGAGGAGCGCACCAACACGGTGCGCGCGCTCGCCAATCCGAACGCCGGCGCGGCGGACTTCGTGCGCCCCGGCCACGTCTTTCCGCTGATCGCGCGCGAAGGCGGCGTGCTCACCCGCACCGGCCACACCGAGGCGACGGTGGACCTGTGCCGCATGGCCGGCCTTCCGCCTGTCGGGGTGATCTGCGAGCTGGTGAACGACGACGGCTCGGTGATGCGCGGGCCGCAGGTCGCCGCCTTCGCCGAGAAGCACGGCCTTGTGCAGGTCTCGATCGAGGAGATGATCGCCTACCGGCAGGCGCGCGAGAAGCTGGTCGAGCGGGTCCAGACCTTCACGGTCGACACCGAGATCGGCCCGATTACTGGCCACGCCTATGCGACGCCGTTCGACCCGGTGCACCATCTGGCCTTCGTGCACGGCCTGATCGGCGACGGGACAGACGTGCCGACCCGCCTGCACCGGGCCGACGTGATCGGCGACGTGTTCGGCGGCGCGCCGGCGATCAAGGCGGCGCTGAAGACCTTCGCGGCCGAGGGCCGCGGCGTGCTGGTGTACTTGCGCGACGGGACAGCCGGCGTGCCCGCGACGCGCATGGGCGACGGCGAGGTCACCGGTTCGGAGGCTGTCCGGCTGCAGCGCTGGCGCGAGGTGGGCGTGGGCGCCCAGATCCTGCGCGACCTCGGCGTGCGCTCGATCAAGCTGCTCACCCGGTCCAGCCGCACCTTCGTCGGCCTGTCCGGTTTCGGCATCGAGATCAGCGGGCAGGGGCCCGCTTGAGCCGAACGACCCAGCCCGCGCCGTTCATGGCCGGCATGGCCCGCACCGCCCGGCCCGAGGCGACCTCGTCGCGCAGGTAGCGACCCACGGGCAGGAACAGCGTCTCACCGCCGCCCGGCGTCGCCGGCGTGATCCGCACCAGGACCCGGGTGGCCCGCTCGCGCCGGGCTTCGGCAAGGTCATAGGCGAGCTTCTCAAGCGCGTCGGTCCTGCCCATGGCGGTCAGATCGATCTCGGCGTCGACCTCGAGGTTCTCGGTCTGGAGCGCGCGGGCGTCCTCGTCGTCGAAGAAAGGCATGGGACTGAGGTCGGACGTTCGGGCGCGGGCGTCAAGGGCGCAAGACGTGCAGCCGATCAGCGACGGTCGATGCGACAGCCGATCTGTACAAATCCTAACTTGACGGGGCTTGGCGCGCGGATCGACGTTTCGGCGTGTTCGCGTGGAAAAACGAGAGGTCACGGTGATGGCGGCTGGACTGAGCGGGATGTTTGAGCCCATTGGCGGTCGCCCCCCTGGAGCGCGGATCGGGTGGAGTCGCCGTAACGTCTTTGCCGGCGGAATCGCCCTTGGGCTGGGCGCGGCAGCCGCTGCGACAGCCAAGTCGGTCCCGACCAGCACACCTTCGGTAGTGGTCGATCAGCCGACCGAGATCGCCTGGATTCTGGCCGGGCTGAGCCCTCTTGGCGCGGGCGGCAATTCCCTGAATCGGAACACCGCCTATTGGCGGGCAGCGCGGACCTGGTTTGCCGACTTCGTCGATGATCCCGCGATCACTGTGCTGGGGTCGGACTTCAATCTGCCGCGTCTCGTCGCCAACGCCGCCAACTATCGCATCGACGGCCGCGAGCGGCTGACACGCCTGCCCGGCGCGCGCCCATTGTGGGGCGACGCGGATGGAGACCTGTTCACACGACACCGTCGCCTGATCGAACAGTTCGCGCGGCGCAGCAGGGCACGCGCTTTCCTCTCCAGTCAGCGCGAGGTCCTTGAGACGGCGCGGCAGGTTCTATCTACTGCCGTCGACCTCGGCGACATGCAACGCTGGCTTGAAACGGAGTTCACCGCGCGGCCGGGACCGATGATGGTCTATGTCTCGCCCGTAACGGGGGGGTGGAACTTCACCAATCTTGATCCGGTCACGCCTCGGCTTTGGGCGCCTGCAGTGGAACCGCCGACATCGGACTACAGACGCTTCCTGATCGTGATGAGCGTCTTCACAGAGATGGACCACAACTATGTGAATGGCGTCACGTCCAGACTTGGGCCCGACGCCTACGGATTCATGACCGAGGCGAACGGTTGGGCCACGACCTCCGCCTGGAGCGATTATGGCTCGGCCGAGCTGGTGGCGAACGAGTACATGACGTTCGCGGCATATCTCATCTATGCCCAGGAGCGCCTCGATGCGGCGACCTTTGTGCGTATCGCGGACGCAACGCGCCGGATGATGCAAGGTCGGGGCTTTGTGCGGTTCCCTGCGTTCGCCGACGCATTGATTGTGGCGCGCAAGTCCGAGCCAACAGCGCTTGAGGCTTTGTATCCAAAGGTTCTTGCCGCCGTTCGCGTCTAGGCCGAGCGTGCTGCGCATCGATCGCTCGAATGGGCCCTGCAGGACCTGACGGTCAGGGCCCGGTCAATCGTCGACTCTCCGGCCGGTTGCGCGCTGGCCCAAAGGTCGCAATCTGATTCAGATTCCGGCAACCATCATTTCGCATGTCTGAAGATCATTCAGGTCTTGATGCGACATTTTGTTGGTCTTCGCGCGATTAACCTTACCGCAACTTCACCTCATCACAGTCGCGTCTGAGGCGAACGCCTCGGTATCCATTGGGGGCGGTCGAACGGCGAAAGCGTCGGCGTCCGCATCAGGCGAGGGCAAGACGATGTTGGACATGACTGCGCCGGAGGCCGCGATGCTGCCGCCTCCTGAAGCCACCGGGGAAGACCTGTTCCGTCTGGGGCTGTCCTATGCGACCGGCAACGGCGCGCCGCTGGACTATGTGGTGGCTCACAAGTGGTTCAACCTGGCCGCGCTGCGCGGGTTCCAGGAAGCCAAGGAGCACCGTCGGGAGCTTTCCGACCAGATGTCGAGCTTCGAGATCGCCGCCGCCCAGCGCGCCGCGCGCGAATGGCTCTACGGCGCGACCGCTCACTGAGACTTCAGCTCTCCGCGGCCGCCGCCTCGCGCTCGGCCGCCAGGATCGCGCTCTTGCGCTGCTTCTCGCTGGCGCTCTTGAGCTGCCCGCAGGCGGCCAGGATGTCGCGCCCGCGCGGGGTGCGGATCGGGGAGGCGTAGCCCGCCCGGTTCACCACATCCGCAAAGCGCTGGATCGTCGCGCGGTCCGAACACTCATACTGCGTGCCCGGCCAGGGGTTGAACGGGATCAGATTGATCTTGGCCGGGATGCCGGCGATCAGCTGCACCAGGGCCCTGGCCTCGGCGAGGCTGTCGTTCACGCCCTTCAGCATCACATATTCGAAGGTCACCCGCTTGGCGTTGGACAGACCAGGATAGGCCCGGATCGCCGCCATCAGCTCTTCCAGAGGATATTTGCGGTTCAGCGGCACCAGCTCGTCGCGCAGCGCATCGTTCGTTGCGTGCAGGCTGATGGCCAGCATCGCCCCGGTGCGCGCGCCAAGCGGTCCGATCTCCGGCACGACGCCGGACGTCGAGACCGTGATGCGCCGGCGGCCGATGGCGATGCCGTCGCCGTCCGAGATGATGTCGATGGCGGTCGCCACATTGTCCAGATTGTAGAGCGGTTCGCCCATGCCCATGAAGACGATGTTGGTGAGGCGCCGGTTCTCGTTGGAGGTCGGCCACTCTTCCAGATCATCGCGCGCCACCATGACCTGGGCGACGATCTCGGCATGGGTCAGATTGCGCACCAGCCGCTGGGTGCCGGTGTGGCAGAAGGTGCAGGTCAGGGTGCAGCCGACCTGGCTGGAGACGCACAGGGCGCCCGAGCGGGCGACGTCCGGGATGAAGACCGTCTCCACCTCCTGCCCGCCGGCAAGCCGCAGCAGCCACTTGCGCGTGCCGTCAGAGGAGACCTGGCGTTCCACGATCTGCGGCCGGTCCAGCGTGTGGCGCTCGGCGAGCCCGGCGCGCACCTCCTTGGCGATGTCCGACATCGCGGAAAAGTCCGTCACGCCGTAGTGGTAGATCCAGCGCCACAGCTGGCGGGCGCGCATGCGGGCCTTGGCCGGCTCCACGCCGGCGGCGACCGCGGCTTCGCGCAGCTCCTCCAGCGACAGGCCCACGAGGCTTGTCCGTTCTGCGGTCGCCAGGGCGAACGTGACGGGCGCCGGCGCAGTGCGCCTTGAGAGGTCCAGTGAAATCGTCATTGTTGCGGCGCACTAACACATGCGCGGCTCAACAGCCATGGTTCGGGGCCCGGCCCACAGCTTGCGGCCGAACTGCGGCGACAGGCGTGATTGCCGCCGCTCCCGCAACAGCGCAGGGATGGGCGCATAGTACAGGGAGCCCGTGTGGCGCAATCCTCGCCCGACATGTCCGCGACCGCCGCCCAGGCGCTGCGCGAGCGCCATGCCGACCTCATGGAGGCGATCGCGCGCCGCCGCGACCGGCAGGCGTTCGTCGAGCTGTTCACCTGGTATGGGCCGCGCGTGAAGGGCTACCTTTTGCGCATCGGGGCGGATTCGGCGATGGCCGAAGAGCTGGCCCAGGACGTGATGGTCACGGTCTGGCGCAAGGCCGAGCTGTTCGACCGTCGCCAGGCCTCGGTCTCGACCTGGGTGTTCCGCATCGCCCGCAACCGGCGGATCGACGCACTGCGCCGCACACGCAAGCCCGAGCTTGATCCGCACGACCCTCTGCTGGCGCCGACCCCGCCGGAGGCGGCCGACGATCTTCTGTCAGCCGGCGAGCGCGAGACCATGGTGCGGGCGGCGCTGGCCGAACTGCCCGAGGAGCAGCGCAAGCTCCTGCGCCAGGCCTTCTATGAAGGCCTCACCCACCGCGAGATCGCCGACGTCACCGGCACGCCGCTCGGCACCGTGAAGTCGCGCCTGCGCTTGGCTTTCGCCAAGCTGCGCGCCCGGCTTGAGGGTGAAGCCTGAGGTTCCAAACAGACCCCGGTTGAGCGAACTTGACGACCCGACTGTCAAGTTCATATCGCGGGCATGGCAGGGGTCGTGCGTGTGCGGCCTCCGGAACCGGCGCATGTTTGATCGTGATCCCACTGGCGAGGCGTTCGCGCGTTACGCCTCCGGCGCACTGGACCCGTCGGTCCGGCTGATGCTGGAGACGCAGGCCGCGCTGCGCCCGATGCACGGTGCGCGGGCTCATGCGGTCGACGCCGTCGGCGGGGCGATGCTGGAAGGCGAGGACCCGGCGGACATGAACGAGGGCGCGCTGACCGCAGCCCTCGCGGCCATCGATGCGGTGGAACTCGACGCCCAGGAACATCGCGTCGCCATGCAGTCGGCCAACGCCGCGCTGCAGGAACTGCTCGACCTGCCTGAACCCTTGCGCGAGCATGCGTTGCTGGCGGCCGGCGCCTCGGGCTGGGCCTTCGCGGGCCCCGGCATCCGCGCGCTGCGGCTCGACGTCGGCGGCACGGCAAAGGCCGAACTCCTGCGTATCGAACCGGGCTTCGGCGCGCCGAAGCACGACCACACCGGCTTCGAGCATACGCTGGTGGTCACCGGCGCCTTCACCGACGAGACCGGCCGCTACGGCGTGGGCGACATCGCCACCCGCCGCCCGGGCGAAGTCCATCGCCCGGTGGCCGAAGCCGGCGCGGTGTGCTTTGCGCTCGCGGTCTCGGACGGCGACATCGCGCTCACCGGCGCGCTCGGCCTGCTGCAGCGGATGCTGACGCGGCACTGACGCCCGCGATCAGTCGGCGTCCATCTTCAAGGCGGCGATGAACGCCTCCTGCGGGATCTCCACCTTGCCGAACTGGCGCATGCGCTTCTTGCCCTCTTTCTGCTTGTCGAGGAGCTTTCGCTTGCGCGAGATGTCGCCGCCGTAGCACTTGGCGGTGACGTCCTTGCGCATGGCCGAGATGGTCTCGCGCGCCACGACCCGCCCGCCGATGGCTGCCTGGATCGGGATCTTGAACAGGTGCTGCGGGATCAGGTCCTTGAGCTTCTCGCACATGGCGCGCCCGCGCATCTCGGCCCGGCCGCGGTGCACCAGCATGGAGAGCGCGTCCACCGGTTCCTCGTTCACGAGGATCTGCATCTTGACGAGGTCGCCGGCGCGATAGTCCGCCATCTGATAATCAAAGCTGGCGTAGCCCTTGGAGATCGATTTCAGCCGGTCGTAGAAGTCGAACACCACCTCGTTGAGCGGGAGCTCATAGACGATCATCGCCCGCGCGCCGATGTAGCTGATGTCCTTCTGCACCCCGCGCCGGTCCTGGCACAGCTTGATGATCGCGCCGAGATACTCGTCCGGGGTCAGGATCGTCGCGCGGATCCAGGGTTCGTGGATTTCCTCGATCTGCATGACCTCCGGCATGTCGGCCGGATTGTGCAGGTCGATGGCCGAGCCGTCTTTCATGCGGATGGAGTAGACCACCGACGGGGCGGTCGCGATCAGGTCGAGATTGAACTCCCGGCTCAGCCGCTCCTGAATGATTTCAAGGTGCAAAAGCCCCAGGAAGCCGCAGCGGAAGCCGAAGCCGAGCGCCGCGCTGGTCTCCATCTCGAAGGTGAAGCTCGCATCATTGAGACGCAGCTTGCCCATGGCGGCGCGCAGGTCCTCGAAGTTCGCCGCGTCCACCGGGAACAGGCCGCAGAACACCACCGGCTGGGCCGGCTTGAAGCCTGCCAGCGCCTCGGCTGTGGGCCGGCGTTCTTCCGTGATGGTGTCGCCAACGGCGGCGTCCGCCACCTCCTTGATCGAGGCGGTGAGGAAGCCGATCTCGCCGGGCCCCAGGCTCTCCACTTCGGTGATCTTGGGACGGAACACGCCCACCCGGTCGATGCCGTAGCTCGCACCGGTCGCCATCATCCGGACCTTCATGCCCTTCTTCAGAACGCCGTCTTTGATCCGTACAAGAACCACAACGCCCAGATACGGATCGTAGTAGGCGTCCATCAGGAGCGCTTTCAGCGGTGCGTCCGCATCGCCGTCCTTGGGGGCGGGCAGGCGGGTGACGATCGCTTCCAGCACCTTGTCGATCCCGAAGCCGGTCTTGGCGGAAATCTCGATCGCATCAGAGGCGTCAAGCCCGATCACCTCCTCGATCTGGGCCTTCACCCGGTCCACGTCCGCGGCGGGCAGGTCCACCTTGTTGAGCACCGGCACGATTTCGAGATCGGCGTCGATGGCCTGATAGACGTTGGCAAGCGTCTGGGCTTCCACGCCCTGGCTGGCGTCCACCACCAGCAGCGCGCCCTCGCAGGCCGCCAGGCTGCGCGAGACCTCATAGGCGAAGTCAACGTGCCCGGGCGTGTCGATCAGGTTGAGCACATAGGTCTGGCCGTCCGCAGCCTTGTAGTCGAGCCGCACCGTCTGGGCCTTGATGGTGATGCCGCGCTCGCGCTCGATGTCCATGTTGTCGAGCACCTGCTCCTTCATTTCCCGGCTGGTCAGGCCGCCAGTGAGATGGATGAGCCGGTCCGACAGGGTGGATTTGCCGTGGTCGATGTGGGCGACGATGGAAAAGTTGCGGATGTGCGCGCGCGAGATCATGGGCAGGGCATGTAGACGGCTTCTGGGCGCCGGCCAAGGACGGGGCGCGGGTAGGTGGTCTTCGGCAGCGCCGGGCGCGGGCGATGCCCGAACCGTAGCTTTGGACCTGAGAGGTTTTGGCGAGAGCTGCGTCTCACGCAAAACCTCCTTTCAAGGATCGGAGGGGTTCAGGGCGCGTCAAGGACGCGCGAAGCGCGCCGCTGCGCGGCGACCTCGGCAGAGCCGAGGTCGTCCTTGACCCGCCCTGAACCCCTCGCACCATCGAACAAGCGATTTGGTGAAGCGAAAGCGCGCACCAAAAGGCTTCCCAAGCCAATGCGACCGTCGCCGCAGCACAGCGGTGAGCAGAATTCAACGACGTTGCTTGCGCCGACATCCTCCGCGCCCCTGTCAGCAGCACCTCTCCAACGCTGCCAACATGCGGTTTTCATTAAGGAAAGCCGTGAGACCCTCTTGATTGCGACAGATGTGCAACCGCACACTCATGCCGCGACAGCGAAGGAGGGGTTCGTCATGCGCGCCGATCCGGAGTTCGAGGCCCGCCTCAACGGCCAGCGATTGACCACGGCCGAGATCATCTACCATCTGCCCGACCATCCGCACGTGCTGCAGAGCTTCCTGTGGCAGACGCTGGACACCGCGCCGGACTATCCGCGCCTCGTCCGGTTTCTCGATCACTGGAAACGCGAGATAGAAGCCGTGATCCATTCGGTGCATGTGGCGGGCGCGCCTGGCCTTGCGCCGGCGAAGGTTCGACCGGTCGCCGCCCAGTTCCGCATCCAGTAGGCTTTCAAAGCCGCGAGCGCTTGCAGCGAAAACCGGTTCCCACTTTTCGCCGCGCACGCGGGACGGTCACCGAAACCGCGCGCGATCGGCCAGCTCGGCCGCGATGACGCGCGAGGCGTCCAGCCGCGTGACCATGGGCGCGGCGCGCCCCTCGACCGGCCGGCCGGTGCGGCGGGCGACATAGCGCTTCAACCGGGCCTCAGCGGTGATCCCGGTCAGCTTCTTCAGATAGGCGATCTGCTTCGCGGTCGGTTCCATGTCTCCGATATGGCAGGAACAGACCATGAACGCAAGAACAAAAGCGGAACGCTCACACCCGCTCGATGATGATCGCCGGCGCCATGCCGCCGGCGGCGCACATGGTCACGAGCCCGCGCTTCAGGTCGCGCCGCTCCAGTTCGTCGAGGATCGTACCGATCAGGATCGAGCCCGTCGCGCCGATGGGATGGCCGAGCGCCATGGCGCCGCCGTTGACGTTCACCTTGTCACGGTCGAGCTTCAGATCGCGGATGAACTTCTCGGCCACCACGGCGAAGGCCTCGTTGATCTCGAACAGGTCAATGTCGTCGACGGTGAGCCCGGCCTTCGCCAGCACCTTCTTCGCCGCCGGAACGGGGGCGTTGAGCATCAGGGTTGGGCAGTCGCCCACATTGGCCATGGCGACCACGCGGGCGCGGGGCTTCATGCCGTTCTTCTCTGCGTAGCCCTTGGAGGTGAGCAGCAGCGCGGCCGCCCCGTCCACCACGCCGGAGGAATTGCCGGCATGGTGCACGTGGTTGATTTTCAGGCCCTCGTACTTCTGGCGGATCAGCCTGCCATAGGTGGTGCCGGCCTCATCCAGCGGGAAGTCCGCCATCGCCTCGAAGCTGGCCTTGAGGGCCGCCAGGCCCTCCAGCGTCGTCTGCGGGCGCGGGAACTCCTCCCGGTCGAGGGCGAGGGTTCCGTCCTCCTTGTAGACCGGCACGAGGCTACGGTCGAAATGTCCGCCGGCGATGGCCTTGGCGGCCCGCTGCTGGCTCTCATAGGCGAGGGCGTCGACCGCCTCGCGGCTGATGCCTTCCAGCGTGGCAATGGCGTCGCCGCACACGCCCTGATGGCTCTGGGGATGGCTGGCGCGCAGGCGCAAGTTTCCTGAATCCATCATCGGCGGCGCCTTGGGATCGGCGGTGGAGGAGGTGTAGCTCATCATCTCGGTCCCGCCCGCGACAACCACGTCCTCCATGCCCGACATGATGGAGGCGGCCGCCATGTTCACCGTGGTGATGCCGGAGCCGCAGAACCGGTCCAGCGTCACGCCGGACGAGCGGATGTCGTAGCCCGCATCCAGCGCGGCCATACGGCCCAGATCCCCGCCCTGCTTGCCGCGCTGGGAGGAGGTGCCCCAGATGATGTCGTCCACATCGGCAGTGTTGAGGTGGTTGCGCGTCGCCAGCGCCTTCAGGACGGTTGCGCCCAGCTGCTGCGGGTGGATGTCGGCGAGCGCGCCCTTGCCGACCTTGCCGATGCCGCGCGGCGTGCGGACCGCGTCGATGATGTAGGCGTCGCCCATGTGCGTTTTCTCCCTGCAGCGTTGTTTGGGGCCGATGCGCCACAAAGTTGCGGCCCCGGCAAGGCCTTCCCCCGCGTCAATGCAAGGGCCGGCAAGCTTGCGCGACGATGGACGAGCTGAAACAGCGTGATAGCGTCGTGATCATCAAGGAGACGCCCGATCATGAATTGGCGTGCCGTCGCACTCGCCTTCGCAGCAGCCGTCGCGCTCGTCGGTTGCAGCGCGCGGCATGAAGATGCGGCCAACTACGAATTGAATGAACCCAGTTCGCCGCCCGCCGGCGACGCCGCGCCAATTATCACCGAGGAGATGAAAGCGGCTGCCGAGGCAGCTGCCGAGGAAGCCGCCAGATCTGCTCCATCTGTCCCGAGCTTGTTTGGCGTTCCATTAATTGAACCGAATAGTACAGCGACAATTGGGGCCGAACGGGAGCAACCCGCTCAAGACCCCAAGCGCGTCGAGAATGTGCCGTCTGCCGGCGTGCCGATGCTCGCCTACGCTTATGACGTGTCGCTGACGTTGCCTGCGCGCGAGGTCGCGCCGTTGATGGCGCGCCATCAGGCGGCCTGCGCCGCCGCCGGGCCGGCGCTGTGTCAGGTGGTGGGCGCCGCCACCAACGCGCTCGGCGAGAACAGCGTCTCGGCGCAGCTCTCGATCCGGGCGGAGCCGAAGTGGCTGGCGACGTTCCGCGACGGGCTCGACGCTGATGCGCGCAAGGCCGACGGGCGCGTCACCAGGCGCTCGGTCTCCAGCGAGGACCTCACCCGCCAGATCACCGACACTGATGCGAAGCTGCGCGCCCAGAAGGCCTTGCGCACCCGGCTGGAAGCGCTGATCGCCAGCCGGCCCGGCAAGCTCGCCGAGCTCCTGGAGATCGAGCGGGAGCTCGCCCGCGTGCAAGGCGAGATCGACAGCGCCGAGAGCAACCTTGCGGTGATGCGCGCCCGCGTGGCGATGTCGACGCTGGATCTGGACTACCGGTCGCAGAGCGCGGCGGTGGTTCAGGGCACCTTCGCCACCCTGAACCTTGCGATCGACGGCTTCATCCGCACGGTCGCGGACGGCTTCGCGGCGATCATCATGCTGGTCGCGTTCCTCCTGCCCTGGCTGATCGTGCTGGTTCCGCTCATCTGGTTCGGCGGCCGCTGGTTCCGCCGGCGCCGCGAGGCCAAGGCCGCCGCCAAGGCTGCG
>VYKN01000210.1_pt1 | contig 12081 bp, 11 predicted proteins | sample 5114581 | NCBI WGS metagenome assembly VYKN01 (sample SAMN12291810, study PRJNA351875) | freshwater metagenome | isolation source: freshwater lake | place: USA: Michigan, Baker Lake | collected 2011-08-08
GCCGGCGCGGGCGTGACCCGCACCGCGCTCTCGACCGTGGATGCGCGCGCCGCCGCGCGGATCACACTGGACGGCGCGGCCGGCGAGCCGCTCGGGCGCGTGGACGGCGGGGCTGACCTGCTGGATGCGATCCTCGACCGCGCCCGCATCGCCATCGCGGCGGAAATGCTGGGAACCGCACAGGCCGCATTCGACATGACGGCGGAATATCTCAAGACCCGCACCCAGTTCGGCCAGGTGATCGGCGCCTTCCAGGGCCTGCAGCACCGAGCGGCCGAAATGTTCGCCGATCTGGAGTTCTCGCGCTCGGCTGTCCTGGCGGCGCTCCATGCGGCGGACGCCAGCGCCAACGACCTTGGCCAGCTCGCCAGCCTCGCCAAGGCCCGGATGGGCGACACCCTGCATCGGGTCTCCAACGAATGCGTGCAGATGCATGGCGGCATCGGCATGACGGACGCAGCTGACCCCGGGCTCTACATGAAGCGCGCGCGCGTGACCGAAGCGCTCTATGGTTCGGCGGCGTTCCACCGCGACCGCTATGCGCGCCTGATCGGCTTTTGATCCGCAGGCCGGCGAAACCGCCTCAGGGCGGTTGTAGAAAGACATAAAGATATGTTTATATGTGTCCCATGGCTTTGGGACCGGACGAGCTTGTGGATGTGTTGCGCGCTGCCGGCGAGCAGACGCGCCTGCGCATCCTCGCGCTCCTCGCGCAGGGCGAACTGGCGGTCGGCGAAATCGCCGGCGTGCTCGGCCAGAGCCAACCGCGGGTCTCGCGCCATCTGAAGCTGCTGGTCGAAGCCCGCCTGGTGGAGCGCCGCCCCGAGGGCGCCTGGGTGTTCTTCCGGCTCGACCCGACCAGCGCCGCCGCCGCGCTGGCCCGCACCCTTTTGGATACGCTGGACGAGGGGGACGCCGGGTTCGCCCGCGACCGCGAGCGCCTGACAGCCGTCCGCACCACCCGCGCACGTGAGGCGGCGGCCTATTTCGAAGCGCATGCCGCCGAGTTCGAGACGCTGCGCCGGCTGCACCAGCCAGAAGCCGCGGTCGAGCAGGCGCTGCTGGCGGCGGCAGGACCCGGCCCGTTCGAGTTCCACCTCGATCTCGGCGCAGGGCCTGGCCGGATCCTGGAGCTGTTTGCACCGCTCGTGCGCCGCGGCGAAGGCGTGGACGCCAGCCGCAAGATGATCGCGGTGGCCCGGGCCAAGCTCGACCAGCTCGCCGACGCCCGCCTGTCGGTCCGACTGGCTGACGCACTCGCCCTGCCCCATGCAGACGGCTCGGCCGACCTCGTGACCCTGCATCAAGTCTTGCACTATCTGGCCGATCCGGCGGCGGCGATTGCCGAGGCTGCACGCGTGCTGGCGCCGGGTGGACGTCTGCTGATCGCCGATTTCGCCCCGCACGATTTCGAAGAGCTGCGCAGCGCCCACCAGCATCGCCGGCTCGGCTTCGCCGACGAGGAGATCGCCAAGGCCTGCGCCGACGCCGGCCTTGCGGTCGACGCCGTCACCCGCATCGCGCCGGAAGCGGACACCCCGGCGCTCGCCGTCACCATCTGGTCGGCCAGCCGACCCCAGACCAGCGCCCGGAGGGCCGCATGACCACCGTTTCGTTCGAGTTCTTCCCGCCCAAGACCGACGCCATGGAGACGGCGCTCTGGGAAACCGTGCAGCGCCTCGAGGGCCTGTCGCCGACCTTCGTGTCGGTGACCTACGGCGCTGGCGGCTCCACGCGCGAGCGCACCCACCGCACCGTCAAGCGGCTGATCGACGAGACCAATCTTGCCCCGGCGGCGCACCTGACCTGCGTCGGGGCGACGGCCGAAGAGATCGATGCGGTTCTGCGCGACTACTGGGCGGCCGGCGTGCGTCACATCGTGGCGCTGCGCGGCGACCCGCCGGGCGGGCTTGGCCTGAAGTTCCAGACCCATCCGGGCGGCTATGCCGGCGGGGCGGACGTGGCGGCTGCGGCGCGCCGGATCGGCGCCTTCGAGATCTCGGTCGGCGTCTATCCGGAAAAGCACCCCGACAGCCCGACCGAAACCTTCGATCTCGACATCCTTCGCAAGAAGATCGACGCCGGCGCGACCCGGGGCATCAGCCAGTTCTTCCTGGAGCCGGCGACCTTCCTGCGCTTCCGCGACGCGGTGGCCCGCGCTGGCCTGCGCATCGAGATCGTGCCCGGCATCATGCCGGTGGGTTCGGTCGCGGGCCTGAAAAAGATGGCTGCCGGCTGCGGCGCCTCAGTGCCGACCCGCATCGCTGCCCAGCTCGACGGGCTCGACGCCGACCCGCCGGTGCGCTCGCTGGTGGCCGCATCCCTCGCCGCCGACCTGTGCCAGAGCCTGCAGCGCGAGGGCGTCAGCCACTTCCATTTCTACACCCTCAACAAGGCGGACCTGACGCTGGCGGTGTGCCGCCGGCTCGGCCTCAAACCCGCCGCAGCCGCACCCAAGGACGCCGCAGCATGACCCGTGAAGACCGCATCGCCCGCATCGAAGCCCTCGCCCGCACCCGCATCCTCGTGATCGACGGCGCCATGGGCTCGATGATCCAGACCTGGAAGCTGACCGAAGACGATTTCCGCGGCCCGCGCTTCGCTGATCACCCCATGCCGCTGCAGGGCAACAACGACCTGTTGTCGATCACCCGGCCGGACGTGGTGCGCTCGATCCATGAGGCCTATCTTGAGGCCGGCGCGGACATCATCGAGACCAACACCTTCAACGCCCAGAAGATCAGCCAGGCCGACTATGGGCTTGAAGCGCTGTCCTATGAGCTGAACGTGGAAAGCGCGCGTCTCGCGCGGGCCGCCTGCGACGCCCATGAAACCGCCGCGGCGCCGAAGATCGTCGCCGGAACGCTCGGGCCGACGAACAAGACCCTGTCGCTCTCGCCCGACGTCAACGATCCGGCGCGCCGCGACGTGACCTATCAGGAGATCGTCGACGCCTACAAGGAACAGGTCCGCGGCCTCGTCGACGGCGGCTGCGACGTGCTGATGATCGAGACGATCTTCGACACGCTGAACGCAAAGGCGGCAATCTACGCAGTCGAAGAGGCGTTCGACGAGATGGGCCTGCGCCTGCCGGTGATGATCTCGGGCACGATCACGGACCTGTCCGGCCGGACGCTGTCCGGCCAGACGGTGGAGGCGTTCTACAACGCGGTGCGCCATGCAAAGCCCTGGTCCATCGGCCTGAACTGCGCGCTCGGCCCGAAGCAGATGCGCCCGTTCCTCGCCGACCTGGCGCGGGTCGCTGAAACCATGGTGTCAGTCTACCCGAACGCCGGGCTCCCCAACGCCTTCGGCGGCTATGACGAGACCCCGCACGACATGTGCGAGGTGATGGGGCCGTGGGCGAAGGAGGGCTTGGTGAACATCGTCGGCGGCTGCTGCGGCACGACGCCCGATCACATCCGCCACATCGCGCACGCCGCCGCCCATGGCCGCCCGCGAGCGATCCCGAAGGTGGAGACCGCCTTGCGCCTGTCCGGCCTCGAGCCGTTCACGCACGCAGCGTGACCCAATGGTAGAATTGTGCAAGAAAGCAGCGCAATTCTAGATGGAGGGTGCCATGGGGATCAGCATCAAGAACGATCGGGTCGAGGCGGAACTCCGTTTGCTCGCGTCCGAGTGGGGCGTCGGCCTGACCGAGGCGATCGAGAAAGCGGTGCAGACCGTCCGTCGTCTCCAGCAGGACGAGGCGGAACGTGCGTATCAAGCCAAGCTCGGGAAACTGCAGGACATCCAGACCCATTTCCGCGAGCGGGGGGATGGCGCGATCACATCCGATCACGCGGACCTCTATGATCAGGACGGGATGCCCGCATGATCGCTGCTGATACGTCAGCTCTTGTTGCCGTGGCTTTCGGCGAGCCCGGGGCCGACGCGATGGCCCGATTGCTTCTGACCTCGCCCATCGTCATGGCCGCAACCTGCCTGCTCGAACTGGAAACGGCGGCGACGCGCAAAGAGCCGCGCTCCGGATCGGAGCGTATGGATGCGTTTCTGGACCTTCTGGTCCTCGACGTGGTGACCGTTGACCGAGACCTCGCCAATGAAGCCCGCCTGGCCTGGCGCAGGTTCGGCAAGGGACGCCATCCCGCCGCGCTCAACTTCGGCGACTGTTTTTCCTACGCCCTCGCAAAGACCCGCGACCTGCCTCTCCTGTTCAAGGGCGACGACTTCGCCCAGACCGACATCCGCCCCGCCCTCGCCTGATCAACTGCACCGGAAAGCTCACATGTCCTCGGCCAACCCATTCGCCAATTTCGTCATTGTCGGCGAGCGCACCAACGTCACCGGCTCTGCGAAGTTCCGCAAGCTGATCGAGGCGGACGACTACGCCGGCGCGCTCGCGGTCGCCCGCCAGCAGGTCGAGGCCGGCGCCAACGTTCTCGACGTCAACATGGACGCCGCCCTGATCGACGGGGTTAAGGCCATGGAGACCTTCCTCAACCTGATCGCGGGCGAGCCCGATATCGCGCGAATCCCGCTGATGATCGACAGCTCCAAATGGGCGATCATCGAGGCGGGCCTGCGCTGCACGCAAGGCAAGCCGATCGTGAACTCGATCAGCCTGAAGGAGGGCGAGGAGGAGTTCCTGCGCCACGCCCGCAAGGTGCGCCGCTACGGCGCGGCCGCGGTCGTCATGGCGTTCGACGAACAGGGCCAGGCCGACACGGTGAAGCGCAAGGTCGAGATCTGCACCCGCGCCTATCACACGCTGGTCGACAAGGTCGGCTTCCCTCCGGAAGACATCATCTTCGACCCGAACATCTTCGCGGTCGCCACCGGCATCGAGGAGCATGACGACTACGGCGTCGCCTTCATCGAGGCGACCCGCATCATCCGCGAGAGCCTGCCGCACGCCCACGTCTCGGGCGGGGTCTCGAACGTGTCCTTCTCGTTCCGGGGCAACGAGCCGGTGCGCGAGGCGATGCACTCGGTGTTCCTGTACCACGCCATCCGCAACGGCATGGACATGGGCATCGTCAACGCCGGCCAGCTCGCCGTCTATGACGACATCGAGCCGGAGTTGCGCGAGCGCGTCGAGGACGTGATCCTCAACCGCCGCAAGGACGCGACCGAACGGTTGCTGGAAACCGCCGAACGCTATCGCGGTCAGGCCGGCAAGGCCGAGGCGGTCAAGGACATGAGCTGGCGCGAGACCAGCGTGCAGGAGCGCCTGAAGCACGCCATCGTGTCCGGCAACACCGACTTCGTCGTGGCCGACACCGAGGAAGCCCGCCAGCAATATGACCGGCCGCTGCACGTCATCGAAGGGCCGCTGATGGACGGGATGAACGTGGTCGGCGACCTGTTCGGCTCGGGCAAGATGTTCCTGCCTCAGGTGGTGAAGTCGGCGCGCGTGATGAAGCAGGCCGTCGCCCACCTCATCCCTTACATGGAAGAGGAAAAACGCACGCTCGGGACCGAGGGCAAGTCCAACGGCCGGGTGTTGATGGCGACCGTGAAGGGCGACGTTCACGACATCGGCAAGAACATCGTGGGCGTCGTGCTGCAGTGCAACGGATTCGATGTCGTTGATCTGGGCGTCATGGTGCCCTGCGAGAAGATCCTCGAGACCGCCCGCGCCGAGAAATGCGACATCATCGGGCTGTCCGGTCTGATCACGCCGTCGCTCGACGAGATGAGCTATGTCGCCGCCGAGATGGAGCGCCAGGGCTTCGGCGACATGCCGCTGCTGATCGGCGGGGCCACCACCTCGCGCACCCATACGGCGGTGAAGATCGCGCCCAACTACAAGGGCCCGGTGATCTATGTGACGGACGCCAGCCGCGCCGTGCCCGTAGTGCAGAAGCTGATGGGCGATGAGAAAGCCGCCTTCGTCGAGGAAGTCCGCGTCGACCAGGTGCGCGCCCGCGAGGCGCACTATGCGGGCCAGGACAAGCGCCCGCGCGCGGCCCTCTCCGCAGCCCGCGCCAACGCCTTCAGGCCTGACTTCACCGCCTATGCGCCGCCCAAGCCGTCGTTCCTCGGGGTGCGGGCGTTCGAGGACTATCCGCTGGAGGATCTGGCGCCGCTGATCGACTGGACGCCGTTCTTCCAGAGCTGGGATCTCGCCGGGCGCTACCCGGCGATCCTGTCCGACGACATCGTGGGCGAGGCGGCCCGCAGCCTTTATGACGATGCACGCCGCATGCTGGACCAGATGATCGCCGGCAAATGGATCCGCGCCGCCGGCGTCATCGGCTTCTGGCCGGCGAACAGGGTCGAGGACGACATCGTTCTGTGGACGGATGACAAGCGCACAGCGAAGCTCGGCGCCTTCCACACTCTGCGCCAGCAGATGATGAAGGACGCCGCCAAGCCCAACTACGCGCTGTCCGACTTCGTCGCCGAGGCGCCGGTCGCCGACTACATCGGCGGTTTTGCGGTGACGGCCGGTCATGGGGAAATGGACCGCTCGGAAGCCTTCAAGAAGGCGAATGACGACTATTCCTCGATCATGTTCAAGGCCTTGTGCGACCGGTTTGCCGAAGCCTTCGCCGAGCGGATGCATGAACGGGTGCGGCGCGAATACTGGGGCTTCGCCACGGACGAGCAATTGTCCGTCGACGACCTGATCGGCGAGAAGTACCGCGGCATCCGTCCGGCGCCCGGCTATCCGGCGCAGCCCGACCACACCGAGAAGCGCACCCTGTTTGCGCTGCTGGAAGCCGAACGTCACGCCGGCATGGCGCTGACCGAGAGCCTGGCCATGACGCCGCCGGCGTCGGTGTCCGGAATGTATTTCAGCCATCCGCAGGCGGAGTATTTCGGCGTGGGCCGGATCGATCAGGACCAGGTGCGCGACTACGCCGCGCGCAAGGGCTGGCCGGTGGAGGAGGCCGAGCGTTGGCTCTCCCCGATCCTCGCTTATGATCCGTCCACCGTGCGCGCCACGGCGGCTTGACGGAGGACGCCATGTTCATCGCTGTGAACCGCTTCACCGTGAAGCCGGAGATGCGCGAGGCGTTCGAGCAGGAATGGACCACGCGCGAGACCTTCTGGGCGGGCGTGCCGGGCTTCGTCAGCTTCCGGGTCATGAAGATGGACGGCGACCAGCCGATCTATCTGTCCCAGACCACCTGGGCCTCAAGAGAGGCGTTCCAGGGCTGGATCGGTTCGGAAGCCTTCATGAAGGCTCACGCCGGCGCCCACGGCCTTTCGCACTTCTATGCCGCGCCGACCGAGCTTTCGACCTATGAGGTCATCCGGGCCGAGGACGCGGCATGAAGGGCGCGGTCGTCGGCCTGTTCCGCCATCCGGTGAAGGGCTTCACGCCGGAGCCGATCGCGCACGCGGTGCTGGAGGCAGGCCGGCATTTCCCGTGCGACCGGCTCTATGCGGTGGAGAACGGCCCGTCCGGTTTCGACCCCTCTGCGCCCGTGCACATCTCCAAGATGCGCTTCACCGTGCTGGCGAAGATCCCGAAGGTCGCGGCGATCCGCACGCGGTTCGAGCCTGAAACCCACGTCTTCCATGCCGAGATGACCGGCCAGACGCCGTTCGCGGGCGCGCTGAGCGATGAGGGCGGCCGCGACGGTCTCGCCGCCTGGCTGACCGACGCGCTGGCGGGCGAGCTCGATGGCCCGCTCAAGGTCGTCCACGCCGACGGCCATCGCTTCATGGACCACCCGACCAAGGGCTTCGTCTCTGTGCTCAACCTCGCGAGCGTTCGGGCGATCGAGGAACGTCTCGGCCGCCCGATCGATCCCGCACGGTTCCGCGCCAACATCACGGTCGATTTGGGCGAACCCTTCATCGAGAACGCTGCGGTCGGGGCTCGTCTTGCCATCGGCGGGGCGGTGCTGGAGGTGCTGTCGATCACCAGGCGCTGCGCCGCCACCCATGTGGACCCGTCGACCGCGGCTGTGGACGTCGACATGTGCGAAACGCTGTTCGAGATGACCGGCGCGCCGGACATCGGTCTCTACTGCGCGGTTGCGCAGGGCGGCGACATCGCCGACGACGACCCGGTGCGGGCGGCATGAGCGGGCTGACCCTGGTCGCCGCCTGGACGCGGGCTCGGCGGGCTCTGGAGGCCGCGGGCCTCGACACGCCGGTGCTCGATGCGCGCCTCCTGGTGGAGCGGGCGGCTGGCGTCGACCGTCTCGCCCTGATCACCGATCCGCACCGGCCAGTGGGAGACGGTGCGGCCTCCATCCTCGAAAGCCTCATCGACCGACGGGCGCGGGCGCGCGAGCCGATGGCTTACATCCTGGGCAAGCGGGAGTTCCGCGGCCTGATGTTCGAGACGACGCCCGCCGTGCTGATCCCGCGCCCGGACACCGAAACGCTGGTGGAGGTCGGTCTGCGCCTTGTCGAGAACCGCGCCGCGCCGCGCATCCTCGACATCGGCACGGGCACAGGCGCGGTCGGTCTGTCGCTGCTGCAGGCCAAGCCGTTCGCGACCGCGGTTCTCACCGACATCTCACCGGATGCCGCGGCGGTGGCCAGCCGCAACGCCGACGCTCTCGCCTTGTCGGACCGCGCGGGGATTCTGCTCGGCTCATGGGCCGCGGGCGCGGAAGGGCCGTTCGACCTGATCGTCTCCAACCCGCCCTACATTCCATCCGCGGACATCGCAGGCCTCGAGCCCGACGTGCGCGACCATGAGCCCCATCTGGCGCTGGACGGCGGGCCGGACGGGCTCCACGCCTATCGGGCGATCCTGGCGCAGGCGCCGGGGCTGCTCGCCCCGGGCGGCGGTCTCGCTGTCGAAATCGGGATCGGACAGGCCGACGATGTGGCCGCGCTGTTCGCCGCTGCGGACCTGTCGGAGATCGCCGTAACGCCTGATCTTGCAGGGCGCGCGCGGGTGGTTTCCGGCCGGCGGATCGCGTAGGCACGAATCCGGAGCGGGGGGAACGCCATGTCGACGCTTGTGCTGCTGCGCCACGGCCAGTCGCAGTGGAATCTGGAAAACCGGTTCACCGGCTGGGTCGATGTGGACCTGACGGCGCAGGGCGAGGCCGAAGCCCGCCGCGGCGGCGATCTGATGAAAGCGGCTGGCGTCGAACTCGATGTGGCCTTCACCTCCGCCCAGACCCGCGCGATCCGGACCTGCCGGCTCGCGCTGGAAGCGGCGGGCCAGGTCTGGATCCCGGAGATCAAGGACTGGCGGCTCAATGAGCGGCACTACGGCGCGCTCACCGGGCTCGACAAGGCCGAAACGGCGGCCAAGCACGGCGAGGAACAGGTCAAGGTCTGGCGGCGCAGCTATGACGTGCCGCCGCCGCCGCTGGAGCCGGGCTCGACCTGGGATCTGTCAACCGACCGGCGCTACGCCGGCATCACCGTTCCGGCAACCGAGAGCCTGAAACTGACGCTCGAACGCGTGCTGCCCTATTGGGAAGCCGCCGTCGCACCGCTGCTCGGCAAGGGCCACAACGTGCTGGTCGCAGCCCACGGCAACTCCTTGCGCGCCATCATCAAGCATCTGTTCGCCGTGGCGGACAAGGCGATCGTGGGCGTGGAGATCCCGACCGGGAACCCGCTGCTGGTCACGCTCGACGGCGCCCTGAAGCCGACGGCCGCGCGGTACCTCGACGAGGCGCGCGCGCAGGCCCTGCCAGCCCTGCCCTGATCAGGCGGCGCGCACGCGCTCCAGGAACTGGCTGACCGCCTCGTCCAGCATGGCCGCATCGCGCGCCAGCGCCTGTGAGGCTTCCAGCACCTCGCCCGCGGCCGCGCCCGTCTCCTGGCTGGCGGCGCTGGCCTGACCTGCGTCCCGCGAGACATCGGTCGCAGCGGTCGTGACCTCGCCCAGCGTACGCGCGATCTCGGCGGTCGCCTGGACCTGCGTGTCCACGGCCGCCGCGATGCTCTGGCTGTTCGCGGCCATGCGGGCCATCACCTCGTCGATCGCGGCGATGGCGGCGACCGCCCCTTCGACACCGGCGCGAACCGACGCGATCTGGGCTTCGATGTCGCCGGTGGCCTTGGCGGTCTGACCCGCCAGCGCCTTCACCTCAGACGCAACAACCGCGAAACCGCGACCGGCCTCGCCGGCCCGCGCGGCCTCGATCGTGGCGTTGAGGGCGAGAAGATTGGTCTGGTCGGCGACGCCACGGATCAGGTCCACGACTTCGCCGATCCGGCGGGCTGCGTCCGCCAGTTCCCGGACCGTGGCGCCGGCGCGCGCCGTGCGCTCCGTGGCTTCGATGGAAACCGTGCGGGTGTCGGCGGCGGCGCCCTCGATGTCCTGGACCGCCTTGGCGAGGCTGTCGGCGGCGCGCGCGGCGACGGCGGCATTCACGCTGGATTCTTCCGACGCCGCCGCCACATTGGCGGCCATGCCGTTGGTACGGTCAGCGGTCGAGGTCATGGCGCGCGCCGTGGCCTCCAGCTCGGCGGAGGCGCCGGCGAGCGTCTGCAGCAGTTCGCGCGAAGTCGCCTGGAACTCTTCGGTGGCGGACTCAACGCGGGCGGCGCGCGCGGCGCGCTCCTCGGCGGACATCGACGCCTGCTCTTCCAGGCGCGCCCGCTCGATCGCATTCGCCCGGAACACCTCAACGGCGCGAGCCATGGAGCCCAGTTCGTCGCCGCGATCCTGTTCCGGCGTCGGCTGATCGGTGCGGCCGCCAGCCAGGGTCGACATGGCGTCGGTCAACCGGCCGATGGGCTGCACCAGGGTGCGCGAGAACCAGACGCCGGCGGCGGTCGCGAGGGCGGCCACGAGCAACGAGGCGATCGCCAGATGCAGCGCCAGTTCGTTCAGCGGCGCATTGAGTTCGCCCTTGGTGATGTCGGAGAGAACGGCGAACCGGACCCCGAGAACATCGACTGGCTGGGCGGCGACCAGTATGGGCTTTCCGTCGGCATTGCGGTCGCTGTGGAGCCCGGCCGTGCCGGCGAGAGCCTGACGCACCGCTTCGGTTTCGACCCGGCGCTTCAGGATCGTGCTGTCCTTCGAGAAGCGCGCGTCATTGCGCATCAGGAAGTCGGCGCCGACCAGCGCCGCCTCGCCAGTCTCGCCGTTGGCCGGCATGACGGACATTGCGGCGTTGACCTTGTTGATCGACACCTGGATGGCGATGACGCCGATCATGCCGCCGGTCTCATCCAGGATCGGCGCGGCGACAAAGGAGGCCGGCACGTCGTTCGACGGTGCATAGGGCTTGAAATCGGCCAGCTTGGCCCCGCCGGACGGACCCGCCTTGATGACCTCGCGCACGAGATCGGCGATCGCGGTGTCCTTCCACGGCCCTGAGTTCATGTCGGTCGCGAAGTCGCGTTCCTTGAACACGGTGTAGACGTTGCGCCCCGACATATCGAACAGGAAGATGTCGTAGAAGTCGTCCATCTGCAGCATGGATCGAAACCACGGATGCAGCCGGGCATGGACGGCGCTGTACTGCGAGCCGTCGGATGCAGCGTCGAGCAGATGCTTTTCGCCGACCTTGTTCGGGTTGCGATCGAGATAGAGCGCCTGGAGCGTGCTCGTCGGATCGGCCCCCATGGCGTCATAGGCCGCATCGAAGGCCCGCAAGGCGTCGCGCGTGACCTGGTCTGCGCCAAGGCGCGCGGTCTGGGCCCCAAGCTCTGTGAAGAAACCGGCGATGCGTTCGCCCTGATAGCTGGCGGCGCCCGACAGGCTCTGTTCGGCCCGAGCGCTCATCTGTGCTGCGGACTGGGTCCAGGCCGTCAGGCCGGCGGCCAGCGCCGCGATGACCGCCAGCCCCGCCACAAACACTGGCAGCTTCTTTGAAATCGAGATGTCCTTGACCTTCACGGCAACGCTCCCGCCTTTTGTGCGTCAACGTGTCGTGCCGGAGTTCATTTTTCGTAAAGAAACAGAAGGTTGCGTGAAACGCAGAGATACGAATACGCACACATTCAGACACGTTCGACTACATAGCGACATTCGCGGAGATGAAGGAGCTCAGCGCGTCGCGCGCCGTTGGTTCGGACAGGGTGGGCGCGTGACCAACCCGGGGAACCTCCACGGCGCGCAGATTCGGATGCCGCGCCGCCATGGCCGCGACCGTCGCCGGCGCCAGCAGGTCCGACAGCGCGCCGCGCAGCACCAGCACCGGCACGCCCGCCAGCGCGTCGAACAGGCCC
>VYKN01000211.1_pt1 | contig 12008 bp, 14 predicted proteins | sample 5114581 | NCBI WGS metagenome assembly VYKN01 (sample SAMN12291810, study PRJNA351875) | freshwater metagenome | isolation source: freshwater lake | place: USA: Michigan, Baker Lake | collected 2011-08-08
CGCGGCGTCGCCGCCGCGCTCGCAGGCGTGCTGCGCGTCGCCTACTGGCTTGGCGTGGCTGCGCTTCTGGCGGGTCTGGCGACCACCTTGTTCTATGTGGCGACGGCGGCGACGGGCGGCGGGTTTTCCACCGGCCTCGTCACTGCCGACGTCGACCGGGAGAACTGGCAGGCTATCGCGCCGGGCTTTGCAGTCTGGATCGTGTTCGCCGCGGCGGCGGTGCTGATCACTTCTCGGCTGCGGAGGGTGTTCGCCACGCTGGCCGCAGGCGATCCCTTCGTGCCGGAGAACGCCGGCCGCATCCGCCAGATCGCCTGGACGCTCGCCGGGGTGGAACTGGCGCGCTACGCCATCCAGGCGGGCACGGCGCTGATCATCGGTCTGTTCGGCCACCCGGCCGACGGCAAGATGGACGTGGGCTTCAACGCCAGCATTGCGGCCTGGGTCGGCGTGCTGGTGCTGCTGGCGCTGGCGCAGGTGTTCGACGACGGCGCGCGGTTGCGCCGCGACCAGAGCCTGACGATCTGACGTGCCGATCCGCGTGACCCTTGACCGGATGCTGCTGGAACGGCGCATGTCGCTGACCGAGCTGTGCGACCGGGTCGGGATCACGCTGGCCAATCTCTCGATCCTCAAGACCGGCAAGGCCAAGGCTGTCCGCTTCTCCACCCTTGCGGCGCTGTGCCGGGAGCTGGATTGCCAGCCGGCCGATCTGCTCGCCTATGAACCGGGGGTCGAGCCGGACGAGGAGGGCGACGGATGAGCGAAACGGTGCTTCTCATCGGCTCCGGCGGGCGCGAACACGCCCTCGCCATGGCGCTGGCCGCAAGCCCGCAGGTCGCCCGCATCATCGCCGCGCCAGGATCGGACGCGATCGGCGGAATCGCAGCCTGCCGGCCGGTGAAGGCCGACGACCCGGCCGGCCTGACCGCGCTAGCGCGCGCCGAAGGCGCCACGCTGGCGGTGATCGGGCCGGAGGTCGCGCTCGCCGCCGGGGTGAGCGACGCCTTGCGCGCAGCCGGGATCGCGGTGTTCGGACCATCCCGCACCGCGGCGCAGCTGGAAAGCTCCAAGGCCTTCGCCAAGGCGTTCTGCGCCCGTCACGCCATCCCGACCGCCGACTTTGCGGTGTTCGAGGACGGCGCCTCCGCCCGCGCCCATCTGGCGACGCTGGAGCCGCCCTATGTGCTGAAGGCCGACGGGCTCGCCGCCGGCAAGGGCGTGATCATCTGCGAGAGCGCCCGCGAGGCGGATCTGGAGATCGACGCGATCTTCGGCGGCCGGTTCGGCCAGGCCGGCGCACGGCTGGTGATCGAAGAGTTCATGGCGGGCGAAGAGGCCTCGCTGTTCGTGCTGACCGACGGGCGCACCCACTATCCGTTGCCGGTCGCACAGGACCACAAGCGCGCCTTCGACGGCGACAAGGGCCCCAATACCGGCGGCATGGGCGCCTATGCGCCGGCGCCGGTCTACACCCCTGAAATCCATGCCGAGGTGATGGCGCGGATCGTCGAGCCCGTGCTCGCCGGCATGGCGGCCGAGGGGAAGCCTTACACGGGCGTGCTGTTCGTCGGCCTGATGCTGACGCGCGACGGCCCGAAGGTCGTGGAGTTCAACGCCCGTTTCGGCGATCCCGAGTGCCAGACCCTGATGGCGCTGCTGGCCGCCGAAGGCATTGACGCCGGCGGCCTGCTGGTCGCCTGCGCCCGCAGCCGGCTGGCCTCTGTCCCGCCGATCCCGCCGCTCGCCCATGCGGCGCTGACGGTGGTGCTGGCGGCGCAGGGATATCCCGAAGAACCGATGACGGGATCGCTGATCCGCGGACTTCCGGGCGCCGGGCAAGTTCCGGGCGTCACGGTCTTCCACGCCGGCACGAAGATCGATGGCGACGGCGCGGTGCGCGCCGCTGGCGGACGGGTGCTGGGGGTCACGGCCGTTGCAGGCTCGGTGCTGGAGGCGCAAGGCGCGGCCTACACCGCGGTCGACCGCATCGACTGGCCCATGGGCTTCTGCCGTCGCGACATCGGCTGGCGGGCCGTGGCGGGGTGATACCGCGCGACCCGTGAAACGGAGCGGCGGCGCCCCCGCCGCCGTGATCGTCATGCTTGGGACGTGGGTCTGCACGCGATGACGGCGGCGGGGGCGCCGCCGCTCCGCGGAACCCTGATGCGTTACTCTCGTCCTTTCGGAAAACGCTGCACAGCCGTCGGGATCGTCACCCAGTCGTGGCGCGACTGCTCCCAGACCGAGCGGATCGGCGCCATGTCATGCGGCTCCACGAACGCGCCGATCGGCACGCCGGTGAGGCCCGGGTTTTTCGTGCCCCGCATGTAGACCGTGGATCCGCAGTCGGGACAGAAAAACGTCTCGAACGCGCCGCCCAGAGCCGTGGGGCGGACATAGCGACGCGCCTCGCCGGACACGACGACCTGGTCGTCGGGCCAGTAGGCGGCGACCCCGAACGGCGACCCGGTCCTGCGCTGACAGGCGATGCAGTGGCACGCGACCACGGCCCCGGTTGCGCCGGGAACCTCGGCCTGGAGCTGGCCGCACTGGCACTGCGCCTTCACGCCGCGTGCAGCCGCACCGGCAACGTCTCGTAGCCCTTCACGAACGACGAGCGCACGCGGCGCGGCGGACCCATCACCTCGATGCGGGAGAAGCGCGCCAGCACCTCCTCCCACAGGATCTTCAGCTGAAGCTCGGCCAGCCGGTTGCCGACGCAGCGGTGGATGCCGAAACCGAACGACAGGTGCATGCGCGGGCGCGCGCGGTCGATGATGAAGGCGTCCGGATTCTCGATCGCTTCGGGATCGCGGTTGCCGGACAGGTACCACATGACGACCTTGTCGCCCTTGCGGATTTGCTTGCCGCCCAGCTCCACATCCGCGATCGCGGTGCGGCGCATGTGGGCGAGCGGGGTCTGCCAGCGGATGATCTCCGGCACCATGCTCTCGATCAGGGCCGGGTTGGCGCGCAGCTTGGCCCATTCGGCCGGGTTCTCATGCAGCGCCAGCACCCCGCCGGTCATGGAGTTGCGGGTGGTGTCGTTGCCGCCGACGATGAGCAGCACGAGGTTCCCGAGGAACTCCATGGGCGGCATGTTCCGGGTCGCCTCGCCATGGGCGAGCATGGAGATCAGATCGTTGCCGGGCTCTGAATTGACCCGCTGGTTCCACAGATTGGTGAAGTAGGCCGCGCACTCGAACAGCTCGTTGCGGCGCTGTTCTTCGCTCTCAATGATGCCGGAGTTCTCGTCCGCCGTCGCCACGTCCGACCAGCGGGTGAGCTTTCGCCGGTCCTCGAACGGGAAGTCGAACAGCGTCGCCAGCATCATGGTGGTGAGCTCGATCGAGACCGTGTCGACCCAGTCGAAGGTCTGCCCGATCGGAAGGCTGTCCAGAATGGTCTGCGTGCGCGACCGGATCAGCGGCTCGAGACGCGCAAGGTTGCCCGGCGCGACGATCGGCTGGACCACCTTGCGCTGGGCGTCGTGCTTGGGCGGATCCATGGCGATGAACATCGGCAGGGTGAAGTCGTCGTCGAAGTCCCGGATCGTGATGCCGCCGAGATGGGCGTCGGACGAGAAGACGTGGTGGCTCGTGTCTACCGTCATGATGTCCTTGTACTTCGTCACCGACCAGTAGGGCCCGACCGGACTGTCGGCGGCGTAATGCACCGGGTCGTCCCGGCGCAGCCGCGCCAGATGGTCCCACATCAGATTGGCGCGCCAAAGCTCCGGATCGGCGACGCGGATGTCCTCGATCGGCATGGTCCAGGGGTCGGGGAAAGCCGTCTGACCGAAGGCGTCTGCGTCCAAGGCGTGTCCTCCCGTGGCTCGGTGACGCGGGCGTCACTCTTTGCCGGCAGGACACCATGAACCGCGGCGCGTGTCGACGGGCCGGTGGTCGCAGGGGCGCATCACACCGTGCGCGGGCCCATCACGATCACAGCCGCACCGACCAGCACGAGGCCGGCGCCGATCAGGTCCCAGCGGTCGGGCGCGCTGCGCTCCACCGCCCACATCCAGGCAAGCGAGGCGGCCACATAGACCCCGCCATAGGCGGCGAAGGCGCGGCCGGCGAAGGCCGTGGGCGTCAGGGTCAGAAGCCAGGCGAAGCCGAACAGTGCCAGGACGCCCGCCGCCGCATACCACCAGGGCGCGCCGAGCCGCAGCCAGCTCCAGACCGCAAAGCAGCCCGCGATCTCGCACAGCGCCGCAAGGGCGTAGACTAGGGCGGTGCGGCCCATGGGCGCCTCAGGGCCAGTGCGGCGCCGGGGCGAAGCCGGCCAGCATCTCCGGCTTCTCCCAGAGATAGCCGGCCACAGGGATCAGGAACCCGCCCATGCGGTCGCTCGACTGGGTGACCGCCTCGCCGTCGAGCTTCTCGTAGAAGCGCCGTGCCGGGCCATTGGCGCGCACGACCCAGAGACCGAGGGAGAACAGACCGCGCGCGAGGCCATGGCGCGCGCAGGCCGCCATCAGCGCCCGGCCGACGCCCTGGTCCTGATGATCGCGCAGCACATAGATCATCTCGATCTCGGCGTCGGCGCCAAGGGCGCGGCTGCGCGCCTTGCCGACGATCGCAAAGCCGTAGGGCGTGCCCTCCCCGTCGTCGGCGATGAAGACCGCGCGGTCCCGGTCGCGCGACAGGCTGTAGAGGTCCGCCCGCCACATCCGGTAGAGCCGCGCCTCGCTCAGGCCCGCCAGGATCGCCTCAGGCAGCAGGCCTGCATAGGTCTCGCGCCATGTCTGGCAGTGCAGCGCCGCCAGCAGGGCTGCGTCCGAAGCGTCGGCGATGCGGATCGTGAGCGCCATGACGCTCAGGTTGGATCAGTTTCGCCCGCTTGCAAGCGGCCTTTGCGGCGCGCCCGGAAAAAGCTGCGAAGAATCTCGGCCGCGTCCTCTTTCAGCACGCCGCGCACAAGCTCCGGGCGCCAGTGACAGGTCGGCTGATCGAAGAATCGCGGCCCATGGGCGACCGCGCCGCCCTTCTCATCGTCCGCGCCCCAGATCAGCCGACCGATTCGCGCATGGCTGATCGCCCCGGCGCACATGGCGCAGGGCTCGAGCGTGACGACCAGCGTGAGGCCCGTGAGCCGGTAGTTGCCGCGGGCCGCCGCCGCCCGGCGCAGGGCCAGGATCTCGGCATGTCCGGTGGGGTCGTGCAGTGCGATGGGCTCGTTGTGGGCCTCGGCCACGATCTCGCCGGTGGTCTCGTCGGCAATGAGGGCGCCGACGGGGGCCTCCCCGCGCGCGGCGGCCTCGGCGGCCAGCGTCAGCGCCCGGGCCATCCAGATCGTGTGGCGCGGGTCGGTCATGTCGCAAAGCCCAGCGCGGCGCGGGCGATCACGACGACGCCGATCACGGCGAACAGCACGGCCGCGGCGACCCGGGTCCAGCGCCCGTCGATCCGGCCGGCCAGCGCCTGGCCTGCAAACACCGCCGGCACATTGGCGATCATCATGCCCAGCGTCGTGCCGAGCACGACGGCGGCCACCGCATGGGCGTACTGGGCGCCGAGCGCCACGGTCGCAAGCTGGGTCTTGTCGCCCATCTCCACGAGGAAGAAGGCCACCAGCGTGGTCACGAACACCCCGCCCCGGCCTTTTGGCGCGGCTTCGTCCTCATCCAACGTGTCGGGAACCAGCATCCAGGCCGCAAATGCGAGGAAGACCGCCCCGATCACATACTGGAACCAGACCCCTTCGATCAGATGACCGGCGACCGCCCCCAGCGCCCCGGCGAGCGCGTGATTGGCGACGGTGGCGGCCAGTATGCCGGCGCTGATCGACCAGGGCGCGCGCCAGCGCCCGGCCAGCGCGAAGGCCAGCAGCTGGGTCTTGTCGCCGATCTCGGCGATCGCCACGGCGGCCGTCGACACCCCGAACGGTTCCAGAAAGCTCATGGGCGGTGACTAGACCCCGTGCGAGCGGGTTCCAAGGGCTCGTCCTGCGGCGAAACGGCGGTATATGTCAGGCAATGTCGCCGACGTTGACCCGGATCGAGACTGCCCCTGCGCTCGCAGGTCCCCTGATCATGGACGCGACGCTGCGGCCCAACCGTTCGCTCAGCCCCGGCGCGCTGGCGGTGCTGCTTGCGCTCACCATCGGCGGGATCGGCGTCTCCATGGCGATCTTCCTCGCCTTGGGCGCCTGGCCGGTGGTGGGGTTCCTGGGGCTCGACGCCGGACTGATCTGGCTCGCCTTCCACCTGCACAACCGCGCCGCGAAAGAGGAATGGGAGCAGGTCCGCGTGACGCCGCAGGCAGTGCATGTGGCCGCCCGCTCGCGCCGGCGCGGGGAAGAGCACTGGGTGGTGAACCCGCTGTTCGCCCGGGTGGACGTGCATGAGCCGGCCGAGCACACAGCACGGGTGGAGCTGGCGGCCGGCCGCATCCGGCTGCTGCTGGGGGAATTCCTGTCGCCGCCGGAGCGCGAGGCGTTCGGGGCGGCGCTGAAGTCGGCCATCGCACAGGCGCGCACTACGCGCCCGGAGGAGATCTGATGGACTATCTGCACACCATGGTGCGCGTCGGGAACCTCGACGCCGCCCGCGCCTTCTTCTGCGACGCCCTCGGCCTTGTGGAACTGCGCAGCACCGAGAACGAGGCCGGGCGCTTCACGCTGGTGTTCCTGGCCGCGCCCAACGACGTCGAGCGGTTCCGGGCGTCCGGCGGGTCCACGGAGGGCGGGCTGCCGGCCGGCCTGCCGATGGTGGAGCTGACCTATAACTGGGACGAGCATGAGTATGGCGGCGGGCGCAACTTCGGCCACCTCGCCTATCGGGTCGAGGACATCTACGCCGCCTGCGAACGCCTGCAGGCGGCTGGCGTGACCATCAACCGCCCGCCGCGCGACGGTCGTATGGCCTTCGTGCGTTCGCCGGACGGGATATCGGTGGAGCTGTTGCAGAAGGGCGAGGCCCTGGCGCCGGCGGAGCCGTGGACCTCGATGGGGAATGTCGGGACATGGTGATGAAGCTCCTGCAGCGTCTCGGTTTTCCTCCCCCGCCGTGCGGGGGAGGTGGTCGCGAAGCGACCGGAGGGGGTGTTCCGGTCACATCAACACCCCCTCAGTCAGCTGCGCTGACAGCTCCCCCGCAGGGCGGGGGAGCAAAGCTGGCGGCGCTCTTCGCCCTCGCCCTGTTCCTCCCCCTCGCCGCCTGCGTCGCCGACATCCCGACCGCGACGCTGGAACAGCGCTACACCACGCCCGCCTCCGCCTTCATCACCGCGAGCGACGGCACCCGCGTGCACATGCGCGACGAGGGCCCGAGGGATGCGCCCGTACTGCTCCTGCTGCACGGGTCCAACTCCTCGCTGCAAAGCTGGGAGCCCTGGGTTGCGGACCTGACGCGCGACACCCGCGTCATCAGCTTCGACTTCCCCGGCCACGGCCTGACGGGGCCCGCCATGTCCGGCGTCTACACCGCGCCGAGCTACCTTCAGATCATCGAGGATGTGCGCAAGGCCGCGGGCGTCGAGCGCGCCGTGGTCGCCGGCAACTCCATGGGCGGCTACATGGCCTGGCGCTATGCGCTGGCGCACCCTGAACGCGTGCAGGGCCTGGTGCTGATCTCCGCCGCCGGCTACCCGTTGGCGGAGGGTCGCCCGGCGGTATTCGCGCTCGCCGCCGCCCCGGTTCTGGGCGAGATGTTCTCGTCCATGACCAATCCGTCGATGATCGAACGCAACCTGAAGACCGTGATGGCCGACGACGCCGACGTCACGCCGGAGCTGGTCCGGCGCTATACCGATCTGTTGCTGCACGACGGCAACCGTGAGGCGACGCTGAAGCGCCTGCGCACACCGATCGACCAGCCGGACGCCTGGCAGGACATCGGCAAGATCACGGCCCCGACGCTGGTGCTGTGGGGCGCGCAGGACCCCTGGATCCCGGCGGCAGACGCGACGCGCTTCGGCACGGACATCAGGGGCGCGACCGTGAAGGTCTATCCTGACCTTGCCCATGTGGCGCATGAGGAGGACCCGGCCCGCACGCTGGCGGATCTGCGGGCATTCCTGTCGGCGCTCCCGCCGGCGCCTGCGGCGGTCGCTGCGGCCTCTTTGGACAATTCGTCGCGCTGAGCCGGCCGCCTCGGATGTGGTAGCCCTTGCTCCTTCGGGCGAGGGGCACCTCATGACCATCACGCGACGAGACATCGCCGTCGGCGCAGCTGCGGCTGCGGCGACGACCGCCATATCCACGCGAGCGACCGCGCAGTCCTATGTGGACCTCAACGCCCTAAGCTGGTCAGACTTCGACCGGCGGGCCGTCTCCGGCATCCTGAACCAGGCCGATCCGGTGGCGCTGCCGGGCTACCGGCTGGGGTTCGTCGTACGCAACGGCATCAATTCCATCACCACCGGCGGGCGGGCCATGTCCCAGACCGACGTGGAACTTGCCGGCCTCGACCTCGCCACGGCCCGCGCCATCGCCGATGCGGCGCTGGCCGACTTCACCGAGCAGGTGCGGGCCACCGGTCGGCCGGTGATCGGTGTCGAGGAGATCCGGGCCCAGCCGGCCTACAAGGAGCTCAAGCTCGCCCCGATCCCCTGGACCGGCCGCATACCGGCCGATGCCCGCACCTTCGCCTATGTGGCGCCGAACGACCGCGACCTGTTCTTCATCAATCTGGACGCGCCGAACGATCAGGGCGCATTCGGACTGACCAACGGCCGGGCCTACAACAAGATCTGCGCGGGCCTCGGCGCGATCTGCGCAACGCCGACGTTGGTGATCGACTTTGCCGAACTGAGCCGCTCGGGCGGCGGAGCATGGTCCGGCGATGCCGGCACCGCGGCGCGCCCCGGTCTGTTCATGCCGGAGATGGTCACAGGCGGGCTGTTCCACTTCGGGCGCAACGCCCTGGCCGGCGGCGGCAACCGCACAGGGCTGCAAAAGCGCGTCCGGCTCGGCCAGGCGGGCGAGATGGTCCAGACCTCGAGCCGCAACAACCAGGCCGAGGTGGCGTGGTGGAACTCCTCCGCCGCCATGGGCACGCAGGGACCGGGCAGCCCGAACAGCTACGCCATGGCCGCCTACCGCTACCAGATCGATCCGGCGCGGTTCCGCGACACGGTGCTGACCGGGGCGCGGGCGCTCAATCGGGCGCTGGCCCAGGCCCTGGCGGAAAACCGCCCGCGTACCCGGTGAGAAAAACAAGGTCAGACGGCCTGTAAGCCGGGTTCTGTATCCGCCCGAAGGCGGCGGCGACCATTCCTCTGGGACTGCGGTCGCCCGCAGCCTCTCGCGACCCACCCGGATGCGGCCCGGGAACGGGCCTGGAGGCGGACCTCCTGCATCCCTATTCGGTCTTGCTCCCGGCGGGGCTTGCCGTGCCCCCTTCCTTGCAGTCGGGGCGGTGGGCTCTTGCCCCACCGTTTCACCCTTGCCGGACGCGCACGCCCGGCGGTCTGTTCTCTGTGGCGCTATCCCTGGGGTTTCCCCCGGCGGGCGTTACCCGCCGCCGTGTTCCCGTGGAGCCCGGACTTTCCTCGAACGCGCCGTTTCCGGCCTTGCGCCCGCGGCCGCCCGGCCGTCTGACGGGCGCAGGTGTCGGCCCTGACGCGGCGTTTGGCAAGAGGCGGCGCCGAACGGGCGCTCACTTGCCCCCATCCCCTCCCCTTCCGGCGCGCTCCGCGCTAGGCAGCGCCATGGCCGCCTTCATTCTCCCCTTCGCCATCGAGGCCGACGACATCGACGTGCTCGGCCACGTCAACAACGTCGTCTATGTGCGCTGGGCGCAGGAGGCCGCGACCGCCCATTGGAACCGCCAGGCCGGCCCGGAGCTGGCGGCGCGGTTCGTCTGGGTCGTGACCCGGCACGAGATCGACTACATGCGCCAGATCGGCCCCGGCGAGATCGTGGAGGCGCGCACCTGGGTCGCACCTGCGCCCCACGGCGCGCTGTTTGCCCGGACGGTGGAGATCTGGTCCGACGCCGCGCCGAAGCCCTGTGCGCGCATCGTCTCGCAATGGTGCCTGCTCGACGCGGAATCCCGCCGCATCCGGCGCGTCACGCCGGAAATCCTTGAACGGTTCGAAGGGTTCACCGGGCCGTAGCGGCCGGTCAGGCGTCGACGATCAAGTCGCGATAGGCCCGCCAGGTGGCGCAGCCGAGCAAAGGGAACACCACGGCGAGCCCGATGAAGCCCGTTGCGAGCCCGGCGCCTGTGCTGAGCGCGATCAGCCAGGCCCAGTTGAACATCGCGCCCTTGTTCTTGAGGATCACCCGGACCGACGTGATCATCGCCGTCATCGCATCGATCTTGCGGTCCATGGCGAGCGGGATGGAGACCGCCGTCGTTGCAAATGCGAGGAAGGCAAGCCCCGCGCCGATCACAGACCCGATCGCCAGCATCGTCAGGCCCGGCCCTGTCTGGAGGGCGAACTGGAGAAAGGCCTCCGTGCCCTTCCATTCGAGCCCGACGAAAAGCGCATAGAGCAACGCCGCCATCCGCGCCCAGATCATCAGGATGATCATCAGCGCAAAGCCGATCAGCGCCACCTGGCCGGCGCTCTCAAGGCGCGGCGCCAGCGCGTCCTGCAGCGTGGTGGACTGGCCGGTCTCCAGCCGGCGCGACAGCTCATAGAGCGTGCAGGCCAGCAAGGGGCCCAGCAGCGCAAAGCCGCCGGCTGCGGCCGGAATGGCCGAAGCCAGACCGACGCTCCACAGCCCGATGGCGATCAGCAGGCTGACCGCCACGAACCCGGCCCCGATCATCAGCGTCGTCGGGCGGGCCGCCATCACGTCCTGCCAGCCGCCGGCGAGCCAGCGCCACGGCGCATCGGGCTGAACCCGCGCGATCTCGAACCGGTCGCGATATGTCTCTGCGGCCATCGTCATGCGCCGTCCTCCCGCCCCGGATTCCCGGTTGTCGGCGGTCAGCCTAGCCCCGCCGGCATCCCCTGACACCGCGACAACACGGCGCGGACCTTGCCCCGCAAGGCGAGCAACCCGCCGAGGACTCGCCCATGCCGCGCATTCCGTCCCAAACCGCAACAGTTTCCGCCTCCGACCGGCGCCGTTACTGGACGGACCGCGCCGGAGGAACCGCGATGATGTTCGCCCTGTCGGCCCTGCCGCTGACGCTCGCCGTCGGGACCGGCATCGACATGAGCCGGATCCACGGCGCCAAGGTCGCCAATCAGGCGGCGGTGGACGCCGCCGTGCTCGCCGGGGCGCGGGAATATCTGCTGACCGGCGCAATGACGCCCACGGCCCGGATCGACAACGCCCGCCTGAAGACCGAGCAGTATTACGCCGAGAACATCGAGGGCTACGCCGAGCTCAGCGGCGCCTCGATCGCCGTCACCGTGTCGGAAGCGGGCGAAGTGCGCGGCGTCGGAACCGGCGCCATCACGCTGGCCTTCGGCGGGCTGATCGCCCGACCGTCGGCGGATGTGGAGGCGGTCGGCGTCGCCCAGGCCGGCGACAGCCGGGTCGTCGAGATCGCGCTGGTGCTCGACAACACCACCTCCATGTTCCAGGGCGACCGCTTCACGCTGATGCGCAATGCGGCGAAGAACTTCGTCGGCACCATGTTCGATGAGACGCCCGGCGCCGGGCTGATGCGCATCGGCGTGGTGCCGTGGTCGACGCTGGTCAACATCAAGTCCGAGCGCCCTGGCGCATGGGACGCCTCCGGCGGCACGCCGGCGAGCCCGTCCATGGCCGGCTCCAGGCTGGCGCCGGTCGCTCCGTTCGAGGCGCGCGAAACCTATCTCGGCGACCCGCGCACCAACGTTCCGCTGAGCGCGGCCCAGGTCGCCGACCTCTATGCGCCGGTGACCTGGCGCGGCTGCGTGCGCACGGCGCCGAACGAGCGGCGCACGAATGCGGCCGGCGCCGTCCTCGCCAGCCTGACCGACGACGTGCCGGCCACCGGCATGCGCTGGCCCGCGGCCGTGATCGATCCCGAGCGCCAGACGATCTGGGTCAACACCTCGCCGCCCCCGCCGCCAGGACCGCCCCCGCCGCCGCGTCCGCCGTCCCCGCCGCCG
>VYKN01000213.1_pt1 | contig 12004 bp, 13 predicted proteins | sample 5114581 | NCBI WGS metagenome assembly VYKN01 (sample SAMN12291810, study PRJNA351875) | freshwater metagenome | isolation source: freshwater lake | place: USA: Michigan, Baker Lake | collected 2011-08-08
CGAGGCGCGCCCGGGCGCCGAGCGCGAGCGCTTCGGGCGGACCGGAGGCTTCCAGCACCAGCCCGTTGAGCGCCTGCACCCGGCCTTCAAAGCGTAAAGGCTCGATCTCGGCGATGCGGCGAATCAGGGCGGCGGCCTGCGACATGCGCCCGATTTCGGCCTTCGCCGTTAAACCGCCGTTAACGCATCCGAACCATTAATCTTGATGAACATGCGTCCCAGAAAAGGACGTGAGCGACCGGCGCAAATCAGCCTATGGTCCGTTGGTCTTCCATCAGCGCTGCGCCTGAGGCGATGGCGAGGCTGGTTCCGGGGGGAGCTCGATGCGGGTACTGCTGATCGAGGATGATGAAGCGACGGCTCAATCCATTGAGCTCATGCTGAAGTCCGAAGGGTTCAATATCTATACGACGGACCTCGGCGAAGAGGGCGTCGATCTCGGCAAGATCTTCGATTACGATATCATCTTGCTCGACCTGACGCTGCCGGACATGCACGGCTTCGACGTCCTGCGGCGTCTGCGCAATGCGCGCAAGTCCACCCCGGTCCTGATCCTGACCGGCAACGGCGACATCGACACCAAGGTGCGCGGCTTCATGACCGGCGCTGACGATTATGTGACCAAGCCGTTCCACAAGGACGAGCTGGTCGCGCGCATCAATGCGGTCGTGCGGCGCTCCAAGGGCCACGCCCATTCGATCATCAAGACCGGCGACATCGTGGTTAACCTCGACGCCAAGACGGTCGAGGTCGACAGCCAGCGCGTGCATCTGACCGGCAAGGAATATCAGATGCTGGAGCTGCTCTCCCTGCGCAAGGGAACGACGCTCACCAAGGAGATGTTCCTGAACCATCTCTACGGCGGCATGGACGAGCCGGAACTGAAGATCATCGACGTCTTCATCTGCAAGCTGCGCAAGAAGCTCGAGCAGGCCTGCGGCGCCCACCACATCGAGACGGTGTGGGGCCGCGGCTATGTGCTGCGCGATCCGGTCGAGAAGGCCGCCTGATCCTTCGCCCCTCGCGGGCCGATGAAGCGCCCCGCCTCAGATCCGAGGCGGGGCGTTTTCGTTTTGGCGCCCAAGGGCCGCTTCAAGCATGGCCGCAGCTATGGCCGGGTTCTGCGGCCAGTGCCCCCGGCGCATGCCGGGATGTTTCGCATAGGACTCGAGGCGTGCGAGTTCTGGCTGCACGACCCGTCCGTCCGCCTCAATGAACAGGAGACCAGCTGCAGCTGTTGGCATCGCGCCGACAAAAGCCTCGGCGTCGTCCAACGCGGCGCGCAGCTTCGAGGTTACGAGGACGGGGTCGACCGGCTCCAGTGAGTCGATCGCGCGCCACTCCGCTGCGGGCAAATTTAGATTGCGTCGGACCTCCGCGATCAGGCTTTCCGGGCTGAAGCCGGGAGCCTTCTCGACAGCCGCCCACACCAATGCACCAAGAGGCAGGATGCGCTCATGCACGGTAAGAAGATCAAGGAGATCGCGCGCCTCCCTGCGCCCGGCTGCAGCAAGCACCTTGTTCAGCGCAAGATCAACGGGATGCAGAACGTATCCGAATGTCGGGTCCGGCGATGCGGGGAAAAATCGAAAGTCGCTGTCTGCAACCCAATCAAGCCGAACATGTTCGCCTTCGACCACGACTTCCAGAGTCTGGACCGAGGGCAACCGCCGTATCCAACGGGTTGCAAGGCCTGCCTCGGCAAGCAACGCCTGATCCGTTGTTGCAGCGGCCGCAACCCGCTCCGCTTCGTCATGAAAAATGTCGATGTCGACGGAATAGCGCGAGGCATCACGATTCAGCGGCGTCGAGCCGGCGACATAACTGTCCGGCGAACGCGCGCTTGCAAGTACGCCCAGAACCGCGACCTGCCCCTCAGTCAACGGCATTGGCGCGCGCTTCAATGGCTTCCGCCAGCCGGCGCGCATTCAGGTCGCCCTCCGCACGCAGCGCACGGGCGACAACTAGCGCATCTGCAGGTGTCGGATTGGCCAGCTGCCGCTTGTTCCACAAAGCATCCGCCCTGAAGCGGGCGAACGCCTCAAGATACAGGTCCTGCAAGCTGGCGGCGTCCGGCGTGGTCATGAAATTCTCATAGCATGCTTTGGTCACGCCCGCTCCAGCGGCCACAGCCAGGCTGCCCCACGCACCCCGGAACTGTCGCCGTGGACGTTCTTCACAAGCCGTGTGGTGATGGCGTCCGAGAAGGCCCAGCGCGCCATGATCGGCGGGACGAGATCGTAGAGCGCATCCACATTCGACACCCCGCCGCCCAGCACGATCACCTCCGGGTCGAGGATCGAGACGATCATGCCCAGCGCCCGGCCCAACCGATCGGCGTAGCGCGCCAGACTGGCGGCGGCGGATGCATCGCCGGCCCCGGCGGCTTGGGCGATCTCCAGCGGGGAGCGACCAAAGTCGTCCCACGCGGCCCAGCCAGGACCTGACAGCCAGGTCTCGACGCAGCCGCGCCGGCCGCACCAGCAGGCGGCTCCCGGATGCTCCTGCGGCGTCATCCAGGGCAGCGGCACATGGCCCCACTCCCCGCCGACGCCGACCGCACCATGGACGATCCTGCCGTCGAGCACGACGCCGCCGCCCACCCCGGTCCCGAGGATCACGCCGAACACCGAAGCCGCCCCGGCTCCGGCGCCGTCGGCGGCTTCGGACAGCGCAAAGCAATTGGCGTCATTGGCCAGCCTCACCTCCCGGCCCAACGCCGCCGAGAGGTCAGCGCCGAGCGGGCGGCCGTTCAACCAGGTGGAATTGGCGTTGCGGATCAGGCCTGTGGCGGGCGACGGCGAGCCGGGGATGCCCACGCCTACGGATGATGGCCCCACACCGGACTCGAGCGCGCTCACCAGCTCTGCAAGCGTCCGGATGCAGTCTTCGTAGGTGCGCGGCGTCGCCACCCGCCGCCGGTTACGGATCGCGCCGTCGGGCGCCAGCAGCACGCCTTCGATCTTCGTGCCGCCGAGATCGATTCCGATCCTGTTTTGTTCCTTCACGACGCCCCTCGAAATGCTTGGTTAAGGCCTTTGGGCTATCGATTGAATCCAATCAACCCGGGCGCTGGCGAAGTGTCCGCAGGCAAGGTCGGGGTCGCCATGGTCGCCGCAAACGGCGCGCAGAAGACGGTGATGATCGTCGAGGACAACGAGTTGAACATGCGCCTGTTCAACGACGTCCTCGATGCATACGGCTATCGGACCGTCGGAACCCGCGAAGGCCTGCAGGCGCTGGAGCTGGCGCGCGAGCACCGTCCGGACCTGATCCTGATGGACATTCAGCTGCCGGAAGTGTCCGGCCTCGACCTCACCAAATGGATCAAGGCCGACGACGAGCTGGCCGGCATCCCGGTTGTCGCGGTGACGGCCTTCGCCATGCGCGGCGACGAGGAGCGGATCCGGGAGGGCGGCTGCGAGGCCTATATCTCCAAGCCGATCTCGGTCAGTTCCTTCATCGAAACCGTCCGCCGATTCATCGGCTAGGCGGCGCGCAGTGTCCTCCCGCATCCTTGTCGTGGACGATCTGGAGCCGAACATCCGGCTCCTCTCGGCCATGCTGACGCTGGAGTATTACAGCGTCATCCCCGCCACCAGCGGCGAGGCGGCGATCGAACTTGCGCATGCCCACAACCCAGACGTCATCCTGCTCGACGTGATGATGCCCGGCCTCGACGGCTTCGAGACCTGCCGGCGCCTCAAGGCGGACGCCGCGACCCGGCACATCCCTGTGGTGATGGTGACCGCGCTCGACCAGCGCGAGGACCGGGTGCGGGGCCTCGAAGTGGGCGCGGACGACTTCCTCACCAAGCCGGTGGACGACGTCCAGCTGATGGCGCGGGTGAAGAGCCTGTCGCGTTTCAAGATCGTGCTGGACGAGCTGCGCGCCCGCGAGGCGTCTGGCCGCAAGCTCGGCGTCATCGAAGGCGACGGCCCGCAGAACGAGGCCGGGCTCGGCGCGCGCGTGCTGATCGTCGATGACAATCCCAAGCAGGCCGAGCGCATCCGCCGGGCGCTGGAGGCGGACCAACGCCCGATCCTGATGCATGAGGCCGGCGTGCTGGGACCGGCCGGTCAGGCGACGGTGGAGCTGATGATCGTGTCGGCCGCCGCGCGGTCTTTCGACGGTCTGAGGGTCTGCGCCCAGGTTCGCAGCCAGGAGGCGACCCGGTCGCTGCCCATCCTGTGCGTGGTCGATCCGGACAACCGGTCTCGCGCGATGCGGGCGCTGGAAATGGGCGTGAACGATCTGGTCTCGCGCCCGGTCGACCCGGAGGAACTGGCGGCGCGCGTGCGCACCCAGGTGCGGCGCAAGCGCTACGCCGACCAGCTGCGGACCTCGGTCGAGACCAGCCTGGAACTCGCCGTGACCGACCAGCTGACCGGCCTGCACAATCGGCGCTTCATGGAGCAGCAGCTCAAGGCCCTGATGACGCGTGCTTCGCGCGGCGGTCCGCCGGTCTCGGTGATCATCACCGACATGGACCACTTCAAGAAGGTCAACGACTGTTTCGGCCACGACGCCGGAGACGACGTGCTGCGCGAACTGTCGGTGCGGCTGGCGTCGAACTTCCGTCCGCGCGATCTGGTGTGCCGCTTCGGCGGGGAGGAGTTCGTGGTGGTGATGCCGGAGACCGGAATGGACGACGCCACCGCCATCGCCGAACGCCTGCGGATCGCTGTGGAGAGCGGGCCGTTCCGGGTGTCCGGCGGGCGCGAAAGCCTGAACCTCACCGTCTCGATCGGCGTTGCGACGTCCGAGGCGCCGGTCGATTCCCCCGAGACCATCCTTAAGCGGGCGGACGAGGCGCTGTATCAGGCCAAGGCCAACGGCCGGAACCGCGTCATGTCTGGCTTTGTGGAAGCCCAGAACGAAAACACGCCCCGCGAGGGGCGTGTTGTCGGTTCGCAAACAGGCTGAAAAGCCTGATTACTTGATCTTGCCTTCGACAAACTCGACGTGCTTGCGCACGACGGGATCGTACTTCTTCATCTTCAGCTTGTCGGTCTTCGTACGGGCGTTCTTCTTCGCCACGTAGAAGTAGCCGGTGCCGGCCGACGAGTTCAGGCGGATCTTGATCGAGGCCGGTTTGGCCATGGGTAGGCTCCCGCAAAGGCGGCGAAACGGAAAGAGCCGCGCATAGGCCACAAGGCCCGGCGGAAGTCAACGCATGGGGGCAGGCGCTAGCGCCGCGCAGCGGCCGACTTCGCCCGCAGCGCCTCGAACTCCGAGCCTTTTGTCCATGCCGGCCAGACGCGGCTGTTGGCCAGTTCCAGCATGACGGTGCGGATCGCCTCGATGTCGCGGGCCGCGCCGGTGAGGTCCCAGTTCGGGTCATGCTCGTCCTGGGGCTTGTGATAGCGCCGCTCGATCCAGTCCTTGTCGGCCGCCTCGCCGGCCGGAACGCCGCCCCTGACGAGATGGAGCCCGGCGCCGGGCGACAGGGCCGGCACGCCGGCGCGCGCGAACGGGAAGTGATCTGAGCGGAAGTAGCTGCCGCGCCCAGGGAAGGCATCGGGGGTCACCACCCGCCCTTGCGCCTTCAGGGCTCGCGCGAAGGCGTCGTCGAGCGTGGTGCGGCCGTAGCCGACCAGTTTGAGGTTCCGGGCGAGGCCGTTGTGGGCGATCCCGTCGATGGTGAAGGCGGCGGCGGTCTTGGTCAGATCCACCGTCGGGTTCTCGGCATAGTAGAACGAGCCGAGGATGCCCTGCTCCTCGGCGCCCCAGAAGCCGATCACGATCGAGCGCTGCGGGCGGGGGCCGGCGGAGAGCGTCCGCGCCAGCTCCAGCATGGCCGCCATGCCGGAGGCGTTGTCGATCGCGCCGTTATAGATCGCATCGCCGTTGACCGGCTCGGCGACGCCCAGATGGTCGTGGTGAGCGCCGATCAGCACGGTCTCGTCGGGATAGCGCGCGCCCGTCAGCCGGCCGAGCACGTTGCGGGTCCGCACCACCGTGCGCTCGACGCTCATCGCCACATCGGCGGTCTGGTTCAGCGGGATGGCCCGGAATCCGGGCTGGCCAGCCTGACGCTTCAGCGCATCGAGGTCGAGACCCGAGGCCTTCAGAAGCTCCACCGCCATCGCCCGCTGCATCCAGCCTTCCACGGCCAGCAGCGAGGCGCCCTTGTCGGCATGCTCGAAATCAAAGCGCGGGGCCGCAAAGCTCTGACGCACCACGCCCCAGCCATAGGCGGCGGGCCGGTCCTCGTGGATGATCAGCACGCCGGCCGCGCCCTGCCGGGCGGCCTCCTCGTACTTGAACGGCCAGCGCCCGTACCAGGTCATCGCCTCGCCGCCGAACCTGCCGGCGACCGGCTCGCCCGCGGCGGCCTCGAAGTCCGGATCGTTGACGAGCACGACCGCGATCTTCCCGCGCCAGTCCACGCCCGCATAGTCGTTCCAGCCGACTTCCGGGGCGACGACGCCATAGCCGGCGAACACCAGCGGCGCACCCGCCAGGCCGGCAGGCGTTCCGTCTGCGCGCCGGCTCATGATCGCGACGTCATCGGCCTGGCGCCAGACCTTGCCGCCGATTGTCACCGTGGCGGACGGCGCGACCGAGTGCCGGATCAGGTTGAATTCCTGGTACCAGGAGCCGCCGGATCCTGCAGGCTCGAAACCGTAGGCCGCCAGCGCGCCGGCGGCATAGGCGGAAGCCATGTCGTCGCCCTGCGTGCCCGGAGCGCGCCCGGCCATCTGGTCGGAGGCGAGCGCCGCGATATGGGCGTGCAGCCGCGCCGGCTCGACCGGCGGCAGGCCTTGCGCCAGCGCCGGCGCGGCTGAGAGTAGGGCGAGGCCGGCGAGAGCGGCCTTGAAGAGCGGGGAACGGATCAGGGTCATGGCGCCATTTCTGGCGCGTCAGGCCGGCCCAAGCAACGCTTCCAGAGCCTCCAGCCGGTCAGCTTCGGCGGCCGGCTTGTCCCAACGAATACGGTTGATGCGTGGAAACCGCATGGCGACGCCGGACTTGTGGCGGGTCGAGCGCTGCAGGCCCTCGAAGGCGATCTCCAGAACGAGCTCCTGCCTCACCGCCCGCACCGGCCCGAAGGTCTCGGTCGTGTTGGCGCGCACGAACCGGTCGAGCTCCTTCAGCTCCTCGTCGGTGAAGCCGAAATAGGCCTTGCCCACGGGCGTCAGGGCTTCGCCGCGCCAGACTCCGAAGGTGAAGTCCGAATAGAGGCCGGAGCGTTTGCCGTGGCCGCGCTGGGCGTACATCAGCACGCAGTCCACCAGGTTCGGATCGCGTTTCCACTTGAACCAGGGCCCCTTCGGCCGGCCGGACAGATAGGGGCTGTCGCGCCGCTTCAGCATCACGCCCTCGATGCACGGGTCCGGCGGGTTGCGGCGCTGGGCGTCGAGGTGCGCCCAGTCCTCGAAGTCCACCAGCGGGGAGAGGTCGATCCGCGCCGGATCGCAGGCCGCGACCAGCGCCTCCAGCCGCGCCCGGCGGTCGCCAAACGCCAGAGGACGGGCATCGCCTTCCCCGTCGGCCAGCACGTCATAGGCCCGCAGCATCGCCGGCAGGCGCGCCATAAGCTTGCCGTCCGGCGCCTTGCGGTTGAGCCGCTGCTGCAGGTCGTTGAAGGCCCCGACCCCGCCGCCCTCGCGGCGCACCAGCAGTTCACCGTCGAGCACGCCTTCGAAGGACAGCGCGGCCAGCAGGTCCGGAAAGCCCTTGGAGATGTCGTCGCCGGTGCGGGTCATCAGCCGGCGCACCCCGCCCTCGCTGATCGCCTGGACCCGCACCCCGTCCCACTTCCATTCCGCGACGAAGTCATTGGGATCGAGCCGTTCGCGGTCGGCGTCCTCCAACGGATGGGCCAGCATCACCGGCCGGAAGGCGCCGGCGGCGCGGGCCGGAGGGCGATCGGCCCTGCCCTCCAGCCAGTCAAACAGCGTCCCATAGGGCGGGCTCTGGCCGTGCCAGATCTCCTCGATGGCGTCGACCTCGACCCTGCCCCAATCGGCCAGCGCCTGTTTGGCGAGCCGCGCGGACACGCCCGCCCGCAAACCGCCGGTCACGAGCTTCAGCATCGCCCAGCGACCATCGGCGTCGAGGGCGTCCAGCCACAGAGCCAATCGGGCGGGAACCTGCGCCTTGGGCAAGGTCTGCAGCGTCTCGACCACTTCGGTGATGTCCGGAACGCGGTTGGCGGGCGGGCCGGCCGGCCAGATCAGCGCGATGGTCTCGGCCAGATCGCCCACATAGTCGTAGCTCAGCCGGAACAGCTCGGCGTCGACCCGCTCTTCGGCAAGGGACCGCAAGGTTCCGGCCTTGGCGTTGGCGAAGGAGAGCTCTCCCGTCAGCGCCGCCAGCACCCAGCCGCGATCGGGGTCGGGCGTGGTCGCGAAAGCGTCGATCAGGTGGCGCAGCTTGTCGGTGCGCCGGGGCGACAGGATCAGCCGGTCGAGGAGATCGGCGAAGGCCCGCATCGTACCGTCAGCGCAGCCCCGCCATGGCGTAGGCCGCGGTCGTGCCGTGTTCGGCGAGGAAGCGATCGGTCGCGACGGCGTCGAGTCCGTCCGGGCCCGTCAGCTCCTCGGCATGGATGCCGTCGGCGATGAACAGGCAGTCGAGCCCCTGCATCTGCGCGCCTTTGACGTCGGTGCGAAGCCCGTCGCCGATGGTAAGGATCCGGGTCTTGTCCACCGGCCGCCCCGCGAGGCGCTCGCCCTCGGCATAGGACAGCCTGTAGATCGGCGCGAACGGCTTGCCGGCCATCACCACCGCGCCGCCGGCGGCCTCATAGGCCTGGGCGAGCGCGCCGGCGCAGGGGATCAGCCGGTCGCCGAACTGCACCACAAGATCGGGGTTGGCGCACACCATGGGCACGCCGCGGTCGAGCAGCGGCGCAAACTCTGCGGCGTAGTCGGCGGCGGTCTCGTTCAGCTCATCCCGCAAGCCGGTGCAGATGATGTAGTCGGCCGCGGCCGCATCGACGAAGCGCACCTCAAGCCCGTCATAGAGCCCGTCGTCCTTGCCGGGTCCGATGCGATAGGCGCGCGGACCCCGGGCGGCGATCTCGGCCCGGGTCGCATCCCCGGACGTGACGATGGCGTCCCAGGCGCCGCGCGACACGCCCAGCCGGTCAAGCTGGCCGGGGATCACGTCGGACGGCCGCGGCGCGTTGGAAATGAGCACCACCCGCCCGCGGGCGGCGCGAAACGCCTCCAGCGCGGCGACGGCGGTGGAAAACGCCCGGCGCCCGTTGTGAATCACGCCCCAGACGTCACACAGGACGAGGTCGTAGCGATCCTGGATGTCGGCGAGGCGATGGGGCACGGCGGGGGTCATGATGGTGCGGGGCTAGGGGTCCTCGCCGCGCGCGTCAATCGCGCAGCGGCGGCGGTCGGCCTAGTGCTCCTCGCCGGATGCGGCGCCGCCGAGCCGCGCGAGCCGGCGACCCAAGCAAAGGCCCCTGTCGCAGCCCCGACGCCGCCGTCCGAGATCGTGCTGGCGCAGAGCCGCAGCGTGGATCTGGCCGCACGGGTCGCCATGGACCCGGCCATCGCAAGCTCCCCGGCCCTCGCAGACCGGCTGAAGGCCGAAGCGCCCCGCCTGATCGAAGCCTTCCGCGCCGAGGCGCAGGAGGAAGCCGCGCGCCTCGCCGCCGCCGGCGTGCCCCGCCCGCGCCCCTATGAGCTTGACGTGATGTGGCGGCTGGAAGCCCGGGCCGGCGACTGGACCAGCCTGTTGCGCGAGACGCGCCGGACCACGGGACGGGCGCGCGAGGCGATCACCCTAAAGGGTGAAGCCTTCCACGGTCCGGACGCCGCCCCGGCGCCGGATGCGGTGCCGCCCCGCGCCGGAAGGGCGCTGTCGCAGGCCGCCTGCAAAGCCTTCCGGCTCGAAAGCATCGAGCGCCAGACCGCCTCCGGGGCCGAGCCGCCGGTCAAGGCACTGCCCTGCCCGCCCTTTGCGGATGCGGCGGTGACGTTGCGGGCAAAGGACGGCGCGGTGACGGGCGCAGTGGTGCGCTGGGTCGTGGCGCCGGCGCGGGGGCGCGCGCCGGAGGTGTATCGGCTGGAGGCCCCGCTCACGCAGGACGCCTTGCGGGCGCCGCCGGCGCCTGCAAGTCCTGCCCGGTAGGAGCTGAGCTGCCCGGCCCTTTCGCAGCCGAACGGTCGCAAGGGTCTGGGAAGCGCTTTAGTGAGAGCTGTCGCCTCACCACGCGCTGGTTCGATGGTGCGAGGGGTTCAGGGCCTGTCAAGGATCGATTTTCGAAGAAAATCGACCGCACGGCGGCGCGCTTCGCGCGTCCTTGACTGGCCCTGAACCCCTCCGAAAATTGACGAGAGGTTTTGCGTGAGACGCAGTTCTCACCAAAACCTCTCAGTTCCAAGGCGACGCCTGAAGCCATCGCGGCCTATCTGCCAACCGACCGGAACCCCCGTCACCCCTTCTCCCGCATCAGGCGCGCCTTGTCGCGCTGCCAGTCCCGGTCCTTCTGGGTGTCGCGCTTGTCGTGCAGCTTCTTGCCGACGGCCAGAGCAAGCTCGAGCTTCGCGATGCCCCGGCCGTTGAAATAGAGCTTCAGCGGCACGATGGTGCGACCCTCGCGCGCCACGGCGCCGGCGAGTTTGTTGAGTTCGCGGCTCTTCAACAGCAGCTTACGCGGCCGGCGCGGCTCATGGTTGAAGCGGTTGCCGCCGGCATATTCCGGGATGTAGGCGTTGATGAGCCAGAGCCCGCCGTTTTCCGGGCTCGCATAGCTCTCGGTGATGTTGGCCTTGCCCTCGCGCAGCGATTTGACCTCGGTGCCGGTGAGGATCAGGCCCGCCTCATAGACATCCTCGATGGCGAAATCGAAGCGCGCCCGCCGGTTCTCGGCGACGAGCTTGCGCGGCTGTTCGGGCTTGGTCACGACGTCACGCCGACCCCGGCAAGGGCGAGCGCGGCGCGCATGGCCTCTTTCGTACCCTCAGCAGGCTCCACCAGCGGCAGGCGCACGTCCGGCGCGCACAGCCCCATCAGGGAGAGCGCGTGCTTCGTCGGAACCGGGTTCGGCTCGAGGAAACAGGCGCGTTGAAGCGGCGCCATCAGGTCGTTGAAGTGGCGCGCCCGGGTAAAGTCGCCCACCGCGAGCGCCGTCTGCATGTGCGCGCACAGGTCCGGCGCGATGTTGGCGACGACCGAGATGCAGCCCGCTGCGCCATAGGCGGCAAAGCCGAGCGCGAGATTGTCGTCGCCGCACAGAACGACGAAGTCGTCCCCGCACAGCGCGCGGTGCGCCTGGGTGCGCGACGGATCGCCCGCCGAATCCTTCAGCCCGATCACGTTGGGCAGCTCGGCGATGCGCGCCATGGTCTCCGGCCGGATGTCCACCACTGACCGGCCTGGGATGTTGTAGACGAACAGCGGGATCTGCACCGCGTCATTGATCGCCTTGAAGTGGGCGAAAAGCCCCTCCTGAGACGGCTTGTTGTAGTAGGGCGCCACAATGAGGGCCGCATCCGCCCCTATGGTCTTGGCATGATGGGCAAGTTCGATGGCTTCGGTCGTGGCGTTGGAGCCGGCGCCCGCGATGACCGGAACGCGCCCGCGCGCGGTGGCGACGCACAGTTCCACAACCCGGCGATGTTCGGCATGACTGAGCGTCGGCGTCTCGCCGGTGGTGCCCACCGGCACAAGACCATGGGCGCCGTTTGCGATTTGGCGCTCGACCAGCGCGACGAATGCGGTTTCATCGACAGCGCCGTCGCGAAACGGCGTGACAAGGGCGGTGATCGATCCGTGGAACATGGCGGGTCCGGTCAAACGCGTGACGGAAGGGTGACGGCGTGAGCGTATCGACGTCTGGTAGCGGCTTGCGGCGGTTCTGGCGAGAGGCGCAGCGCGCAGGGTTTCTTGGCGCCGCGCTGGCCCTGGCGGCCTGCGGCCGGGCCGAGAGCCAGACCCCGCCGTCCGGCGCCGGGGTCTCGCCGCCCAGCGACATTGTTCTGCCGAGCCCGAGCGCCGATCTCGCCGCCGGTTTCGCCGCCGCGGACCGGCGCGA
>VYKN01000437.1_pt1 | contig 12002 bp, 9 predicted proteins | sample 5114581 | NCBI WGS metagenome assembly VYKN01 (sample SAMN12291810, study PRJNA351875) | freshwater metagenome | isolation source: freshwater lake | place: USA: Michigan, Baker Lake | collected 2011-08-08
TGGGTTGTTAGTCAACTAGCTAAAAATAATTAACTAGGGTTTGCTGAAAAAGTTTGTTGGTGGGGTTAGGAGACAGGAGACTCCGAGACAGGAGAATTAAGAATGAGTAATAATTAATTAAATGGTTTATTTAGAGATTTTCTGCCAGTTAATCTGGCTCTCCCCTACTGGTGGTCATAAGAAAAAGTTATGAAAAAGTCAGAGATCCAAATTTTCCTAGCTCACGCTAGTGAGGACAAACCAGCAGTTTTGGCACTGCATGAGCGCCTTAAGCAAGCGGGATATAAACCTTGGTTGGATAAAAAAGACCTGATTCCGGGCCAGAACTGGCGTTCAGTCATCCCCAAGGCGATCGCAGATAGTCAACTGTTCATCGCTTGTCTCTCCCAACGCTCGATTGCTAAACAAGGATTCGTGCAGCGGGAATTTAAAATGGCCCTCAATCAATATGCTGACAGACCGCCGAATTCAATCTACCTCATTCCGCTGAGATTGGATGAATGCGATATCCCCGACCTGCGACAGGAGGAGTATGGCTTGAACCTGCGAGACCTCCACTGGCTTGATTATTGGGAAGAAGACGGATTTGAGCAACTAGAAAGAGCAATTACCCATCAGTTCAATCCTGAACCGGAAGAGCCAAAAAAACCCGTAATCGTCACTCCACCGTTATCAGTATTTAACTTTGAGATCGTGGGAGTAAATGCGAAGGGTGAGCAAATCAAAAAAGAGTCGAAACAGTCCCAATATTTCAGGGAAGATTTGGGCAACGGCATCACCTTAGAAATGGTCGCCATTCCGGAGGGAACATTCACGATGGGAACGGAAGATGAGGAAATCGAAAGACTGGTTAAAAAATTGCGTTGGGAAGGATTTAGAAGGGAAAGACCACAACATGAAGTAACGATTAAACCCTTCGACCTGGGTAAATATCCTATCACCCAGGCCCAGTGGAAAGCAATCGCCGACCGCCAGGATTTAAAAGTTGAAAAAGACCTTAACCACAACCCAGCCAGTTCCAAAGACCGTTCCGATAGCGATCGCCGTCCCGTGGAAAAAGTCAACTGGTACGATGCCGTCGAGTTCTGCGCGAGATTATCTAAACTAACGGGAGGGGAATACCGACTTCCCAGTGAGGCGGAATGGGAGTACGCCTGTCGTGCTGGAACCACCACCCCATTTTACTTTGGGGAAACCATTACGGGGGAATTGGCCAACTACTGTGCCAGCAATACCTACGCAGAACAAGCGAAGGGAGAGTATCGACCAGATACGACTCCCGTGGGACAGTTTCCGCCCAACGCCTTCGGACTGTACGATATGCACGGCAATGTCTGGGAATGGTGCGCCGATACCTTTCATGGTAATTATGACGGTGCGCCGACGGATGGCAGCGTCTGGGTGCAAAATGGGAATGATAATTCTTCTCCTCTGCGGGGCGGTTCTTGGTTCGACAATCTGTATTACTGCCGTTCCGCTTGCCGCCTCAATTACCTCCGCCGCGACTTCGGCTACTACCATGTCGGTTTTCGGGTGGTGTGCGGTGCTGGGAGGACTTTGTAGCAGAAAAGAATTTAACTTAGTGTCAACAGACTTGCAAAAATTAGGTGGGCAATGCCCACCTTAATCTTAGGATGGCGGTTTGTAGGTAGAAGCAACAGATAATTCTTTTAATTGCTTGGCTGCCACTGTCGAAGGTGCAGAAGTGAGTAAACAACTAGCTTGCTGGGTTTTCGGGAAAGCAATCACATCGCGAATCGATTCTTCTCCTGCTAACAACATCACCAAGCGATCTAAACCGTAGGCGATACCACCGTGGGGAGGGGTTCCGTATTCAAAAGCTTCTAACAAAAAGCCGAATTTATTATAGGCTTCCTCTCGGGATAGACCGATGGTAGCGAAGACTTTTTCCTGTACTTCCCGTTGATAGATCCGCAAACTGCCGCCACCGATTTCAATACCATTAAAAATCATATCGTAGGCTAGGGCGCGAGCGTGGGCTAGATCGTCTAAATCTTCGGGATTAGGGGCAGTAAAGGGGTGATGCAATGCTTCCAGGCGTTTTTCCTCGGTGTTGTATTCAAACATCGGGAAATCCGTCACCCAGAGGAGGTTGATTTTCTCAGGATCAATTAATCCCAATTGTTCCCCTAAAACTAAGCGTAGGCGGGATAGGGATTTATTGACTGTATCGGTATCTCCTGCCCCAAATAAGAGCAGATGCCCCGGTTTTGCGCCAGTCTTCTCGATTAAAGCCTGTTTTTGTGCCTCTGTCAGGTTATCTTTAATAGCACCAATAGTATCAAAATCGTAGTCTTCGCGCACGCGAATGTAGGCAATTCCCTTCGCACCCGCGTCGGTGGCTTCTTTGAATAAATCCCCACCCGGTTTGATTCTGACGTTAGAAATCGCCTCGTTACCGTTGGGAATCGGTAAAACTTTCACCGTCCCACCACTAGCGATCGCACCTGAAAACACCTTAAATCCCGAATCGGCAAAAATCTCCGCCACATTGACCAATTCCAAGCCAAAACGGGTATCGGGGCGATCGATCCCATAGCGATCCATAGCCTCAGCATAGGTTAAACGGGGCAGGGGTAGGCTTATATCAATATTTTTGACTTTTTTGAAGATATGAGCTATTAAAGCCTCATTCAGGGCTAAAATCTCAGGTAAAGAGAGAAAACTCATCTCCATGTCCAACTGAGTAAATTCCGGTTGACGATCAGCGCGCAGATCTTCATCGCGGAAACAGCGGGCGATTTGATAGTAGCGATCCATTCCCGACACCATTAATAATTGCTTAAATAGTTGCGGTGATTGGGGTAAAGCGTACCATTGGCCCGGGTTGACACGGGAAGGAACTAGATAATCCCGCGCCCCTTCGGGAGTCGATCGAGTTAAAATTGGCGTTTCCACTTCAATAAAATGCTGTTCATCTTCGAGAAAACGGCGCATTTCCTTGACAACTTGGTGACGTAGTTGTAAATTCTGACTCATACGCTCCCGGCGTAGGTCTAGATAGCGGTATCGCAAGCGCACATCTTCTCGTACCGATTCACTTTCGGAACTAGAGACGACAAAAGGCAGTTGTTTAGTAACCCCGTTGAGAATCTCGATGCTAGTGGCGTAAATTTCGATTTCTCCGGTGGCAATGCGCGGGTTAAGGGATTCGGTAGGCCTTTGACTGACTGTTCCCGTCACCTTGATGACATACTCGTTTCTGACGGTTTCAGCGATGGGGTAGGAAGCGGGGGTTCGTTGGGGATCACTGACGATCTGGACAATACCACTGCGATCCCGCAGATCGATAAAAATAACGCCACCGTGATCGCGACGACGATCGACCCAACCGAAGAGGGTGACACTTTTTTCAATTTCGATCGCGCTAAGGTCGCCACAGTAGTGAGTTCGCATAGTCTAACTAGAGAATTACTTATATTACGAATGTAGTATAGAAAAGATGTGGCCAGAAAAAAATCAGACGGCCTTGCTCATTATGCCGGTATTTTGTCGCTCTTGTCCTTTTGTTTAGGGTATTTTTATGGTCTCCTCGTCCTCAGCTATCAGCTTTTCGCCGATCGGCTATAATCAACAAGGCTCATCTAGCAGTTAGCGATTTTGAACGATTAAAATCATGAATTCCTTAGAAAAAAAAATGGTGCAACTGTTAAGAGAACTCAGGGAAGATCACCATGTTTCAGGGGTAAAGGCGGAATTCGAGACGGAAGGAACCCGACTGACGGAAGCGATGCGGTTGAAAGAAATTAGTCTGAAAGCGGGGGTAGATTTTAATCTGAAAATCGCCGGTTGCGAAGCGATCAGAGATATATTTGATGCGGTTAATTTAGGAGTCGATCGCTTGATTGCTCCCATGGTAGAAACAGCCTACGCTTTACAAAAATATCTGCGGGCAGCTAGGAGGGTTTTAGCTGATCAAGGGGTGGAAGATGTGGAGTTATTAGTTAATATCGAAACGATTACTGCCTGTGAGAATTTTCAGGAAATGTTGGCGATTCCAGAGATAAAATCTCTCCATGGTATCGTCATCGGACGGATGGATTTAGCCTGTTCTTTGGGATTAACTCGCCAGGATGTGAATAGCGAGCAAGTTTTGGCTCTGGCTTTACCTTTGGCAAAAAAAGCTAAGGCTGCCGGTTTGACTGTTGCCATTGGGGGTGGGGTGTCACTGCATTCTTTACCGTTTTTCAAAATGTTCTGCCAAGGACATTTTGACCGCTTCGAGACGCGCAAAGTTATCTTTGATTGTCCCCAAGCTTTGGATAATTTTACTTTAGCTTTCCAAAAGGCGATCGAGTTTGAATTACTCTGGCTAGAGAATAAAAAAAATTATTATGGTGCTATTGTTCGTGAAGATGCCCAGCGTTTAGAAATCTTGCATAATTTACTTTTTGGTTAAAGATATTGGTCCTTCGATCGTGCAAAACCTAGGCATATCCAATCAATCTGACAAATAAAAGGTAAGTCCGGCTGCGTAAATATAAAAACCTTGTTGGATCAGATTTTTAGGCTTTTTGGTTTCCAAAAAGTGCCAGGGATTGGATCGATCGGGGCGAAATTGGCTCTCTTATTCTTGGTGTGATCAGTTTAACTTACTATAGAAGCGATCAATCTTTGTGTCCTCTGTGTCTCTGTGGTTCCTTCCACACCCCCGCCCCCACCAACCAACTTTTTGCTGCAAACCCTAGATAGTTAACAGTTTCCCATCCCCAGTAGCTAATCTGGATACTTTTCTCGCAGCACATCTGGTCTATTTTGTCAAAAAAACTTTTTCGTTTTAACATAAGTACACATATTTTTGACAAAAGATCTTTTTCGTCAAAGGAGCAATTGGCAAGTTTTTCCTGGGTACGAATTAGTCATCCTAGACGTGGTAAGGGTTTCAAGGCACAAAGCCTAAAAATGCACAGAGTAAGCCAATTGTTAGATTTTAGCAGCAGGCTGTAACTATTGCAATCTCGTTGACAAATAGGAATTTTTCTCAATTATTTTTTAAGAAAAGTAAAGATGAAGGAATGTAAATTTAAATCTTCTCAAGTATATTGGGATTTTGATAAATTTTACTTATGTAAAGTAACCCTTAGCATTTAGCTTCTTCGAGCAGTTATCTTATTGGTGAAGTACAAAGTTGTTGTTTTGGCAAGTCTCCGAGCAGGGAGACGATGCCAAATCCAGTTATAATTAATCTTTAGGAGAAACCCGATATTTTTCAGTATAATTAGTCAATTTCCTTTTTATTATCAATCTAGCTGATGGCTGACGGCTAATAGCTTTCTTTTTCCTCCGTCACCAGAGTAATACCCGTCCATTCTCCCTTCTCGTTATAAGAACGAATTAAGCGCTGTCTTTGAGTGGGAGAAAGTAACCAACCCACCTCTAAAACAAAAGGATGACCGGCAGTAATTTTCAGAGGTGTATTACAGGAAGAACCATCGGGCAGCAGCAGGATTTGAATCGGCAGCGGACTATTTTCAAACAACAATCTTTGTCCCTCAATACGAGCGCTAGAAGTAATTTTATTATCGCCAAAAGTCAAAGTTTGCGAGAGATAATTATCCCCCTGACGCTCGATCAAGAGATGGGTAGAATAGGCAGCAGAATTATAAAAATCGCGTCCCGTTGTCACCGCTTGTCCTTGCCATTGACCCAGTAATTGCTCCACCGTTAACATCGGTCTTTCTGGGGAGCTAGAATCAACTAACTTTTCCCGAATTAAAGTCAAGCGATCGAACTCACAGCGTTCATTAAATAACTGGACGATTCTTAATCGTCTTTCCCCAGAGATTAACCCAAATTCTGCGCCAAATTGTGAGGAAAAACTACTAAAATATAGAGAACCTTGGCAAAAAGCTCCCGTCTGGCTAAATAGAATACCCTGATTGAGAGAACTATACTCTAAAATTAAATCTTCCGGCACTCGATCGCTGTAGAAACGGCGGACCAATTGACGAATTGAGCGATTATTATTAATGCCTTGCAAAGATACCAAAGTTGGGGTATCTTCGATCAGATCGCCTTGGGGAGACAGACGGGTAAAAGAACCTTGCCATTGACCGAGATTTTTTAGTAAACATTCCCACTGGGAGAGCATAATAATTGAAGTAATTGGGGTAAATAGGACAAAATACATGGGAACAATTCGATTAATGCACGCCAAACTCCATCGAGTGCGCGTCAGCGAGGCTAACGTCGATTATGTCGGCAGTATCACTATCGATCGAGAATTGATTGAGCGGGTCGGTATTTTGCCCCTTGAAGAAGTGGATGTGGTCAATCTTAGCAATGGTAAGCGCTTTTCCACCTACGTTTTTCCGGGCCAAACTGGGGAAATCTGCCCCAACGGTGGTGCGGCTCTGCTCTGTCAACCTGGAGATATTTTGATTATCTATGCCTACGAACAACGTCCGAGGCAAGAAGTTCTCGAAAACGGTCATTTTGCCAAAGTTCTCGTCGCTGATGCCGAAAATCGCTGTCAGCAATTTTTTGAACAGAGCCTAATTCCCCGGGGTGATGGTCGGGGAGTGGAATTTTATAGCCAAGAATGCTGATTCTTGTCCTAAATTTGTTAACTTTCCCGTCATAATGAGAATAAGTAATGTAAACTTTCTTAGAATCAGCCCCCATGCGTGTAATTCTCATGACCGGTAAAGGAGGCGTGGGTAAAACCTCCGTCGCCGCCGCTACAGGACTCCGCTGCGCCGAACTTGGCTATAAAACCCTAGTTCTCAGCACCGATCCCGCTCACTCTCTCGCTGACAGTTTCGATCTCGAATTAGGTCACGATCCTCGTTTGGTACGTCCCCATCTTTGGGGGGCAGAATTAGACGCACTAATGGAATTAGAAGGCAACTGGGGCGCAGTAAAACGTTACATTACTCAGGTATTGCAAGCTAGGGGTTTAGATGGAGTGCAAGCGGAAGAATTAGCGATTTTACCCGGAATGGATGAGATTTTCGGCTTAGTTCGCATGAAGCGCCACTACGACGAGGGTACTTATGATGTGTTGATTATCGATTCCGCACCCACGGGTACAGCCTTACGATTGCTGAGTTTGCCAGAAGTGGGCGGTTGGTACATGAGAAGATTTTACAAACCGTTACAGGGAATGTCGATGGCATTGCGACCACTGGTAGAACCTTTATTTCGACCGATCGCCGGTTTTTCCCTACCGGACAAGGAAGTTATGGACGCTCCCTACGAGTTTTACGAGCAGATCGAGGCTTTAGAAAAGGTTTTGACCGATAATACTCAAACCTCGGTACGTTTGGTGACAAACCCCGAAAAAATGGTGATTAAGGAGTCTTTACGCGCCCATGCCTATCTAAGTCTCTATAATGTTTCCACCGATTTGATTATTGCCAATCGGATTATTCCCGACAAAGTAACCGATCCTTTCTTTGCCCGTTGGAAAGAAAATCAACAGGTTTATAAACAGGAAATTTACGATAATTTTCATCCTTTACCGGTTAAGGAAGTTCCTCTCTACTCCGAAGAAATGTGTGGTTTACCCGCTTTGGAAAGACTGAAAGAAACTCTTTTTGCCGAGGAAGATCCGACTAAGGTTTATTACCAAGAAAACACCATTCGGGTAGTTCAACAGGAAAATAATTACAGTCTGGAATTATATTTACCCGGCATACCCAAGGAACAAATACAACTAAATAAAACTGGAGACGAGTTAAATATTCGCATTGGTAATCACCGTCGTAATTTAGTCTTGCCCCAAGCTTTAGCAGCCCTGAAACCTTCTGGAGCAAAAATGGAAGATGATTACCTGAAAATCCGTTTTAGCAACGTGGTGAAAGTGTAATTTTCCTAGATTGGGTGGGGAAGTGGGGAGCTTTTCAGTGATCAGTAAACAGTAAACAGTGATCAGTAAACAGTGATCAGTAAACAGTGATCAGTAAACAGTGATCAGTAAACAGTGATCAGTAAACAGTGATCAGTAAACAGTGATCAGTAAACAGTGATCAAAACAGTAAACAGGTATAAAGATAAAGATAACTAACTAACTAATTAACTTAAAACTTACATCTGATAACTTACATCTGATAACTGATAACTTAAAACTTACATCTGATAACTGATAACTGATAACTGATAACTGATAACTGGATTTAAACTGCGTAGGGGAATTTTTAGTACAAATGATCAAAATTCCTCTCCCTGCTCCCTTCTTCGGTGCAGTCTTAACGAGTAATTTAGATAGGGTTTACTGATGATTTTTACAGAAAAATCAAGAGAGCCACCTTTTTTCTAACCATGCCAGGACACTTTTAACATCCGCCACTTTTTCTCCTTCAGGTACAGGTGGACGTTGTATCATTACCACGATTATTCCCAACTCTCTAGCGGCGATAATTTTGGCGTAAGTGGAATCACCGCCGCTATTTTTACTCACGATTGCGCCAATGTTATATTCTTGTAAAAGAGAGCGCTCTGACTGTAAGGAAAAAGGCCCCCGTGCCAACAATAATTTTCCAACCGGTACGATGGCATCCGCTGCCGGTGGGTCGATCATCCGCATCAAAAACCAGATATTGTTTAAATGTGCATAACTTGCCAGTTCTTGCCGACCAATAGTGAGAAATATCCGCAGCGCTAACCCTGGTAAAATATTCGCCGCTGCTTGATTGTTTTCTACTTCAATCCAATTATCTCCAGATACTTTTTCCCAAGCTGGACGACTTAAGATTAATCGAGGAATACCACAATCCGAGGCGGCTTGAGCGGCATTAAAGGAAATTTGTGCGGCAAAGGGATGGGTGGCATCAATTAAACAATCAATGCGTTCTTGACGCAGATAATTGGCTAACCCAGTGGCACCACCAAACCCCCCCCTGCGAGAAGGAGTTGTGAGAGTAATCGGTTCTCTCGTGCGACCGGCCAAAGAAGCGATGGCATCTATACCCGGAATTGCCGCAATTTTAGCCGCTAATGCCGCCGCTTCCCCCGTTCCCCCTAAAATCAGCACTTTTTTATTTTTAGTCATCTAGCAATTGCCAAAAGGTTAACTAGGGTTTGCTGAATAAATCTAAAAACCTTGTTGGGTAAGATTTTTAGACTTTTTTTACCTCAAAAAGTGCCAACCATTGGAGTGGTCGGGGGGAAAATTCCGGGACTTTTTCCCCGAAAATTAGGTAATTGACCCTCTGAAAACGGGTAAAACCCTACACCCTACACCCCACACCCCACACCCTACCCCCTATCTTCCCTTGCAAAGGAAGGAGATTTGACGGGGTTAGCTTCTAGCCTGAAGAAACTCTCTACTGGCGCTTAGAAATTAGTTGAATCGAAACATCTGATCGGTTGATTGGGTTGGTTGGTGGCAAAATTTTGCCGGGGTTTTCAACCCAAATTTTCGATAAAGGTGAAGTATAATCTGACTGGGAATCGTCTCCTGTCTCTCCTATCCCCAACCCGAAAACCTTATACCTCACCATTAAGATAACTGCTCTAAAAAAATAGCAAACTAAGAAAATTTCTCCTTTGCTACTTTTGCCGTGAACAACTATGTTAAAGAAAGTCAATTATCTGCGATCACTATCCTGTTTCCTCGCTATAATCCTCTGGAGTAGTCCTCTAGGGATTAACCCTAGCCTCGCGGTCAATAATAACTGTCAACTGTCCGAATCGGAAATCAAACAACAAGAAAATCTGCGTCAAACTTCCCCCCAAGAATATAACATTTTATTGCAGAAATATGCTGAACAATTGCGCTTTTGTCGTTCCCGACACTGGTTACAAGAACAGGCGATCTGGTTACGTCTCTACTCCTGTGATACCCGTCCCGGATCGATAGAAAGTATCCTCGATCGCATCGTGGCCAAAGGTTATAATACAGTTTATCTGGAAGTTTTTGCCGATGGTCAAGTCTTATTACCTCCTAACAATAATCCCACCGTTTGGGATAGCGTGATTAAAAATCCGGGTGCGGGAAATGTGGATTTATTAGCACAGGCGATCGAACAGGGACATAAACGCGGTTTAAAGGTTTATGCTTGGTTATTTAGCCTCAATTTTGGCTATGCTTATAGCTTAAAACCCGAGCGACAGGAGGCGTTAGCACGCAATGGTAAAGGACAGGATAGCACCTCTTTTGTCGATGATCGATCCCAAACTTTTGTCGATCCCTACAGTAATCAAGCGCGACAGGATTATTTAATTCTCCTAGAAGCCATTTTACAACGTCGTCCCGATGGAGTTTTATTTGATTATATTCGCTATCCCAGAGGAACAGGAGTCGATTCCGTGGCTGATAATGTCCAAGATTTATGGATTTTTAGTCCGGCATCCCGACAAGCTTTAATTAATCGAGGATTGAATAATAAGGGCAAATTTTTAATCGATCGCTATCTGACTCGCGGCCAAATTTCCCCCCATGATATCGTCGAAGCCGATCGCCTTTATCCCCAAGAAACCGCCCCTCTTTGGCAGGGTAGAATCCGCTTAGAAGAGGAGATGAAACAATCAGTTAAAAGTCGTTTTGATCGCCTGAAATTAGAACTTTGGTTCCTAGCGGTTGCCCATGCTGCCCAGGGTGTAATTGATTATATTAGTTATTTTTCCGCCCTAGTGGAACGTCAGGGAATTCCCGCCGGGGCAGTGTTTTTTCCTGATGGAAATCGTCTTGTGGGTAATCAAGGTTTTGATTCCCGGTTACAAGCTTGGGATAGTTTTCCCGCTTCCCTAGAATGGCATCCCATGTCCTACGCTAATTGTAACGATACTACCTGTGTAGTTAATCAGATCAAAAGAGTAGTGGCAAGCAGGGGAAATCAAACTCCTGTTATCCCAGCTTTAGCGGGTTTATGGGGACAACCCTATAACAATCGTCCCTCCTTAGAAGTGCAAATGGAAGCGATTCGCATAGCCTTTCCCACCATAGATAGTATCAGTCATTTTGCTTTTTCTTGGCAAGAACCACAATTCGATCGAGCCAGAAGATTTTGTCAAATTTGACATACTCCCACCGTCAAACTACGCTGTGACGGGGGATTCTTGACCTATCACTATCGGAAATTCCTTGTTCAACGAGACAGCTTAGATTCTCAATGTCTCCACTGAAAACCTTTCTTACCGGACTCTCCCAAGGCGTTTGGGTCGGTTTCTGTTTGCCCAACAGTACCGTTGAGATGATTTCCCAAATATTTCAACCCTTTTTTAAGAATATTTATTGCTGCATTATGATCCCTATCTAGGGCTTGCTGAATAATGGTAAAACCCTTTTAAAATAAAGCTTTTGACCTGTTAAAGTCCGATGTTCATGCTGCGAAAATAGGATTGGGACTTTCAAAAACCTTGCATTCCTGAAACGACCGGCTACTGACTCCTGACGACCGACTCCTACCCCCACCGAAAAACTTTTTCAGCAGACCCTATCTAAGACTGTTTGACAATTGGGACATTGATGAGTTCTAGTGCTTAATGTTTTTTGAACTCTTGTTCCACAAACTGAACAATCTTGGCTAGTAAAATGGGGAGGAACAGCAACACAAACAATCCCATAAATCTTGGCAAAAAATTCAAACCATTCAGTGAATTGATACCAACAAGCATCAGAAATCGACTTGGCAAGCTGACGGTTTTTGACTAAGTTTCTTACCTTTAAAGCCTCATAGACTACCAGCTCATTAGACTGGACTAACGCCAAAGCGTCTTTAATTGCTTTGTCTTTACGTTGTCTTGACACTTTAAGATGAAGCCTAGCTACTTTTATCCGTTGCTTGTGATAGTTGTTAGACTGTTTGTTTCCTTGAAGAAACTTTTTGGATAATCGTCGTTGTGCTTTTTTAAGTCGTTTTTCTGACTTTCTCAAATAACGTGGATTCTCTACGGTATTACCTTGGGCATCGGTATAAAATTCTTTTAACCCTAAGTCAATTCCTGTTATTTGTCCCGTTGGTTTATGGTATTATTGCCGTTCTACGTCAATCAAAAACTGGCAATAATAACCGTCAGCACGTCTAACAACTCTTACC
>VYKN01000215.1_pt1 | contig 11972 bp, 9 predicted proteins | sample 5114581 | NCBI WGS metagenome assembly VYKN01 (sample SAMN12291810, study PRJNA351875) | freshwater metagenome | isolation source: freshwater lake | place: USA: Michigan, Baker Lake | collected 2011-08-08
CGCATCCCCGACCGCACCGTCGAAGGCGACCCGGCCGCGGGCGATCAGCACGATGCGCTGGCACAGCCGCTCGGCGTGCTCCATCACATGGGTGGAGAACAGCACCGTCTTGCCGCGCGCGGCGAGGCCGACGACGAGGTCCTCCAGCGTCTGCTGGTTGACCGGATCGAGGCCGGAGAACGGCTCGTCCAGCAGCACGAAGTCCGGGTCATGGGCGACGGCGGCGAGGATCTGCACCTTCTGCGCCATGCCCTTGGACAGGCTCTTGACCGGCTTGTCGGCCCAGTCGCCGAGGCCGTGGTCGGCCAGCAGCCGGCGCGCGGCGGCGTCCGCGTCGCGCGCCTTCATGCCCTTCAGCCGGGCGAAATAGCGGATGGCGGAGGCCGGCGTCATGCGGCGGTAGAGTCCGCGCTCTTCGGGCAGATAGCCGACGCGCGCCAGCGTGCCGATCGCCGGCGCCGCGCCGAACAGGCGCACCGCGCCGGAGGTGGGTCCCAGAACGCCCACGATCATCTTCAGCGTGGTGGACTTGCCGGCCCCGTTCGGCCCGAGGATTCCGGTGATCCCGCCGCCCGGGATCGCGAAGGAGACCTCGTCGACCGCCAGCACCGGGCCGTAGCGTTTGGACACCCTGTCGAGTTCGAGCACGGACTGCATGGTCTCTCTCAACGGGGCTTCGGCGCCGGCGTCAATTCACGCACCGTCGTCGGCGCAGCGCGCGTCCTTGCAATATCCGGCGCGGGGGTTTAAAAGACGACTATCGTCTTTGCGTTATCACGGTTCACTTCAGCGCGGTTTTCGAGCGGCGCACGCAAGACCCCGTCGATCCCACACTAAGCGATGCCCGGACCCGCATGCGGCGCGTCCGGTAGTTACAGCATCTGGTCTCGAAGGGACTTATCGATGGCTCAAGGTACCGTGAAGTGGTTCAACGCCCAGAAGGGCTATGGTTTCATCCAGCCGGCCGACGGCGGCAACGACGTGTTCGTGCACATCAGCGCCGTTGAGCGCGCTGGCCTCGGCGGCCTCGCCGACGGTCAGAAGGTGACGTTCGAACTCGTCGCCGACCGCCGCTCCGGCAAGATGTCGGCCGATCAGCTGCAGCTCGCCTGAGCGCGCTGATCCTGGCGAAATGACGAACGGCGGCGGGGCGACCCGCCGCCGTTTTTCGTTTTCGCGCGCGTGGCGTGGCGGCGGGGTTGGCGCTGCGGCTGCAAGCTCCCCCCTCCGTCAGCTTCGCTGACACCTCCCCCGCAAGCGGGGGAGGACGCAGTTGTGCCTGCGAGCGTGGTGAGCTGCATCCTCCCCCGTTCACGGGGGAGGTGGCCCGAAGGGCCGGAGGGGGGATTTTCAGATCGGTCACGGCGCTGATGCGCTTCTTGGGATCTGAGAGGTTTTGGTGACGACTGTGTCGCACGCAAAACCTCCTTTCAAGGATCGGAGGGGTCAGGGCGCGTCAAGGACAGATTTTTCATAGAAAAATCTGCCGCGCAGCGGCGGCTTCGCCGTCCTTGACCCGCCCCGAACCCCTCGCAAACTCGATCAAGCGCGTGGTGACACAGAACGGCTGCCAAAGCGCGTCCTGACCCCTTGCGACGGCCCCGCGCGACTCCGGCGCCGAAAAACCCCTACAGCACGAAGTCCGACCCCGTCGGGGCGGCCGTGCCGTCCGTAATCATCAGGAGCACGAAGTCCGCCATGCCGTCGCCGTCCACGTCGCCCTGGACCAGGTGCATGGTCTCGCCCGTCGCCGGCAGCGCGGTGACCACCGAGATCGCCAGCCGGCCCGCGATGCCCGCCTGCAGCGCCCCGAGCGTGAAGGCCTGGTCGCCGGCCGTACCGGTGTTCGCGTCGATCAGCGCCAGGTCGACCTTGTCCACCCCGCGCGTGAATTCGGCCACCGCGTCCACATTGGCGAAGGTCGAGTCGGAGACCGACAGGAACCGGAACGTGTCCGCGCCCGCGCCGCCGCCCATGAAGTCCGCGCCCGCGCCGCCGGTGATGACGTCGTCGCCGTCGCCGCCGAAGATGAGGTCGTTGTCCGCGCCGCCGTTCAGCGTGTCATTGCCGGCAAGGCCATAGAGCGTGTCGGCGCCCGCTTCGCCCTCGAAGATGTTCGCCACGTCTGCCGAATAATCGACCGCAACGTCGTTGCCGCCGCCGGCGCGCACGCCGATCTGGCCGAAGGTGGAGATGAAGTCGTTGCCCGAGCCCGACCAGAGGTGTTCGATCTCGATGGCGACCTCGAAGCCCGCCATCCCGGCGATGTCCACCCGGCTGAAGGCGGCGTTGAAGGTCAGATCGCCAGTTTCTGCCCGGTAGTCGATTGTGTCGACGCCGCCGCCGCCCAGCACATAGTCGGCCCCGGCGCCCGAGACGATGAGATCATTGCCGAGCCCGCCCGACAGCGTGTCCGCCCCGTCGCCGCCGTTGAGCGTGTCATTGCCGCCGGACCCGTCCGCCCAGTCATTGCCGGCGCCCAGCGTCAGGCTCTCGGCGATCGTGCGGCCGAGGATCAGGTCCGCGCCCGAGCCGGTGATCAGGCCGTTGACGCCGTTCACCGTGTCGGTCCCGTCGCCGTAGATCATCGCCACATGGGCGACGACCGCGTCGGGCGCAGCGACGATGGCGGTGGTCACGGCGCTGTAGTCCGCGACGTCGCCGGCGTCGCCGATCATGAAGTCGTCGCCCGCGCCGCCGACAAAGGTGTCCTGGCCGGCGCCGCTGTCGAGCCGATCGTTGCCCGCCCCGCCGTTGAGGAGGTCGTTGCCGGCGTCGCCATAAAGCTCGTCGTTGCCGCCGCCGCCGTTGAGCGTGTCGCGGCCGTTTCCGCCGCGGAACGTGTCGTTGCCCGTGCCGCCGTCGAAGCTGTCGTTGCCGTCCAGGCCGGCAAAGCCGCCGTTGAGGTTGTTGACGCCCAGCACCCACAGGTCCGGCATGGCCGTGACGCCCAGCAGGGCGACGCTGACGGGGGTCGGGCCGTAGCCGATGAGGCCCAACTGGCCATCCGCATTGCCGTCGCCGTCGATGTCGTCCTCGGCCGAGAAGCTCCAGGCCGGGATCGCCGAACCGGCGACGAGAAACTGCAGCCGGTCGCCGGCCGCGCCGTTGAAGTCCCCGACCGTGTCGTCGCCGCTGCCGGACGAGAAGCGGAACAGGTCCGCCCCGGCGCCGCCTGCAACCACGTCGTTGCCGGCGCCCCCGACGATGACGTCGTCCCCGTCGCCGCCGGTCAGCAGATCATCTCCGGCGTTGCTGTTGAGCGTGTCGGCGCCGCTGCTGCCAATTAGCAGGTCGGTGAGATTGGAGCCGTTGAGGGTCCAGCGCTCGAAGCCGCTGATCGATCCGCCGATCTGGGAAGACGCGGCCGCATTGGCGTCGCCGGTCAGGTCGAGCGCAAGGCTCACGGTCGCATTGGCGATCACATTGGCGATGTCGTTGCCGTCGCCGCCGATGATCGTGTCGGTCTCGCCGGCCAGCACATCGATGGTGTCGTCGCCCGCGCCGCCGTCGAGCCGGTCGCCGGTCAGGTCGAAGGCCTCGGTTGTGAGGGTTCCGATATTGGGGAAGCCTGAGGCGCCGGGGTCTCGCGCTATCCTCGTGGCGCGGCCGGCCACAAGCCGGTCGCCGCCGTCCCCGCCCTCCAGCGTGTCCGCGCCGGTCCCGGCGAACAGCATGTCGTTGCCTTGACCGCCGGCGAGGCTGTCGGCGCCGCTACCGCCGCTTGCGATGTCCTGGCCCGTCCCGCCGGTGAAGCTGTCCGCGCCGGAACCGAAGAAGAACCGGAACGTCTCCACATTGGCGATCGCGCCGCCAAGGCCGGTCGGCGACGCGCCGGTGGTGGAGACCGTCAGGCCGAGCGAGCTGCTGGTTGCGTCGAAGTCCAGCACGTCCTGGCCGTCGCCGCCGTCGACCGCGTCGCCGAAGCCGGCGCTGATCCAGTCGTCGCCGGCGCCGGCGACGATGCTGTCGATGTCCGCGTCGGTCGTGCCGATGGTCTTCAGGCCGCCGCTCACGCCCCAGCCGGCGGTGGAGAACAGCTCGCCGGCGAAGATCAGGTCATTGCCGTCGCCGCCCGCCAGCGTGTCCGCGCCGGCCGCGCCATGCAGCGTATCGTCGCCAGTATTGCCCGAGAGGCTGTCGTTGCCGGCCTGCCCGTCGATCGTGTCGTTGCCGGCGAGCGCGTCGATGACGTCATTGCCGGAGGTCCCGGCGAGCGAATCGTTTCCAGTGGTCGGCATGTGCATCGCGCCTCAGGTGTCGTCCCCAGCGATCCCATAGCGTGGTGAACAATCCCTTGTCGCGGGCGCGATGCAGCGGCGCCCGTTACCGTGTCGGCAGGGGAGGGGCGGGGGCCCGTCTAGAGCACGAAGTCGCCGGCGGTCAGCATCGCCTGGCCGGTCGCGCCATAGACGATGACGGTGAGGTCGGCCGCCCCGTCGCCGTCCACGTCTGCCTGCACAAGGGTCCAGCTCTGCCCGGCGGGCGTGGTGATCTGCAGCCGACCGGCCTGGCCAGCGGCCAGCGCGCCGAGCGTGAAGGCCTGGTCGCCGGCAAGCGTGGTGTTGGCGTCGATGGCGGAAAGGTCGAGCCTGTCGAGGCCGGTCTCGAACTGGAGGACCGCGTCCAAGCCTGCCCTGCCGGGGTCCCAGCTGTCCCAGCGGCTGGCGAACAGCACCACGTCCGCCGCGCCGTCGCCTGCCGTGCCGGCCGCATTCAGTCCCAGCGCGATCCAGTCCGAACCGAGGTCGCCGGAGAGCCGGTCCGTCCCCGAACCGCCGACCAGCACGTCCCGGCCCATGCCGCCATAGAGATTGTCGTCGCCCTCGAGGCCGTAGAGCCCGTCGTCGCCGTCCTCGCCGAACATCCAGTCGTTGTTGCCGGCGCCGGCCGCATTGTTGACGGAGGCGTAGTCGGCCATCCAGTCGTTGCCATCTCCGCCATAGACGACGGGGCCGTTGATCCAGTTGGTCAAGACGTCATTGCGTATCGACAAGCGCAAAATCTCGATATTGAATATCCGACTAGCGCCTGCAACACTTCCATTATCAATATCGACATAACCAATATATGCTATCGACATATCAGCTGCGACATACTGCCATACGGGTCCAAGATTCGAATTCAATGAGTCGATACCGGCGCCGCCATCAATCGTGTCATAGCCGTAACTGCCCGAGAATGAATCATTACCCTCGCCACCGGATGCGAATTCGCTTGCGCTGCCGAGCGCAATCACGTCGGCCCCGCCTTCGCCGAGGAAAATCCCGAACCCCAAGGAGTTTCGAGCGTCGATCGTGTCGGCCCCGTCGCCGCCGCTCACAAAAGTAGAGGGATTGGTGCTGAAGCCGCGATTTACGGTGATGGCGTCATTTCCGTCGCCGCCATAAAGCTCGTCCCTGCCGGCGCCTCCAAAGATGGTGTCGTCACCGGCGCCACCGGACACCCAGTCGTCACCCGCGCCGCTGGAGAGAACGTCGTTGCCGCCAAGCCCTGTCATCGTCTCGTTGAATGGGGTGGCGTACAGGTTGTCTGCGCCTTCCGTTCCGGTCCTCGCGACCGGCGTCATGTTCAGGAACGTGATCGATTGCGACACCGCGCCGGTCGATGAGACGGTTTGAACACGCGAGTCGTCCGACGCCCCGTCCCCATCAAGGTCGATACCTACGTCAAAGCGCGTTCGGGTCGCGAAGACCACGAAGTCCTGGAAGAAATCAAAGTCAGTGATCGTGTCATTCCCGGACCATTCGCCTGGGATGAAAGGGTTGGCCGCACCATCGACGTTTAAGCGGGACGAGCCCCAAAACTCGTCCGAGCCCAGTCCGCCAGACAGCAAGTCAGATCCATCGCCCCCAGAGACTGTATCTGCCCCAGCGCCGCCGGCCAGCGTATCCGCGCCCTCGTAACCATGCAGCCCATCTAGACCGGCCCCACCGTCAACGAAATCATCTCCCACGCCAGCAATCAGCAGGTCCCCGCCATCCTCGCCGAATAAGCGATCTGAACCATCTGCCCCTTGCAAGGTGTCGTTTCCATTTCCTCCTCTCATAGTGTCATTGAAAAAGGTACCGAACTGCAGATCATTTTGCGGTGTCCCTATGTATTCCGTTAGAATAAGATTTATCAATGTATGAGTGGCTGATCCGTTCACAATCCGCGCGTCATTGTTTAACCCATCTTCATCGAGATCGACGCCCTCTAAGACAACTGTACCGCCACTCAATTGATCAATAAACGCCTCAAATCCGAATATTGTATCGTTTCCTTCCGAGTCGATGACAAAAACATCTCGACCCGCATCTCCATATAGCAAATCGTTGCCAGGCCCACTGAACAGTTGATCGCTCCCAGCGCCGCCGCGAAGCGTATCATTACCTTGTCCGCCCAGCAGCTGATCGTTCCCGTCATTGCCTTCAAGGCTATCGGATCCTGCATCGCCCAAAAGGCCATCATTGCCTGCGCCGCCAATCAGATGATCGTTTCCTGCCTCTCCTTGCACGAAATCATCGCCGCCCCGCCCATCCAGCGTATCGTTTCCGGGTGTGCCGATGATCGTATCATTGCCTTCGGTCGGCATGTGGGCCTCTTGTCGTCAGCGCTTTGAAGTTCGAAGGCGCTGGACCGCACGGTGCCCCTGCGATCGAACCAAAGTAAAGACGACCGCGGACGCAAATGGTCGCAGGCGCTCGCGCTGCGGCCGGGTCGCGCGGTAAATCCTATCCCGCTACCTTACGGATAATGCACCACCGGCGGCAGGGACGACAGGATCGTCTCGACATTGCCGCCGGTCTTCAGGCCGAAGATCGTGCCGCGGTCGTAGAGCAGGTTGAACTCAACATAGCGCCCGCGCCGCCACAGCTGTTCCTCGCGTTCGGCCGCAGTCCAGGCCTCGTTGATGCGGCGGCGGATGATCGCGGGGTAGATGTCGGCGAAGGTCTCGCCCACGTCGCGGGTGAAGGCGAAGTCGCGGGCCCAGTCGCCGCTGTCATGGCGGTCGTAGAAGATCCCGCCGATGCCGCGCGGCTCGTTGCGGTGCGGCAGGAAGAAGTACTCGTCGCACCAGGCCCTGAACTTCGCATGATAGTCGGACCCGTGCCGGTCGCAGCAGGCCTGCAAGGCGGCGTGGAAGTCGACCGCGTCGGGGAAGGCCTGGTCGCGCTGGACCCCCAGCACCGGGGTGAGGTCCGCCCCGCCGCCGAACCACGCCAGCGTGGTCGCGATGAAGCGGGTGTTCATGTGCACCGTCGGCAGCTTCGGGTTCTTCGGGTGCGCGATCAGGGAGATGCCGGTGGCGAAGAAGCGCGGGTCCTGGTCCGCGCCGGGCATCTGCTTGGCGAACTCCGGCTCGAAGGCGCCGAACACGGTGGACGCATGCACCGCCGCCTTCTCGAACAGGCGTCCGGTCAGGATCGCGCCGACCCCGCCGCCGCCCTCGCCGCCGTGGCGCGCCCAGGGGGTGCGCACGAAGCGGCCCGCGACGGGCCCGTAGAGGTCCGGGTCGGCCTCGTCCTCCAGCGCCTCGAAGGCGGCGCAGATCCGGTCGCGCAGGGTTTCGAACCACGCACGGGCCGTGCCCTTGCGCTCTTCCAGCGTCGCGGCGGCCTCAAGCGCGCCCGGCGGCAGATCCATGAACGTCTCGCTCCTGTCCGGATCGCAAAAGACCGGCGGCGCGCGCGGCGCCACGGGGCAAAAGGACGCGGGGAGCGACGTCTCGTCAACTCCCACGCGTCTCAAGTGCCGGACGTATCGGCCTGCGGGGGGCCGAGATCCAAGGCTACGGAACCACGGGCGGGCGGGGGTGCAAAGCCGTGATCGGGTAATCGCGATTACGGCCGGCTCGACCGCCATTGCGCCATGTGCGCGGCCCCGGCCTCCGTCAGATACGGGGCGATGGCGTCATCGGTCAGCTGTTCGAGGTCCGGTTGACCGGCCAGATCGCCCAGCACCAGCGGCCAGAGCCCGATACGCCAGCCGGACAGGGCTAGCATGTTGACGCCTGCTGCGCGCGAATCGCCCGGCCGCATGGATCCGGCCTCCTGCGCCTGGGCCGTCAGCTGGCCGATGTGGTCGCACAGCCGGCTGATCCGTTCGAAATAGGGGCGGCGCGGTTCCACGACCTCGACGGGCAGGCTCGCCAGATTGGCGAAGGCCTGGCGGGTCTGGTCCGCGGCGAGGAACCGGGCATGGGCGTGCAGGTTGAGCCAGATCAGCACTTCCGGCCGGAGCGAGTCGTGGTCGGAGGCGCCGATGTCCGGCATCTTCACGTTCACGGCGTGCGAGACGACATAGAGCAGGAATTGCTCCTTGCCGCCGAACGCGTTGTAGATCGTCGAGAGCGAGCATTTGGCCGCCCGCGCGATCTCGGTCATGTTGATGTCGCGCCACGACTGTGCGGTGAACGCCTCTGCGGCGATCCGCACGGCTTCCGTCAGACCATCACGTTTGTTGCGCGGTTCTTCCGCGGTCACGCTCACGCCCCCTGTCCAGCGCCGCCGCGGCGGACGCCCCCCTGCAAACGCGCGGCCCAGGCTGCAATGCCGGCCGCGACCGATAGATTGAGGGACCGCGCCCCCGGGACAAGGGCGATCCGGATCGAAGCGTCGCACTGACCGAGCACTGGTTGCGGCAAGCCTTCGGTCTCCCGTCCGAACAGGAGAGAATCGTCCGGCTCGAACGCAAAATCCTCCAGAAGCATCGTTCCGGTCGTCTCCACCGCCACGATGCGCCCCCCTGCGCGACGCGCATCCGCGACATAGGTCGACCATCCGTCATGACGCCGCACGGCGACCAGACGGCCGTAGTCCAGCGCCGCGCGCCGCAAGGCCTTGTCGTTCATGGGAAAACCGCACGGCTCGATGATGTCGAGCCCGAAATCGAGGCACGCGGCGATGCGGATGACGGCGCCGACATTCGGCGGCATATCCGGTTGAAACAACGCGATCCGCACTGTAGACGCTCCGCCTGATCGACGCTGCGCTGGGGGTGCGGCGAGGCGCCGCATGTCCTGTGCGCGCAGGGCTCTATGTCGGCGTTGATCAGCGGATTTGCGCGAATGACACAAGGAGCTGTCTGTTGACGGACGCCACCGCCCACTCACCCGACGGGCCGGCCGATCCCGGCCGCAGGGACTTCATTCACATCGCGGCGGGGGCCGTCGCGGCCGGCGGCGCGGCCATGCTGCTGGTGCCGCTCGTCGACCAGATGAACCCGTCGGCCGACGTGCTCGCGCTGGCGACCACCGAAGCGGACATCTCCAAGGCCGCCGAAGGCTCGCAGATCAAGGTGACGTGGCGCGGACGGCCGGTGTTCATCCGCCACCGCACCGCGGCCGAGATCGAGCAGGCCAGGAAAGACGATGCGGCCAACCTGCCGGACCCGCAGACCGACGCCGAGCGGCTCGTGCCCGGTCCGGACGGCCAGGTGAAGCCGCAATATCTGATCGTCGAAGGCAATTGCACGCACCTCGGTTGCATTCCGCTCGGCGTGGACGAGGCCGGTTACGCAGGCAACTTCGGCGGCTGGTTCTGCCCGTGCCACGGCTCGCACTACGACACCTCCGGCCGCATCCGGCAGGGCCCGGCGCCGGCGAACCTGATCGTTCCGCCCTACGCCTACACCTCCGACACCATGATCAAGATCGGGTGACACAATGAGCGGACCCTCGACCTACAATCCGCAGTCGGGCTTCGAGAAGTGGCTGGACAGCCGGCTTCCGATCATCCGGCTCGCCCATGACAGCTTCGTCGACTTCCCGACGCCGAAGAACCTCAACTACTGGTGGACGTTCGGCGGCATCCTCGCCGTGTGCCTGGCCTCGCAGATCCTGACCGGGATCATCCTGGCGATGCACTACGTGCCGCACGTGGATCACGCCTTCAATTCGGTCGAGCGCATCATGCGCGACGTGAATTACGGTTGGCTGATCCGCTACATGCACGCCATCGGCGCCTCGATGTTCTTCCTGGCGGTCTACATCCACATCGCCCGGGGCATGTATTACGGCTCCTACAAGGCGCCGCGCGAAGTCTTGTGGGCGCTGGGCGTGATCATCTTCTTCCTGATGATCATCACGGCGTTCATGGGCTACGTCCTGCCGTGGGGCCAGATGTCCTACTGGGGCGCGATGGTGATCACCAACCTCGTCGGCGCGGTGCCGTTCGTGGGCGAGAGCATCGTGAAGTGGCTCTGGGGCGGCTTCTCGGTCGACAACCCGACGCTGAACCGCTTCTTCTCGCTGCACTATCTCCTGCCGTTCGTGATCGCCGGCGTGGTCATCCTGCACATCTGGGCGCTGCACGTCCCGGGCAACAACAACCCGGCCGGGGTCGAGGTGAAGGACGTCAAGAAGGATACCGTGCCCTTCCACCCGTACTACACGGTGAAGGACGCCTTCGCGATCGTGCTGTTCCTGATGCTGTTCGCGTTCTTCGTGTTCTTCGAGCCGCTCGTGCTCGGGCACACGGATAACTACATCCCGGCGAACCCGAGCGTGACGCCCGCGTTCATCGTGCCGGAATGGTATCTGCTGCCGTTCTACGCGATCCTGCGCGCCATCACCTTCGACGTGCTGTTCATCGACGCCAAGCTCGGCGGCGTGATCGCGATGGCCGGCGCCATCCTGATCCTGTTCGCCCTGCCGTGGCTGGACACCTCGAAGGTGAAGTCCATGCGCTACCGGCCGGTGGCCAAGGTCGCCTACCTGGTGTTCATCGCGAACTTCCTGGTGCTCGGCTACCTCGGCGCCCAACCGGCCGAAGGCGTCTATGTGGCGATCGCTCAGGTCTGCGTCGTGTATTATTTCGCATACTTCCTGGCCATCCTGCCGGCGCTCGGCGTCTTCGAACGGGCGACGCCCGTTCCGGACTCGATCGCAGCCTCGGTGCTCGGCAAGGCGCACGCCGCTCCCGGCGGCACGCCGATCGCCGCTCCGGCCAGCCCGCAACGTGAGGTCTGATCCCATGCGTCGTTTCATTGCTGCGGCGGTCGCGCTGACCGCCGCCCTCGGGCTCGGGGTCGTCGGCGCACAAGCGGCCGGAGAGGCCAAGCATCCGCGGACCATGGAGAAGAGCTGGGAAGGGCCGTTCGGCCGCTTCGACATGGCGCAGGTGCAGCGCGGCTTCCAGGTCTACAAGGAAGTCTGCTCGGCCTGCCACTCCATGAACCTGATGCATTACCGCAATCTGGGCGAGAAGGGCGGTCCCTACTACGATCCGAAGTTCCCGAACGCCAATGAGAACCCCTATGTGCGGGCGATCGCGGCGGGCTACACGATCGCGGATCGCGACGCCGAGGGCACGGAGATCGAGCGGCCGGGCCGTCCGTCCGATCCGTTCCTGAAGCCGTTCGCGGATGTCTATACGGCCCGCGCCGCCAATGGCGGCAAGGAGCCGCCGGACCTGTCGGTGATCATCAAGGCCCGCCACGGCGGCGCCGACTATGTCTATTCGTTCCTGACCGGCTACAATGAAGAACCGCCGAAGGGCAAAGAGGTGCCGTCGGGCCTGTACTACAATCCGTACTTTGCCGGCGGACTTGTGGGCATGGCGCCGGTGATCTTCGACGACCGCGTCACCTATCAGGAAAGCGAAGGGAACAAGGGGATCAAGGGGACTGAAAGCCAGATCGCCCAGGACGTCGTCGCATTCCTGACCTGGGCTTCGGAGCCGAAGCAGCAGCTTCGCAAGGAGACCGGTTTGGCGGTGATGATTTACCTCTTCATCCTGTCTCTGCTGCTTTACATCAGCTACAAGCAGATCTGGCGCAACGTCGAACACTGACGCGCCGATGTCCGGAACATCGTCAGCGGGCCGCCCCACGGGGCGGCCCGTTTGCGTTTGGGTTCGGCGCAGATAGCATCGCGCCAACAGATACGGGGGGAGACGTCGATGGAGCGGATCAGGACGGCGATGGCCGGCGCGCTGTGTGCGCTGACGCTGGCGGGCCAGGCGATGGGACAGGCCGCGCCGGCTGCG
>VYKN01000217.1_pt1 | contig 11863 bp, 10 predicted proteins | sample 5114581 | NCBI WGS metagenome assembly VYKN01 (sample SAMN12291810, study PRJNA351875) | freshwater metagenome | isolation source: freshwater lake | place: USA: Michigan, Baker Lake | collected 2011-08-08
GAAGGCGCTGCGCCGGCCGAAGCTGCGGCTGCTCCCGCCGAAGGCGCTTCGGCGCCGGCCCCGGCTGAAGGGGCGGCCGCTCCGGCGCCCGCGCCGACTGCCGGATGATCACGGTCCATCACCTCAACGAGTCCCGCTCGCAGCGCATCCTGTGGCTGCTGGAAGAGCTCGGCCTGCCCTATGAGATCGCGTCCTACAGCCGCAACGCGATGACGCGGCTGGCCCCGCCGGAGCTCAAGGCCGTCCATCCGCTTGGCAAGTCGCCGGTTATCACGGACGACGGGCAAGTCGTGGCCGAGAGCGGGGCGATCATCGAATATCTGGTGGACAAGGCCGGCGGCGCCTTGCGGCCCGCGGCCGGCACGCAGGCGTTCGAGGCCTATCGCCACTGGCTGCATTTCGCCGAGGGCTCGGCGATGCTGCCGCTGATGCTGGCGCTCTACACCGGCTTTCTCGGCGACGCGGCTGCGCCCCTGAAGCCGCGGATCGACAGCGAGATCGACAATCACCTCGCTTATATGGACGCCGCGCTCGAGGGTCAGGCGTGCTTTGCGGGCGATGATTTCACCGCCTGCGACGTGCAGATGACCTTCGTGGTCGAAGCTGCGAAGTCCGGCGGAAGGCTCGCGCCATACGCCCGTCTTCAGGCCTATCTCGACCGTATGCATGCCCGGCCGGCCTATGCCCGCGCCATCGAACGGGGCGGTCCCTACCACATCGGGCAGTGAGGTCCGGCGCCGCGGGTCATTGACAAGCACCGGTCGCCCGCACCATCTGCCGCCCCGCTGGAAGGGACCCGATGCAGGTTCTCGTCGTCGAATCGCCCGCAAAGGCCAAGACCATCAACAAGTACCTCGGCAAGGACTTCACCGTCCTGGCGAGCTACGGCCATGTGCGCGACCTTCCGCCCAAGGACGGCTCGGTGCGGCCGGACGAGGACTTCGCCATGAGCTGGGAGGCCGAGCCCAAGGCCGCCGCCCGGATCCGCGAGATCGCCGAGGCGGTGAAGGGCGCGGACCGTCTGCTGCTCGCCACCGACCCTGACCGCGAGGGCGAGGCGATCAGCTGGCATCTCCTGGAGGCGCTGAAAGCCCGCAAGGCGCTGAAAGGCGTCGAGGTCCAGCGCATCACCTTCAACGCCATCACCAAGGATGCGGTGCAACGGGCGATCGCCGCCCCGCGCGACATCGACAGCGAACTCGTCGGCGCCTATCTGGCGCGCCGGGCGCTGGACTATCTCGTCGGCTTCAATCTCTCCCCCGTCCTGTGGCGCAAGCTGCCGGGCTCGCGGTCGGCGGGCCGGGTGCAGTCGGTCGCGCTGCGGCTCGTGGTCGAGCGCGAGATGGAGATCGAGAAGTTCGTTCCGCGCGAGTACTGGACCGTCGCGGCCCAGGTCGCGGCCGGCGGCCCGGCGTTCGAGGCGCGGCTCGTGGCGCTGGACGGCAAGAAGCTCGACAAGTTCGGCCTGGCGAACGAGGCGGACGCCGCGCGTGCGGTCGCCGCGGTGACGTCAGGCCGCTTCACGGTCGAGGCCGTGGAAGCCAAGCCGCTGAAGCGCAATCCGCCGCCGCCCTTCACCACCTCGACCCTGCAACAGGAAGCGGCACGCAAGCTCGGCTTTTCCGCCCAGCAGACCATGCGCGTCGCCCAGCGGCTCTATGAGGGCGTGGACATCGGCGGCGAGACCGTCGGCCTCATCACCTACATGCGTACAGACGGCGTCGCCATGGCCGAGGAGGCCTATCACGCCTGCCGCCGGGCCATCGAAGCGCGGTTCGGCGAGACCTATCTGCCCGAGGGCCCGCGCCGCTACAGCGCCAAGGCCAAGAACGCCCAGGAAGCGCACGAGGCGATCCGGCCCACCGATCCGTGGCGGTTCCCCGACAAGCTGCGGCTCGAGCCGGACATGGCGCGGCTCTATGAGCTGATCTGGAAGCGCGCGGTCGCCAGCCAGATGGAGGCCGCCCGTCTCGAGCGCACCACCATCGACTTGCCCGACGCCGGCGGCGCCTGCGCCCTGCGCGCCACCGGCACGGTCGTCACCTTCGACGGGTTTCTGGCGCTCTATCAGGAAGGCCGGGACGACGCCGGCGAGGATGAGGACGGCGCTCGCCTGCCGCCGGTGAAGGTCGGCGCGGCTGCGACCGCCGCGGACGTGACCCCGACCCAGCACTTCACCGAGCCGCCGCCGCGCTACTCGGAAGCCTCGCTGGTCAAGAAGATGGAAGAGCTGGGCATCGGCCGGCCCTCCACCTACGCCTCGATCCTGCAGGTGCTGCGCGACCGCGGCTATGTGCGGATGGAGGCCAAGCGCTTCGTGCCGGAGGACCAGGGACGGTTGGTGACCGCGTTCCTCGAGAACTTCTTCCGGCGCTATGTGGAGTACGACTTCACCGCCGACCTGGAGGAACGGCTGGACAAGGTGTCCGCCGGCGATCTGGAATGGAAGGTGCTGCTGCGCGACTTCTGGGAGCAGTTCTCCGCCGATGTCGGCAAGATGGGCGAACTGCGCGTCTCCAATGTCGTCACGGCGATCGACGAGGCGCTGGGCCCGCACCTGTTCCCTGCCAAGGCGGACGGTTCGGACCCCCGCATCTGTCCGTCCTGCGCCACGGGCCGGCTGAGCCTGAAGACCGGCAAGTTCGGCGCCTTCGTCGGCTGCTCGAACTATCCTGAATGCCGCTACACCCGCCCCCTCGCATCGCAAGCCGGCGAGGGCGAGGCCGCGGTCGCGGACCGGGAACTCGGCAAGGACCCGGCCTCCGGCGAGCCGATCCTGTTGAAGTCCGGCCGGTTCGGACCTTATGTCCAGCTCGGCGAGGGCGAGAAGCCGAAGCGCTCAAGTCTGCCCAAGGGCTGGGATGCGGCGAGCCTCGATCTTGACCGGGCGATCCGTCTGCTCAGCCTGCCGCGCGAGGTGGGGATGCATCCCGAGGACGGCGCGCCGATCATCGCAAATCTCGGCCGCTTCGGCCCCTACATCCAGCACGGCAAGACCTATGCGAACCTGCCGGGCGTGGAGGAGCTGTTCGAGGTCGGCATCAACCGGGCCGTGACGCTGATCGCCGAGAAGCGCGCGGGCGGCGGCCGGCCGCAGCGCAAGGGGCCCGAGGCGCTGCGCGAGCTTGGCCCTGCAACCGAGGGCGGCGCGCCGATCAAGGTCATGGCCGGCCGTTACGGCCCCTATGTCACCGACGGAACCACCAACGCCACGTTGCCCAAGGGCGCGGACCCGGCGGCCGTGACGCTCGAAGAAGCCGCCAAGCTGATCGCCGATCGCGCCGCTGCCGCGCCGCCGGCCAAGGGCCGCAAGGCGCCGGCGAAGGCCAAGGCGCCAGCGAAGGCCAAGGCGGCGAAGAAGTCGCCCGCCAAGGCCAAGGCGCCGGCCAAGGCCCGGGGGAAACCGGCGTCCTGAAACGGCAACGGCCCCCGCCTTTGAGGGCGAGGGCCGCGCTTGCGTCTGGCTTGAAGGCTTAGCGGTAGCCGGCGAGCCGCAGGAACCGGTCGCGCAGTTCCGGATCACTCTTGAACACGCCCGTGAACTGGGTGGTGATCGTGGCGACGTTCGGGTGGTGCACGCCGCGCGTGGTCATGCACTGGTGCTTGGCGTCGATCAGGACGGCCACGCCCGCCGGCTTCATCGCCTCGGTGATGCAGTCGGCGATCTGGGCGGTCATGGTCTCCTGCGTCTGCAGGCGTTTGCAGAAGATCTCGACGACGCGGGCGATCTTGGAGATCCCCACCACCTTGTTGGTCGGCATGTAGGCGATGTGCGCCCGGCCCAGGATCGGCACCATGTGGTGCTCGCAGTGGCTCTCCACGTCGATGTCGCGCAGCATGACGATGTCGTCATAGCCCTGCACGTCCTCGAAGGTGCGGCTGAGTTCCTCGTACGGGTCCATTTCGTAGCCGGCGAAGAACTCGCGATAGGCGTCCACCACGCGCTTGGGCGTGTCGAGCAGGCCTTCGCGGTTCGGGTTGTCCCCGGCCCAGCGCAGAAGCGTGCGGACCGCCTCCATGGCCTCCTCGCGCGACGGGCGCACGGTCGGATCGCCCGTCAGCAGGGCGCGGTCAGTGATGGCATCCATTGAAACGTCTTTCCCCTTTTGAGGGGACGAGGGTCGAGCCGGTCTTCCGGTCTTAACGCCCGCCCGATTGAAAAGGCCTTGTCGGGGCCCTGCACCTAGATAGGAACGCCCGCGGCGACGTCCAGAAACGATCCTAGAATCTTTTCCGGAAACCCGCCATGTAGCGTCCGCGCTTCCCTTTACGCACAGGACCCCCGCCGGATCATGCCCAGCCTCGAGATCATGCTGCACAACACGATGACGCGGACCCGGGAGCCCCTGGTCCCGATCGATCCTGCACGTGTGACGATGTATGTGTGCGGGCCGACGGTCTACAACTTCGCCCATATCGGCAATGCGCGGCCCGTTGTGGTGTTCGACACGCTGTTCCGGCTGTTGCGGACAGTCTACGGCGCCGATCACGTCATCTACGCCCGCAACATCACGGATGTGGACGACCGGATCAACGCAGCCGCGGCGGCGGCGGGCGTGGACATCTCCGCGATCACGGACAAGTACGCAGCCGTCTATCAGGCGGACATGGCTGCGCTCGGCGCCCTGGCGCCGACGCAGGAGCCCCGCGTCACCGGCCATATGGACGCGATCATCGCGCTGGTCGCCCGGCTGATCGAGGCCGGCCACGCGTATGCGACCGACACCGGCGTCTACTTCCACGTGCCGTCCATGCCGGACTATGGCCGGCTGTCGGGGCGCAACCTCGACGACATGCGCGCCGGCGCCCGGATCGAGGTGGACGAAGCCAAGCGCGATCCGGCGGACTTCGCGCTGTGGAAGGCCGCCAAGCCCGGCGAGCCGTTCTGGGATGCTCCGTTCGGCGCGGGCCGGCCGGGCTGGCACATCGAATGCTCGGCCATGATCGCGGCGAACATGGGCGTGACCATCGACATCCATGGCGGCGGGCACGACCTGATCTTCCCGCACCACGAGAACGAGATCGCCCAGTCGTCCTGCGCCCATGGCGGCGCGCCGCTCGCCAACATCTGGATGCACAACGGCTTCCTGACGATGGATGCGGACAAGATGTCCAAGTCGCTCGGCAATGTGAAGCTGGTGCACGAGCTGATCGAGCGCTGGCCGGCCGAGGCGCTGCGGCTGTCGCTGCTGTCGGCGCACTACCGGGCGCCGCTCGACTGGACCGAAGGGCTGATCCTTCAGTCGGTGAAGACGCTGGAGCGGCTCTACCGGGCGCTGGAGAAGGTGGGCGACGTCGAGGCCGAGCCCATCCTGCCGGACGGCGTGCTGGCGGCGCTGGCGGACGATCTGAACACGCCCAAGGCGGTCGCCGAACTCGCCATGCTGGCCCGCAAGGCCAACAAGGCCGAGACCGAAGCCGAGCGGGCCCGCCTGAAGGGCGAGCTTCTGGGCGCGGGCGCCCTGCTCGGCATCCTGCAGATGGCTCCGGCGGACTGGTTCGCCCGCGGCCTGACGGCGGGCGGCGAGGACACGGCCGAGATCGAGGCGCTGGTCGCGGCCCGCACCGCGGCCCGCGCCGCGAAGGACTGGGCCGAAGCGGACCGGCTGCGCGGCGAACTGGCGGCCCTCGGCGTCGAGGTCACCGACAGCAAGGACGGGTCGAGCTGGCGGTTCGTGGCGTGATGTTGTCCGCTATTCGGCAGCCTCGACCGGCGCGCGCGCGCTGACGCGCAGCTCCAGCCCGAGCTCGCGCAGGACCGACATCATCAGGCCGAGCGTCGGGTTTCCCGCATCGGAGAGGCCGGAATAGAGGCTCGCCCTGCTGACGCCGGCGGCCTGCGCGATCTGGCTCGCGCCGCGCGCCCGCGCGACGACCCCCAAAGCTGCCGCAACGACCTTGGGATCTCCGCTGTCGAGCGCATCCGACAGGAAGAGCGCCGCTTCCTCGGGCGTCCTGACGAAGTCGGCCGGGTCGAACGGCGTTACGGTCTCGGGCGTTTTCATCCCAGTTGCTCCAGAATGCTGCGCGCCTTGGCTATGTCGCGGGCCTGGCTGTCCTTGTCGCCGCCGCACAGCAGGATCACCACCTGACCGTCGCGCAGGCAGAAGTACAAACGGTAGCCCGGACCAAACGCGATCCTCAGTTCCATCAGCCGGCCGCCCAGCGCCTTGGCGTCGCCAAGGTGACCAGCGGCGAGCCGGGTGATCCGGGCGGCGATGATCGTTTGCGCTCTGCGATCGCGCAGACCGTCGAGCCACCGGGCGAAGCTCTCCGTCTGCTCGACTTTCATCTGTCGATTATATTGTGCAAGGCTGGCGAAGTCGAGCCCCGGGGCCCCGGGCCTCAGATCACGCCCGCGGCCTTCAGCCCCTCGATCCGGTCGGCGGCGTAGCCGAGCACGTCGCCGAACACATAATCGTTGTGCTCGCCCATCTTCGGACCGGTCCAGCGCACGTTGCCGGGCGTGGCCGAAAGCTTGGGGAACACGTTCTGCATCATGAAATCGCCCAGAACGGGGTGCTTAATCGTCTTGATCGCCTCGCGCGCGGCAAAGTGCGGATCGGAGATCATCTCCGGCGCGCGATAGACCCGGCCGAACGGCACGCCGAACTCGTCGCAGATCGCTTCGAGCTCCGCCATGGTCCTGGTCTGCGACCAGGCCTGGATCAGGTCGTCAAGCTCGGTCTGGTTTTCCCCGCGCGACGTGTGGGTGGCGTACTTCTCGTCCTTGGCGAGGTCGGCCCGGCCCATGGCCGCGGCGAGGCGCTCCCACACGGTGTTCTGGTTGGCGGCGATCACCACCGAGCCGTCCGAGGCGGCATAGATGTTGGACGGCGCCACCTTCGGCAAGATCGGCCCGGTGCGCTCGCGGATGTAGGCCCCGAACTGATACTCCGGGATCAGGCTCTCCATCATGGCGAACACCGCCTCATAGATGGCGCTGTCGACCACCTGGCCCTCGCCGGTCTTTTCCCGGTGATGCAGGGCGGCGAGCGCGCCGAGGCAGGCGTAGGTGGCCGCCAGCGTGTCCCCGATGGAGATGCCGGCGCGTGAGGGCCTACGATCCGGCTCGCCGATCACATAGCGCAGGCCCCCCATGGCCTCGCCGACAGACGCATAGCCGGCCTTGGGCGCATAAGGGCCGGTCTGGCCGTAGCCCGACACCCGGATCATGATCAGGCCGGGGTTGATCTTCTTCAGCTCGTCATAGCCGAGGCCCCACTTCTCCATGGTGCCAGGGCGGAAGTTCTCCAAGAGGAAGTCCGACTTCGCAACGAGGTCCTTCAGCGCCTGCTGGCCTTCCGGCGTGCGCAGGTTCAGCGTCGCGCACTTCTTGTTGCGCGCCACGATCGGGAACCACAGCGACTGGCCCTCGGGCTTGAACTGGCCCCAGTCCCGCATCGGGTCATGCTGGCCGGGCGGCTCGATCTTGATGACCTCGGCGCCGAAGTCGCCCATCAGCTGGCCGCAGAACGGCCCGGCCAGCAGCACCCCCAGTTCGATGACGCGCAGGCCCTTGAGCGGGCCGGTGGCTTCGGTTTCGGCGGTCATCGGACGTTCTCCTTGATCTTTGCACGGGCGATGGCCGGCGCCCTTGCCCAAGGTCAAGGCGCACGGACGCTGCAACCACTTGGCGGGCGCCCGTTCATTGACCTGTCAGGCGACGGACAGCACGGTGCCCCCGCTCCAGAGGACACTGCATGACAGACGCCGCACAGCCGACCGCCGTCGAAGACCGGCAGAAGGGCCTTCTGGGCGCCGTGGAGCGGCTGGGCAACCTGTTGCCGGACCCGGTGATGATCTTCGTCTGGCTGATCGGGATCCTGATGATCCTGTCGGCGGTCGGGGCGGCGCTGGGCTGGTCGGCCTCGATCCGGTTCGCCGGCGACGAGGCCCCGGACTTCGGCGTGCTGAAGGACGGGGTGCTGACCTACACCGCCACCAGCCTGTTCACGGAGGAGAACATCAACCGGCTGTTCAGCCAGATGCCGCGGACCCTGACGGGCTTCGCCCCCCTCGGCCAGGTGCTGGTGATCATCTACGGCGCAGCGGTGGCCGAGCGCGCGGGGCTGTTCTCCGCGCTCATCCGGGCGTCCTTGCGCGGCGCGCCCCGGGTGATCCTGACCCCCATGGTGGCCGTGATCGGCATGGTCTCGCACCATGCGTCCGACGCCGGCTATGTGGTGTTCATCCCGCTCGCGGCGCTGCTCTATGCGGCGGTCGGCCGACACCCGCTGGTGGGGCTTGCGGCCGCCACGGCGGCGGTGTCCGGTGGGTTCGCCGGCAACATCACGCCTGGTCAGCTCGACGTGCTGCTGTTCGGCTTCACGCAGGAAGCCGCAAGGATCATCGATCCGGACTGGACGATGAACCCGCTCGGCAACTGGTGGTTCATCCTGGCGATCGTCGTCGTCTTCACCCCGATCATCTGGTTCATCACCGACCGGGTGGTGGAGCCGCGCCTTGGCAAATGGGGCGGGCATGCGGACGACGAACTCATCGCCGAACTCGCCAAGTCCGAGGTCACGGACGCCGAACGCCGCGGCCTTCGGTTCGCCGGCATCGTGGCGCTGGTGATCGTCGCCGGCTTCGCCGCGCTGGCGCTGTGGCCCGGCTACACCCCGCTGATCGACGAGACCAAGACCGGGCCGGCCCAGCTTCAGCCCTTCTACAGCAGCCTGATCGCGGGCTTCATGCTCTTGTTCCTCACGACCGGCATCGCTTTCGGCATCGGCGCCGGCACAGTGAAGTCCGACAAGGACGTGGTCACGATGATGACCGACGGCCTGCGCACCATGGCGCCCTATATCGTGTTTGCCTTCTTCGCCGCGCACTTCGTGGCGATGTTCAACTGGTCGCGGCTTGGGCCGATCGCGGCGATCAACGGCGCGGCGGTGCTGCAGGAGCTGAATATGCCGGCCCCGGCGCTGCTGATCTCGGTGCTGGGCTTCTCCAGCTTCCTCGATCTGTTCATCGGCTCGGCCAGCGCCAAGTGGAGCGCGCTCGCGCCCGTCGTGGTGCCGATGTTCATGCTGCTCGGCATCTCGCCGGAGATGACCACGGCGGCCTACCGGATGGGCGACAGCTTCACCAACATCATGACGCCGCTGATGAGCTACTTCCCGCTGCTGCTCGCCTTCGCGCGGCGCTGGGACAAGTCGATGGGCGTCGGCTCGATGCTGGCGCTGATGCTGCCCTACGCCCTGTGCTTTGCAGCCGCCGGCATCGTGATGACGGGGCTGTGGGTGTACTTCGAGTGGCCGCTCGGGCCGCATGCGACGGTCAGCTACACGCCGCCAGGGGCGTTGATCCCCTAGGGGTCAGCCCTCGCGCGGCGCGTCCGGGCTGGGTTCATCCTCGGCCATCCCCTTGCGGAACGCCTTGATGGCGTGCGCGGCGTCTTTCATCAGCGCCGAGATCTTGCCGCCGCCCAGGAACAGGAGCGCGACGATCGCGACCACCAGCCAGTGGGTGAAACTCATCGAGCCCATAGGGCGCTCCCTTGCATCACGGGTTTGTGATGCACGGGAACCGTCGCGGCAAGCGGCGCCTTCGTCAGGCGCCTGGCGCGGCCGGGTCGTGGCGCACCGCCGGCCCGCCGCGGGTCTTCCACAGCGAGTAGAGGACCCCGCCCGCGATCAGGGCGACGGTGATCGACAGCGACCATTCGGCCGGGAACTTGCCGCCGGGGAAGAAGTCCCCGAGGAAGATCTTCGAGCCGATGAACACCAGCGTCATCGCAAGCGCGTACTTCAGGTACTTGAAGCGGTGCACCATGGCGGCGAGCGCGAAGAACAGCGCCCGCAGGCCCAGGATCGCGAAGATGTTCGACGTGTAGACGATGTAGGCGTCAGACGTGATGGCGAAGATCGCCGGCACGCTGTCGATCGCGAAGACGAGGTCCACGATCTCCACGAACAGCAAGGCGAGCAACAGCGGGGTCGCGAACCAGCGCATCTTGCCGGTGTTGGGGTCCGGCAGTTGCACCCGGAACTTGTTGCCGTGCAGCTCCGGCGTGACGTTCATCCGCTTCTTGAGCCAGTTCAGGATCTTGTTCTGGCTCATGTCGGGCTCTTCGTCGCCCTTCCGGAACATCATCACGCCGGTGAAGATCAGGAACACCGCGAAGATGTAGAGCACCCAGGAGAACTGGCTGACGAGCGCGGCGCCGAGACCGATCATGATCGCGCGCAGCACGATGACGCCGATGATGCCCCAGAACAGCACCCGGTGCTGGTACTTCCGCGGGATCGCCAGATAGGCGAACACCATCGAGATGACGAAGACGTTGTCCATCGCCAGCGTCTTCTCGACCGCAAAGCCGGTCAGATAGAGCTGGACGGCGGTCCAGGCCCGCTCTTCCCCGGTCACATCGAGCAGCTGCTGGTCGATCGAGGCCGTGGGCGAGGCGTTGTTGTAGAGGAACCAGATCACCACCGCGAAGGACAGGCCGATCGCGATGTAGAAGGCGCTCATCCGAAGGGATTCTGCGACGCCGATCTCATGGTCGGTCTTGTTGACGACCCCGAGGTCGAAGGCCAGCAGCGCCAGAACCACGCCGATGAAGGCAAACCAGATCCAGGCGTCCTTGCCGAGAAAGTCAGTAAATAGAAGGGCTTCCCACATGGGGCGATCTCCGGGCATATCGAACGAGTGTCGATCGCCCGCCGACATCGCGGCGCGTGCAGGCACGCGCGCCGCCAGAGGGGCCCGGAGGACGATGCGCCGCAGGTAGTGCCGCGCCCCGCCTCATTCAACTCACGAACCCGTCAGGCCCGGATCAGGTCGCGCAGCGGCCGCGCGGCCGCGCTGTCCGGAAACACGACCGTTTCCAGCGCCGGCGTCGACAGGCGCATATGATCGGCCAGCACGCCCTTGAACACGGATCGGATGTCCGTCGTGCCCGCAAGATCGCGGCCTTCATGGAGCTGGCGGTCGGCGACGCCCGGCCAGTTTGCGACCACGCGTCCGCCGGCGACAGCGCCGCCCAGCAGGAACGCCGCCGCGCCGACGCCGTGGTCGGTGCCGCCGGAGCCGTTGAAGCGCGCCGTCCGGCCGAACTCCGTCGCCACGATCACGGTGGCTGCGCCCCAGGCGTCGCCAAGCGCGGTGCGGAGGGCAGCAAGCGCGTCGTCCAGCTGGCCGAGCCGGGTTGCGAGCTGTCCGCCGGCCGCGCCCTGGTTCACGTGGGTGTCCCAGCCGCCAGCCTCCAGCACCGCGATGCGCACGCCGTCTTCGGCCGCCATCATCCGTCCGGCGGTGGCGGCGAGGCCCTTCAGGTCCGACCCGATGCGGCGGCCGCGGCGCTCGCCCGCCATCTCGTCCGGAGCGCCGCCGTCATGGGCGGCCAGTTCGGCCATGCCGCGAACCTCAAGTCCGGTCGCCAGCGCCTTGGCGAGCGCCGGCTGGTCGCCGTAGAGCGCCGCCACCCGCCGGAAGAACTCTGCGCTTCCCGGTTCGGCGGTTGCCGGCGTGTAGGACGTGGCCGGCGCAGGACCGGACAGCGCCAGCGGCGTGGCCGGCGCGTAAGCCACGGCCTCGGACGCCGTGTCGACGCCGAGCGGACCTAGCGCCCGGTTCAGCCAGCCGACGGACCCGCCGGTGCGCACCCCGCCGGTCTCGAGGATCGCCTGGGCTTCGAAGTGGGACCGGTTCACCACCGGGATCGCAGCGGCGTGCACGAGCGTCATCTGCCCGGCATCGTAGAGCGCCTTGAGGTTCTTGAGCGCCGGATGCAGCGCGAAGTCGGCGTTCAGCGGCAAGGCCGGCGTGGCGTCGGTCAGGCTCAGGGCATGGTCGCCGCGCAACGCCGCGTAGGCCGGATCGCCCAGCGGCGGGGCGGCGGCGAGACCGTCGAGCG
>VYKN01000218.1_pt1 | contig 11861 bp, 13 predicted proteins | sample 5114581 | NCBI WGS metagenome assembly VYKN01 (sample SAMN12291810, study PRJNA351875) | freshwater metagenome | isolation source: freshwater lake | place: USA: Michigan, Baker Lake | collected 2011-08-08
AGCTCAGTTTCTTGGCAATCTTGCTGTTGGGCTCAATCACCCGCCAGAACGGCACCACATCGCCTGGCGCCTTCCCCTCGGCCAAGTCCATCAACGCCATAGTCGACAAACCACTTCGCTCAAGTCGCTAGATTAGGTTGGGTCACGCGCCTTAAAGGCAGAACCGCTTAAATTGACCACACTTGAGACTTCATCAAAACTGAAAGTAGTGACAAGGACTTCAGAATAACTATCTTTATATTATCTGTTAGGGGTTCCACATTTGTCACCAAGCATGGCCGAGCGCTGTTCATTCGGCTTCCAAACTACTTTGTGCTCGGGAGCTTGGAATAGCGGGTCAGCAGCACAATTCACGATGACATCCACCGAGCAAATGTTCCTGTAGATTGTGGCACTACGATCCTCTATTAGGCGGGTTTCATAGCCCGTAATTTGCCCAATTTCGTTTCGAACTACATACTCTTTCGTGTGATTGCGACGCTGAAGGCCTTCTTCCCTTAAGCAACGAGCTTTAACAACATTCACAGCCGCCCTATCCTCGCGTATTTGTCGCTCTTTTTTGGCATCTAAATCAATTTGCGCCTTCACCGCGGCAATTCCACTCGCGTCTTTAGGGATAGTTAATCCACCATACCCTTGACCGACACTCCAATCGGTTATTCGACCAGTACCATCGATCAGGGCTGTAGCATTACTCGTAAAGCGTGAGTTGTTCGAAGACTGAAAAACATCAATTTCAAAGCTTAAGTCGCCCCACCGTCCGCGCTGAACCTTTCGGACAGTACCGGCAACGTAACGCTGGGATCCGGAGGATCTGTATGTCGCGTCAAACAGCTTAGCTGCGCGTTCAATCTCCGGACCGTATTTTTGAGTCAAGTCTTGGGGAGCGCTCTGCGCGTAAACGGACGTTGGATTTAATCCATATACCACGCCAAAAGCCTGGCTAAGGATGACAATGAGCCTGGTGGTGCCGACAAGCCTTGATTGAATACAACGTAATGACATGATTGACCGATCTCCAAATTGAACTTTCGACCACAAAAACAGGGTTACAGTCGGTTAAAGTCTTGTCAAGCGGCGCTCAACGATGATGTGAAACACACGCTTACCCGGCTCGGCCTCTACATTACTTCGATGATAAAAATTTGACAGCACTTTAAGTTATCCAGGAAATCAAAAGTTTTTAGGGTTTTGATCACGTTGTTTGGCTCGATCACAAACAACCCGGTAAAAACCACCGCGATGTGGTTTCCTTTACTCGTCACACAACGCCCGCCCGCCTCAGCGCGGCCCAATTCCCAACTAGGCTTATGGACAAGAATGGACACATACTCGAAAAGCCAATTAACTGGTGACACCAGTCCGACGCGCGCTTAGCCCCCGTCTGGCAGTTCCAGCAAGCGATAATGGTCAATGATCTGGCTATCGCAGCTTAGTTTCTTGGCAATCTTGCTATCAGGCGCAATCACGCGCCAGAAGGGCACCACATCGCCTGGCGCCTTCCCCTCGGCCAAGTCCATCAACGCCACTTCGGCCACCACTTTGAGGTAGATTGCGGTGGTGACGGGACAGCTTGCTTGCGCGTCATTTTTGCGCGCCAATTCATTGCGCATCCGCTCGATGCTCCGCGTCTCACCAACTGGAATGCGCGAGATATAATTCGCGATGGTACCGGGGGAGCCAATTTACATGGTTGTCCCAGTTTTGATGCCGGCAAAGTCGGTATGAAGCACCAAAGTCTTGGGTGGTTTGGCCTTGTCAAAACGCTTGCGCCAATCGGTAGGCTTTTTGGGTTTAGGTTTGTCTGTGCTGGTCATTTCAAGTCTCGTGTGTGCCGCCGCTGGGTCTCCTCTGCCAATGCGTCGATATAGGCATCGGCAAAAGCCTCTGGATTGAAGAATAGGCGTGCGAATATACGGCCAATCGGCGCAGGTGTCGTGGCCTGCTCCGTCACAAAGATGTGTGTGCCACCCGTTGGCGTCGGCACCAAGCGACCTTCCCACTGGCCTTGATAGCCATAGCTGCTGTTAAAGCGCATCTGAATGGTTTCAGCGGTCTGGGCTGTCAATTCAAAGGCGATCACCTCTCCTTTTTGGGTGGTCTCAGTCCAAGTTGTTTGGCTTTTCACCTCAACCTTGGCGAGGCTCGATCTCCACGTCGGCTGGCTTGCTTTGTCTAATATGACGGCGGCCAATTGGGCGGGCGTGGCATCGACCACGCGGTCAACTTTTCCTGTGCGGGTGGCGGGCAACAAAAGGCCAATTAGAACCACCAATGCCGCCAAACCGGCTAAACCGCCAATAATCCAAAGCGCTACTTTCACTTAGTCGCCCCTAAACTAGATTGAGCGCTCTATGTAGCGAGAAAAATCGGCCCTACAATTAGGCCACTTATTTACGTTTTAAAACAGTATTTTAGATTAGATTATGGGTTCGCAACGCGTGACAAACGACCGCGAATAAAGGTCATTGCCTTAGGGAACGAACTGTAGCGAATGAGCTTTCAGATGAATGAAAAAATGGCGGAGGAGGAGGGATTCGAACCCTCGATAGGCTTGCACCTATAACGGTTTTCGAGACCGCCGCATTCGACCACTCTGCCACCCCTCCGGTGCGCCTTGCAGATTGCGCTGCAAGTTGATCAAGGGCGCGGTGTTTAAGCACCAAACGCGGCTCTGGCAAGACGTGGTTTGCAGGCGGCGCTTCAGGTCGCAGGTCCTTCCGGCATAAGATGCGTGAGCTGACTGGCACGAAGGACACAAATCTGTGTAAACGATGGGTCATGAGTGAGCCCAACACACACCCTGCAGACAAGAAAGATAACCGCCCCGTTGCGGCGTTTGATGTGGATGGCACGCTGACGTGGGCGGATTCCTTTGTGTTGTTTCTGCGCTTTGTTGCCGGACGCTTTGGCTTTGTGGTCAAGATGGTGCAGCTAATCCCTATCTTTTTGGCCTACCGACTGGGTGGGGTGCCCCGCAGTGCGGTGAAGGAAAAGACGCTCCATATTTTTCTCGCAGGGATGAGCGCTGAGGCTTATTTGGCGCGATGCCGGGCTTTTGCGCAGACGATTTATCCCATCATCGCGCGGCCAGATGCAGTGGCACGATTGCGGGCTCATTTGGGGGTGCGCGATCAAGTGGCTTTGGTCTCAGCTTCGTTGCGCGACTATCTCGCAGTATGGGCAGAGGAGCTCGGCGTAGATCAAGTGTTGGCGAGCGAAGTTGAAATCATCAACGGGCAGCTGACCGGACGCCTATTGGGCGATAATTGCTGGGGACCTAGCAAACTTGCAGCCATCCAAGCAAATTTCGGTGCCGCCCCACTGGTTGCCGCCTATGGTGACACCCGGGGCGATAAGGAGATGTTGGCCGCAGCTCAAAACCCAAGCTTTCGCATCTTCGAAGAGGCACCACGCGACCGATTAATTCAATTGTTTTCGCTTTATGCTGGCAAACATATGGAACGTGGGCTGACGAATCGGCTTTAGTACGTTTGAGTAGCCTTTGGGCATGCTGTGTATGTGGCGCAGTTTCGGAGAGAGAACGCATGGAAGGTCATGAAGTCTCAGTCTGGTGTGTCTCGGATGGGCGGACCGGAATTGAACGCCAGACCTTAGCCGTTGCCTATGCCTTGAGCGAGCGGGTCCCCACCAGGATCAAACTGCTTCGACTGCAACCGACCGGATTTCAAGTCTCCCTACCACCCAGCTTGTGGCTGATGCCAAAGTCCGCTCTTCCCGCCGAACAAGCGGCACGATTGCAGGCCCCGTGGCCGGACGTTTGGATTGCCAACGGTCGTCGCTCTATTCCCTATTCTTTGCGGATGCGGAAATGGAGCGCTGGTCAAAGCCTTGTCGTGCAATTGCAAGACCCACGCATAAGTCCCAAACGCTTTGATTTAGTCGCGCCGCCCCAACATGATGGGGTGAAGGGCGACAATGTCATCTCAACCCTTGGCGCACCGGTTTGGTATACCAAGAAGCAAATTGAAACCGCCCTCTCGCAAATCCCTGAGCCACGCCACCTTGGCAAGCGAAAGGTGATGGTGATTTTGGGCGGCACATCAAAGCGACATCAACTGAGTCTCGCGCGCGCCCACGCTATCGTCGCAGAACTTCAAAGGCTGGCGCATCAAGATGTGCATCTTATGATCACGACGTCGCGGCGGACGCCTAAATCGGCTGAGGACTTGTTTCGCGCCTTTGCCTTTACCTCCGGCGCAGACTTCTTTGCCAACGAGAAGCGAGATGGCCCTAACCCTTATCTTGCTTGGTTAGCGCAAGCCGATGCGGCTTTGGTGACGGAAGACTCCACCAATATGATGACCGATGTCGCGTTTTTTGGCATCCCAATACATCTAATCAAGCTGGAGGGCGGGGATTCTAAATTCGACCGCTTACATACAGCCTTTATCGAACGTGGTGCGGCACGTTGGTTTAATGGCAGCCTGACCCATTGGACTTATGAACCCATCCGCGACGCCATGGCGATTGCTGAGGCCATTCAAGCGAACCTCAACCTGATTACACGCTAAAATCTGCGCGAGCTTACCAGCGCAACAACCGTGCACCGACCATCGCTCCAATCGCGGCAGCGAGACCAATGCCCACCACGTACCAAATCGTGACAAAGGCGACGGAGTCGACAGAGCAGAACATGGCATAGACCATAGCTCCTACCCCGCCCGATAATGCCCCAATGGCAGCGCCAGCTAAGGCCAATCGTGTCGGTGCAGCCTCTCTCATCGCCCAGACCAGCAGCAAAGCTGTTGGCAAGCCGCAGAAGGGGATCAAGATGATGCACCACGGAAAGCCGCCACCTGTAAAAGCTGCAAACCGATGCCCTGGTTCTGTGGCTATCAAGGTTAGCAGGCCTATTGCGATCGCAGATAGGATCACCAAACCCAGTGGCGTCGCGAGACGACGTACGGTCCCGCTGGCCCCGCCAATCGGCTTAGCAAGGCGCAGAGCAAGCCCGCCAGCAACGGTTGCAATCAAGGCTGAAAAGCCAGCCTTCATAGCCACCATTGGCGCAGCCACGCCAATATCAGGGCGAAAGCCCATGAATATCCGTGCCAGAACCAGTCCCAAAACAAGGCCAATAATCAGGGCTAAGGCCAAGCGCCGATAAAGACGGTCGGGAGTTGCAGTCTCAGGGGTTCGAGCGAGCGCTTCAATCAAGTCTTCGGTTTTCATGAAATGTCTCCTGTCGCTGACGTGCCGACCAGACGCATGAGGGTCTTGAGGCCGCGATGGATAGATATTTTTATGTCAGAGGCACTCCAGCCAGTTTGGGCGGAGGCTTCAGCGATGCTCAATTCCTTCAGTTTCACCAACTCAATGGATGTTCGCTGTTTTGGTGGCAGGTCCCCCAATAAGCGGGCAATATCGCGGCTCGGATCACCCGCCTCGGTTTCTTCCGCCGACAGCGCATGTTCAAAATCTTCAATCGGAAGATCAAGTCCGCGCTTGCCGGTCCGCCGCCACCGATCAATCATCCGATAGCGCGCAATGGCATAGGTCCATGCCAAGAGTTTTTGGTCAGGGTCAAACATCGCCCGTTTGGTGTAGATGGCGATCAGCGTCTCCTGCACCAAGTCTTCTGCGTCGTCAGGCCGTGCACCTTTATTTCGGAAGAACGCCCGCAGGTGGGGCGCCAAGCCATCGAGTAAGCGGCGCGTAGCAACTGGGTCGCCAGCTTGTGCACCAAGCATCCACGCGTGCAATTGGGTCTCGTCTGGTGTCAAAATGGCCCCTCCAGAAAGCACTACGCGACCACCTATAGGATGGTTACACCCAAGGCAGCGCAGAGCATCACACGATTACAGAAGCGAGGCTTGCGCTTTTTCAGATTTCGGCCACCTTGGCCCTATGAGCTTGATGATCCGCCGCGCCGAACAAAGTGATGCCCCCTCAATTGCTGAATTGCAACAAACGACGTGGCGTGAGACCTATGCCGGCCTATTGCCGACCCCCGTGTTAGATGGCTTAGCGCTGCCGCGTCTTTATCGGACTTGGCGAGCCGAATTGATCCGCCAAGATGGGGATTTAGATCACGGAATTTTCGTGGCTGAAACCGAAGATGGCAAGGCTTTGGGTTATGCAACATGTGGCGCATCCACTGGTCAAGCCACCGATATACTAGGCGATGGCGAAATCCACCAGATTTATGTGAAAGCCTCCCATCAAGGTCGCGGACTAGGTCGGGCTCTCATGTTGGCTTGTTCGCGTTGGCTTTTGATGCGCGGTCTGTTCAGTGGTGGCCTTTGGGTCGTGAAGGGCAATGACAAGGCCCGCGCTTTCTATGAATCAATCGGCGGCGAATTGGCCGGTGACAAGCGCGATTCCATGCAGGGCTGGCAAATTCCTGTTGTCGGGTACACGTGGACCGACCTCTATGAATTGGCCGGCCTTGAATCTGAAGTACCCAGCTGGCTTTGAGCTCGAACGAAACGACCCGCTAAATCCACTTACCCAGTCGCGCGATCGAGAAAATAAAGGCCGACGAAGCAACCATCAGACCTGCGGCCCAATACGGCCCCATGGGGTCTTGAAAGATGGTCATATGTTGAAAATTCATGCCAAAGGCCGACGCCAGAAGTGTAGGCGGTGCAAACAGTAAGGTCACAACCGCCATCGCCTTCAAGGTCTCATTCTGGCGCGCACCAACTAGGCCTAACGTCGCATCTAAGAAGAAGGTTAGGTCATTGGTCAGGGCTTCTGCCTGACGCTGGAGGGTTTCAACATCAGTTAGGAGAAGGTTTAAGCGTTCTTTGGAAACCGCCCAGGCCGAACCATGAGCCAGAACATAGCGCGACAAGCGTGATAAACTTGACAGGGAATCCCGCGACTGGCTCGCCCCTGCCCCCAATTGACCCAAGCGCTTCAAAATCGTTTCCAAGCGGATGGTCCGACGACTAACTAAGACCCGCAGGTTCAAGTCTTCCAATTCTTGCGCGCTAGCACTTAGAAAATCGGCAACCCGCTCAACCAAGCTTTCAATCAGAGCTAACAGCACGTCTGGCCCAGTCTCAACATCAGACAGATCAGCTGAGGCGCGCCCTGCATTGGCCTCAAAGGCGCGCAGCGGGCAGGTGCGGACAGTGATCAAAGCGGTCTTGGTCAAAAAGAAGCTGACGATTTCACGCTTATGGGCAATAGGGGGAAGTTTCGTCGGCGCTACCGCTTCTGCTTCAGGTTTCGCACGCGCCACTACGGTTGCATGTAAAACCATGGCGTCATCTTCGAGATAGAAGCGGGCCGACTCCTCTAAGGCCGCACGCTCTGCCTCAGACGGAGCATCAATTCCAAAGGCTTCTTCGACCAATTGTTCTTCGCTACGCGATGGCTCCAACAAATCGATCCAGATTACGTCCGGCGCAGCAAGGTCTTCGGCTGTCGGCTCGTTAAGTACAGTGGGCCCCGTGGCCTGGCGGGTCAAAATGCTGAGTGTCATGAGAAAAGGGGTTTAGACCAGTTTGCGGCAATACCAAATTCTAAGACTAGGCTGACTTCAAAACTAGGCCAATAGGCGCAGAAAATTAGGCCACGTTACGCAAGCGAGTACGTTTGGTCACCGCACGCTCGAGAGAATCCACCACTTGGTTCGATAGATTGAGATCTTTGCCTGCCAAATCCAGCAATTGCTTCACAGCATAGCCATGCATCTCAACGATATCAGCCTCAAGTTTGCCTTGCGCACTCGCGAGAGCGGCATATTTCAGCAATGACATGGCTGCACGTTCCAGCAGGTCATCGCGGATTTTCTGGGCATGGGCGGCGGTATTTTCACCAATCCAAGCAATGTCCTCGGTCGAGGTTTCTTCGATTTGATTATTGCCAGCAAGATCGATCAAGATCTGTGCATCGTCCTGTATCAAGTTACGCTCAACCCCGAACTCATTCAGGATGGCTATCCGATCGGCCTCTCGCCGCTTTAGGCCGGACAGAATGGGATCAACCTTACGACGGCGGCATGGACCGATATAATTGTCCGACACAATGAAGGAGCGCTGCATATTGATCGCAGAATCGATACGTTCTGCGACAGCTAACGTGGTGAAGGGCTTGGCCAAAAACTCGTCTACGCCGGCATCACGCGCCGCCATCAAGCATTTCTTTGTACCAAAACTAGTGATCATAATGATCGGGATGGAAGGGTTGAAGCGCGGATTTTTTGACCGGACTTCTTGGCGAATGCGTTGCGCCAAACCGATCCCTGAAAGGCCCGGCATATTGAAATCAGTGATAACCAGATCAATCGGCTCTCCCTCTAGGGTCGACAGAGCGCGATCAGAACGATCCGCGGTCGACAAACGAAACATGCCTAAACCATTAAGAATACTTGTGAAAATAGCCCGAATATGGGTGTGATCGTCCACCAGCAGGACTCGCTTATTCGCAAAATCCTGCACTCTTGTTTCAGTCATTTTTCTGACAGACGACATCACACACCCAAATAACTTTGGCTGAGAATCTAGGGCCTATTCCGTGAATTAAGGTTTAACCGCATGACGAAAGCTTGTGTTTATCTTCACTCAGACACGCAACGTCTCGCTTATCAGCCATATTGACTTAAGGAGTCATGCCAGCCTTCAAAGCAAAGCCATAGGCGGCCAATGCTAATGGTTTCACCCGATCGGCGTTATCTTGAGCGTGGGCGCTTGCGGCCGTGCCATCTCGAACACGACCCACAATCCCCTGAATAATCCCAGCTAAACGGAACATATTATAGGCAAAGTACCAATCGATATTATCAATGCCTTTGCGACCAGTCCCTTGGCAATAAAGCTCGATATAGCGCTCCATCGACGGAATACCCAAAGCTTCTAGATCAAGCCCGGCAAGGCCGGAGCGCTGGCCAGAAGGCATGACCCAATTCATCAAGTGATAGGTGAAGTCGCCCAATGGATCACCCAGCGTCGAAAGCTCCCAATCCAGAACTGCCAAAACACGAGATTCTGTCGGGTGCAGGATCATGTTGTCGAGACGGAAATCGCCATGCACGATGCTGGTGGTCTCGCCTTCTGGAACACTGGTCGGCAGCCACTCTATCAAGCGATCCATTTCAGGGATTTTGGTGGTTTCTGAGAGCTGATATTGCTTGGTCCAACGGCTGATCTGGCGGGAAAAATAAGAACCTGCTTTGCCAAAATCTTCCAGCCCAACCGCCTTATAATCGGTGGCATGCAGGGCTGCTAACGTCGCGATCTTGGCCTCATAAATGGCCGTACGCTGGGCCGGCGTGCTGTCTGGCAAAGAGCCGTCCCACAAAATCCGACCATCAACAGAGTCCATGATATAGAAGATCGTGCCGATAACACTTTCGTCCATGCACAGTCCAAAGGGTTTGGCGACGGGAAAGCCAGTTGGATAAAGAGCTGAAATCACTGCGAACTCACGGTCGACAGCATGAGCAGAAGGAAGAAGCTTGCCAGGTGGCTTGCGACGAAGCACGTAATTCTGGGTCGGCGTGATGATCTGATAGGTGGGGTTCGACTGGCCTCCCTTGAACTGACGGATTTCCATCGGCCCCGCAAAGCCTTCGACATGGGCTTCCATCCAAGCGTGCAACGCAGGTTCGTCCAGCTGATAACGCGGGTCCACGGGCTTCGTGCCACTGAAAATATCTGCTTCAGTATCGCTCATGGTGACGGCTCCCTAAATGATCATTATTGTTGTTCTGGTGAACTTTAACCTGCTTGCTGCGCAGGGGAAGGCTTTTTTCCAGCCCAGCGACCGCTGGCCCAACTTGAAGGCTTCAACCGCCTCGGTTTAATTGGCGCCAACCGATGTCGCGGCGATGGAATCCCATCGGCCAGTCAAGCGCGTCTACAACCTGATAGGCAGTATCCACTGCGGCTTGCAGATTAGGCCCAAGGCCAATGGCGTTGAGGACGCGGCCACCGGCCGACCGCAGCTTACCATCTTCATCGCGTCGGGTGCCCGCGTGCAGCAACACCCCCCGCGGGATCGCGGATGCGCCCACTTCACCGCGGATTTCAGAGCCTGTGATCGGGTCTTCGGGATAGCCTTGGGCAGCCATCACCACCAAAGCAGCAGTCTGATCCGACAGGCGGAACTGCGGCGCTGCATCCAGCCTGCCCTGCGCGCACGCCATCAGGAGGAGGGCTAAATCGCCTTCAAAGCGTGCCATCAATACTTGGCACTCAGGATCACCAAATCGGGCATTATACTCGACCAGCTTGGGGCCCGTCGGCGTCAACATCAGGCCAGCATAAAGCACACCGCAAAACGGCATGCCCAATTTCTCCATTGCGACCATGGTCGGCTCGATAAAGCGAGCCATGATATCCTGCACGAATTCTGGCGTTGCATGGCTGGCTGGCGAATAGGCCCCCATGCCGCCCGTGTTTGGGCCACGTTCGCCATCAAACGCGCGCTTATGGTCTTGAGCAGAGCCCAGATAGACTGCCTGCTTCCCGTCACAGAGGGCAAAAAACGAGACTTCCTCGCCAGTCATGAATTCTTCAATGACCAGACGGGTGCCAGCACCGCCGAAACGGCCATCGAACATCTCATGGATCGCTACTTTCGCCGATTGAAAGTCTTGCACAATCACCACGCCCTTGCCCGCTGCCAAGCCGTCCGCTTTGATAACATAGGGTGCCCTCACCGTCTTCAAATAAGCAATCGCCTCATCGGCAGAGGTGAAGGTGGCAAACCTGGCAGTTGGGATGTTTTTGGCCTCACAAATAGTTTTGGTGAAGGCTTTGGAGCTCTCCAATTGCGCCGCAGCTTTGGTGGGGCCAAAGCAAGCAATATTCTTCCCTGCCAAGGCATCGGCGAGACCCGCAGCAAGGGATACTTCAGGTCCGACCACGACCAAATCAATCCGGTGCGCCACAGCCAATTGCACGAGCGCTTCAACGTCTTCGGCGCTGACTGGAGAAATTGGGGCAATCGCGGCAATGCCGGGGTTGCCTGGGGCGACCAACAGAAACGTCACCGACGGGCTGTTATTCAAAGCAAGGGCGAGCGCATGTTCCCTTCCACCAGAGCCGACTAGCAATACACGCATCTTTTCCCCCTGCCCCCCGCTACACTGGGCTAGGCAGTAAGGCCGATTAGGTCAAGATCGCAGCCCTTTTCTTAACGGCGCGATAGCAGCATTGAGGATAATTCACTGCGGCTTTTGCCTTTAATCGGTCCTGTTTTATTCGTAAGGGGCAAGGTGACGCTTTAGTGGCGAAAATTCGCTCATGATACGTGAACGATTTGGCCCTACACAGCACAGAGCCAGAACCACCAACCAAAGCGGCCAACGCACTGGATCGGTGGGAAGCTGAAGCGAGGGAACAGCTTGCGTACCAAGGAACTTGGACCAATTGTGATTTCAAATTTGGGGCATTCGCGTCCCCAATTCTGGACTATTGCGACTGTTGGGACGGTTCATTTGATCCTATCTGCCGTGTTGCTGACTTCCACTAGCCCGCTCCTAGAACCCGATTTTCTCGACAATGTTGAGATTGTGACCCTGCCGCAAACCGCCGATACGCAAACAAAAGCGTCGGTGCCGACTGAGCCCACCCCAGCGCCAGCGGTACCTATGGCAGAACCACCGCAACAACGGGCTGAACCACTTGCAGAGACAATTCCCGCACCGCAGCCACCGGTAGAAGCCCCAATCCCGCAGCCCCCTGCCCAGACAAAGCAGGTTGCGCCGGACGTGCCTAAGGCTCCGCCAGTACTGTCTCAAGCCAATAATCCAAAAGTAGATGCTGCCCCCGCGCCCGTAGAAGAAGTTGCACCTATTCCCTTTAAGCCAATCGCAGCCCCCTTGCCCAAGCCCGTTACGCTGCGACCTGCTTCACCAATACTGACACAACCGACACCAGAGG
>VYKN01000220.1_pt1 | contig 11777 bp, 9 predicted proteins | sample 5114581 | NCBI WGS metagenome assembly VYKN01 (sample SAMN12291810, study PRJNA351875) | freshwater metagenome | isolation source: freshwater lake | place: USA: Michigan, Baker Lake | collected 2011-08-08
CGATGTCGGGCTCGCGCACGAAGTCGGCCGCGGTCAGCGGCGGCAGGGCGGCGGCGGCCGGAGCCTGCGCGCTCGCGGCCGTGGTCTGCCCGTGCGCGAGCACGAGCGCGAGAAGTCCCAGAAACCAGCGCGTCATGCCCGTTCGCCCGCCCGAAATTGCGCCGCAAAGCAAGGCAGTTTCCGGCCGATCAGGCAAGACCGTACTTCTCACCCAAGCTGGGCTGTTTCGCGCGACACGATGCGGAAAGATGCCGTTTCAAATGGGATCATTGTCCGGCGGTCACCCGGACGTCGGGATAGCTCGGCCAGCGATGATATCCTCATTCGGCGGACGCTTCGGCAACGGCGGAAGATTGCTCATCCGCAGCGCAAGCGCGGACCGCGGCGTCCGGGTCTCCGGCTCCTGCGTTACCGCAGGCTCTCTGTCATGATCCCAAAACCAACGCATGGCGCGCAACTTACATCAAACGGTTGACGAGTTCTACAGCCGAAGCGCTAACGCTTGTGACAAGGGAGCCTACGATCCAGCGCCAACTGCTTGCCAGAAGCGCGTCGCGTGCGCGGTTGTGAGCACGCTGGCGGCCGACGGCCTCCGTAAAGGCCGCCACCCTGTTGACCAGGTAGTCGCGTAACGCTGGGTCCTGAATATCCGGAGCATTCAACCTACGCAGTGGTGCAAACGCCGCAGGGCCGATTGACCGAAAAAGCGCCATCCGCCGAAGCCGAAACCGTTGCCGGGTTGCATGAATGTCGCCGTCCGAAGCATCATTGACTCGCAGGGAACTCAGAAAAGTTGCTTCCCACTCGCGACCCGCCCTTGGCATGTTGAACCCGACGTCAACAAACGCACGGATCATATCGCCCACAGCGAACCCGACAAAACCGAGGTACGCGGCGCCTGCAAAGACCAGCGCGGCTTTTTCCGCACCCAGATCGGCTCTGGGCCCAAGTCCGGAGAAGGACCATGCGACAGCAGCAGCCCCCGCCGCGAGAACAGCGATCATTTGGGCCAGAGTTCGATCGGCACTGTCCTGCCAAGCGATCTCGCGCTGCAACTCGCCGGTTCGTTCGGACAGGAGATGCAGAAGCGCAACTTGGCTGGCAGCGCGTAGCTCAAGTTGCTCATCTTCGGTGAGACCGAAACGTACCGCCATCACCCGATCTGCGTCATCCCGCCCATGTAAGGCCCGAGCGCCTGGGGCACCCGGATCGTGCCGTCGGCGTTCTGGTAGTTCTCCATGACGGCCACCAGCGTGCGCCCCACCGCCAGGCCCGAGCCGTTGAGCGTGTGCACGAAGCGGGTGTCCTTGGCGCCCTTCGGCCGGGTGCGGGTGTTCATGCGACGGGCCTGGAAGTCGCCGCAGTTGGAACAGGAGCTGATCTCGCGATAGGCGCCCTGACCGGGCAGCCAGACTTCCAGATCGAATGTGCGGCGGGCCGAAAAGCCCATGTCCCCGGCGCACAGCGCCATGGTGCGGAACGGCAGGCCCAGCTTTTCCAGGATCGCCTCGGCGCAAGCCACCATCCGGTCAAGCTCGGCGTCGGACTGTTCCGGCGTGGTGATCGAGACCAGCTCGGTCTTCCAGAACTGGTGCTGGCGGATCATGCCGCGGGTGTCGCGGCCCGCGCTGCCCGCCTCGGCCCGGAAGCAGGGCGTGAGCGCAGTATAGCGGCGCGGCAGGGTTTCCTCTTCGAGGATCTGTTCGCGCACGAGATTGGTCAGCGACACTTCAGCCGTCGGGATCAGCCAGTGGCCGTCGGTGAAGGAGCGGAACACCGTGTCCACCGCCCGTTCGGGCGCAACCTTCTGCAAGGTGCCGGCCAGACCTTCTGCGTGGCCCTTCAGCGCGTCGCGCAGCACCTGGGGCGCATAGCCCTGCTGCATCATCAGCTCGATATGGGCGAGGGTGCGTTCGATCTCGGCGCGCACGACGATGTCGGTGGCGCGCGCGGCGCGCTCCTTGATGGCGTCCTGTTCGCCCGCGATGACGCGGAACTGGTCGTCGTGGAACTTCGGCAGCTGGCCGGTGCCGTACATGGCGTGGTCGCGCACCAACAGCGGCGGGTTGACCTCGGTGTAGCCGTGCTCGCCGGTCTGGACGTCCAGCATGAACTGGCCCAGCGCCCGCTCCAGCCGGGCGAGCGGACCCTTCAGCACCACAAAGCGCGCGCCCGACATGGCGGCCGCGGCTTCGAAGTCCATCATCCCGAGCCCTTCGCCCAGGGCCACATGGTCCTTCGGCGCAAAGTCGAGAGCCGGCGGCGCGCCTTGGCGGCGCACCTCCACATTGCCGGTCTCGTCGGCGCCGTCCGGGACCTCGGCCGCGGGGAGGTTCGGCAGGGCCGAAAGCAGCGCGGTCAGCGCCCGATCGGCGTTGGTCTCGTCCAGCGTCGCCCGGGCGATGGCGTCGCGCGCCATGGCGACCACCTGCATCAGCTTGGCTGCCGTCGCCTCGTCCTTCTCGGCCTTGGCCTTGCCGATGTCCTTCGAGGCGGCGTTGCGGGCGGCTTCGGCCTCCATGCGCGATGTGCGCGCGACCCGCAGGTCGGAGTCCATGGCGAGAATCTCGGCCGTGCGGGGCTCGAGCCCCCGACGCGCCCAGCCTGCGTCATAGATGTCCGGGGTTTCGCGAAGCGCCTTGATGTCGTGCATGGGAAGAGGTCCGTCCTGTCGGGCGGGTTGTTAGCGCGCTTCCCGGCCGGGCGCGACCCGGACCGGCACGCGCGCGCCGATCTCGACGCCCTGCGTCGTGATTTCGCAACCATAGGCCAGCACCTCGACGCCCGCGTCCGCCGCCGCCGCCAGCGCGGCCGCATAGGCCGGGTCGAGGTCGGCCGCCGGCGCCAGCAGATCGCAGTCCATCCGCTGGATCACGAACAGCATCACCGCCCGGTCGCCGGCCGCCACCCGCACCGACAGATCGGCAAGGTGCTTGGCCCCGCGGGTGGTCACGCTGTCGGGGAACTCGGCGAGGGACCCGGTGCGCCGCAAATGGCAGTTCTTCACCTCGACCCAGGCGGGGGCGCGGGCCGGGTCCTCCAGCAACAGATCGACGCGGGAGTTGGCGCCATAGGGAACCTCGCGGCGCATCGCGCCATACCCCGCCAGTTCGGGGATCGCGCCGGCGGCGATGGCCTCGGCCGCGATCCTGTTGGGGTTGTTCGTATTGATGGCGACGAGCCCGCCGTCGGCCTCCACCAGTTCCAGCGACCAGGCGAGCTTGCGGCCCGGCGGCGCAGCCGACAGCCAGACCGGCAGGCCCGGCGCCTTCAGCCCCATCATGGAGCCGGGATTGGCGCAGTGCGCGGTCACCACCTCGCCGGTTTCCAGCTGCACATCCGCGAGGAAGCGCTTGTAGCGCTGCACCAGCACGCCGCGCGTGAGGGGACCGGGAAACCGCATCGCGACGCAGCTAGCGCGCCGGCGTCCCCGGCGAAAGCTGCGTGGCAAGGAAGGCCTCGATGGCGCCCAGCATCTCGGCGCGGGTGCGGGCGCGCGACAGCCAGTGGTCCTCGCCGTCGAGTTCCACCACCTGAACCCGCTTGCCGGCCTTGCGCATCGCATCCGCCATGACGCGGCTCTGCGTGATCGAAACGACCGTATCGTCGCGGCCGTGGATCAGCAGCACCGGGGCCTTGATCGCGTCAACGTGGCGGATCGGAGAGGCGTCCCGCAGTTCGGCCTGATCAACGGCGCCGATCTGCCGCGCCCAGTAGTTGAAGGCGATCGCCATGTTGCCGGTGACGTCGGATCGGGCGTCGCGTTCCAGCTCGTTCATCATCCGCTCGAGATCGCTCACGCCCGCCACCGATATCGCGCACCTGAACACGTCCGGCGTCATGGAGATCCCCGCCAAGGCCGCATAACCGCCATAGCTCGCCCCGACGACGCAGACGCGGGCGGGATCGGTCCAGCCCTTGGAGATCGCCCAGCCGACCGCGTCGGTGACGTCGTCCTGCATCTTCAGGCCCCATTCCCCGCGCCCCATCAGGGCGAAGTCGCGCCCGAAGCCGGTCGATCCGCGGAACTGCGGCTGGACGACCACATAGCCGCGCGAGGCCAGGAACTGCGCCCACCAGTCGAAGACTTCCGGATCGTCGCGCGACTCCGGCCCGCCGTGCGGCAGGACGACGGTGGGCAGCGTCTTCGCCTCGGAGACGCCCGGCGGGAAGGTGACGTAGGCGGGGATCGGCAGCCGGTCACGCGCCAGGAACGTATCGTGGCGCATCTGCCCCATGGGCACGCCGCGCAAGGCCGGCATGGCCGTCGCCAACACCTGAAGGCTGCGTTTCGACCTGTCATAAAGGTAGCGGATCGGCGGTATGTCCGCGCGCTCCACATGGGCCAGAAACCGGGTGCGATCGCGGCTCCAGTCGCCCAGATGCACCGGTGCATTCAGAGCCGCGGCGATCTCGCGCTCGACCGACTGGAGATCCGGGTCGATCCACTGGACCCCGGGCTGCAGCCCGCCGTAGTGCACGCCCACCACCAGACCGGTCCAGGGGTCGGTCACCGCGCCTTCCAGCTCAATCCCGTCCGGCTTGATGATTTCGGCCACCTCGCCGGTCGCCGGGTCCAGCCCCTCGTAGGCGGGAAAGGCCGACCGCGCATTGCGCTGGAAGATGATCCGCCCGTCCTGGGACAAACCGACCAGACTTATGGACGGCATGCCTCGACCCTTCTCGACGACGGCGGGTCTGGCGGCGGCGCCGTTCAGGAGGAAAAGCGTGGTCTCCCGCGCATTGAAGTCGAAATCGACGCGCGCAACCGGCGCACCCGCCCTGTCCACCGCCCACTCCCGGGTGCGCAGATTGCCTTGCGCCACCTTGATGGTGCGGTCCTTGGCGAGATCCGAGCGAAACAGCATCAGGACCGGTTCGGCGTCATTGCTGTTCGCCCAGTCATAGGTCGACATCAAGATCGCATCGGGCGCGCCGTCGAGCGGCGACACCATGTAAGCCCCGGTGATGGCCGCGCGGCTGCTGCGCCCGTCCTGGCCGAGCAGCGTGCGCACCCGCCCGTCTGAGAGGCGCAGCGCGAAGGTTCGGAACACCTCTGACTTTTCCGCATAGCCGCCCAGCGTCCGGCTGGCCGTAATGAGAAGCTGGCCGCCTTCCTCGAACTGCAGCCGGCGCACCTTGATCGGCCCGACGAGCAGGACCTTCTGGCTGCGATCGCGAAGGTCGATGATGCGGATGTCCTGTTCGCCGTCGTCGCGCGCGGCGGTCAGGGCGATCGTCTGACCGTCCGCCGAGATCGCCGCGAGCCCGGCCTGGGGCAGCGCCGAAAAGGCTGACACCGGCGGCGGCGCTGCGGGGGGAGACTGGGCGAAGGCGGCGGCCCCGGAAAGCGCCAGCACTACGGCGAAAGCGAAGATGCGGAAGCTCACGGCGCGGCGCCGCCCAGTTGCGCGGCAAGGAAGGTCTCGAGATGGCCAAGATACGCCGCCCGCGCATCCGAGCGCGAGAAATCGAAGTCGCTGCCAACAATGCGCACAGTCTCCACTGTTTTGGCGGCCTCACGCAGCGCTGCGGCAATCTCCCGATTCTGGGCAAAACTGGAGTAGCGCTCCGTGCCGTTGGCCAAAAGCAACGTATCGACCTGCAAACTGCCGATGCGCCTGCTGGGCGAGGCCGCCGCGAGTGCCGCCCGGTCAGGGCCGAACTGGTCCTTGAAGAATCCAAGACCAAAATCGACGTGGCGACCGAGATCACTACGCGCCGCGTCCCTGTAATCGTCCAAAACGCTGGCGAGGTCCGCGATGCCGTCCACGCCGACCAGGCACCCGATCCGATTTTCCGTCCGCAGGGCGCTTTCCAGCGCAATGAGGAACATGAAATCCCTGCCAATGACGCAGGTGCGCGCAGGGTCCGCCCAGCCCTTTGCGCGCGCCAGTTCGAGCGCCGCAGCGACCCGACCGGTTGCGACCGGCGCCCACTGCTCGTACGTCGTCGTCTTCATGGGGTCAGCAGAATTGCTGAGCTGTATGGCGGCCGGTTCGATGACCACATAGCCGCGCGAGGCGAGAAACTGGCCGAGCCAGTCAAACGTCGTGGGCTCATCATGCCACGCATCGAACAGATTGGCGCGCAGCAGCACCACTGCCGGCCTGCCCTTCGGCTCATCCGCGCCCGGCGGGAAGGTAAAGGCGACAGGGACCGTCACGTCGGGCGGGCCGTCCAACCTCTCGACCCGCCGTGCGCCCAAAGGGACCCCGGCAAGGCCCGGGTTTCCGCGGATCAGTTCACGCAGCCGCTTGGCCTTGTCGTCATAGAGGTAAAGGACGGGCGGCTGGGCGGCGCCTTCCAGCAGGACCGCGAAGGTTGAGCGATCCTTTGTCCAGGACTGCAGCCGCGCCGGTCCGTTCAGAGCCGCCCTGAGGTCCGCTTCCACCCGGCCTAGATCGGGGTCGAGCCAGGCGACGCCGGGTTCGGCCCCGCCGAACCGGATGCCCGCCACCGTACTCGTCCAGGGATCGAGCCAGGCGCCCCGAAGCGGCACGCCCTCGCCCTGCACAGCGGGCGACAGCGCCCCCGTGGACAGGTTCAGCCGCTCGAAGGCGCCGGTGCGCGCCCGGCCTGTCCGGCGGATCAGGAAGCCGGTCTGATCCAGCGGCCCTAACAGGTCCACCGAGGGCGAAGGCTCGTTCGTCTCGGTCAAGACCGGCGTCCAGTCGCCGCCGCGGCGCATGAGCAGGGTCGTGGTGCGTGTCTTCAGATCATGGTCGACCCGCACGATCGGTTCCCCAGCCGCACTCACGCCCCATCCGGTGGTGATCAACAGGCCCCGGCCTATTACGACGGGCTGATCGCCCGTGACGCCGGCGCGGAACAAGTTCCACGTCGGAGTGTTCATCGTTCTGTCATAAGTTTCCAGTGCAACCTGGCCAGGCTGGCCGTCGAGCTGTGAGACAAATCGCGCGCCAGAGACGAGCCTGTTGCCCTCCTCTTCGCGCCCGAGCAGCACGCGGATCACCGCGTCCGGCATCCGGACCGCATAGGTGCGGGTGATCCAGCCGCTGAAGTCAAAAGCGCCCAGGTTGCTGTAGTACTGACTGGCTTCGGCCAGTAACCGGCCGTCTTCCTCGAACTGGAGGGACTCAAGCCGCATGTCGCGCAGGCCGATCCGCGCCGGTTTGCCGTCCTTCAGATCGAGGATCACCACGTCCTTGCCGCCGTCCGGCCGCGTGTGCCCGAAGGCAAGGCGACCTCCGTCCGGAGCCAGCGCCGGGTGGCTCGCCGTCGGCACGGCGGCATAGGCCGAGACCGGCGCCGGGGCGAGCGTCTGCGCCGCTGCAATCGCAGGAAGGCACAGCATGAATAGTGGAGCCAAAATCCGCAACATGTGTGCTTCCTGATTTTCAGCGTCACTTTTCATAGACTTCGGCAGACGGCAATGCACAGACTGCGGCGGCGTCCAATGACGCGACCGTGAGCCGCAGGATGGGCGTTCATTGACCGCGCAGCCCTCATCGGCTATCAGCGCCGCCTTCGCTGTCCCCATGACGCGACCTTCGCGCCGCACGACCCCGGCCGCCCAAAGGCGGAACCCCGGACGAGGCGGCCGGAGACCCCGCCCGGCGTCTACGCCCGGCGGGGCGTTTTGCGTTGTGTCGGGGCGGCCTTTTGAGGTTGGCGCATGTTCGAGGCTCTTGGCGAGCGACTTGGCGGGGTGTTCGACAAGCTGACGGGGCGCGGCGCCCTGTCGGAGAAGGATGTCGAGGCGGCCCTGCGCGAGGTGCGCGTCGCGCTGCTCGAGGCCGACGTCGCCTTGCCGGTGGTCAAGGACTTCATCGCATCGGTGAAGGACGAGGCGGTGGGCGAGCGGGTGATCCGCGCGGTCGCGCCCGGCCAGCAGGTCGTCAAGATCGTCCATGACGGGCTGGTGCGCATGCTTGGCGGCGACGAGGGCCCGGCCGAGCTCAACCTCAACCAGGGTCCGCCCTCGGTCATCATGATGGCCGGCCTGCAGGGCTCCGGCAAAACCACCATGACCGGCAAGCTCGCCCGCCGCCTGCGCGAGCGCGAGCGCCGAAAAGTGATGGTGGCCTCGCTCGACGTGCGCCGCCCGGCGGCCATGGAGCAGCTCGCCATCCTCGCCGGTCAGGCCGGCGTCGAGGCGCTGCCGATCATCCCCGGCCAGCCGCCGGCCGAGATCGCGCGCCGCGCGCTGGCGGCCGCAAAGCTCGGCGGCTTCGACGTGCTGCTTCTGGACACGGCCGGGCGCACCACGATCGACGAGCAGATGATGGCCGAGGCCGCCGAGATCGCGGCCATCGCCAACCCCGGCGAGACCCTGCTGGTCGCCGACAGCCTGACCGGCCAGGACGCGGCCGAGACCGCCCGGCGCTTCCATGAGCGCCTGCCGCTCACCGGCCTTGTCCTGACACGGATCGACGGCGACGGGCGCGGCGGCGCGGCCCTCTCCATGCGGGCGGTCACGGGCCTGCCCATCAAGTTTCTCGGCACGGGCGAGAAGCAGGACGCGATCGACGTGTTCGACGCGCGCCGCATCGCCGGCCGCATCCTGGGCCAGGGCGACGTGGTCAGCCTGGTCGAGCGGGCGGTCGAGAACGTCCAGAAGGAAGACGCCGAAAAGCTCGCGGCCAAGATGGCCAAGGGAAAATTCGACCTCGACGACATGGCCATGCAGCTGCGCCAGCTCCAGCAGCTCGGCGGCATGGGCGGCGTGCTCGGCATGCTGCCGGGCGCCCAGAAGGCCAAGGCCCAGATGGCCCAGTCCGGCATGGACGACAGCGCCATCAAGCGTCAGGTCGCGATCATCTCTTCCATGACCAAGTCCGAACGGGCCAAGCCCGACCTGCTCAACGCCTCGCGCCGGCGGCGGATCGCAGCGGGCGCCGGGGTCGATGTGGCGCAGGTGAACCGTGTCCTGAAGATGCATCGTCAGATGGCGGACATGGTGAAAACCATGGGCAAGAAGGGCCCCGGCGGCCTGATGGGCATGTTCGGCGGCCAGCCGCCGGGCGGCGGCCCGCGCATGGACGCCGCCGCGCTGTCGCGCATGCAGAACGAGATGAATCTCAAAACGGGCGCAGGGCTTCCGGGCCTCGGCGCGCCGTCCTCCTTGCCCGGACTACCCGGACTGCCGGGCCTGCCGGGCCTCGGCAAACCCAAATCCTGATCCGACCAAAGCCAAATCCCTCGAAAGGAAGAGAAGATGAGCCTGAAGATCCGTCTCGCCCGCGGCGGCGCCAAGAAGAAGCCGGTCTACCGCATCGTGGTGGCCGACAGCCGCGCCCCGCGCGACGGTCGCTTCATCGAGAAGCTGGGCAGCTACAACCCCACCCTGCCGAACGACAATCCGGGCCGCCTGACGCTCGACGCCGAAAAGGCCGCCGAGTGGCTGAAGAAGGGCGCCCAGCCGACCGAGCGCGTCGCGCGCTTCCTCGGCCAGGCCGGCCTCGTCGCCTGGGCCGCCAAGAGCAATCCGAACAAGGCCCAGCCCGGCAAGAAGGCTCAGGAGCGCGCCGCCGAGAAGGCCGCCGCCGCCGAAGCCGCCGCCGCGCCTGCGGACGCTTGATGAGCGAAGGACCCGGGCGCGGCCAGTGGCCGGCCGCATCGCGGCTGGTTGATCTGGTCGCGCCTGGTGATCCGTCTGCGGATCGTTCGCCGGGCCTGGCCTGGGCGACCTTCGCAGACGGACGGGTGACGGGATCGGGCGGCCTCGGCGTCGCCCGCTACAGGGCCGACCGCGAAGCCGGCGCCGCCGGCGACAGCGCGATGCGCGCCGACACCAGGATGCGGGTCGCTTCGATCTCCAAGATCGGGGTTGCGGTCGCCGCTCATCGTCTGGTGGCGGACGGCAAGCTGTCTCTGGATGCGGACATTTCCGATGTACTGGGCTTCCGCGTCCGCAACCCGGCGCACCCTGACGCGCCGCTGACGCTCGCCCAGCTTCTGGCCCACACCTCGTCCTTGCGCGACGGTGAGGTCTATTGGAGCCGCATCGGGGAGCGGCTGTCGGACTTTCTGACGCCCGGCGCGGCCCGCTGGGAGACAGGGCGGTTCGCAGCCCACGCCCCCGGCGCGGCCTTCGCCTATTGCAACCTCGGCTACGGCGTCATCGGGACGCTGATCGAGGCGTCGTCCGGCAAGCGGTTCGACCATGCGATGCGCGATCTGGTGCTCGCCCCGCTCGGCATCGACGGCGGCTACAACTGGTCGGGCGTGTCGGACGCGGACGTGGCGGCGTCGGCCGCCTGCTACCGGCTCGTCAAGGGCGCCTGGACGCTGCAGACCGATGCGCTGGACGGGCTGAAGGTCCGCCCCACCGCGCTCGGCGTCGGGCCGGCCGGCGTGCCGGACGGCCCGGTCGGCGTGAACGCCGTGATCCTCAACCCGCAAGGCGGCCTGCGCGCCAGCGCCCTCGACCTAGCCTTGCTGGGCGCGGACCTGGCGTCGGGCGCAAGCCGGCTCCTGCCCCAGGCCGCCATCGACCGGCTGTCCGACGCGGTGTGGCGCCCCAGACCCGGCGGGCAGGACGATACCCAGGGCGGCTTCTTCCAGGCCTTCGGGCTGGGGCTCCAGACGCTGGTCGGCGTGCCGGGCGGCGACGGCGCGATCAGCGGCCAGACCCGGCCGCTCGTCGGCCATTTCGGCGACGCCTACGGTCTGAAGGGCGCGCTCCTCTGGGAGCGCGAGAGCCGTCGGGGCTTTGCCTATCTGCTCAACGGCACGCCCGCCGCGCCGAAGCCGGCGAGCCGCGCCGCCATGGCGCAGCTGGAACAGGACGCGCTGCAGATCCTGCACGACTGGGCGATCTGCGAGGGCCAATGTCCGCCAAGCTCGTTCTAGTCGCCGCCATCGCCGGGGCGTTCGGGGTGCGCGGCGAGGTGCGGCTGCGGCCCTTCACCGCCGATGCGGGCGCGTTGCTCGACTACTCACCGCTCCTGCATGCCGACGGCCGCGTGGCGCTGACCATCACCGGGGCGCGGCCTGTGCCGGATGGCCTCGCCGTGACGGCCCGCGAGGTTGAGACCCGCGAAGATGCGATGGCGCTGCGCAACACCGCGCTCTACGCCCCGCGCGACGCCTTCCCCGAACCGGAGGACGATGAGTTCTACCACGTCGATCTGGTCGGCCTTGCGGTCGAGGACCTGTCCGGCGCGCCGCTGGGACGCGTGAAGGCGGTGTTCGACGGCGCGCAGGACCTGCTGGAGATCGAGGGACCCGCGGGCAAATGGTTGCTGCCCTTCACCCGCGCGCTGGTTCCGGTGGTCGATCTGGCCGGCGGGCGACTGGTCGCCGACCCGCCAGACGGTCTGCTGACGCCCGATCAGGCCTGATCGCCGCGCAAGTAAGCCGCCTTGCCGTCCGTCATCTCGCCGCGGGCGAGCTTGACCGCCTGGTCGACCCAGTTCTCGCGATACACCCGCGTGCCGAAGGTCGGCAGGTTCTTCGCAAGCCAGGCGACGCCGGGGATGGTGAGCGTGGCGATCTGCCAGAAATGGTAGATGCCGACCGAGTGCAGCCACGTCTCGTTCTTCGGGCCGATGCCGGTCAGTTCCTTCAGGTCATCCGCCTTGCCGCCCTGCGGAGCGGCCAGCGCCGCCGGCTGAACCCCTTCGCCGGCCGCCAGCACCGCGGCCTCGAGGTCCTCAAGCGACATGGTCGCCACCGGCGACGGGGAGAAGGTGGCGTTGGTCACCTCGGCCGCGCCCTGCCCGGCCCGGCAGGCGGCCAGATCGGCTTCCAGCTCGACGATGCGGGCCTTGAGCGCCGCGTCATCGCCGCCGGTTGCGACAGCACCGAGC
>VYKN01000223.1_pt1 | contig 11654 bp, 9 predicted proteins | sample 5114581 | NCBI WGS metagenome assembly VYKN01 (sample SAMN12291810, study PRJNA351875) | freshwater metagenome | isolation source: freshwater lake | place: USA: Michigan, Baker Lake | collected 2011-08-08
GGGCCACGAAGTCGCCCCGGCCCTGGTTGCGATCGGCGGTCAGGCGAGCGACCGCATCGGGGTCCAGCAGGCTGGCGGCCGGCGTTTCGTCCGCGGGGGTATCGACGGGCTCAGCCACGAGCTCGGCAACCGGTTCCGGCGCAGCTTCGGCGAGGTCTTCGGGCAACCAGCGCGCCAGCGTCTCGCCCATCTGTTCAAGGGTGAAGGGCTTGCGCAGAACGCCGTCCATGTCGGCCTCGACCCACTGGTCAGCGGCGGCGCCGACCACATGGGCGGTGAGCGCTACGACCGGCGTGCGCGGCGCGCCGGTCTCGGCCTCGCGCGCCCTGATCGCCCGGGTGGCGTCGTAGCCGTCCAGCACCGGCATGCTGGCGTCCATCAGGACGAGATCGAAGGCCTCGGCGGCGAGGCGGTCCACCGCCTCCTGACCGTCGCAGGCGGTCTCGGCGACGATGCCGAAGCGCGACAGCGCCTCGCAGGCGACGTCCCGGTTCACCGCGCCGTCGTCCACCACGAGCACGCGCGCCTTCGGCCAGATCCAGCCCTCGCCGGTGCGCCCGGCGGTCTCGACGCCGATGTCGATTGGTCCGCCTGCGCCAAGCGAGGCGATCAGCGCGTCGATTTCACGGTGGCGAACGGGGCGCACCAGGACAGCAGCGGCAGGCGGCGTCGCGGCGCCGGCGTCAGCCACCAGCACCAGCCGGTCCGTCGCAACGCCGGACGGCGGGTCGCCGGCGTCCGCGATCACGAGGTCCGCTGCGGCGGCGTCCGCAACCATCTCAAAGCCGGCGGCGTCGAGCCGCCGCGCAAGGCTCGCCGCCAGAAGCGGCGGCAGGGCCAGGAACGCGCGCGCCGGCGCAGGCAAGCTCGGCGGGGCGGCGAGGCTCGCCGCCTCAAGACCCACCGGCAACCGGATCATGAAGGTCGAGCCCTTGCCCACCGTGCTGGCGACGCGCGCTTCCCCGCCCATCGCCTCGGCGAGCCGGCGGGTGATGGCGAGGCCGAGGCCCGTGCCGCCGTATTTGCGGGTCGTGGACTGGTCGGCCTGGCTGAAGGCCCCGAACACGGTGTCGAGCTTGTCGGCCGGAATGCCGATGCCGGTGTCGGTCACCATCAGACGCCACCAGCCGGGCTCCCGATCGGGCTCGGCGCGCACCAGCACATGGCCGGTCTCGGTGAATTTGAGGGCGTTGGAGACGAGGTTCGACAGGATCTGGCCGAGCCGGATCGGATCGCCCGCCACCCGGGCCGGGCATTCGGGGTGGAGGGCCGCCACAAGCTCCAGCCCCTTGGCGTCGGCGCGCGCCTGGAACAGCGCCAGCGTGTCGTCCATCAGATCGGCAACCGAGACCTCGGCGGCCTCGATCTCCATCTTGCCGGCCTCGATCTTCGAAAAGTCCAGGATGTCGTTGATAATGGCGAGCAGGCTGCGGCCGGACTTCACGATGACATCGGCGTAGCGGCGCGCCTTGGCCGGCAGGCTGTCGGCGGCCAGCATCTCGGCCATCACCAGCACGCCGTTCATCGGCGTGCGGATTTCGTGGCTCATGGTGGCGAGGAAGTCGGACTTGGCGGCGTTGGCCTGTTCGGCCGCATCACGCGCTTCCAGATAGTCGGCGGTGCGGGCCGCGACCGTCTCTTCGAGACCGCGCACATGGGCCTCGATCTTCGCGTCGCGCTCGCGGATCGCGCCGAGCATGGCGTTGAAACCGTCGATCAGCGCCCGGACCTCGCGTCCGCCGCCAGCCGCAACTTCAGAGCCTTCATAGTCCGCGCGATCGCGCACGGCGGACACCGCCCGCGACAGCTCCGTGATCGGCGCGGTCATGCCGCGCTGCAGCCGAATGGCGACAAGCAAGCCGGCGCACAAGGCCGCCGCAGCGGCCGCCAGCGCCAGGGCCAGCGTTCGCCACAAGGCGCCGGCGAGACCGTCCGCCTCATGCAGCACGACGATCCGGCCTATCACCGCGCCGCCATGCATGATCGGGGACTCGATCTCGATCGTCCGGGTCGTCAGCAGCGCGATCGCGGACGGCTCCGGCCCGTCGGCCCGCGCCCGCACGTCGCTGACAAGCCGCACGCCGGCGCCGTTCTCCGCCAGCACCTGACGGTTGCCGCCCTCAACGCGGGCATAGACGATGCCCGGCGTGCGCGAGACGGCGCGAATGGCGTCGAACGCCCGAGATCGGTCGACCGTGCGAACGGCCTCGACCGAACTCGCGGCCAGAACGTCGGCCGCGGTGCGCATCTGCGCCCAACGGGCCGCGGCGGTGCGGTCGGCTTCCTGGCTGACGAACAGGCCTGCGAGCGGCAAGGCCGCAATGAACACAGACAGCGCCACAAGCCAGGCGAGCTGGGCCCCGAGGCCCATGTTGCGGTGTTGCTGGCGCGGCATGTCCGTTCCGGCGAAAAGACGACGCGCTGACTTTAGGCCGGTATTAATTTCGTCATCCTTAAGGTGCGCGGCATGGGGTTACCTTGTCGCATCAGACGAGGCGTCGAGCGCTTCGCCAGGGACGCGCGCGGGCATATGGCGATGATCGTCGCCTTGCTTGCGCCGCCGCTGGCGTTGGGCGTGACCGTGGGCGTTGAACTGGCGTCTTTGGGCGCCGAGCAACGCCTGATGCAGTCCGCGGCCGATGCGGCGGCGCTGGCGGCGGCGAAGGAACAGACGGTCGCCCGCAGCGAGACGCGCGACATTCAGGCGTCTGTCGAACGCTTCGCGTTCAGTTCCCTCGGCGACTATCCGACGCGGGCGACGGTCGCCTTCCAGTCCGCACGCACTGAAGACGGCGGCATCAAGGTCGTCGGCACCGCGTACCGCCCGTCGTTCTTCGGCGACCTGATCCCCAGAGGCGGGTTCCGGATCGCTGTCGAGTCGCAGGCCGAGGCCGTCGCGCAGGCGCCGATCTGCGTGATCGGCACGACCGACCAGGGCGACAAGTTCAACCTGTCGGACAGTTCAAGCCTGCAGGCCGACGGCTGTCTGGTGCATTCCAACAACGACATGGACGTCTCGGGCGTCGCGCGCATCCAGGCCGGCGTGATCCAGGCCGTCGGCGTTGCGGACGGGTCGGCCTACTACCCGACAGCCAACACCGGCGCGCTGCCGATCCCGGACCCGTTCGCCGCGCTCGCGATCAATCCGCCGTCGAGCTGCCGACCCACCAGCGTTCTCAAGATCGATTCGGGATCAACGCCGCTCGCCGCCGGCGTGCATTGCACGAACATCGTCGTGGAGAAGTCGGCCACCCTCGCACTGGGCCCGGGCGAACATCACTTCATGGGTGAACTGCTTGTGAAGGACGACACGCGCGTCACTGGTGACGACGTGGCGCTGGTGTTCCACGGGCTTGCGGCCAAGGCCGAGTTCGCCGATCGCGCATCGGTGGACCTCACGGGTCGTCGCACAGGCCCCCTGGCCGGCTTCGTGCTTGTGACCGGCCGGACAGGCCCCCGCGAATTCATCATCGGTTCGGGCAATGTCGATACCCTCGTCGGCACGGTCTATGTGCCCGACTCGATCCTGAAGGTCCGCGCTGGCGGCGACGTCATCGAGGACAGCACCTGGACCGTCATCGTCGCACGCGAACTGGAGGTGACGGGCAATCCGCGTCTGGTGATCAAGACCGGCTACGCCGGCTCGCCTGTGCCGGTTCCCCGCGGCGTGGGCCCGCGCGGCGACGCCGTCGTCCGACTGACGCAGTAGAAGCCGCTGCTTTCAAAGCAGTTTAGACATCGCTTTCGCCGAACCTTAACAGAGCCGGGCCAGAACAACCCCATGGGTTCGGCTGGGCGAGCGCTGTCGGTCTGGGTGCGTGACTGGCTCCGCAACACGCGGGGACAGCTGACCCTGATCGTCGCCCTGATCGCCCCGCCCATCGCCGTATCTGTCATGCTCGGCGTCGAGATCGCCTCACTGGGCGCCGAACGTCAACTCATGCAGCAGGCCGCCGATTCCGCAGCCCTCGCCGCGGCGCGCGACCAGACGGTCGCAGGCGGGGAAAGCCGCAGCGTCCAGACCTTCGTGCAGCGCTTCGCGATCAGCCAACTCGGCGGCTACGAGCAGCGGGCAAGCGTCCAGTTCACCGCCATGAGCGAGGCCGGCGGACGCATCCGGGTCACCGGCACGGCGCGGCGCCCGTCGTTCTTCGGCAACCGGCTGCCGTCGGGCGGATTTCTCGTGCAGGTCGAAGCGGTGGCCGAGGCGGCCTCGCAGGTGCCGATCTGCATCGTCTCGCTCGCTCCAACAGGCAGCGATCGCTTCACCATGCGCGGCGCCGCACGGGTGGCGGCCACCGGCTGCCTCGTGCACTCCAACAAGGACATCCTGACCGAAGAAACGGCCCATCTCCAGGCGGACGTGATCCAGGCGACCGGGATCACCGAGGGTTCGGGCTTCTCGGTCGCCCCCAATACCGGCGCCCTGCGGCTGCGCGACCCGTTCCAGGCGCTTGCCATGCCCTCCGTTGCAGCCTGCACCGCCGTGCCGGCCGCACGACGATACCGGACCGGCACGACGACGCTTCCTGCCGGCCTGCACTGCGACCACATCATCGTCGAGCGCACCGCTGTCGTGCGTCTCGGGGCGGGAGACCATGTCTTTCGCGGCCGGCTGATCGTGCAGGGCGACGCCGCCGTCGAAGGCGAGGACGTCGCCCTGATCTTCATGAACCGGCAGGGCGATGCGGACTTCAACGGCAATGCGCGCGTGAACATCTCCGGGCGCCGGACCGGACCCTATGCCGGCTTCGTCATGATCATGGAACGGGGAACGTCGCGCGGCATCAACATCCGCTCCGGCAAGGTCGACCGGCTGCTGGGAACCGTCTACGCCTCGCACGGCGCGGTGCGGGTGTCGGCGGCCGGAAACGTCGCCGAGGAAAGCGACTGGAGCGTTGTCGTCGCCAACAGGATCCACATGGAGGGCGCACCGACTTTGGTAATCAACACGCGCTATGAAGGCTCTCCGGTTCCAGTGCCGGGCGGGGTGGGGTCAAACCTGCCCGGCACCCTGAGGCTAGTGCAATGAGCAACGACCTTTTCGTCCTGCGCGAGGATGCGCGCGTCCTGGTGGCCGACGACGACCCGATCCTGCGGGAGTTCGCGAGCACGCATCTGGCCACGCCGAGCGTCATCGTCGAGACCGCAGCGGACGGCGAGGAAGCCTGGACGCGGCTGACCGAAGAGCCGTTCGACATCGCCCTGATCGACCTTGGCATGCCGCGTCTCGACGGGTTCGGCCTGATCGAGCGCGTCCGGGCGACGCCCCGGCTCGCCAATCTGCCGATCGTCGTGATCACGGGGCGCGAGGACATCGCCGCCATCGACCGGGCCTACCGGGCCGGCGCCACCTCCTTCGTGGTCAAGCCGCTGAACTGGCGCCTGCTAAGTCATCAGCTCGGTTACGTGCTGCGCTCAAGCCGCAACGAGGACATCCTGCGCGAGGCGCGCGAAGTCGCGGTGCGCGCGGACGCGGTGAAGAGCAATCTGCTCCGGCTGATGCGCCATGAGTTCAACACGCCCTTCAATGCGATCCTCGGGTTCGGCCGACTGATCGAGACACATGCGCCGGACGAGGCGTCGCGCAGCCATGCCGCCCAGATCCTTGCAGCCGCGCGGCGCTTCCGGGCGACGCTCGACGACATCGCGGGCGCCGGGCAGTTGCTGGCCGGCGATGTGGAGCCGCGGCCCGCAGCAACCACCGCCCGGGACGTCCTACGGCTCGCGGCGAAAGGCGCGCTGGAACGGGCCGGCTCGGCTGTCGACCTCATCGTGCGCGACCGCACCGGCGGCGGCGAAATCGAAATCGACCCGGACCTGACCGCAGAGGCGCTGCGACGTCTGGTCGTGAACGGCTTCCAGCACGGCGCGGCGCCGGTCACCGTCACCGCTTCGCTGGAGGACGACGGCGCACTGAGCATTGAGGTGCGCGACTCCGGTACGGCCTTCGACCTGCGGGCCGTCGATCCGGAAACGCCGCTGGACGGCGCCCCGCCCCAAAGCGGTCGCGGCCTCGGCCTCGGTCTTGGCGTGGTGCAGGCCTGCTGCGCGGCGATGGGCGGCCGGTTCGAGATCGCGCGCAGCGAGGCGGGCGGCGCGGTCGCCCGGATCCGCATTCCTGGCGCGGCGGCAGTCGCCGAGGACCTGCGCGCCATCGCCTGAACCCGTCAGGGCAGGCAGATCACCTGCGCCACCTGGAGCGAGCGCCGCAATTCATCACCCGTGCGCCCGTAGCGCCGCGCGTCCAGCCCGTCCGCCGGTTCGCCTTGCGGGGTCAGTTGCGCCCGGCCGATGAAGCGCGACACCGCGCTGGGCGCGGCCGTGTAGACCTTTCCCCGCCGCGGTTCCTCGGCGATCGTCACCCCGACCACCTGTCCGCGCGCGTCGAACGCGGGCCCGCCCGAAAGACCGCCCAGCGACCCGCGCAGGCCGCGCGTGCGTCCGATCTCTGCCCAGACCAGCACCGGCTCCTCGCCCTGGCGACGCCCGGTCGTGATCAGCCGTTCGCGCCCCATCAGCCGGGTCGCGACCTCGCCTGGCCGACCTTGCGGGAAGCCGATGTGGAAGCCCGCCTCGCCCACCGCCATGTCCGCATCCTGCAGGTCGAGCGACAGGCCGTCCGGCCCGCCTTCGGTGCGCAGGATCGCCACGTCCGCATCGCGTGCGATGGTGACGCGGGCGGCCACGGCCTCCCGGTCGTTGACTGCGATCCCGACGCGCCCGCACCCGTCCACCACATGGCGGGCCGACAGCCAGACCCCATCCGGCGCTACCGTGAACGCCGTGCCCGTGCCGGGCGCGGCCGGCCCGGCCTCGACATAGACCTTGGGGTCGAACGGGCTTTCGGCCGGCAGGGGCGCGCCCCCCTCGACGTCCGGCGGCGCGGGCGGCGCGTCGGCGTCCTCGTTCGCCCGGAACACGCCGGACACCAGCGCGATGAAAACCAAAAGATAGATCAGCCAGTCCGGCAGACGCATGTCAGCCCGACACCGCCGCGCCCAGCACCAGCGCCGCACCGAGCTTCACCGCCGCAAGCAGGACCGCTGCGGCCATCTCGCCTTCTCGGATCCGCTGGGGCAGGCCGCGGAGCAGGACGTCGACAATGCTGAAAGCCAGAAGCTGGAGCAATAGCGTCGTCAGCCCCCAGAGCACCACCTCCGGCACGCTCTGGCTTGCCGCGAGGCTGGCCGCCATCGGGATGGCAAGCCCAAGGATGACGGCGGCGAAGGACAGCGCGGCGGCTGTATTGCCGGCCCGGATCAGCGCCATCTCGTTGTGAGGGGTCAGGCGCGTGTAGACCGCCGCGCCAAGCGCGACCATCACCAGCGTGACGAACCCTTGCACCATCATGTCCGGGAAGCCGGAGATGTAGGCCTGGAGGGCGGTGTTGAGGGCGGCGGGCGAGAAATCTTCCAGCATCGCGGGCGACCTAAGCCGGGCCGGCGGCGTTCGACAAGACGGCCGGGCCGAAAAGCGTCTCCGCGAGCGCGGTGAAATCGCCCGGCGGGGGGGCGGTCAGGTCCAGCGTGCCGCCCGCGGGGTGCGCCGCGACCAGCCGCAGCGCATGCAGCATCAGGCGCGGGACCGGCGCGCCGGCCAGCGCATGCAGACCGCCGTACTTGGCGTCGCCGGCGATGGGCAGCCCGATCGCGGCCAGATGAGCGCGCAACTGGTGCAGACGGCCCGTCCGCGGCGTCAGGACCAGCAGGGCGGCCTCGGGCCGGGCTGCAACGAGGCGCCAGTGCGTCTCGGACGGCAGCGCGTCCGGCGCTTCGCCCGCGACCATGATGTCGTGGCCCGCCGCGCTCTTGCTCTTTTTCAAGGGGATTTCGATGCGGCCTTCGGCCTCCGCCGGGGCGCCGCAGACGATCGCCAGATAGGTCTTCTCGGCGGTGCGGGCCGCAAAGCTCGCCGACAGATGCGCCGCTGCGCTGCGCGTGCGGGCGGCGACGATCACGCCGGAGGTCTCCCGGTCCAGCCGGTGCACCAGCTTCGGCCGGTTCCCGCCCCGGTCCGCAAAGGCCGCCAGCAGGCCGTCAAGCGACCGCACGACGCCCGAGCCGCCCTGCACGGCGAGCCCGGACGGCTTGTCGAACGCCAGAACCGCCTTGTCCTGATGGATCAGGAGACCGCGCACGAATGCCGCGTCCTCCGCCGCCACGGCGGATGGGGCTGAAACGGACGGGCGACGGTGCGGGCGGCGGTTCATGGCCCCGCCCTTAGCCGGACGGGGCCCTTGCCGCCATGGTCTCAGACTGCGGGGCTGGCCTCGATCGCGTCCTCGAAGGTGCGCAAGCCAGGACGCGGCGAGCACACCAGGACCGCCATGTTGCCGGGCAGGTGCTTGTTATCCAGCATCTTCTCATGGGCCTCCGGAATACGGTCCCAGGCGAAGACTTCAGACATGCACGGGTCGATGCGCCGCTGGATGACGAGTTCGTTCGCCTCGCTCGCCTGCTTCAGATTGGCGAAGTGGCTGCCCTGCACCCGCTTCTGCCGCATCCAGAGGAAGCGGGCGTCCATCGTCAGGTTGAAGCCGGTGGTGCCGGCGCAGATCACGACCATGCCGCCGCGCTTGGTGACAAACACCGAGACCGGGAAGGTGCTCTCGCCCGGATGCTCGAACACGATGTCGACTTCCTTGCCGCCGGTGAATTGCCAGATGGCTTTGCCGAACTTGCGCGTCTCTTTCATGTAGGCGTCGAAGCCTTCGCCGTTCACCTTCGGCAGCTGGCCCCAGCAGTCGAAATCCTTGCGGTTCAGCACGCCCTTGGCGCCCATGCTCATGACGAAGTCGCGCTTGCTCTCGTCGGACACCACGCCGATGGCGTTGGCGCCGGACACCGCACAAAGCTGGGTCGCGAACACGCCGAGACCGCCCGAGGCGCCCCAGACCAGCACGTTGTCGCCGGGCCGAAGCTCGTTGGGCCGCCAGCCGAACAGCATGCGATAGGCGGTGGCGAGGGTGAGCGTGTAGCAGGCGCACTCCTCCCAGGTCAGGTGCTTGGGCCGCGGCATCAGCTGGCGCGCCTGGACCCGGGCGAACTGGGCGAAGGCGCCGTCGGGCGTCTCGTAGCCCCAGATGCGCTGGGAGGGCGAGAACATCGGGTCGCCGCCGTTGCACTCGTCGTCGTCGCCGTCGTCCTGGTTGCAGTGGACGACGACCTCGTCGCCGGGCTTCCAGCGCTTGACCTTGGAGCCCACCGCCCAGACCACGCCCGCGGCGTCAGACCCTGCCACGTGATAGGGCTGGCTGTGCATGTCCAGCACGGACACCGGCTCGCCCAGCGCCGCCCACACGCCGTTGTAGTTAACCCCGCCCGCCATCACGAGCAGCAGCACCTCGTCCTCGCCGATGTCGGGCGTCGGCACGACTTCAAGCTGCATGGCGTCCTTCGGGCGGCCGTGGCGCTCCTTGCGGATCGCCCACGCCCACATGGTTTTGGGCACATGGTACGCCGGCGGGATTTCGCCGACGGCATAGAGGTCCTTCACGTTCGCCCCTTCCGTCACAGGTCCAGACATCGCATCCATGCCAAGGCCGCTCCCGTCATTCAATTGTCTCTGTCGCAAACAGACCGCACCATAAGCGCCGAGCCGACGACCGACACCGCGACCTTCGGCCGGATCATGCCTGCAACCGCCTTCCTCGGCATGATCGTGCGCAAAGCCGGCGTGCAACGCAACCGGTTTGTGCTGCAATGCAGCATCATGTCGCTGCGCGCAAGAAAATGCCCCGGCCTTGCGACCGGGGCGAGACATAGGTCGACCGGGTCCAGCGGCGAGCCGGATCGTGTTCAGCGGTCGGTCGGGTACCAGCGGCCGTCATTGGCCTGGCACATCCAGACGTCGCGGCTTTCGCTGCGGCCGTTCGGCGCGGTGACGGTGGCGCGGCCCATGCCGCAGGCGGGCTGGCCGTAGCCGGAATTGTACACGTTCGAGGGCGCCTGCCAGCCGTCCCAGGAGCCCTGCGACCAGCCGCTCCAGCCGTTGTTGTTCCAGGATTGCTGTTGGGGGGCGCAATTCACAGTGCGCTTGCCGAGCTGGTAGCCGACTGCGGCGCCGGCGAGACCGCCGACAACCTGGCCGGTGGAGCGGTTGTCGCGGCCCGCGGCCGAGCCGCCGAGCGCTGCGCCCGCCGCACCGCCGATGACGGCGCCGAGGATCTGGCGGTTGCGCCGCTGGCTCGCGCATTGGTCGGTGTAGCCATAGCCTTGCTGGCCGCCGCCGATCAGGCCACCGAGCAGCGCGCTGGCGATGTCGCCCTGGCCGCCGTAGCCTTGCCCGTAGCCCTGATTGTAACCGTACGGATCATTTCCATAGGGCTGGCCCCAGCTTTGGGCGGAGGCGAGCGCCGGTGCGGCGGCCAGGGCGAGCGCGGCGACGGCGGCGATGGTGCGGTTCATGTGACAGGCCTCCCCGTGGGGCGTTTGCGATGGTTAAGGTTTAGCGACCCGCGCCTGAACGCCCCCTGAAACCGAACCTGTCCGTCCGTTCATCTTCACTCGGCCGTTCATCTTCACTCGGCGCGCCAGACGCCGTCCGGGCCGCGGCACACGCGGGTCTGGACGGTCTGCACCCCGCCCCAGGCGTCGCGCACGGTGGTCTCGCCCCACTGGCACTCATGGGCGGGGGCCGCCGGCTGGCTCCAGCCCTGGCTCACGGTCGAGGGCGCATGGCCGTAGCCGTCCCACCCCGGCGCCGCGGCGCCTGACCAGCCGGTCGGAGCCGGCGCGGACGGCGCATAGGTCTGGACCGGCGGGCAGATGATGCTGGACCGCCCGACCTGGGAGCCGATCAGGGCGCCGGCGACCGCGCCAAGCGCGCCGCCTTCGGGACGCACCTTGCGGTCCGAGGCTCCGCGTCCCAGCGCAAGGCCGAGCGCGCCGCCCACAAGACCGCCGGTGATCTGGCGGTTGCGCACCCGCTGGGCGCAAGCCGGATCGACATAGGCCCTCGGCGGGGCGCCATAGCCCACGGCGCCGGAGTCCCAGCGACCCGACCCGCTGTAGCCTGACGACCAGCCGGATCCGTAGCCGTCGCTGTAGCCGTATGCCGGCGCGCCGCCCCAGGTCTGCGGGTAGTAGGCGGGGTTCTGGTAGCGGGAGGGATGGGCCTGCGCCGGCGCGACAACGAGGACAGAGGCGACGGCGGCGAGCACAGACAGGGACAGGACGGGATGCATGGGGAACTCCGGATCGGCGTGTCCCACGCTGGGCCGTTCATCCTGTCGCGCAGATGAACCATCGGTTCAGGTTCGCATGCAGGCGGCGAGGCGACCCGGCCCGAAGGCCGGATCGCCCGCCCGCAGGCCGGCTGTCACTGGGCGCGCCAGACGCCATCAGCGCCCAGGCACATCCGGACCGGCGAACGCAATTCATAGCCGTCGGGGTCGCGGGTCACGGTCTCGCCCCAGCGGCACACCGGCTCGGTGCGGGTGACGGTCGCCACCCGGGTCGGACGGGTCGAGGTGCGGTAGACCGGGGCCGGGGCCGGCGCGGGCTGCCACACCGCAGGCTCATAGGCCTGGTTGCGCACGCCCGAGACCGGTCCGGTCGGGCACACAATGCGGCGCTGGCCGATCTGCGAGCCGAGCACGGCGCCGGCGACGGCGCCGGCGATGGCGCCTTCGTCCCGGGCGTTGCGGGCAG
>VYKN01000224.1_pt1 | contig 11654 bp, 9 predicted proteins | sample 5114581 | NCBI WGS metagenome assembly VYKN01 (sample SAMN12291810, study PRJNA351875) | freshwater metagenome | isolation source: freshwater lake | place: USA: Michigan, Baker Lake | collected 2011-08-08
AAAGTTAAACTTCAAGTTTTCATTCAGGACAAATGTACTGATTAACTAATTTTTTGGGGAAAATTAGTTAACCCATCATTATAACATATAATTAATTTGCAAGAGTTCTTATGTTTTTTCGAGCAGAATATTAACTTTTATATTAGATTTATATTAGATTTATATTAGATTCAAAGGGTCACTTTATGGTATAATGCCCTAACCCTTGAAGTAGAACAGATGAATTAATCAGACAGATTTAAGAGATTAAACCCGATTTACCTTAACTAGAATGAGTAAAACTCTTTTATATGCTGATTTGTTGCGATTTCAGGGATTTATTGCTGGATTTATTCAAGTAAAGTCTAAAAAACGCCCGCTTTTCTCAGAAAATCAAGAGATGCGATCGCCCTCAAAGATGAAACCAGATGCTATTTAGTCGTAATCTCCCAAAATATCCCACTCTCTCGGATGTAGCATCTTTGAAGTATGGATGTTAGATCAGTTAGGCAAAAACTCTACAGATGGTGTTACTACAAACCTTGTACCCCTACAGATAGGGTATTTTTTTGAGCGGGTCTAATTTTTCCTGTAATATTAGATTTATATTAACTTTAAAGGGTCACTTTATGGTATAATCATGTACTTTTTAAGTAGAACTAATGAATTAATCGGGCGGCTAAAATCATCAAAACTCCTTTATCCTCTGACTTGTAGCGGTTTCAGGGGATGAAAAAAAGCAAAAAAGCGATCGCTTATCCCTCAAGGAAAACACCTGCCATAAGTAAGGAGATGCTATTATTGGATGATGAGTATTAGAGAAGCTGTCATTCTCGAAGATTACCCGGAATATCCTCAAGGGCGTTGTCTGCTAGTCTTACAAGGAGAAAACCATGACAAAAAAGCCTCACATTAAACTCATCCACATTGGAGAGTACATGGCTGAAGTGGAAGTCGAACTGATTGAGACTCCCGAAGGATGGTCGCCCTATTTATCATTAGAAGACGCTCAAAAATTAGATGATGTCCGGGAAGCCCTTCGTCAAGGTGATCTACAAAAAGCTTCCAATTTAGCACATCTTTACAAAATTACCCCTCTTACCGTTTAACTAAACCTTGACCAGAAAAAATTAAAAAGCGATCGCTATTCCTCAGAACAACACAGCGATCGGCTAACTTGTAACTATCACAAGCAACATTATTGGAGGGCTGATAATTCTTCCCGAAGAATACGGCGTAAATCGGACTGAGTGAGCGATCGCTCCTTAGGAGATTGGATATATTGTTTTAAAACCTCATTAATTAGGGTTTGATAGCCCATTCCTGCGGTTTCAGCCTGTTCTCGAAAATAAGCTAGAATCTCATCATCTAGATAAATGGTAATGCGTGTTTTTCCCTTAGAGGAAATGAGCGCCCCCCGTTTTCCTTTAGAAAAATCATATTCCTTTCTCATAAGTTTTTCTCTCTTGTTTTGTAGCACGACGAGCAGAAATCAAGCGAATGACTTCACCCCGCAAAGTATAAATAACCACTAATAGTGATCCCATGTTTCCCATCCCCACTGCAATAAAACGTTCTTCTGTCACACAATCGGGATCAAGATCATGAATAGCGAGGGGATCAAAAAACACCATTTCAGCTTCTGCAAAGGAAACACGGTGCTTTTGCCAGTTGGTTTTTGCTTTTCTGAGATCATATTCAAATGTCATACATACATTATATGTATCTTAGAAGGTTGAGTCAAGCTCAAAACCCCTTCAGAGAGTTGTGGTAATGGTTATTAACCTCAAAAAAGCGATCGCTTTTTCCCGATCAAATATAATCTAGGTAGAAAATTGCCGAAAAATCGCTATGCTCAACGGGTACAAAATTATTGATGCTGATTCCCATGTCATTGAACCCCCCGCAATGTGGGGCCAATACCTAGACCCTAAATTTAGGGAATTTGCTCCTTCTGCTGACATGAAAATCAAAGGAGAACCGATTAGTCAAAAAATCTCCCCACAAGTCCAAAAAGAAGGGAATAAGCAGATGATGCAAGCTCATCCCCACGCTTATCTCAACCGCTATAACCCAGAGTCCCATGTTCAAGCAATGGTACAAATGGGCATAGATGTGGCTTTTATTTATCCTAATTACGGACTGTGGTTATTTGCCATTGATAGCCTACCCGCCGAAGTGATGGGGGCTTTTGTCCGTGCTTACAATACATGGTTATATGAAGAATTTTGTAGCTATGACCCCGCTAGACTGAAAGGAGTCGCCGCAGTCAATCAACATGATCCCGAAGACATGGTCAAAGAGCTACAGCGCAGGGCAAACTTGGGCTGGAAGGCGGTTTTTTTGCGCCCTAACCCCGTTAAAGGCAGAATTTTGAGCGATCTAGCCTATGAACCCTTTTGGGCGGCCTGCGAGGATTTAGACATGGCTGTAGGAATTCATGAAGGCACTCATAGCCGCTTGCCCACCACTGGTGCAGAGCGATTTAATAGTCGGTTTGCGCTTCATGCTTGTTCTCACCCGATGGAACAAATGATGGCACTATTAGCCTTAATTGAAGGGGGGGTGTTAGAACGTCATCCGAGGCTGAGAGTGGCGTTTCTAGAATCAGGGTGTGGTTGGCTTCCCTATTGGTTATGGAAGCTTGACGAAGAATACAAAAATTTACATTGGGAAGTCCAAGATCGGGTAAAATTACTACCATCGGAGTATTTTCGCCGTCAGTGTTACATTGCAGTGGAACCCTCTGAACCCTATTTGCCTCAGATCATTGATTTTATCGGTTCTGATAACTTAATTTTCGGGTCTGATTATCCTCACATGGATCATCAGGCTGATGGGGTAAAAAAAGTTATAGGACTTGAAGACAACTTATCTCAGGAGATAGTCAAAAAGATCCTTTGGGATAACCCTAATTGTTTTTATGGCCTAATTTAAAAACATAAATCTAAAACTTTAGGAGTGCAAAAAATGAAGTTTGGAACTAGAGATCTACTTATTAGCCATCAAACTTATCTACAAAGCAGCAAAATAACCTTGCTCCCGGATGAGGGGCTACAGAATGGAAAAACTGAACCCTCTGAAGAATTTGTAACTCGAATTTGTCAACAAGCAAAGCTAATTTCTCAACTGATTACCTTTATCTGGCTATGGTCGGATAAAAACCCTATGAGTGAAGATGAGCAGAACAGAAAGAATGTTGCTAAAAAGCTCAAAGATATATTTGACAGACCGAAACAAATAGAAACAGGCGAATTGACGGACAAATTGATGGGTTTTTTGACTACAGATATATTTTCTGACTCATCAAACTCCGAATTGCTAAAGACCGTCTTTGAGCAATATAGCGAGGATCAAAAAAAGGAGTTGTTTCCTATCTTCTCGGAATATGAAAGAAAAAGATATGCCTTATTTGTTGATGTAGAACGCTTTCATGGACAAGTAGGAGATCCTACCCTAAACAATCCGGGGATTCTTTCATTCACAATTCCCTATCCCCCACGTCCACAACTGGGAGAGGCAACAGTTTCTGAACAGGAGTTAGAGAAATGGCTTAACAACACAGATATAACGCATTTTGTGGCAGACAACCCTTATATTCCCACCAGTTGTTCTTAATTCTCAACAGCTAGATTCTTTCAAAAAGTTGTAGACTTCAGCACACCTAAAAAATCTGCGGTGTTTTTACTTTTCTGCCACCCAAAATTCAAGGTATAGCAGTAGGATTTAAGGTGAGTACAGTCTTAACTGTTGAAACTCAAAGTATGTCCTACTGTTCCCTGTTCCCATTTCCAGTAGCACTGTATGATTATTAAAGATCCACAAAAGCTTTTACCAATTTCAGGAAAGGAAAACTGTAATCTTCCTGACAGGGTACTTGAAATACCGCCTCATGGTGTTCCTTTGCATTCAAAAACTATCGAGAAATTGTTGGCCATAGCCAAAGAACAAGATTCAATAATTGCATTTCGACCTAGTTTCCCAGTTCTCTCAGAACTGGGTTTACCTGCCTATCCTACCTTAGTTTATTTATACCCTCAAACATTAAATAATCATTGGCATCAAATTCGCAAGAAAATCGAAGTTATATTAAAAAGTAATTATTTGGCTAATTTTCCTTTTACCTTGATTTATCAAGTCGATCTTGAGGAACAATTACACTACTTTTCTGAGTATTATGGGAGAGCAATACAACCTTCTTATGTAAGAGTTATTCTTAGTAATACTTGTAATCTTAAATGTGTAATGTGTCCTTATCATAGTTCCCTTTTAAAACCAAATCATACTACCGATTTTTTTCAAGGGAATAAATCTATGTCTTGGGACATGATGGAGCGACTAGCTAAAGACTGTGGAGGGGCTGGAATTAGTCTTTTAATTGGTAGTGTTGAAGAACCACTACTTCATCCTAAACTGATTAAATTTATTGAAATTTGTCGACAACAAGGAGTACCTAAAATTCATCTAACTACTAATGGTCAACTACTAAATGAAAGCTGTTCTAAAGCATTGTTAAAAGCGGGTTTAACGAGTATTGATGTTAGTCTTGATGCGGCGACTCCAGAGACTTACTTGAAAATTCGAGGCTCTGATTTAAACCGAGTTGAAGCCAACATCATTAATTTTATAAAACTTAGAGATCAATTAGGAATTTCCTGTGAAATAAGAACATCTTTTGTAAGAAATCGAGAAATTAGACCTGAAGAAGAACAAATGTTTTTAAATCGCTGGCTATCCCAAGTAAATAGTGTTTTCATCTTAAATGTCGCTGAATATAAAGAAACTAATATCCGTCTTGATAAAACTCATAACGCAGTCAACAATTCTCTTCAAGATTATCAAAAAAAAGCCAAGGGGCGATGGGCTTGTTTGTTTCCCTTTCTTGAAATGGCTGTTTTACCTGATGGACAAATTTATTATTGTATCGAAACTTTGTTTAGATTAGGCTTTGATCAGAATCTAAAAAGCTTAGGTGATTATCATCAACAAACACTACAAGAGATTTGGGATGGATATTTATTTAAACAACTTCGACGAGATTTGATCCTGAATCAGTTAGACACTAGACCTATCTGTAAAAGCTGTGATATGTGGATGTCACAGGTAATTAATCGGGAAGTAAAAGATGAGTGCAAAGTTTTGACTACAACAGTTACAGAAATTTATTCTCAAATTAACTCAAAAAATAACAGAATTTGATATCTAGAAAACATTATGAAAGACTACCAAATCGTCGAAAAAATTTACGAAAGTCCCAATTCATTGGTTTACCGTGCTACTTTAAATCAAAATAATCAGCCGATTGTTATCAAAATTCTCAAAGAAAACTATCCTACGCCCTCAGAGCTAACTCGTTATAAACAAGAATATGAAATTACCCGTTCTCTTAAGGTAGACAATATTGTTAAAGCTTATGACTTACAGCGATATGAAAATAGCTTAGTAATACTTTTTGAAGATTGTGGTGGTCAATCTTTAAAATTATTACTCTCCCAAAGTAAATTAAGCTTAGAAGAATTTCTAATGATTGCCATTAAGATAACTGAGGGATTAGCGGCCATCCATAAAGCTAACATTATCCATAAAGATATTAACCCTTCTAATATTGTCTATAACCCAAAAACGGGACAACTTAAAATCATTGATTTTGGCATTTCTACTCGTTTATCCCAAGAATTAATTACGCTTGTTCCCCCTCATCAATTAGAAGGAACATTAGCTTTTATTGCCCCAGAACAAACAGGGAGAATGAATCGTGGACTTGATTATCGTAGTGACTTTTATTCCCTTGGTGTAACTTTTTATGAACTGTTAACCCATCAACTTCCCTTTCCAATCACTGACCCGATGGAGTTGGTTCATTGTCATATTGCCCAACAAGCTTTACCTGTTCATGAACTCAGTCGAGATGTTCCCTTAACTGTTTCTAATATCATTAGCAAATTATTAGCGAAAACGCCAGAGGAAAGATATCAAAGTGCGTGGGGAATTAAAGCAGACTTAGAAAACTGTCTGAATCAATTAAAGATGAAAAGACAAATTTTACAATTTCCTTTAGCAAGTCAGGATATAGCGGAAAGATTTCAGATTCCGCAAAAACTTTATGGTCGAGAACAGAAAATTAATCAACTTCTCACCGCTTTTGAGAGAGTCAGTCAAGGAACAACAGAAATCGTTCTAATTTCCGGCTATTCAGGGATTGGCAAATCTGCATTAGTTAATGAAATTCATAAACCTATTACACGCCAACGAGGACAGTTTATTAAGGGAAAATTCGATCAATTACAGCGAAATATTCCCTATTCTGCTATTTATCAAGCGTTTCAAGACTTAATTCGTCAACTGCTAAGTGAACCAGAAATAATTCTACAAACTTGGAAAAAGAAGATATTAGAAGTCTTAGGTAGTAATGGTCAAATTATTATCGATGTTATTCCTGAACTTGAGAAAATTATTAGCAAACAGCCCCCAGCCGAATCACTAGGGGGAACAGAAAGTCAAAATCGCTTTAATTTATTTTTTAAACGATTTCTCAATGTTTTTTGCCAAAAAGAATATCCTTTAGTGATCTTTATTGATGATTTGCAATGGGCTGATTTACCTTCTCTGAACTTAATTGAGCAATTAATATCAGATTCGGATATTAAATATTTTCTTCTGCTCGGAGCTTATCGAGATAATGAAGTGAATCCTGTCCATCCTCTAGTACACACTTTAGAGAATATTAAACAAGCACAAGTCCCAATTTTGGAGATTACCCTCTCCCCTTTAAAACTTAAGCACATTAATCAATTAATTGCTGATACCCTTAATTGTTCAACAGAAATTTCTCAACCGCTCGCTAAGTTAATCGCTAAAAAAACGGGTGGCAATCCTTTTTTTCTGACTCAACTTATCTATTCTTTGTATCAAGATAATTTATTAATATTTAATCCTACTCAATCTCCTTTGATTAATTCAGAAAATAATGAACGAGGTTATTGGCAATGGGATATCGAACAAGTTGAAAGGGTATCTATTACTGAGAATGTCGTTGATTTGATGGTTCATAAAATCAAAAAGTTAAATCATAAAACTCAAAATATTCTTAAACTAGCAGCTTGTATTGGCAACCAATTTAATTTAGAAATTATTGCAATTATAAATAATAAATCTCAAAAAATCACTGCTCAAGAACTACAATCAGCTTTAGATGAAGGACTGGTAATTCCTTTAGATAATAAATACAAAGTTCCTCTTTTATGGAACTCCGAAGAATTATCGAGTAAACTTTTAGAAAACGAGCCTGAGTCCTCCATAGATATTCCCTATAAATTTTTACATGACCGAGTACAACAAGCAGCTTATTCTCTAATTCCACAAGAAGAAAAGAAGCCGATTCATTTACAAGTTGGTCGCCTACTTCTGAAAAATATTAAACAAGATGAGTTGCAGAAAAATATTTTCGATATTGTCAATCATCTGAACGAAGGTTCTGAATTAATTACTGAACAATTAGAAAAAGATAAGTTAGCCAAATTAAATCTTCAAGCAGGGAAAAAAGCCAAAGCATCATCAGCTTATAAAGCCTATCTAAGATATATGACAATTTCTTTAAATTTGCTAGTCGTTAATAGTTGGAAAACCCATTATAAGTTAACGTTAGAAATTCATTTAGGACTTATAGAAGCTCTCTATTTGAATAACCAATTTGAGCAGGTCGAATATTTTTATAAAATTGTTCTTGAAAATGCTAAAAATAGCATTGACAAAGTGCCAGCATATCAAGACATGATTTCATCATATTTTGCTAAATTTAAACAAGAAAAAGTAATCGATATTAGTCTCAATTTTTTAGCTGAATTAGGAATAGATATTTCTCAAAAAACAGAGGAGATCGAAAGAAAAATTAAGCAAGAAAAAGAAAAAATTCAAATTTTTCTAGAAGAAAAAAATATTGAAGGTTTACTTAATCTTTCTCCCATGAATGATCCCTATAAATTAGCCGTAATATTAATATTGCAACAGATTTCTGGTATAACAATACAAACGAATTTTTTATTATGTATTCTTATTACTCTAATTCAAGTCAATCTCTGCATTCAATATGGCAATCCTTCTCAATCTCCCGGTATCTATGGATTTTATGGCATCATGCTCTGTGGAACTCTAAATGATATAGATTCGGGGTACGAATTTGGAAAACTTTCTTTAAGGTTGCTAGAGCAATTGAATATTCCCAAATTAGAAGCTAAAGTTAGTCATCTGTACTATGGATTTATATGGCACTGGAAACAGTCTCTTAGAAATATAGTTACAGAAGAAAAATTATTACAAGGGATTCAGAAAGGAATAGAAACCGGAGATAATGAATTTGCTAGTTATGCAGCCATAACTTATTGCTTTATCAAGTGCTTTGGAGGATATAATTTGCAGGAGGTTTCTCTAACTTATACAAAATACAGACAATTAATGTATAAAACCCAACAAGACTATTCAATTTTTTATCTCGAAATTTCTTATAGTTTTATTCTAAATCTGATTCATGAAGCCCCAAGTAAATTAGTTATTGGTAGTTCTCAGATAGAAGAAAATCAACATCTTAAAAATTGGCTTGACAAGTCTAATGAATGGTTATTGTGTATTTTTTCTTTGATCAAAACAATGATTTGTTATTTTTTAAAAGATTATGATCAAGCTTGTCATTATGGACTGGAAACACAACAATACATAAAAAGTAGTGATTCGTATTTACCATCTCCTCAACATAGTTTTTATTCTTCTCTTTCTTTTTTAGCTCATCACAATAATTGTGATATAAAACAGCAAGAAAAATTACTACAACAAGTAGATAACAACCAGCAGAAGATGGCAAAATGGGCAAGTCATTGTCCAGCAAATTTTCAACATAAATATGATTTAGTTGAAGCAGAAAAAGCCAGAGTCTTAGGCCAAAACTGGGAAGCTCAAGAATTTTATGAAAAAGCAATTCAAGGAGCAAAAAAATATGAATTTATCCATGAAGAGGCTTTAGCTTATGAACGTGCCTCTGAATTTTATTTTACTTTAGGTAGAGAAGAAATCGGTAAACTATATCTCAGAAATGCTTATCATTGTTATATTCGTTGGGGTGCAAAGGCCAAAGTTAAACAATTAGAAGAAGAATACCCTAAATATTTATTAGGCATCAGCAATCAAAACAAATCTAAGGGATTAAGTACCACTATCTCTACCACTGGAAATGATGGAGAAGTTCTTGATTTAAGCACAATTATCAAAGCCTCGCAAGCGATTTCTGGAGAAATCAAGCTAGAAAATCTTCTGCAAAATTTAATGAAAATTGTCATTGAAAATGCAGGAGCGCAAACAGGTTATCTGATTTTAGAAAAGGAAGAAAATTGGGTTATTGAAGCCCAAGGCACAATTGATCAAGAAACTATTAATATCTTACAGTCAATTCCCATAGAATCTATCGACCATGATAACTCAATTCCTCTTTTACCCACTAAAATTATTTATTATGTGGCTCGCACAAAAGAAACTATCGTTGTAAACGATGCCACTTCATCAGGTCAATTTACAACTGATCCTTACATTGTTGCAAAACAAACTAAATCCATTCTTTGTACCCCTTTACTCAATCAATGTCAAATAAAAGGAATTGTTTATTTAGAAAATAATCTAACCACAGGTGCATTTACTGATGAAAGAGTAGAACTATTAAACATTTTAGCGGCTCAAGCTGCTATCTCTATTGATAACTCCAGACTCTATCAAAACTTAGAACAAAGAGTGCAAGAACGCACTAAAGAACTCACAAATACTTTAGAGGTACTGAAAGCAACTCAAGCAGAACTTATCTTTGAAAATGACCTGCTTAAAAGTGCTGAACAACCCCCCAAATTTGTCTATCAAGTAGGTGGAAGTTTACCGATGGATGCACCGAATTATGTGGTTCGACAAGCCGATCGCAATCTTTATAAAGCTCTCAAACAAGGTCTATTTTGCTATGTTTTAAATGCACGTCAAATGGGAAAATCTAGCTTAATGGTACGGATGATGAGCCAATTACAAAAGGAGGGAATTAAATGTGCAGTCATTGACTTAACTCGCCTAGGAACAGACAATATTACCCCCGAACAATGGTATAAAGGATTAGCCGTTGATCTGCTCCGCAGTTTTGGATTAATCAAACAATTGAAAACTTTTAAAGCTTGGTGGAGTGAACAATTAGACCTGCCTCCTGTACAACGATTAGGACAATTTATAGAAGAGTTTCTTCTAATTAATGACGATTTGAATCAGCGGCAATCTAGACAATCGACTGTTATATTTATTGATGAAATTGATAGCATTTTAGGGTTAAAATTTGATGTCTCTGACTTTTTTGCTTTAATTCGTTCTTTTTATAACCAGAGAGCGATTCGACCTCAATTTCAAGAGCTAACTTTTGCCTTTTTTGGTGCTACCACACCTTCAGCTTTAATTACTGACCCCCAGAAAACACCTTTTAATATTGGTAACGCTATTGAATTAGCAAGTTTTAAAGAACACGAAGCCCAACCTTTATTATATGGGTTAACAGAAAAAGTCAGTAATCTTCAGACAATGCTCAAACAAGTCTTAAGCTGGACGGGAGGGCAACCTTTCTTAACTCAAAAACTATGTCAACTGATGCGGGATAGTGAGCAGCCAATCCCCTCTAATCAAGAAGAACAATGGTTAGCTCAGTTAGTAGCAGAAAAAATTATTCAAGATTGGGAGATGCAGGATCAACCCGAACATTTAAAAACCATTCAAGATCGCCTTCTTCAAAGTCCAAACCGACCCCAATTATTAACCTTGTATCGACAAATCCTCCATCAAGAAGCAATACATATTGATAACAATCCCTATTTACCTGAGTTATTTTTATCTGGATTAGTGGTAAAACGCCATGGTAAAATGGACGTTCATAATCGGATTTATCAGACGATATTTAATACTGATTGGCTTGAGCGATCGCTGTCTTAAACTGAACCAGTATATTGACTTCTAAAGTATTTTTGATACAACTGACAACTGACAATTGCTTGATTTTCCCTGAGTTTAATTAAACCCATACTATTAAGTTTATAAGCAATAATTGGATCGAGTATAATTGGTTGATTCCCTTGACAAATCTGTTGAAAAACATCGGCAAGTTCGGGTTGTTTTTGTAAAGTGACCCAGTGCAGCTGTAAATGAGAGGAATAAATCCCCGTTGATGTAATTGCTGATTTGATTAAATCTGGCATCGTTATTTGCTCTTGGCTAAGATGATAAATCGCTAAATGAATCAAGGCAGGATGTCCCCCTACTAAGTCGATCAATTGTTGAATTTCGTTGGTTGCTAATTCATTTAATTGATATTTTTTTGCCAATTCTGCCACTTGTTCTTGATCAAAACCCTGTAACTCTATGGGTAATCCCACATTAAAAGGAGACTGTTCTAATCGCAAAGAAACATAAGATTCTGTGGATTGAACAATAATTAAACGTAATTTCTGCCACAGGGGAGATCGCTTAGATTCTTCATAACAAGCTCGGATTAAAGGTAAAAAACGCCGATTCAAGTCTGAAGTGCATCACCTGAAAAGCTTGACAGAGGAAAGCTCATCAGTTAAAGTCGGATATTGCTCAAAACAAACAGACAAACTAATGAACTACTCACATCT
>VYKN01000231.1_pt1 | contig 11359 bp, 10 predicted proteins | sample 5114581 | NCBI WGS metagenome assembly VYKN01 (sample SAMN12291810, study PRJNA351875) | freshwater metagenome | isolation source: freshwater lake | place: USA: Michigan, Baker Lake | collected 2011-08-08
GGCGGCGGCCGCGAACTCCCCGGCCGCGGCATAGGCCGCAGCCGCCAGCAGGCGGTGGGAGGCGAGATCGCCGGTTTGGGCGGCGCGCAGCGTGCCGGGCCGGCGCTGTTCGAGCCGCATCAGCGCCTGGGCGGCGGCCTCATTGCCCTCTCCGGACCAGGGCACGCCCCACTCGAACTGCATAGGCGAGATGTTCTTGCCCCACACATAGGCATGGGCGGCGAGGACATCGGCCGCGCTGCCCGGATTGAGTCCGAAACGGGCGATCGCATCGTTCACCTGCCGCCGGGCGCGGGCGCGGTCGGCCTCCGCCAGCGCCGCCGCAAGGGTGATCAGGCCAAAGACCCCCATCACCGCGCCGCCCGGCATGACGCGCGGCGGCGCGGACGGCCCGATCGACACCGCGTCTCCCGCCCAGGCGCCGATTTGTGCTGCTGTCGCCATGGCCGCCTCCCGAGCAGCCCCCGCACTCGAGACTAGGCCATGGAAACGACGGCTCTGTGAAATCACCGCGTCGCGAGGCTGCGGGCCCAAAGCCTCATGCGGCCGGGGCGAACGCCTCGCGCAGGTCGCGCTTCAGGATCTTGCCGTTGGCGTTGCGCGGCAACGGCTCGGAGCGGATCTGGATCCGCACCGGAACCTTGAAGCCGGCGAGCCGGGCGGCGACCCAGCGGCGCAGCTCCTCCTCGCTGACGTCCGAGCCCGGTTTCACCGTGACGATCGCGCCGACCTCCTCGCCCAGCACCTTGTGGGGGATGCCGACGACGGCGGCGTCGGTGACCGCGTCGTGCTGGTAGAGGGCGTCCTCAACCTCGACGCAATAGACGTTCTCCCCGCCGCGGATGATCATGTCCTTGGCCCGGTCTACGATGAAGACGAAGCCCTCTTCATCCATGCGCACGAGGTCGCCGGACTTGAACCAGCCGTTCTCGAACGCCGCCTCGGTGGCCTCCGGCTTGTTCCAGTAACCGACGACGGTGTTCGGGCCCTTGATCCAGAGCTCGCCCACTTCGCCCGCCGGCACGTCCTTGCCGTCCGGATCGACCACGCGCAGTTCGTTCACCGGCGCGGCCGGCCCGCAGGAGGTCGGGCGCAGCTTGTAGTCCTCCCCGCCGTTCGAGGTGACGGCGGCGGCGGTCTCGGTCAGGCCGTAGCCCTGGCCAGGCGTGACGTTCGGGAAGGCGCGGACCACCGCGGCGACCAGTTCGGACGACGACGGCGCCCCGCCGTAGCTCACCATGTCCACGCTGGAGGTGTCGTACTTGGCGAAGTCAGGATGCTCGATCACCTGCCAGGCGATGGCCGGCACGCCGCCGAAGCTGTTGATCTTCTCCGCCTCGATCAGGCGGAGGCCCTCGCCCGCATCCCAGCGCCGCATCATGACGATCTTGGTGCCGGCCGCGAGCGCCGGGATCAGCACCGCAAAACAGCCCGTGGCATGGAAGAACGGAATGGAGATCAGCGTCGCCTTGCGCGGCTCGGCGGGGTTCGGCTGCGGCGGCGCCTCGCCCCGGCGCAGGAACATCCGGGCCTGCGCGGCCATAAGGTTGAACAGGTTGGTGGCGATGTTGCGATGGGTGCCGAGGGCGCCCTTCGGCGCGCCGGTGGTGCCGGAGGTGTAGAGCAGCGTGCAGTGGTCGTCCGGCTGCAACGCGACGTCCGGAAGATCGGTGTGCGGCAGGTCGGCCCAGCTCTTCGGCGCGCCGACCAGATCCTCCATCCGCCGCACCGTCGGCGCCAGATCATCGCCGGCGCGGGCGACGACCACATGGGCCAGATCCTTGCAGGCCGGCAGGTGCTCAGAAAGGCGCGCCAGCCGCTCGGCGTCGGCGATCAGCACCTTCGCGCTGGAGTCCACAAGCCCGTACTCCAGTTCCGGCCCGGTCCACCAGGCGTTGAGCGGCGACGCGATCGCCCCGATCAGCGTGGCGGCGAAGAAGGCCACCGGCCATTCCGGCAGGTTGCGCATGACAATCGCCACCCGGTCGCCGGGCTTCACGCCCATCTCGTCGCGCAAGACATGGGCAAAGCGCGCGACCGCATTGGCATGGGCGCGGAACGACACCCGCTCGTCCTCCAGCACCAGGTACGGCAGGTCGCCCCACATCCGGCTCAGGGCGAAGATCGGCGCGAGACTCGGCGGCGCGTTCTTGTAGGCCCGGGTGGGCACGCCGCGGATGTCGGTGATCTCCCACTCGAACGGGGCGCCCGGCGCGCAGATGCGGGCATAGGCGTCGGGCACGCTCATGGCGGGAAAAGGCATGTCGGTTCGCTCCCAATGCGGCCGCCTCTGAAGGGCGGCCTTGCGGCGTTCTTGATGGTTAGCGGACCTTCGCGCAAGCGCGCTGCCTACCGGGGAGCCTGCGCCGCAGAGGCCCCGGACGGTTGACCGCACCGGCGACCACGCCTTGAGTGGGCCCATGTCCGCGGTCCGCTCCATGAACGCTTCCAGCCTCGTCCTCGCCGCCGCAGCGGTGATCGCCGGGCTGTACTGGTTCCGCGACATCCTCACGCCGCTGGCGCTGGCGATCTTCCTCTGGCTGGTGATGGACGGGTTTGCGGACTGGCTCGGCCGGCGCCTGCCGTTCCTGCCGCGCAAAGTGGCGCTGCCGGTCGCGATCCTGATCGTGCTGGCGGCCATGGGCTTCATCGTGGTCTTCGTCGCCGAATACGCCGCGAACTTCGCCGCCAAGACCGCGAACTATGAGGTCCGGCTCAACGCCATCATCGTGGAGACATGGGGCATGCTTCCCCTGACGGGGGAGCCGCCCACGGTCGGCCAGCTGTTCCAGCGGCTGAACCCCGCCCGCTTCCTTGGCGATCTGGCGCAGTCCCTTCAGGGCATCGCCGGCCAGAGCCTGTTCGTGCTGATCTATATCGCCTGCCTGTTCGCCGCACAGTCGAGCTTTCCGGCCAAGATGGATGCGATCTTCCCCGACGGTGAAAGCCGCGCCCGGGCCGGCGAGCTCGGCGGGGCCATCCGGCGCACCATGGAGAGCTATCTGTGGGTCCAGACCGTCACCGGCCTGATGCTGGCGGCGGGCTGCTGGGTCGTGTTCGTCGCCGTCGGGCTCGACAATGCGCTGTTCTGGGCGCTGATCACGTTCCTCGCCTCCTACATCCCGGCGGTCGGCGGTGCGGCGGCGACCGGCCTGCCGGCGATCTTCGCGCTGGTGCAGTTCCCCACGATCTGGCCGGCGGCGATCATCATCGGCGCGACGCAAGGCGTGCAGTTCGTGGTCGGCAACATCATCCAGCCGCGCATGACGGGCGACAGCCTCAACATCTCGATCCTTGTGGTGTTCCTGTCGCTGGCGGTCTGGGGCGCGCTGTGGGGGCTGCCGGGGTTGTTCCTGGCGGTTCCGCTCACGGTCATGTTGATGATCGTGCTGGCGCAGTTCCCCTCGACGCGCTGGATCGCGGTGCTCCTGTCGGCCAACGGGCGGCCGGATGGATCTGAGCCGGCGGCAAAGGCCGATGAAAACACCGGCGACTGATCGGAAAATCGCGCTTTTCCTTGGCTTTAGGATCGAGGACCAGCACGCTTCCTCACGGAACGGTGGCGCTGCGACATGCTGACTTATGGAAACGACGTCCTCTTCGGCACGACCGGCGCGGACGCCGTCGACGCGCTGGCCAGCCATGATCGGTTCATGTGACCCGACTGGCCGGAGTCCGACGCCGCCGACTTCGTGCTCTAGACCCCTTCACCCGAACGTGACCGGCCGTCACGACCCCGTGTGATGCGTGCGTCACGGCGCTGCACCAATCTCCTAAGGGTTCGGGCCCTACCTGAACGGCCGGCCGGGCGCGCTTGCGTCCCCCACCCTGCACGCACCTCGCCGGTCGCGCCGCCGGATGTCGTCCCCATCCGGCGGCGCCGGGGGGCGCCGCGGCTTCGGGACACCATGGATATGGGGTTGAGGACCGGGGCCGCCCGGACCTAACGTGGCGCTCCATGCTTCGCGCGTTGCGCCTGCGCCGCCCGGCGGCGACAGGACCCGACGTCCGGTGCAGGAAGGGGGCCGCCGTTGTCGTCGCTGCAACTTGTCCAACCGACCGGACCGGGACCACGTGCCCGGGCGCTGCGGCCGTGACGCGGCTCCTCAGCTTGCTGCGCGCGCCGATCCTGTGGCGCGCCATGCTCGCGATCGGCGCGGTCCAGCTGTTCTTCTGGGCGATCTACTATCCAGGCATCGTCCAGCGCCCGCCGATGCCGCCGAACATCGCCGAAGCGCACAGCATCATGGAGGGCCGGCTGGATGCGCCGACCCTTGCTGCGATTGCGCGGGCCCGCCTGGAGCCCGTGGAAGCGCTGCCGCTGGACGTGTGTTGCGAGCCCGGCTACCGCGCCCTACGCTTCAAATTGGATCTCGAACGCGTTCCCGAGCGCGGCCTGATCATGCTGCCCGGCTTCGGGGCGGACAATCACTTTCTCTATGTGAACGGCCAGCTCGCCGACGGGCGCGGCCGCATGGAGCTGCCGGACCCGACCTACCACCACAATGATTTCCGGATGATCCGGATCATGCCCGGCGAGCTTCGGGCGGGCGAGAACACATTCGAGATGATCAATGTCCGCAGCGGGTCGGACGGCTTCAACTACCGCCCGCTGCGGATCTTCGATGCGGCGCTCTACCTGCCCGGACATGAGCGACGTGAATTCATCATCGGCACTTTCGCCTGGATGCAGCTCGCCGTCGCAACGCTGCTCGCGCTGACAGCGTTCTTCGTGATGCTCCGCTCCGCTGATCGCGCCCAGCCCTTCTGGCTGTTCATGGTGGCGGCCGGATGGGCGCTGCTGATCCACTTTTACAAATGGGTGGACCCGCCGTTCGATGGCGACATCCGGGTCGCCTACATCACCAGCCTCTATGTGCTTGTACCGTTCGCCCTGTGCGGCTGGGCCGACGTCTGGTCGACGCAACGATCGCGCTGGGCCTTGCCGGCCGCCGTGACGATATTCGCGCTGACCCTGGCGCTGATCTGGCTCAACGCGAGCTTCACCCCGCTGGCGACGCGCTTCGACACTGGCCACACCACAGCGGCGGCGGGCGGGCTGGCGCTTGCCCTGGTCGCTGCGGCGCGCCTGCTGCAGGGTGCGGCGACCATGGACGACCGGCGCATCTGGGAGCTGGCGTTCGCGCTGCCGCTGCCGGTCGGCGCGGCGTTTGATCTCTACGGCGAGATGACCAGCCAGGCCAACCTCGGCATCATGCAGATCAGCCAGCCGCTGCTGATCACAGGGCTGTTCGCCGCTTTCATCGCCCGCAACATCCGGCTGTTCCGCTCGCAGGAACAGATCAGCGCGCTGTTGCGGGCGCAGCTGGACGAGCGCACTGCCGAGCTGGAAGCCGCCCACGGCCGCGAGCGGATATTGGTGCGCGAACAGGCCCATGTGGCCGAGCGCCAGCGCATCCTGCGCGACATGCATGACGGGGTCGGCAGCCAGCTGATGTCGATGCTGCTGGCGGCCAAACGCGGTGCCTTGCCGTCCGACCGGATGGCGGAGGGGCTGCAGGCGGTGGTCGACGAGATGCGGCTGATGATCGAGTCCATGGACTCGGTCGGCGAGTCGCTCACCTCGGCGCTCGCGCTGTTCCGTGAACGGATCATGCCGCGAGCCCGCGACGCCGGTGTGGAGGTCCGCTGGCGCGACACGCTGAGCGACGCCCCGCAGCCCTACGGCCCCCGCGAGGTGCTGCAGGTGTTCCGCATCCTGCAGGAGGCGGTCGCCAACGCGCTGAAGCATGCCGGCGCCAGCGTTCTGGACATCGCCATCGAGCCGGGCAGGGATCCGGCGTTCCCTGTGCGGATTTCGGTCGCGGACAACGGCGCGGGCTTGGGCGGACAGTCCGGGTCCGGCCGCGGCCTCGAAAACATGCGCCGTCGCGCCGAGGGGCTCGGCGCGCGCCTCGACATCGAAGACAGCGGGGGCGGCGTGCGCGTGGCCCTCGCGCTGCCCGCAAAGGGCGGGGTCGCGTCGTGACGAACGCCGAACCGCCGCGCCCGCGCATCGCGATCGTCGAGGATGATCCGGTCGTGCGCCACTATCTTGAGGAAACGCTGGCGCATGACTTCGACATCTGTGCGGCGGTCGGCAGTCTGGCCGAGGCACGGCCGCTGATCGCGACGCCGCCCGACCTGTTCCTCCTGGATGTCGGATTGCCTGACGGCGACGGCTTGGGCCTCACCGCCGAGATCAAGGCCGGCTGCACCGCCCGCGTGCTGATCCTGACCACGTTCGGCGACCGCGAAACCGTGGTCGGCGCGATCCAGGCCGGGGCCGACGGCTATCTTCTGAAGGACACGCCGCCGGACTCCCTGCGCGAGGGGGTCGCCGTGACGCTGGCCGGCGGCGCCCCGATCAGTGCGGCGGCGGCGGTCTTCCTCCTGGAGCGCCTGCGCCCGGCGACGCCCCCCGCCGCATCGCCCGGCGCCGCCGGCGAACTCACGCCGCGCGAGATCGACCTCCTGAAGCAGTTCGCGCGCGGGGCAAGCTACAAGGAAGCGGCCCGTGCGCTGAACATTTCGCCGCTGACGGTCGGCAGCTTCGTGAAATCGATTTACCGAAAACTTGAAGTAAATTCACGCGGCGAGGCAGTTTACAAGGCGCAAAAGTTCGGGAATATCGACATAGGCTGACTTTGGCACTGCGGTAATTGCGCGGCATGACGTGACAGCCAGGTCAATACCAAACCTCTGGGATATGTTTTCCTGATCATCCGCGTATCACGGCTGCGTGACAGGCGGAGACTGACATGGCGAACATCAACGGCAACAACACCCTGAACGACGTGCTCAACGGCACGCCTCAGGACGACGTCCTGCGCGGCCTGGGCGGCGACGACACGCTGAACGGCGGCGACGGAAACGACCGTCTCGAAGGCGGCAACGGCAATGACGTCCTGAACGGCGGATCCGGCGCGGATCGCCTGATCGGCGGGTCCGGGGACGACTGGTTGAACGGCGGCGGCGGAAACGACGTTCTGGAGGGCGGGTCCGGCTTCGACTGGGCGGTGTTCGACGGCGGCGCTGCTGTGACGGTGAACCTCAACACCAATTCGGCGACGGGTCAGGGCGTGGATGCGCTCTCCAGCATCGAGAACGTGCGCGGCAGCGCCTTCAGCGACGTGCTGATCGGCAACAACCAGAGCAATGTCCTGGCCGGCAACGGCGGCTCCGACACCCTGACCGGCGGCGGCGGCGCGGACATCTTCGTTCTGACGCCGCAGGCGTCCGGCAACATCACCATCACCGACTTCCAGAACGGCGTCGACCGCATCGATCTGCGCGCGCTCGGTTTCGATCAAAGCGGTGAAAGCCCCTATTGGGCCGGCCTGCTCTCCAACGTCCCGAATCAGTCCGACGCCGTGATCGAGTTCTACGGCGTCAACGGCGAGTTCTTCACCGTGACGCTGCAGGGCACGCCCTACTGGACGATCGATCCCACCGACTACATCGTCTGACCCTGGGCGCCCGGCACAGGGTCGCATGGGGCAGAAGGGCTCGCCTGCCGCGGCGGGCCCTTTTGCTGCCTGCGGCCGGCGTCAGTCCCGCCGGATGTGCGGGGTCACGACCGTCTTGATGTCGGCGGCGCGGGCGCGGGTGGTGACGAGCACGCCCGTCGGCCCGGCGATCACCACCACGTCTTCAAGTCCGAGAACCGACACCGCGACGCCCGGTTCGGCGCGGATGATCGAGCCGGCGGTGTCGGCCGCGACCACGTCGCCGGAGACGGCGTTGCCGGCGGCGTCCTTGACGGCCACGTCCCAAAGCGCCGCCCACGATCCAATGTCCGACCAGCCCAGATCGCAGGGCGCCACGGCGGCGCGCTTGGTGCGCTCCATCACCGCATAGTCGACCGACGTCATGGGCGAGGCCGCGAATGCCTCGCGATCGAGCCGCACGGCGTCGCCGTCGCGGGCGCCGTTCGCCACCGCGGCTTGAACGGCCGCCGCGATGGCCGGTTCGAAGGCCGCGATCTCCTCAAGGAACAGACCGGCCGGGAAAACGAAATTGCCGGAGTTCCACAGGCACCCTTGCGCGATCAGCTCGGTCGCGCGGGCGGCGTCCGGCTTCTCGACAAAGGCCTCCAGCGCCAGCACGCCCGGCGCATCGGCCAGCGGCGCGCCGGGACGCAGATAGCCGTACTCGGTCGCCGGCCGTTCCGGCCTGATGCCGAAGGTGACGAACCGGCCGGACTGCGCCGCCGCCAGCGCGGCCGCGCAGGCGTCGTGGAAGGCGGCCTCGTTGCGCACCACATGGTCGGCCGCCAGGATCAGCATGATCGCGTCCGGGTCCAGCTCACGCACATGCACAGCCGCCGCGGCGACCGCAGCGGCCGAATCCCGCCGCATCGGCTCCAGCAGCACCCCGGACGTCGCCCGGCCCGCCAGCGCAGCTCCGATCAGATCGGCTTGCGCGACATTGGCGACGATCACCGGGGGTGCGAACAGGTCCGGCCGGGCGCACCGCGCCAGGGTCGCCTCGAACGTCGAGCCGCCGCCGTCCAGCAGGGGCAGGAACTGCTTGGGCGCGGCGTCCGTCGACACCGGCCAGAGCCGCGTGCCGCCGCCGCCGCACAGGATGACCGGGACCAGACGGTTCGAAAACGTGCTCATGCGGGCCTCACGGAAAAGCGTCGGGCAGGAGAACGGGCTCCTCGCCCGAGAAATCGACGATGCGCGCCGTCCCGCCCCAGTCACGCACGAAGGCGCCGACCCCGGCGCGCGACACCGCGGTCGTCGCCTCATTGGTCAGCGGGTGGAAACAGATCGGGTCGCCGGCCAGCAGGGCTGCGTCCAGCACCAGCGTCACCGCCCGGGCGCGATCATTGATCAGCGCGAACAGCGTGACCGAGCCCGGCCGAACGCCCAGCGTCTCGAACAGGAGCTCTTCCTTGCCGAAGGAGAAACGGTCGAACCCGAGCGGGCGGTGCAGCCGGTTCAGCGCAACCTGGGTCTCGCCGAGCGCGCAGACGAGGGCGAGGCGCCCGGCCTTGTCCTTCAGGAACAGGTTCTTGGAATGCGCGCCGGGGATCTGCGCCTTGATGTCGGCGCCCTCCTCGACCGTGAACACCGGGCGATGCCGGACCGTCGTGTGTTCGACGCCCAGCGCATCGAGCCGGCGGAAAAGATCAGCCTCGGTCGCAGGCGTCATGGGGCCGGATCACCGCCGCGCAGCGCCAGCGCGGCGGCCCTCAGGTGTTCCAGCAGCGCCTCGTCCGGCGAGCGTCCGGCGAGCCATGCCAGCCGCGCGGCGGCGGCGTCCTCCTCGCCGGCGCCGATGGCGACGAAGGCCGCCACAAGGGCGCGCTCGTCATGGGTGAGCGCCCCGGCGCGGGTGACCGCGGCGTCGAACGGACGGCGTCGGCCGTGGGCGCAGGCGTTCATCAAGGCCATAAACGCGTCGAAGCCGGCCCGCGCCTTGGCTCCGGCGGTGCGCGAGAACGCTTCCTCGATCGGCATCATGTTCGCGCGGTGGACGAACGCCCGGAAGGCGAGCACGGCCAGCCGGTCGCCCCACGGCAGGGCGTCGATCTCCGAAGGCGGGGTCGTGCGATCCTCTGGCACCGCGATGCGCGTCAGTGGCCGGACGCCCCGGCCTTGCCGTGATCGTCTTTCTTCGCGCCGTGGTCCTCGGCCTTGGCTTTCGGAAAGCTGGCGAAGGGCTCGGTGCGCGCGGCGGCCGTCGGGCTGGCGCCGGTCGGCAGATGGCCGGACAGGTACGGCAGGACCGCAAGGCCCGCCAGCAGTCCGAGCGCGATCAGGCCGGTGAAGACCGTGCCCAGCGGGCCATAGTGGTCCACCGGTTCGGCGGGCGCGGCCTGGGGCGCCTCGGCGTGACCCGCCATGGTCACATGCCCCCGTGGTCGGCCGCGCCATGGGCGGCGGCCGGCTCGGTCTCGGCGGACGGCTGGCCGCCCGACAACCCGATCAGGGCCAGCGTGGCGAGCGCGGCGAAGACGGCCGTGCCGACGCCGACGCCGGCGGCCAGACCCTTGCGCTTCCTGCGACGGGCGTCAGACATCCAGATTCTCTCCTGCAGATCAGGACCGGGCTTCTAGAGGCGATCCGCGCCGGACGGAAGGGCGCGCGGGCGTGATCCTTGCGCTTTGCAGCCTGTCGCAATTGGGCTAGGGCCGCGCCCGTGTCGCTGAAGCCCAAAGCCCCGTCTCCCGAGACCGACCGGACCTGCCTGCTGGTGCTCGGCATGCACAGGTCCGGCACGAGCGCGCTCACCCGCGTTCTCAGCCTGATGGGCGCGGATCTGCCCGAGAGCGTGATGGGCGCCGGGGAAGGCAACGACACCGGCCACTGGGAGTCCGAGCGACTCGCCCGGCTTCACGACGCCCTGTTTGCGGACGCCGCCAGCGCCTGGCACGACTGGCGGCCCCTCGACTTCACGCACATCACCCCGGCGCAGCGCGAACGCTTCGACAGCGACCTGCGCGCCGCCATCCGGGCGGACTATCCAGGCAACCGGCTGTTCGTGCTGAAGGACCCGCGGGTCTGCCGCGCCCCGGACCTGACGATCAACGCGCTGACGGACCTCGGCGTCCGGGTCGCCCCGATCATGGCGTTCCGCAATCCGCTGGAGGTCATGGCCTCGCTGATGGCGCGCGGCGCCTATTGGCCCGACGGCCTCTCGCGCGCGGACGCCGCGCTCCTGTGGCTGAGCCACAGTCTGGAATCCGAGCGCGCCACGCGCGACCGGCCGCGCCTGGTGCTCGACTGCGGTGATCTCGCCCGCACGTGGCGCACTGCGGTGGATCGGACCGTGGCCGAGCTTCAGGTGAGCTTTCCGCATGATGCGGACACGGCGCAGGCGCTGGTCGAAGGCTTTCTTGACACGTCCCGGCGCCGTCAGGCGGCCGATCCGGCGGCGGTCGCCGTCGACCCCGATACGCGCGGCTGGGTGAGCGATGCGTTCGACGCCCTGCGCCTGCTCGAAGCCGATCCGGGCTCGACCCATGCTCTGCGCCTGCTCGACCGGACGGCGGCGGCGTTCGACGCATCCTGGCGCACGCTCGACCGAGTGAAGCTGGCGGCGGAAGAACGGGTGCGTGCGGTGTCAGCCCGTGCGGACGGAGCGGACGCCTCTGAAGCGGCGCGGCGTGCGGCCGAGGAGGCGGCGCAGTCCGCTTTAGCCACGCGCCAGGAGAGCGAAGCCGCAGCCGCGCGTCTCACCGCCGACCTCGCCTGGGCGCAGGACGAGCTCAACCGGCTGCGGGCGGTGGAGGTGTCCCTGGCCGAGGCGGCGGAGCAGGCTCGCGCCGCCGATGCGCAACGTGCTGCGGATGCCGAGCGGCGCATCGGCGACGTCATGGCGCTTGTCCGCCGCGAGCGCGCCGCCG
>VYKN01000232.1_pt1 | contig 11318 bp, 10 predicted proteins | sample 5114581 | NCBI WGS metagenome assembly VYKN01 (sample SAMN12291810, study PRJNA351875) | freshwater metagenome | isolation source: freshwater lake | place: USA: Michigan, Baker Lake | collected 2011-08-08
GGGCGGGGAAAGTTCCAGTCTTCCCGTGCAAAGGCCGCTCGCTCGCGAGATTCTTGCGATCCTCGCGAGCGGCCCTGAAAAGTCGGGGAAGTGACCGAGCAAGATCCCCCCTCCGTCAGCTTCGCTGACACCTCCCCCGTAAACGGGGGAGGACGCAGATGTGCCTGCGACAATCGTGAGCTGCATCCTCCCCCGTTCACGGGGGAGGTGGCGCGTAGCGCCGGAGGGGGGAGGTTTCTATTGTACTCCCAGCCCTCTCAGGGCCGCTCGCGACGACCGCAAGAGTCTCAGGAGCGGGCGGCCCTTTCATGGGGTTTCTAGCAAGCGCATCCCATCGTGCTCGCGCCGCGCAAGCGCTTGCGCGCTCCTTCGCTGCGCTTCGGCCCTGCGGGTGCGCTGTGCTGCGCTCGATGGGTTTCTGGAGATGTCGGGACGCAGGGCGTCCCTCCGGTGGTTCGACCTCGCCTCCGGCGGGTCGAACTCAGGGCTGGGTTTGAGTTGGCGTCAAACTCGCGACCGTGATGCCATCATCGGCGGCGCAAGCAGCCCGTCGCCCCAATCCCAAGTCCTTTGTTCGACCCGCCGGAGGCGTGGTCGAAGGCGCGGGACGTCCTCCGTCCCTATGTGTTTGGGATGTGGCATGTTGGGTGCGGGCGGGAGGCCGTCTGCGTCCCAGGATCTCCGAGACCGTGTGTCGGCTTGGTCCCCCGCCCGCGTTTCGCATCCACCTGAACAGTTGCCCGGGGCCGTTGCCGCGGACCCCGCACCACAGGGACAGGCCTTATGAACATACACCCTGACGTGGTCGGGATCGACGTCTCCATGCGTCGGCTCGACATTTTCGACGGCCGGCCTTCAAGCTGCGCCAACACCGCTCAGGCGATCGAGCCTCTGGCCAGGGGCTGGGCTGATCGTGACGTTCTGGTCGTGCTGGAAGCGACCGGAGCCTATGACCGCACGCTTCGGCGCGCCTTGCACGAGGCCGGCGTACGCTGCGCCCGGGTCAACCCTGGACGGGCGCGCGACTTCGCCCGCGCGTCCGGGCTGCTGGCCAAGACCGATGCCGTGGACGCCCGCATGCTGGCCGACCTCGGCCGCGTGCTGCAGCCCCGGCCCGAGCAGCCCTTCGATGCGGCGCGCGAGACCCTGGCGGCGCTCGTCCGGCGGCGCGACCAGCTGGTCGCGCAACGAAAGCAGGAGGTTACCAGGCTCAAGGGGGAGCTCGATCCTTGGGTGGAGGACGACGTCCGACAGCATCTGATCTTTCTGGACGGACGGGTCGGCGCGCTGGAGCTCCAGATCAAGGCGCATCTCGCCGCCTCGCCGGCGCTCGGGGTTCGACGTCGTCTTCTGCTCTCCTTGCCCGGCGTCGGATCGATCACCGCAAACATATTGACGGCGCTGATGCCTGAACTGGGCGCGGTGTCGGACAAGGCTGTTGCGGCGCTGGCCGGGCTGGCGCCGATCAACCGCGACTCCGGTCAGCAGCGCGGTCGACGAACGGTCGGCGGCGGGCGAAGCCGCGTGCGCGAAGCCATGTACATGGCGGCCTTGTCCGCGACCCGATCCCACAGCTGTCTGGCCGCGCGATACCGGCGTTTCCTCGACGCCGGCAAACCCCCGAAACTGGCGCTCATCGCGCTCGCTCGACACATGCTCGTCGTCCTGAACGCCATGCTGCGCGACCAGCAACCGTTCCGCGCATAAGCGCGCGACACAGTTGCCGACCCCTCCAGGGCCCCATCGCGCGCAGCAAAGCGCAAGGGCCGCGCAGCGGCTTGCGAAGCCCTTGCGCGGCGCGAGCACGATGGGATGCCTCGCAGAATAGTTCCCACGAATGGGCCGCCCGTTCCCATGACCTTTGCTGTTGTCCGGCGCGGTCGCGAGACATCCGGGATGACGACGACGCATGATCCACCGAACCGGCGCTTCGCCTCAGCCCCGCATCGCAGCCAGACGTCCGGCCACGACCGCCTCGGCTTCGGCGATCGTGCGTGTGATCAGCTCGGCCACAGTCGGTATGTCGTGGATGAGGCCCTGCGCCATGCTGGCCCAGAACATGCCCTGGCTGAGATCCCCGGTCTCCATCAGGCGCTGGCCGGCATCGCCCGCCACCAGTTCGGCCACGTCCGAGAACTGCGCGCCGGGCACGGCGAGGCGGCGCACGACCTCATCTGACACCGCGCTCTTGCCGACCCGGGCGGTGTTCTTCAGCGACCGGAAGATCAGGTTCGTGCCGCGCTCGTCATTATCCACATAGGCCTGCTTCACGTTCGGGTGGATGTCCGCCTCGACGGTGGCGCAGAAGCGCGTGCCCATGTTGATCCCGTCCGCGCCAAGCGCGAGGGCCGCCGCGAGGCCGCGTCCGTCCGCAAAGCCGCCCGACGCCAGCATGGGGATCGAAACCTTGTCGGCGGCGCAGGGGATCAGGATCAGGCCCGGAATATCGTCCTCGCCCGGATGGCCCGCGCACTCGAACCCGTCGATCGAGATCGCATGCACGCCCTTGCGTTCCGCGCTCATGGCGTGGCGCACCGCGGTGCATTTGTGGATGATGCAGACGTCGTGTCCGCGCAGTTCGTCCCACACCTCGGCGACGGCCTGTGTGCCCGCGGTCTCGAAGATGCGCACCCCGCCGTCGAGCGCAGCGCGGGCGTAGGCGCGGTAGTCCGGCGACTTGGTGGTCGGGAACACGGTGATGTTCACGCCGAAGGGTTTTGCGGTGATCGACCGGCAGCGCTCGATCTCCTCGCGCAGCGCTGACGGCGTGGGTTGGGTCAGCGCGGTGAGGATGCCGAGCCCGCCCGCCTCAGAAACAGCGCCCGCCAGCCCGGCCTTGCCGACCCCCTGCATCCCGCCCTGCACGATGGGATGTTCGATGCCGAGCAGTTCTGTGATGCGGGTCCTGAACATGGGTTGCGCCCTCCCTCGGCCTGTTTGCAGACCGGTCTAGACGCCCGCGCCGGGCCCGCCAATCAGGCCCGCCCCTATCGCGCGCGGACCGAACCGCCTATCTCGGCGCGCCATGTCCTCATCTGCACCCGAACACGCCCGCCGGCGCACCTTTGCGATCATCTCCCACCCGGACGCCGGCAAGACGACGCTCACCGAGACGCTGCTGCTGGCCGGCGGCGCCATCCGGGCGGCCGGCGAAGTGGCGGCCCGCGGCGAGGCGCGCCGCACGCGGTCAGACTGGATGAAGATCGAGCGCGAGCGCGGCATCTCGGTGTCCGCCTCGGTGATGACGTTCGAGCGCGGCGACACGGTGTTCAACCTGCTGGACACGCCGGGCCACGAGGACTTCTCCGAGGACACCTACCGCACCCTGACGGCGGCGGACTCCGCCATCATGGTGCTCGACGCCGCCAAGGGCATCGAGCCGCGCACCCTGAAGCTCTTCGAGATCTGCCGCCTGCGCGACATCCCGATCATCACCTTCGTCAACAAGATGGACCGCGAAGCCCGCGACCCCCTGGAACTCCTGGACGAGGTGCAGTCCAAGCTCGCCCTCGACACCAGCCCGCTCTACTGGCCGGCCGCGTCCGGCGAGCGCTTCGGCGGTATGCTGGATCTGGCCGCCGACCGGTTCATCCCCTTTGTGCGGCCGCAGGCGGGCGACGCTTGGTCGTTCTCGTTCGACCGGATCGGTCTCGATGAGGCGGATCTCTCCGCCTCGGTGCGCGAGGAGATGATGGAGGGGGCGGACCTGGCGCGCGCGGCCTATCCCGCCTTCGACATGGAGAGCTACCGCGCCGGCGCGCTGACGCCGGTGGTGTTCGGCTCGGCCCTGCGCCGGTTCGGGGTGGTGCAGTTGCTGGACGCCATTGAGGCGCTCGCCCCCTCCCCGCGCCCGCAGAAGGGCGAGGACAAGGCCGGGGTGCGGATGATCGAGCCTGATGAGGCGGAAGTCTCGGGCTTTGTGTTCAAGATCCAGGCGAACATGGACCCCAATCACCGCGACCGCATCGCCTTCCTGCGGCTGTGCTCGGGGACCTTCAAGCGCGGCATGCGGCTGAAGACCTCCGCGGGCAAGCTCATGACGGTCTCCGCGCCGATGATGTTCATGGCCCAGGACCGCGAGATCGCCGACACCGCCTATCCCGGCGACGTCATCGGCATTCCCAACCACGGGGCGCTGCGGGTCGGCGATTCCCTGTCGGAGAGCGGCGTCATCCGCTATTCGGGCGTGCCGAACTTCGCGCCGGAGATCCTGCGCCGGGTGATCCTGAAGGATCCCATGAAGGCCAAGCACATGCGCCGGGCCCTTGAGAGCCTCGCCGAAGAGGGCGTGACCCAGCTGTTCAAGCCGCGGCTGGGCTCGGACATGATCATCGGCGCGGTCGGGCCTCTGCAGTTCGATGTGCTGGTGGAGCGGATCGCCGCTGAATACGGCCTCGAGGCCGCATTCGAGACCGCGCCATACCAGGCCGCCCGCTGGGTCGCCGCCGACGACCGGGCCGTGCTGGAGGCGTTCGGGGAAAAGCACATGGCCTCCATGGCCGAGGATGTGGACGATGCGCCGGTGTTCCTGGGCAAGAACGCCTGGGAGATCGGCTATGTGCAGGAGAAGAACCCCGGCTTGCGCTTCACCGCGACCCGGGAGCGGCTGGGTTGAACGCGGCGGCCGGACGGCCTAACTCGCGCCTATGACCACGCTCGCCGAGACCAAGCCCCGCAAGCCCTATCTTCTCCCCGGCGCCACTGGCGACTGGGAGGTCGTGGTCGGTCTGGAAGTCCACGCCCAGGTGCTGGCGCAGGCCAAGCTGTTCTCCGGCGCCAGCGCAGCCTATGGCGGGGAACCGAACGACCATGTGTCGCTGATCGACGCCGGCATGCCGGGCATGTTGCCGGTCATCAACCGGCACTGCGTGGCGCAGGCCGTGCGCACCGGCCTGGGTCTGAAGGCGAAGATCAACCTGTTCTCGCGTTTCGACCGTAAGAACTATTTCTACCCGGACCTGCCCCAAGGCTATCAGATCAGCCAGTACGCCCACCCGATCGTCGGCGAGGGCGAGCTGGAAGTCGATCTCGACGACGGCTCCACCGTGACCATCGGCATCGAGCGGCTGCATCTCGAGCAGGACGCCGGCAAGTCGATCCACGACCTCGATCCGAACGCCACCTATGTCGACCTCAACCGGGCAGGCTGCGCGCTGATGGAGATCGTGTCGCGACCTGACATCCGCTCGCCGGACGAAGCGGCGGCCTACTTCAAGACGCTTCGGGCGCTGGTGCGCTATCTCGACACCTGCGACGGCAACATGGAGGAAGGCTCCATGCGCGCCGACGTGAACGTGTCAGTACGCAAACCCGGCGCGCCGTTCGGCACGCGCTGCGAGATCAAGAACGTCAACTCGACGAAGTTCGTCGCCATGGCGGTGGAGGCCGAGGCGCGCCGCCAGATCGAGATCATCGAGGACGGCGGCGAGATCCGCCAGGAGACCCGCCTGTTCGACCCGAAGACCGGCGAGACCCGCGCCATGCGCTCCAAGGAGGATGCGCACGACTACCGGTATTTCCCGGACCCGGACCTGTTGCCGCTGGTGCTGGACGAGGCCTGGGTCGAGACCCTCAAGGCGGACCTGCCCGAACTGCCCGACGCCAAGAAGCGCCGCTTCCAGGAGCAGTACGGCCTGTCGGCCTATGACGCCCGCGTGCTGACCGGCGATCGCGACGCAGCGGCCTTCTTCGAGCAGGTGGCCATGGGCCGGGACGCGAAGCTGGCGGCCAACTGGCTGACGGTGGAGCTGTTCGGCTGGCTCAATAAGAACGCCAAGGACCTGAGCCAGAGCCCTGTTTCAGCAGGCGATCTCGGCGCGCTGATCGACCTGATCCAGGACGGCACCATCTCCGGCAAGATCGCCAAGGACGTGTTCGCCCGCATGACCGAAACAGGCGAGGCGCCGGACGCGATCGTCGAGCGCGAGGGCCTGCGCCAGGTGTCCGACACCGGCGCCATCGAGGCCGAGATCGACGCCCTGATCGCCGCCAACCCGGACAAGGTCGCCGAGACCCGCGAGAAGCCCAAGCTGTTCGGCTGGTGGGTCGGCCAGGTCATGAAGGCCACCGGCGGCAAGGCCAACCCGGGCGCGGTCAACGACATCCTGAAGCGCAAGCTCGGCGTCGACTGAGACGGCGCCGGATGATATGATATCATTTCAGGATATCCTATCACGGGGTGTGCGCCATGAAGGTCTCGCGCTGGGGCGGCTCGCTCGCCGTCCGCCTACCAAAGGCGGTCGTCGATCAGCTGGGATTGGCGGAGGGCGATGAGCTGGACGCCGAGGCCATCGGGTCGAGCGGCTTCCGGGCGGTCAAGCGCGTCGAACGTTCGCCGGACGAGAAGGCCCGGCGGGCGGCGCTCGTCGAAGAGATCAAGGCGTTGCAGGTCGACGTTGGCGGGCGCGAGTACCGCTTTGATCGCAACGAGATGGGCGATCGGATAGGCGGTCGCACGTTCATGGAGGACTGATGGGACGGTTCTTCGACACCAACATCATCATCTACGCGTTGCAGAACGGCCCCAAGTCACATGTCGCGGTTGCGTTGCTGAATGAAGGCGGAGCCGTCAGCGCGCAGGTGCTCAACGAAACCGTCCACACCATGCGCCGGAAGTTCGCAACGCCATGGGACGACCTGCGCCGGCAGCTTGCCGCCCTGCGGGGCCTGATGGACGACATCGTGCCGCTGACGGATCGCATTCACGATGTCGCGTTTGCGCTGGCGGAGCGCGATCGTCTCCCCTTCTACGACGCGCTCATCCTCGCCGCAGCGCTGGAGGCGGGCTGCGACACGCTCCTCAGCGAAGACTTCCAGGCCGGCAGACGGTTCGGCGGCCTCACGGTCGTGAACCCGTTCGCAGTCTGAGACTTGCGCGCCGCGCGCGGCGACAGTCTAACAGCATCATGATCCGTCTCAGGTTACTTGCGTTCGCCGACCTCATCGCTGTTCCTTTCCGCGCCGCCGATGTTCAAGGTCGGCCGTCCGCGCCTTTGGATCCTGCGATAGCGGGCACAGGTTTGGACGCCCTCTGATGTCTGCCTGACGTCTTCGGCAGCGGGCGGAATCGTCGCGGCCATTGCGTCACCTTTGCAAGGCGAAGCTCATGAGTACGTCCGCAACCCAGCCTCCCGTCGGTTCGCGTACGCCGGACGCCTATCTGATCCTGATCGCGCTGGCGCTGATCGCCTTCGCGGCGACCTGGTTCGTGACGCCGGGCCGGTTTTCGGTGACAGAGAACGAGACCGGTCGCAGCACCATCGTCGCCGGCAGTTATGAAGCCGCGCCCGCGCCGCGCCCGGCGCCGCTGTTGTTCGGGGATGCGGACCAGGCCGGCCTTGTGGGCGCGCTCTTTGAGGGCCTCGTCTCCGGCGACCGGAACGGGGCGACGATCGGGTTGCTGGCGTTCCTGTTGATCACGGGCGGCGCCTTTGGCGTGGTCCTGCGCACCGGCGCGATGGAGCGTGCGTTGCACGCGGCGCTCTATGACAGGAACGGCGCGCCAAAGGCCGGCAATGATGCGCTACCCGCCATCCTGTTCGTCGCGTTTTCCATGGGCGGCGCTGTTTTCGGCATGGGCGAGGAAGCGATCGTTTTCGTCCTGATCGTCACGCCGGCCCTGATCGGCTCGGGATATGACAGCATAACCGCCGTCGTCTGCACCTATGCCGCCACGCAGGTCGGCTTCGCCACCAGCTGGATGAACCCCTTCAGCCTGGTGATCGCACAAGGCATAGCGGACCTGCCCATCCTGTCGGGCCTCTGGTTTCGGGCGGCGTGCTGGATCGTCTTCACGGGCGTCGGCGCGCTCTTCGTCTGGCGTTATGCGCGAAGCGTCCGCCTCTGGCCCGAGAGCTCGGTCGCGTTCAGCAACGACGCAGCGACCCGCAGCGAAATCATCGCCGTGCACGCCAGACTGAGCGCTGGCGACTGGCTGGTGCTGCTCTCGGTTGTGGTGATCATCAGCTGGATGGCGTGGGGCGTCACGACGCAAGGCTACTATCTTCCGGAGATTTCGGGTCAGTTCCTCCTCCTTGGCGTTTGCGCCGGAGTTCTCGCGCGCCTGTTCGGACTGAACGGCCTGAAGGGGAACGACATCGTGGAGGCCTTTCGCCAGGGCGCCATGCAGATGGTGCCGGCGGCGCTGGTCGTCGCGGCTGCGAAAGGCATTGTGTCCATGCTGGGCGGGGATGACCCGGATGCCTACACCATCCTCAACGCGGCCTTGAACGCGGCCGCGGGCTTCACGTCCGCCCTGCCGGACTGGGCGGCCGCCTGGGGCATGCTGGTGGTGCAGAGCGTGCTGAACCTCGCGATCGTATCGGGATCCGGCCAGGCGGCGCTGACCATGCCCTTGATGGCGCCGCTTGCCGATCTCTCCGGCGTGACGCGCCAGACCGCCGTGCTCGCCTTCCAGTTCGGCGACGGCTTCACCAACATGATGACGCCTGCTTCGGCCGCCCTGATGGGCAGCCTTGCAGCCGCCCGGCTCGATTGGGTGACCTGGCTGCGCTTCCTGTGGAAGCCCCTCGGCGCCCTGATGGTGATGAGCAGCGTTGCGGTGCTGATCGCCCATGCGATCGGTTACAGTTGAAGGGCGGACATGATGCGCTTGATGCTCTTCGCGGCAGGGTTCTGCCTGATATCGGCCGGTCCAGTTCAGGCGGCGACCGGCAGACTTGTGATCGCGGGCGGCGCGGTCGCCCGCACGAATGCAGACGTACACGGATCGTTCATCGCCCGGCTCGGCGACGCGGGCCGCGTCGCCGTCATTCCTGCGGCATCCGGCGAGCCGGCGCAGTCGGCGCGTTCATACGTCGAAACGCTGGTCGGGATCGGGGTTACTGCGGATCGGATCGACATCGTTCGCCTTGCCGTTGTTGACGATGCTGCGACGCCGGACGTTGACGAGAGCAGCTGGGCCGGAAACGCAGCGGCTCCGCAGGAGATTGCCAAAGTCGAACGGGCGGAGGCGATCTGGTTCACCGGCGGCGACCAGGCGCGCATCACTGCCGCGCTCATGCGGCCGGATGGGGGCGAGACGCCGATGCTCGCTGCTGTCCGCGCCCGGTTGGCCGCAGGCGCCACGGTCGGCGGAACCAGCGCGGGCGCCGCCGTGATGAGCCCGGTGATGATCGCACGCGGCGACAGTCTGGCCGCGCTGACCCGGCCGCTTCTGACCGGCGATGTCTCTGACAGCACGATGGACGGCGGCCCGCTGATGCTTGCGAGCGGTCTCGGCTTCTTTCCGAACGGGATCGTCGACCAGCACTTCGACCGGAAGGCCCGGCTGGGTCGTCTGACGCGCGCGCTGGCTGAACAGGGCCCGGAGCAGCGCATCGGCTTCGGCGTTGATGAGGACACTGCCCTCGTGGTGGATCTGGTTGCGCAGACGGCCGTCGTGGTCGGCGTCGGCGGGGTGACGGTGCTGGACGCCCGAAACGCACGGCACAGCCTGCGTCGAGACCGCGTTTCGATCAGCGGCGTCCTGCTCAGTCATCTCGCTCCGGGCGATCGCATCGAACTTCTCGCACAGACGATCACGCCGGCTGCGAACCGCACGCGCATCGAACGCGGCGGCGGCTACTACACGCACGAGGCGCAGTCGGGCGCGGGCATGGCTGTGCCCAACCCCGCACTGGAGGATGCTCTGGGCGTCGAGCTTCTCGACAACCGCTCCAGCGAGCGCCTTGAGCGCGTTTCGTTCGACGCAACCGGCGCCGGCGTTCGATTCGTGTTCAGCGAGACGCCGGAGAGCTGGGGGGCCTATGGCGGCGAGCGCTACACCATCAATCGCGTCCTGTTCGCAATCGAGCCGGTGCGCGTGCAGGTCCGGAGGATCGGCCAATGATGCTGCACTGGTTTCAGGCCTGCTTCAGCCTATGCCGGCGCAAGGCCCAAGGGGCGCCGCGCGTTCTGGCCATACGGCAGCAGGACCAATGCCGACAGCGCCGGAACACCGCACACGGGTTGCTGCTGGCGATCGCCCTCCTCCCATTCCCAGCGCTCGCCCACCCGTTCTGGGACAACGCCGCAGGCTGGTGGCGGGCGGATGCGAGCTACTACGGCTCGGACGGGGTCGCGCGCATGCCGGCCTTTGCCCAGCTGACCCAGCTGCGCGTCGAGAACGGCCGGGTCGGGCTCGATGAAAGCGCCTACTACCCGGGCGGCGGCAAGGAAGCGCAGGCCTACAGCCTGGGTCTCGTGCGGCCCGGCGAGGGCGTCGAGGTGCGCAGCCGCGCCTCCGGACCCATGGACCGCACTGGAACCGTGGTGATCGACCGCGCCGACCTCAGCTTCGGCCCGCCCATCCGCAGGACGCTGGAGCCGATCGACGCCACGCGCCTGCTCTATGCCGGCGATCTCCTGAACCCGCCGCGCCGGGCCTATGAGGCCTATTGGAGCCTGCCGGCGCCGGGCCGGCGGCTGCGGCTGCTGGCCGGCATCGATCCGGTGGAGGTCGAGGGCAGCCCCGTCCCGCCCGGCGCGCTGCGGGCCTTGGCGACCTACCGCGACGTCGCGGTGGATGACGAGGCCGCCGAACGCGCCGCCTTGCGGGCGACCTACAACGTCAAGGTGGTGCGCGAAGGGCGGGTGGTCGACGGACAGGCCCGCAACCTCGCCTACCGGCTCGACACGCCGATCACCGATTGCGACCTGATGGCGACCGACCCGCGCGACCCAGACCGCGCGGTGGCCTGGGACGGGCCGGCCCCCTCAAGCGCAAACGTGTTGTCGGCCTGCGTGGCGGCCAAGGCCGCCCATCCGGACGTTCCGCGCTACGGGCGCTATCTCACCCGGCTCATGGGCGGCGCGTCGCCCGCACCGACACGGTGACAGCGGTCTGGCGCGACACCCATTCGGACGCAGGGTCCGATTGCAGCCCCAACCCCAGCGCGATCCGGTCGAGCGAGACCTGGCCGCGCATGGTCGCGACATTGCCGGCGATATCGAGCGTGAACGGCAGGCGCACCGGGGTTGCGCGCCCCTTCACCGTCAAGGTCCCGTCCGCCTGGTAGCGGTTGCCGCCCAATGCCGTGAAGCGGGTCGCCTCGAAGCGGGCGGTCGGGAACGCCTTGACGTTGAACCAGTCGTCGCCGGGCAGGTTCTGGTCCGGATCGCCCTGGCCGGTGCGGGCCGAGCCGGTCTGGATCACCACCACGGCGCGCGAGCCGGCGAGGTTGCGCGGGTCGAACCGGATGTCGGCGGTCCACTGGTTGAAGGCGCCGTTGACGGCCGAGCCGGCCCACTGGGTGGAAAAGGCGATGCGGCTGGCCTTCTGGTCCACGACCCACGGCTGCGCGGCCGCGGCCGGGGCG
>VYKN01000233.1_pt1 | contig 11299 bp, 6 predicted proteins | sample 5114581 | NCBI WGS metagenome assembly VYKN01 (sample SAMN12291810, study PRJNA351875) | freshwater metagenome | isolation source: freshwater lake | place: USA: Michigan, Baker Lake | collected 2011-08-08
GGCTTGGGCCGAGGCGCTGGAGGAGATCGCCGCGGCGCGGGCCGACCTGAAGGCGCACGGCGCCGACATGGCGGCGCTCAAGGCCGACGCACTGGCGCGGCTAGCGGCGCGGGGGCTGTAGCGGCCGATGGGCACCGGAACGGATTGCGGTCTTGCCCTGTCTTCAGCCCTTGCTGCTCCTCGCCGGTCATTTGGCCCTGATAGCAGGGACCTGCCATTGATCTGCGGACCCAGGTTCCGTTCTCTTGCGGCTCGCCATAGACCCCAAGGTCCCAGTTGATCTGGCCATAGTCTTCGATGACAGCAATTCTGATTTCGCTCCCGTCGGCTGTTCTGACGGTGCGCGGCCCATCTGCTGTTCCGCCCTGCAGGCCAAGCCTGAGGCGATAGGCGGGTGCGTTGCGGCCTGGGTCGCTGTCGTCGTTCACAGTGAACCATTGCATGTAGCCGACGCCCATCCATTCGCCTTGTGCAATGGTTGTGCAGCCTGTTGCGCCGTTGCGGCAAATGGCGACCTTGCGGTGCAATTCGCCGGTCGCGCCGGCGCCGTCGGACCTTTCCGAGACCACGGCTGACGTCTTGCCGTCGGGCGCTACGAGACGCGCGATTTCCCGAGGCTCGCGGGCGCAACCTGAAAGCGCCACCCCGCAAAGGATCATGAAACAAGGGATGGTCAGGTCGCGCGGCATGGCCCGGGTCCTTTGTTTGCGGACTAACATCGCGGGCCGGGCGCGCCCAATCACATACTGGCCGAACCGGTCGCACGGGGGCTATAGCGGCGGGCGCATGGCCTTCGATCCCGTCTTTTCCACCCTTCCCGACACCATTTTCGACGTGATGAGCGGGCTCGCCCGCACCCATGGCGCGATCAACCTCGGCCAGGGGTTCCCAGACGGGCAGGGGCCGGAGGCGCTGCGGCGCGCCGCCGGCCGGGCGCTGATGGAGGGCTCGAACCAGTATCCGCCGATGCGGGGGCTGCCCGCTCTGCGCGCCGCCGTCGCCGACCACTACGCCCGCCATCAGGGCCTCAGCCTCACTCCCGACGACGTGCTGGTCACCTCCGGGGCGACCGAAGCGCTGGCGGCCGCCTTCCTCGCCCTGCTGGCGCCGGGCAACGAGGTGATCGTGCTCGACCCGGCCTATGACGCCTATCGCCCGCTGATCGCCCGGGCCGGCGGCGTGGCGCGCGCGGTCGCGCTCTCCCCGCCGCACTGGCGGCTCGATGCGGGCGTCATCGCCGCCGCCGTCACCCCGCGCACGCGGGCCATCGTGTTCAACGACCCGCTCAATCCGGTCGGCCGGGCGTTCGATGCGGGCGAGGTCGCGGCCCTGGCGCAGCTGTGCCGCGCCCATGACCTGATCGCGATCTGCGACGAGGTATGGGAGCACATCGTCTTCGACGGCCGCACCCATCATCCGCTGATGGCCGAACCCGGCATGGCGGAGCGCTGCGTCAAGATCGGCTCGGCGGGCAAGATCTTCTCCATGACCGGCTGGAAGGTCGGCTTCGTCATGGCCGCGCCGGCGCTGATGGGGCCGATCGTGCGGGCGCACCAGTTCCTGACCTTCACCACCCCGCCGCACCTGCAGGCCGCCGTTGCCGAGGGGCTCGGCTGGCCGGACGCCTGGTTCGCCGACATGCGGGCGGGCTTTGCCGCCAGCCGCGACCGGATGGCGACGGGCCTGGAGGCCGCAGGCTTCGCCGTGCTGGCGTCGGAGGGGACTTACTTCCTCTGCATCGATCTCGCCGCCTCGGGCGTGTCGCTCGACCCCATGGATTTCTGCCGCCGGGCGGTGACCGCGTTCGGCGTCGCCGCCATTCCGCTCGCGCCCTTCTACGCCGACACGGGCGCCGCCCCGCCCATCATCCGGCTATGCTTCGCCAAGGCGGACGCGACGATCGACGCGGGCGTGGAACGGCTCGCAGAGGCCCGGCGGGTGCTCGCCGCGCGCTGATCGTCCCCGTCTGTTGCCGTTTACTGTCGGCGCGGGGCTGTCACGCCCGACAATGGGCGCGCCTGTCACCGCCTGTCGGATTGTCATTTCCCCGGCGTCACGGCCCGAAACCAGCACCCGGACACCGCAACATGACAGGCGCTTGCCGGACGCCTGGGGTTCGGGCCTGCGTGATTCGCAAGGTTGTCCGGACTCATTCGCGCCAACGCGCCCAATAATATTCATTAAATAATCATTAAATTGAAGTCATTGTAGCTTATCGATGCGGTTGTATTCGCGTTTCTGCCCGGTGGGACGCGGGAACATAGGGCCGATTGATCCTGTGCGCTGCTTTGCATGAATGCAGCGAATGCGCGGGTGTGTTTGGGGGCATCCATGACAAAGATCCGCAATTCCGTCAGCATGACCGCCGTCTGCGCGGCGCTTCTGTTTGCGCCCGCCTGGGCGTCCGCCAGCGACGACGCCGCCAATGCCGCAACCGCCGCCGAGCAGCAGCGCCGCCCCGCCGCCCAGACCGTCGTCGTCACCGGCGAGCGCGAGGCGGAGACCGCGACGGCCGAGGCTGCGGTCCTGTTCGGCACCCAGGTGCAGATCGTCAGCGCCGCCCAGATCGAGGCTTCGGGCGCGACAAACTTCGCCGAAGCCATGCAGTTCCTCGTGAAGGGCGTGAACATCGGCTACTCGCCGGACGAGGGCGAATACACCATCCGCCTCGACGGCGGCGGCGACCGCGACACGCTGGTGGTGCTGGACGGCGTGCCGACCTATGACCGCGGCCCGGCGCTGGAAGACATCTGGGGCGCCACCACCATCGATCCCAAGATGATCGAGAGCGTGGAGGTGTTCCGCGGCGGCAACTCGCTGTTCTTCGGCTCGAACGGCGGCATCGGCGTCGTCTCGATCATCACCAAGAAGCCGGACGGCACGACCAAGGGCGACTTCGGCGTCAATTTCGGCTCGTTCAACACCCGCGAGCTGTGGGGCAACTATTCGTTCCCTCTGGACGCCGAAGGGCGCCATTCGCTGATGTTCTACGGTTCGCTGCAGGCCACCACCGGTCCGCGGATCTTCGACCCGAACCTGTTCACCGACAATGTGGCGCTGGCCGGCGGCGTCCAGTCCTATCCGCTGAACCGCAACAACATCGGCGCGAAATATCTCTGGAAGATCGATGAAAACTCCGAGTTCCGACTCAACGGGCAGTTCACGGAGGTTTATTTCCAGGACGCCTTCCCGAACACGGAAGTCTATTCGCCGAACTGGGTGCATTATCCGATCATCGATGCGTCCTACAACCGCAAGTTCTCCGACACGCTGTTCCTGGAGACGTCGGCTTACTACTCGAACCCGCAGCTGTGGAACACAGAACTGTTCCCGGAAATCTGCACCCGCACCACGGGCTGTCAGGATCCCAACAACGCCACCCGCAACATCCCGCGCGGCGCCTGGACCGGCGCGGTCGAAGCGTTCCCGTTCAAGGGCTTCGGCCGGGGCAACCAGTTCACCGGCGCGTATCGCGAAATCGGCGCAACCGCGCGCCTGACGGTCGAGGCGCTCGAGTTTCTGCCCTTCGTCGCCGGCGTTCAATGGGTCAGCTATCAGGATGCCTCGGACGAAATCTTCGTCATTCCGGACCAGGAGCAGACCGTCACCGGCCTGTTCGTGGACCTGCGCCCCAAGCTGCCCTTCAGCCCGGACACCAACATCTCGATCGGCGTGCGCACGGACTTCTCTGACGCGTTCGACAGCCGCACGATCTGGAAGTTCGGCTTCCGGCATGAGTTCCCGATCGGGCTCTATCTGCGTGCGAACGGCGGCACGTCCTACAGCCTTCCGCGTACGAACGAACTCTTCACCAACCGCCCGCCGCCGCCGGGCTTCACTGGCCAGATAACCTCGATCGGCAACCCGAGCCTGGAGACCGAGGAAACCGAGACCTACAATGGCGCGGTCGGCTTCCGTCGCGACTTCGGCGACTGGCAGATCTTCACCGAGGTCGGCACGTTCAAGACCGAGATCACCAACCGCATCCAGACCACCGCCGGTCTGACGCCCAACACCTGGTTCAACAACTCGGCTGTCACCGAAATCCTGGGCGCGACCTGGGAACTGGACGTCAAGTACGGCGACCAGTGGAGCTTCAATCTCGGCTACACCAACCAGGACGCGTCCGACGCCTCCGGTTCGCGGCGCGGGCTGCAGATCAACGAGACCCCGTCGTGGTTCCTTCAGGGCGCGGTCGACTGGAAGTCCAAGGACGGCCGGCTGCGCTTCCAGCTCCTGCCGCGCGTGCAGGGCAGCGAATTCTCCACCGGCGGCCCGGCGATCGCCGGCACCACCCGCCCGGCCGTCAACGGCCGCGGAGCCGACACCGGCGTGCCGCGCTTCCGCGTGAACTTCGGCGACTACACGGTCATCAACGGTACGGCGGCCTACCTTGCCGGCGAAGACCTGCAGCACCGGTTCCAGCTGCGCATCGTGAACATCACCGACGAGCATTATGCCGAACGCTACGGGTTCGGGAACCAGTTCTATGGTTCGGCTTTCAATCGCGGTGAATTCACCAACACGGACAACCGTTATTTCTTCGGCTATCCGTTCGAAGGCAAGCCGCGATCCTTCTTCGTGTCCTACTCGACCAAGTTCTGAGCCGGGCGGGATACGGCCCGCGGGCGGCGCGCAATGTCCCCTCAAGCGCGCCGCCCGCAACGGCTGACACATGATCATGCGAGGCTCGGAGCCTCAGGAGGAAACACCGATGTTCTCCCGTCGTCACTTTGTCGCCGGCGCCGCCGGTCTGTGGTTGCCGACTTCGGCCTGGGCGCAGGCGAGCGGCGTGCAGTTCGCCTCGGTCGCGCCGGGCTCGCGCGCACCGGGCTATGTGTTCACGCTGGGCGTCGCGTCCGGCGCGCCCCGACCCGACAGCGTCATCCTCTGGACGCGCCTTGCGCCGAACCCGCTGCAGGGCGGCGGCATGGAGGCGGGGACCGTGCAGGTGCGCTGCCGCGTCGCGCGCGATGCGCAGATGCGCGACGTCGTGATCGACACCCAGGTTCCAACCTCGGACGCCAAGGGCCACTCGGTGCATTTCACCGCCAAGGGTCTCGAGCCGGGCCGGGAGTACTGGTACCAGTTCGCCTTCGGCGCCGATGAAAGCCCGATCGGCCGTACACGGACGGGAGACTCCAAGGCTTCCTCCGTCAAGCTCGCGGTCGGCTACTGCCAGCACTATGAAACCGGCTTCTTCGCCGCCTATCGCGACATGGCCGAGTGGAAGCCCGATCTCGTCATCCATGTGGGCGACTACATCTATGAGGGCGGCTCGGCCGCCGCAATCGGTCCGCGCCTGCAGGATGTGGGCGGCGGCGAACGGCGGATGTCGGAGATCGTGCGCCAGCACAACGGCCCCGAGATCGTGACGCTGTGGGACTATCGCAACCGTTACGCGCTCTACAAGACCGATCCCGATCTCCAGGCCGCCCACGCCGCCGCGCCCTGGATCGTGGCGATGGACGACCACGAGATCGACAACAACTGGGCCGCGGACATTCCTCAGGACCCGGAAAAACAGAGCCCGCTCGAATTCCAGGTGCGCAAGATCGCCGCGCTCCAGGCCTATTACGAGCACTTCCCGATGGAGCAGCCGCCAGTCCTTCAGGGGCTGCAGTCGCGGCTGCAGATGTACGGCTCCTATCGGCTCGGGCCGGCGCAGGTCATCCTCCTGGACACCCGCCAGTTCCGCTCCGACCAAACCTGCGGCGACGGCCGCAAGGCCGCCTGCCCGGAAACCATGGATCCCAAGCGCACCATGCTGGGCGCCGCACAGGAGGCCTGGGTCGCCGCCGAGCTTCAGAAGTCCGGTGCGCCGTTCAACGTGATCGCGACGCAGATCTGGTACACGCCCTACCGCTACAATGAGGCGCCGAACCCGGCCGTGGTGAATCTGGACAGCTGGGACGGCTATCCGGCGGCGCGCGATCGGCTGAACGCGGTGCTGGCGAAGGGCGTTTCAAATCCGGTGTTCCTCACCGGCGACTGGCACACGGCCATGGCGTCCAGCATCCACGCCGATCCGTTCAATGTGAACTCCCGCAAGATCGGCCACGAGCTGGTGGGCTCGTCGATCTCCTCCTTCTGCCCCTGGGCGCGGGACATGGAAGTGGCGCGGGCCGCCAACCCGCAGGTGAAATATCTCAACGGCAACAAGCGCGGCTATCTGCGTGCGGACGTCACGCGGGACAGCTTCACCGGCACGTTCCGGGTCGTGACCGACTCCGGTCTGCGGACCTCCGCGGTCACGACGGACACCGAGATCCGCACCCGCGACATCTGATCGCCTCCCCGATGCAGGCGGCGCATGAGAGGCGCCGTCTGCGTCGGGGTGACGCGCCCGTGGCGCGCGCTAAGGTCTTGCCGCAGCATCCGGAGACCCGCCCGCCATGGACCTGACCCGCCGCACCGCCTTCACCGCGCCCCTGTTTCTCGGCTCCGGCATGCTGGGGGCGGTCGCCGCCGCGACCAGCGCCGTGGCGCAAGGGGCCATGCCGGACACCGCCGCCATCCTTGCGCGCTTCTCGCCGGACGAGCCGGGCTTCAACCCCGGCAACCCCTACCACAACGCCGAAGTCTTCAGCCGGATGCAGCTCGGCAACGACGGCAAGACCAACTACGGCTGGTTCTCCGGCCGTGTGTTCGCGGTGATCGGCGATGACCAGACCATCTTCCCGCTGTTCGATCTGGAAGGCTTCGGCGCCAACCGCCACATCCGCCAGCCCGACGGGACCTATCAGCACCTGCATCGCGAGGTCGGCTACTACAAGGACCTGCGTTCAGGCGAGATCATCGAGCGCTGGGCCAATCCGATGATCGGCGGGGAAGTGGTGGATGTGTTCCACATCAACAACGACCCGGTGAACGCCGTCATCGGCCCGGTGGTGAAGACCAATCTCGGGGAGGGCATGGTCAACGCGACCTTCCCCTTTATCATGCCCTGGACGTCGATCGGCGACCATCTGATGTCCAGCTTCGACGTGAACACCGGCTGGAAAAACGTGCTCGATCCCAAGGTCTGGCCGCGCGAAAGCAACGGGCGCGAGATGGTGCGGGTATCGGAATATCTGCAGTTCTACACCTCGAAGAAGGCGGTAGAGAACTGGCGCAACGTGGAGCGCATCGCCAATCACGGCTCCTGGCAGCGCAACGGCACCTGGCTGCCCTGGATGCTGATGGCCTCCAGGCCCGGCCATCTGTTCTACCGCTGCCACACCAAGGCCTTGACCGGCATCGAGGAATTGCCGGCCCATATCCGCGCCTACACCGAGAAGAATTTCCCAATCTACATGGAAGCGCCGGAAACCTGGCGGACGCCGAACGTCACGAGCTTCGAGGTCTACAAGCGCGACCGCAAGCCGGTTCCGGTGAAGTCCTGAAGCCTCGCCCCCGCCGCCGTTGAGCGACGGGGGCGAACGCCGGTCAGTAGGTGGCGCGCACGCCGAACAGGTAGCGCCGACCGAAGCTTTCCAGCTCATAGGGCTGGGCCTCGGTGCCCTGATAGCGCAGGCCTTTTTCATTCGTGATGTTGTTGATGTCCATGTAGAGCGACCAGTTGTCGGACAGCTGGTAGCGGCCCGAGAAGTCGACGCGCTCGACAGCGTTCCAGAACAGATCGCCGGCCGCGCCCGGCGACAGTTCGTCCAGCCAGTCCGACCGGCGCTGGTAGCTCGCCCGCAGCGACCAGCCGGCCTTCTCGTAGAAGATCGAGCCGGTCAGGATCGTGTCCGACGTGCCGGGGAACTGCGAGGAGCGCGTGGGCGACACGTCGAACTCGCCGTCGAGGAAGGTCAGGCTGGCCTGCGCCCCGAAGCCCGACCAAAGGCCCGGCAGGAAGGTGAAGGGCTGGTACCAGGCAAGCTCCAGGCCCTGCAGATAGCCGTCCCCGCCGTTGAGCACGGTGGAGTAGGTGTAGCCGCGCCGGTTCACGCCGTTGAAGTTGAAGCGGTCGTCGGCGACCACTTCAGTGGCGTCGAAGATCACGTCCTTGACGTCGCGGTAGAAATAGCCCGCCGAGAGCAGGGCGGCCTCGCCGAAGTACCACTCGGCCGACAGGTCGATGCCTTGCGCGCGCTCCGGCTTCAGCGCCGGGTTGCCGCCCGAGATCGCCTGCGTCGGGTCGATGATCGACACCGTGGAGCGCAGGTCCGAGAAGCTCGGCCGCGCGGCGCCCGACACATAGGCCGCCCGCAGCTTCACCGTGTCGGTCCAGTCGAATGTGTAGTGCAGCGACGGGAACAGATAGGTCTCCTCCGCGCCGATCGAGATCGGAACCAGCGCGCCGGCGACGGTCGCGACGCCCTGGGAGCCGACCTCGGAACGCTCCGCACGCAGACCGGCGAGCAGGGTGTGACGCTCCCACCGCCAGACGTTCTGGACGTAGGCGGAGAGGATCTCTTCGGACACGGTGTTGGCCAGCGCCGGGTTCGGACGGGGAACCGGGAAGGTCCCGCCGGTCGTGTTCGCCGCATTCAGCGCCGCCACGAGCCGGTCGTACTGGGTGCGCAGCGCCGGATTGTCGATGAAGTTCGCGCCGAAGCCGACTGCGATGTTGCCGACGGCGGACTTGTTGGTGATGAAGTCGAACGGGGTCCAGGCGACGCCGAGCGTCGCGGCCGCATTGCCCACCGTGGCCGCAGTCGTGGCGCCGCCGCGCGCGAACACCGTGCCGGCCGTCCCGTTCGGCCGCAGGAACGCCCAGTTGCCGGGATCGATGAAGCTGCGATCATTATACTGAAGACCGGCGCGGAACGTGGCGTTCGCCCCGAAGCTCGACCAGTCGCGCTCCACGTCCGCCTTGAAGAAGGTGTCTTCCTGTTCGTTGAACTGACGGAAGATCACCAGAATGTCGTTCTCATAGGCCGCCTGATTGAGATTCACCCGTGCTGGACCGCGGGCGAACGTCCCGGCCGTTGCGCCCGGGACCGTGTCGAACAGCCGGATCACCGGCACGCCGGCTTCCCCGGCCGTGAAGGTCAGCGACGGGCGCAGCAGCCGGCCGGCCGGGGTGGAGTTCGTGGTCTGCTGGATCAGCGGCAGGTTCTGCAGGAAACTCATGTCCGCACGGCCGAGGTCCCAGGTCAGGTTCCACTTGCCGAACGTATGGTCTCCGTGAAGCGTGATGAGCTGGTTCTTGGTGGCGTAATTGCCCTCCTCGAACAGGCCGGCCACGGGCACAGAGACCAGATCCCCGCTCGTGGCGGTGCGCGTCCCGGCGACGGCGCCGGCGAAGTTGAAGGTGTATTGCGTGCGCGTCTCGGCGTCGAGAAACTCCGAGTACAGACCGGTGATGCGCAGCATGTGGTCGGTGTTGATCTTCCACTCGGCCCGGCCGAACAGCGCATTGGTCTCCCGCGTCAGCTCATACTTGGCGAAGCGCACTTCGCGCATGGCCCCGGGGAACGGGTTGGCGGCGGTCACCGGGCCTGGATCGCTGAAGCGCGGCTCGTAGTTGTCCGTATCCTGATCGAACGAGAAGGCCGAGCCGCCCAGAACCACGCCGAACTGGTCGTTCGCCCAGGAGACCCGCAGGCCATAGGCGGTGACCGGACCGTCGCCGAGGTCGCCGAAACCGGCGCCGGCGTCGGCTGCGATCCGGAAGCCCGGATTGGCCATGGGCGAATAGGTGCGGATGTTCACCCGGCCGGCCAGCGCTTCGGCGGGCATGTCCGGGGTGAGTGTCTTGTTGAGTTCAAGCTGGCTGATGACGGAGGCGGGCACGCTGTCGAAGCGGAAGATCCGGTCTTCCGCGCCAAGGACGTTGACCCCGTCGAACGCCACGGTGGTCCAGCGCGCCGGCGCGCCGCGCACCTGGATGTAGCGTTCCTGGCCCTGGTCGCGCTGAACGCCCGCGCCCGGCAGGCGCGAGAGCGCGCCGGCGGCGGTCTGGTCCGGGAAGCGGCCGATGGTGTCGGAGGCGACGACGTTGACGACGTTGTCGGCGAGGCGCTGCACGGCAAGCGAGCGCTCGATCGAGTCGCGGATCGGCGTTGCGGTGACGATCACCGTCTGGCGCGACACGGCCTCTTCCTGCTGCGTCGCCGCCTGGGCGAAAGCGGCGTTCGCCGCCAGCAGCGCGCCGATGGCCGTCGCGGACGCAAGCACGTCCTTGAATCGATAGGTCATTGTAAGGCCCCCTCATCCATGCGACGCAAGCCGCAAAGCAGGCGGAGGGTATCTCCGACGTGCGAAGCTAAGCGGACGGAACCGTAATGATTGCTTGAACATTCCGTCGCATGGACATGACATTCGCCGATCGATGGGCTGTACAAATCCTTATTTGGCCGGGACCAGATAGAGGTCCCGCAGCTTCTCGACGTCGGCCGCGGACACATCCAGCCGAGCGGCCAGAAACCCTTCCACCGACCCATGCTCGCGCTCCATGCGGGCGAAGGCGGCTTCGAGATAGGCCGGGTCCGACCGCAGCAGCGGCGCGCGCACCTCGGCGGGCAGCTTGGCGAGGAAGGCGTAAGGGCCGTCCGCCGCCGGCGCGTCGGGGCCGGAATAGGCGGCCTCATAGTTCACCACCTGTTCGGACATGGCATAGTCCGCCAGGATGACCTCGCGCGGGACGCCGAGCGCGGTCAGCACCAGGGCCGCGGCGATGCCGGTGCGGTCTTTGCCGGCCGAGCAGTTGAACGCCAGCGGCGCCTTGCCGGCGACGAGCTGGTCGAACATGTCGGCGTAGTGGCCGGAGAACCGGTCCAGCATGCCTTCATAGAGGCCGGCCATCGTGGCGGCGACCTTCGGGCCGGACAGATCCGGCGCGGTCAGCGCCGTGCGCAGCACGGACGACGAGGCGTCATCATAGTCGCGAAACCGGTAGTCGACGGCGGCTGCGCGCCAGCGGGTCGGCTCGTCCGCCCGCTCCACGGTCGAGCGGAAGTCGCAGACCGTCTTGATGCCGAGGCCGTCGAGATAGCGATAGTCCGCATCCGTCAGTTCATGCATGACGCCGGAGCGATAGAGTGCGCCCCAGCGCACGACCCGGCCATCCGTCGTCGGATAACCGCCGAGGTCGCGGAAGTTGCGCCCGCCCTCCAGCGGCAGGACCCGTTCGGCCACCCAGGTTCCCTGCGTCTCGCCATCAAGGGTCAGAAGGAAATACGGGCGCGTCGCCTGTGCCGGCATGGTGGTCGTTCCGTCTGCGTCATTGTCGGAGATCAGGCGGCGGTTGTCGCCGCCGGGCGAGGCCGCAACCCACACGTCCACAGGACCCGCGGACGTCCAGCTCACCACGAAAGCGCCGTCCGGCGCGCGCGCGACGGCGGCGCTGGACGGCGGCGGCGCGGCG
>VYKN01000235.1_pt1 | contig 11214 bp, 11 predicted proteins | sample 5114581 | NCBI WGS metagenome assembly VYKN01 (sample SAMN12291810, study PRJNA351875) | freshwater metagenome | isolation source: freshwater lake | place: USA: Michigan, Baker Lake | collected 2011-08-08
CCGGCGCGCCGCTCGACGTGCTGCGGGCCGAGATCGCCGCCGCGCAGCTCGACTGGCCCGCCGCCCTGCCGCCGCCGGCGGCCGGCCTCTTCGGCTATCTGACCTACGAAACCGTCGGCTATGTGGAGAAGATCACGCCCAAGGCGCCCGATCCGCTCGGCGCGCCGACTGGTATTCTCGTGCGCCCCACCGTGGTGTGCGTCTTCGACGGCGTCCGCCAGGAAGTGGTGATCGTCACGCCGGTGCGGCCCGTGCCCGGCGTATCCGCGCAAGCGGCGTGGGAGGCCGCATGGAAGCGGATCGCGGGCGTCGAGGCGACGCTTAACGGTCCGCCCGCAGCTCAGCCCGCCGCCCCCAAATCCGACGCCCCGGAACCGCAGCCGGTCGCCAACATGACGCCTGACGCCTTCATGGCGGGCGTCGAGACGGCGAAAACCTACTTGCGCGCCGGCGACATCTTTCAGGTCGTGCCGAGCCAGCGCTTTTCCGCGCCGTTCGCCCACAGCCCGTTTGCGCTCTACCGGGCGCTGCGCCGGATCAACCCGTCCCCGTTCCTCTATCTGGCGCAGATGGACGGATTTGCGATTGTGGGATCGAGCCCGGAAATCCTCGTGCGGCTGCGCGACCGCGTCGTCACCGTGCGCCCGATTGCCGGCACCCGGCCGCGCGGCGCCAGCCCCGCCCAGGACCTTGCGAACGAAGAGGACCTGTTGGCGGACCCGAAGGAACGCGCCGAACACCTCATGCTGCTGGACCTGGGGCGCAACGATGTGGGCCGGGTCGCGGCGCTGCGGTCCGGCGCCAATGACGGCAAGGCCGGCGTGCGGGTGACCGCGAGCTTCTTCGTCGAGCGCTACAGCCACGTCATGCACATCGTCTCGAATGTGGAGGGACGGGCCGCCGACGGCGTCGATGCGGTCGACGCGCTGCTGGCGGGTTTTCCGGCCGGCACCGTGTCCGGCGCGCCGAAGGTTCGGGCGATGGAGATCATCTCCGAGCTCGAACCGCACGGGCGCGGCGTCTATGCCGGCGCGGTGGGCTATTTCGGCGCCAACGGCGACATGGACATGTGCATCGCCCTGCGCACCGGGGTGGTGAAAGACGGAATGCTGCATGTGCAGGCGGGCGCCGGAGTCGTGCTCGCCTCCGATCCTGCGTCCGAACACGCCGAATGCGTGCACAAGGCGCGCGCCCTGTTCCGTGCGGCGGCGGAAGCCGCACGCTTTGCGGAGGACCGTCCGTGATCCTCGTCATCGATAACTACGACAGCTTCACGTACAACCTCGTCCACTACATCGCAGAGCTGGGCGGCGAGCCCGTCGTGCGCCGCAACGACGCCATGACAGCGGATGAGGCGCTTGCGCTCGGGGCCGATGCGATCGTGCTGTCGCCGGGACCGTGCACGCCCAATGAGGCGGGCATCTGCCTAGACCTTCTGGCGAAGGCGCCCGAAGACCTGCCGATCCTCGGGGTCTGCCTCGGCCATCAGGCGATCGGTCAGGCGTTCGGCGGCGAGGTGGTGCAGGCGCGCGAGATCATGCACGGCCGCACGAGCCGGATCCATCATGAAGACAGGGGCCTGTTCGCAGGACTTCCGCAGGACTTCGAAGCCACCCGCTACCACTCGCTCGCCATCCGGCCCAAGACCTGCCCGCCCGTGCTGCGCATCGATGCGCGCACGCCGGACGGCGAGATCATGGGCGTCGCCCACCAGGACCGGCCGATCTACGGTCTGCAGTTCCATCCTGAATCCATTGCGTCCGAACACGGTCACGCGTTGATTGCGGCGTTCCTGAAGGCGGCGCGGCGATGAGCGCGCAGGTCCAGGCGGCGCTTGCCGCGCTCAGCGCCGGGCGCAAGGACGGGCTCGACGCCGCCTTCACGGCGCTGCTGGCGGGCGAGGCCACACCGGCCCAGACCGGCGCGCTTCTGATGGGGCTCGAGCGCGCGGGCGTCGACGCCGAAGTGATCGCCGCCGGGGCCAGGGCCATGCGCGCCACCATGATCCCGGTGGACGCCGGCGACGATCTGCTTGACGTGTGCGGCACCGGCGGGGACGGTTCGCACACTCTGAACATCTCCACCGCCGTCTCCTTCGTGCTGGCGGGCTGCGGGCTGAAGATCGCCAAGCACGGCAACCGCGGCATGAGCTCGAAGTCCGGCGCGGGCGACGTGCTGGAGGCGCTCGGGGTCAATCTGGCCGTCTCCCCGGCGATCGCGGCGCGCGCGGTGCGCGAGGCCGGCGTCGGCTTCCTGTTCGCGCAAGGCCATCACCCGGCGATGCGCCATGTTGCCGCCCCGCGTCGGGAGCTGGGGTTCCGCACCGTGTTCAACCTGCTGGGGCCGCTCTCCAATCCCGCCGGCGCGACGCGTCAGCTTCTGGGCGTCTATGCCCCGGACAAGCTGGTGGTGATGGCCGAGGCGCTGCGGCTGCTCGGCGCGCAGGCCGCCTGGGTGATCCATGGCGACGGCGGCCTCGATGAAGCGGCCCTGTCCGGCCCGACACGAGTCGCCGCGCTGGCCGGCGGGGCGATCGAGACGTTCGAGATCACGCCGGAGGACGCCGGTTTGGCGCGCGCGCCGCTCGAGGCCCTGCGCGGCGGCGAGCCGGCTGACAATGCGCAAGCGCTTCGGGCCCTGCTCGACGGCGCATCCGGCCCCTATCGCGACGCAGTGATCCTCAACGCGGCTTGCGCCCTGATGGTCGCCGGCGCCGCCGATGATCTGATGCAGGCCGCACACCACGCCCGCGAGGCGATCGACCGGGGCGCGGCGCGCCGCGCCCTCGACGCCCTTGTCGCCATCACCAACGAGCCGTCATGAGCGAGAACGCCCTCACCCGCATCCTGGCCTACAAGGCCGAGGAGGTCGCCGCCCGGAAGGCTGCGCGCAGCATCGCTGAGGTCGAGGCCGCGACCGCCGCCGCCTCCCCGACGCGCGGGTTCGCCGATGCGTTGGCGGCGGCCCCCGGCCCGGCCCTGATCGCGGAGATCAAGAAGGCGAGCCCGTCCAAGGGCCTGATCCGCGCCGACTTCGACCCGCCGGCGCTCGCCCGCGCCTATGCGGCCGGCGGCGCGCACTGCCTCTCGATCCTCACCGACGGGCCGAGCTTCCAGGGCGACGACAGCTATCTGGTCGCCGCGCGCGCGGCCGTCGCCCTGCCCTGCCTGCGCAAGGAGTTCATGGTCGACCCCTGGCAGGTCGCCGAAGCCCGGGCGCTGGGCGCCGATGCGATCCTCGTCATCATGGCGGCGGTCGACGATGCGCTGGCGTCCGACCTCGTGTCCGAGGCGACGCGCTACGGCATGGACGCGCTGATCGAGGTGCATGACGAAGCCGAGCTTGACCGCGCGCTCGCCCTGCCCGCCCGGCTGATCGGGGTGAACAACCGCGACCTGCGCAGCTTCGTCACCGACCTCGGCGTGACCGAACGCCTCGCCGCGCGGCTGCCCGCCGACCGGTTGCTGGTGGCCGAGAGCGGGATCGCCGCGCCTGCCGACATCGCCCGGCTCACGGCCTGCGGCGCCAAGGCGTTCCTCGTGGGCGAGAGCCTGATGCGCCAGGCGGACGTGACCGCCGCCACCAGAACCCTGCTGTCGGCGGCGTGACGGACGCGCCCTTCGAACTGGACCGGCGCGATCCCGAACGCTGGCTCGCCGCCCAGTTCGCCAGCGACCTTGCGCGGCCGCGCATTGCGGCCGTGTTCGCCTTCGCCGACGAACTCGCCGCGATCCGCAGCAAGGCGCGCGAGCCGATGATGTTCGCGATCCGGCTCGCCTGGTGGCGCGAGGCGGTGGAGGAGGTCTGGTCCGGCGGCGCGGTGCGCAAGCACCCTGTGGTTTTGGCGCTGGCCGCGGCGCACGCCGAAGCGCCCCTGCCCCGCGCGGCCGCCGATGCGCTGATCGACGCCCATGAGGCGGACATCGAACCCGAGCCCCATGCCGATACGGCTGCGCTGAGGGCCTGGCTGGCGGCGCGCGACGGCGCGGTCGTGACGCTCGCCGCAGCGGCCGCCGATCCTGCACTGGATGTGGCGGCCCATGCCGTCGCGCTGGATACAGTGGGCGTCGCCTGGGGCGCGGCCGGTCTGATGCGCTCCCTGCCGCTCTTCGCCAGCCAGGGCCGCAGCCCGTTCCCGTCGTCCGTGCGGGCCTCGACCGGCCTGCGGCTGGAAGACCTGTTCGCCGGCCGCCCGACGCCCGCGCTGAAGGCCTGCCTCGCCAATCTGGCCGGCCTCGCCTGTTCCGCCAAGGGGCTGAAGCCCGGCCTGAACCCCGACGCCTTCGCCGCAGTCGCCTGCGCTGCGACCGCCCCGCTGATCGCAACGCGCATGCTGGCGCTGGACGATCCGTTGCATCTTGCGGCGCGCCCGGCCCCGCTTCTCACCCGGCTTGCGCTCCTGCGCGCCGTCATCGCTGGCGCGCTTTGACTTTCCGTCACGGCCCCGTGCAAGAGTGAAGCAGACGCCGGAACAACAGAAGCCGGAACACGCGGGGGAGCGCATGGAGTTCGAGGTTCTGGCCGAAGGGCTGGCCTTTCCCGAAGGGCCGATCGCCATGGCGGACGGCTCGGTGCTTGTGGTGGAGATCGCCCGCGGCACGCTCACACGGGTCTGGAACGGCAAGACCGAAGTGATCGCCACCCCCGGCGGCGGGCCGAACGGCGCCGCGATCGGACCGGACGGGGCGGTCTGGATCACCAACAACGGCGGGTTCGAGTGGCACGACGTGCAGGGCATGCTGATCCCGGGCCATCAGGCGAAGGACTATGCCGGCGGCCGGATCGAGCGGGTCGACCTCTCCACCGGCACGGTCGAGCGGGTCTATGATGCGGTGAACGGCTTCGGCCTGCGCGGCCCCAACGATCTCGTATTCGACGGCAAGGGCGGCTTCTGGTTCACCGATCTCGGCAAGTCCCAGGCCCGCACGCGCGACCAGTCCGGTCTCTACCACGCCCGCGCCGACGGCTCGCGAATCGTGGAGGCCGCCTACGGCTATGTGGGGCTGAACGGGGTTGGGCTCTCGCCGGACGGCGCGACGGTCTATGCCGCCGAGACCCACACCGCCAAGCTCTGGGCGTTCGACATCACCGGCGAGGGCGCCGTGGCGCAACCGCCCTTCGGACAGGCCGGCCGGGTGGTCGCGACCATGCCGGGCCATGTCTATTTCGACAGCCTTGCGGTGGAGGCGGACGGACGGGTATGCGTCGCCACCTTGCTGGACGGCGGCGTCACCACCATCCAACCTGACGGGAGCTGGGAACGCGTGAATTTCCCGGATCTCCTCACCACCAACATCTGTTTCGGCGGCCCTGACCTCCAGGACGCCTTCATCACGCTGTCGACCACCGGCAAGCTGATCAAGGCCCGCTGGCCGCGCGCCGGTCTGGAGCTTGCCCATGTCAGGTGACATCGCGCCGCACGGCGACGCCCGGGACCTGGCCGAAGGCGGCGGCTTCGGCGTGCTCGGCCAGCGCATCGGGCTGGTGCTGGGACCGGCGATCGCGATCGGGCTGCAGCTGCTGCCGGCGCCGACCGGCCTGTCGCCCGAAGGCTGGATGACCGTCTCGCTGCTGGCGCTGATGGTGATCTGGTGGGTGACCGAGCCGATCCCGGTCGCCGCGACCGCTCTGATCCCGCTCGTCGGCCTGCCGCTGTTCGGGGTCGTGCGGCCCGGCGAGGCGGCCGCGCCCTATGCCGATCCGATCATCTTCCTGTTCATCGGCGGGTTCATCCTGGCGGTGGCGGTGGAACGCTGGAATCTCCATGCACGCGCGGCCCTGTCCGTCGCCGTCGGGGTCGGCGTCAATCCGCGGGCGCTGGTGGGCGGCTTCATCCTGGGCGCCGGCCTGATCTCCATGTGGATCTCGAACACCGCGACAGCGCTGATGCTGATGCCGATCGCCGTGGCCGTTGCGCAGGCCGTGGGCAAGGACGGCCGGGCCGACCCCAAGCTCGGCATGGCGCTGGTGCTGGGCGTCGCCTACGCCGCCTCGATCGGCGGCATGGGCACGCCGGTCGGCTCGCCCACCAACCTCATCGCCATGGGCTATCTGGAGAAGCAGGGACTGTCGCTGTCCTTCTCGCAATGGATGATGCTGGGCGTGCCGGTCATGGCCCTCCTTTTGCCGGCCCTGTGGCTGATCGTGACGGCGGGGATGAAGCCGGCCGCCGCGATCGACGCCGCCAACAGCCGCGCGACCGTGCGGGCCGCGCTGCGCTCGCTCGGGCCGCTCTCGGCGCCTGAAACCCGGATCATGATCGTGTTCGGCCTTGTGGCGCTCGGCTGGATGACGCGGGAGCTTCTGGTGAAGATCCCCGGCCTCGGCGGCCTCACCGACATGATGATCGCCATCGCCGGGGCGCTGGTGCTGTTCATGATCCCGTCCGGCGCGAAGGACGACCCGGCCAAGCCGCTCCTGGACTGGCCGACGGCCGAGCGCCTGCCCTGGGGCATAGCGCTGCTGTTCGGCGGCGGCCTGTCCATCGCCGGCGCGATGGAGGCGACCGGCCTGTCCGACTGGCTAGCCCTCATGCTGGGCGGCGTGACCGCGCTGCACCCGATCCTGGTCGTGGCGGTGCTGATCGCCATCACCGTGGTCGTCACCGAGCTGATGAGCAATGTGGCGACGCTCACCGCGCTGCTGCCGATCATCGGCAGTCTGGCGGTCGCGGCCGGCGTGAACCCGCTGTTCCTCGCCTTCCCGGCCTGTCTGGCGGCCAGCCTCGGCTTCATGCTGCCGATCGCCACCGCCCCCAACGCCGTCGCCTACGCCACGGGTCTCGCCCCGGCGCGGGAGATGTTGCGAAGGGGCCTGGCGCTCAACGTCGCGGGCATGATCGCGATCCTGATCGTGACCGAGCTGATCGGACCGATGGTCCTGCGCTGACCGGTCAGGCCGAGCAGGAGCCCCCGCCCAGCACGCAGAACTTGGCGCAGTGACGGTGGTTGAGCCGCGTCTCGCCCAGGGCGTCGGCCAGATGCGGGCCGAACGAGAACTGCGGGTCGTACGCCAGGAGCGTGCAGGACAGGACCTCCGGCGCCGCAGCGCCCTTGCGCCGGACCACCATGCGCGCGGAGGCGCACATCACGCCGGCCGGATTGACGCCGAGCAGGCCCCAGCATGCCGGTGTGATCTCCGGCGGATCAGCGAGATCGTCCATCTCCGGGAACAGAACCAGCGCCCCGGGGTCGCCGGCGTCCACCGGCCAGCCGCGCTGCGCGATCAATGCGGCGTATCCGGTCCGGGCGTCCGCCTCGGCTTCGCCCCAGCAGGTGCGCCCGGCAAGCGCGATCGCGAACCCTTGGGCCGCCAGCCAGTCGATCCCCAGAACCGTCTCGTCGAAGCCGCCGGCGCCGCGCTCGGCGTCGTGATGGGCGCGCGACCAGTGGTCGAGGCTCACGCGCAGGGTCAGGGCGTCGCCGTAGCGCTTGGCCAGGGCCGTGAGGCCGTCCTGCACCCGCGGGCGCATCATGGGCCGCATGGCGTTGGTCAACACCAGCGCCCGATGGCCGCGCGCCAGCGCCATTTCGATGAGCGCGATGATGTCGGGATTGAGGAAGGGCTCACCGCCGGTGAAGCCGATCTCGATCGGGCCGGGCTGGAGGTCCTCAAGCTCATCCAGATACGGACGGACATCGTCCGGCGTCAGATAGACGAGCCGATCATTGCTCGGCGAACTCTCGATGTAGCAGTTCGCGCAAGCGATGTTGCACAGCGTGCCTGTGTTGAACCAAAGCGTGCTGAAGCCTGCGAAGGCGACGCGGGCGCGCGGCTCGCCCTTGGCGGTCCAGTCCGGGTCGGTGAACTTCGCGGGCAGCACTTCGGCGAGGGTCACGCGCCGGCCTTCTGCGCAAAGCTCCAGGCGCCCAGCGCCAGCGGCTCCACCCGCTCGGCCATCGCCACCGCATGCGGGCTCGCGGCCGTTCCGTCCCGCACCCGCCCGACGATGCCCTGGCAGATCGCCGCCAGCCGGAACAGATTGTAGGCGAAGTACCAGTCCGTCGCCGGCAGGCCGGTGCGGCCCGTCAGCCGACAATACTCGGCCACATAGGCCTCCACCGACGGGATGCCGAGGGCGGCAAGATCGCGGCCCGCCAGCCCGCCGCGCTGGTCGCCTGGCATCACCCAGTTCATCAGAAGATAGGTGAAGTCCGCCAACGGATTGCCGAGCGTGGAGAGCTCCCAGTCCAGCACCGCGATCACCTTCGGTTCGGTCGGGTGCAGGATCATGTTGTCGAGCCGGTAGTCGCCATGGACGACGCTCGTCCTGTCGTCGTCCGGAACGCTGTCCTTCAAGAACGCCATGAGCCGGTCCATGGCGTCGATCTTCCGGGTCTCGGACGCGACATACTGCTTGGACCAGCGGTCGATCTGGCGGGCGAAGTAGTTGCCGGGCTTGCCGTAGTCAGACAGGCCGGCGGCCGCAACGTCGGTGTTGTGCAGCGCCGCCAGCGTCTCCAGCTTGGCCTGATAGATCGCCGCGCGTTCGGCGGGCTGATAGTCCGGCAGTGACCCGTCCCACAGGATGCGGCCCTCCACATGATCCATCACATAGAACATGGTGCCGATGACGCTTTCGTCCGTGCACAGGCCGTAGGGGCGCGCCACGGGAAACCCGGTGGGCCAGAGCCCGGAAATCACCTTGTACTCCCGGTCGACCGCATGGGCGGACGGCAGGAGCTTGCCCGGCGGCTTGCGGCGCAGGACGTAGCGATGGCGCGGCGTGACCAGCTGATAGGTCGGGTTCGACTGGCCGCCCTTGAACTGGCGCACCTCCACCGGCCCCTCAAAGCCCTCGACATTGTCGCGCAGCCATGCGCCGAGCGCGCCTTCGTCGAAGCGGTGACGCTCCTCCACGGGCTTGGTGCCGGAAAAGGTGTCCTGTGCGGACGGCGCTGCATCGACCATGGCGTCTGCTCCCTCACATCGTCTGTTCTGGACGCTTTCTAGGACGGGTTTCGCCTGGCGGTCCATGTCTGCTTGACCGGCCGCGCGGGGGCGCCAAGCTCCGCCCATGCGTCGCACCTGCATCGTCCTGCTCGCCCTCGCCGCCGCCGGTTGCTCGCAGGTCGAGCACGCCGAGCCGGACAGCCCGCAGGCGCTGGCCGAACTGGTGGCGAGCGGCGTCGTGCCCGGCGCCCTGCCCGCCTCCGCGAAGGTGACTGCGGCCTGGGAGCCGTCAGGCGACGCCGTCGTCCTGATCAGTCTGCCCGATATTGCGACCGCTGAGAGCTTTTCGGCCAGCCTGCCGGCGCCTGGCGCCGCTCCCGCCGCGCCTGCGCCGGTCAGCCTGATGCGGCGGCTCGATCCTGACGCCGGCGAACTGGCGGATGCGATCCGCGGCGGGTCGGTGCGCCCGGTCCGCCGCATTGGTCCGGACGGCGCCTGGGTGTTCGCCTGCGACGCGGAGCGAGTGTGCTGGGCCTGGCGCGAATAGACCGCGCCCAGCTCGCGGCAAGGCCCCAATGCTCACGAACGCGCGACCTTCCCGTAATTTAATGTCGCAAATTCAATATATTAATTCTCGGTTATGTGACTGTGCGCCGCGATCCTGAGGCCGCCTTGCCCCGTATCGGTCTCGGGAACCATGAGAGAGGACCCTTCACATGACACGCACTTTGACCATCGCCGCCGTCGCTGCCGCCCTGTTGGCCGGACCCGCTTTCGCCGGCGACTGCGCCTCCAAGACCCGCGCATCGCACGCCGGGTCCGTCACCCCGGCGGTCTATCAGTCCGGCGGCCAGCACCGCGCCGCTTCGCCCGCTCCGGCAGCGCGGCGCGACATCGTCGACACCGCCGTCGGCGCCGGCCAGTTCACCACGCTGGTCGCCGCCGTTCAGGCGGCGGGCCTTGTGGACACGCTGAAGGGCCCCGGCCCGTTCACCGTCTTCGCGCCGACCGACGCGGCCTTCGCAAAGCTCCCCGGCGGCACGGTCCAGAACCTGCTGAAGCCGGAGAACCGCGCGACGCTCACCAAGATCCTGACCTATCACGTCGTGCCCGGCCGGGTGCTCTCGACCGATCTTGCCGGCAAGACCGCCGCGCCGGTCACCGTGCAGGGCGGCCTTCTGACCGTGGACGGCCGCACCGGCGTGAAGGTCAATGATGCGACCGTCGTCGGCGCGGACGTGCTGACCACCAACGGCGTCATCCATGTCATCGACACGGTCCTGATGCCGAAGTGACGTCCGGGATCGGTCGGCGCGGCGCTGCGAAAGGCGTCGCGCCGGCCGATCACGATTGGCGCTCCGCCTTCTTGCGGGCGCCTCTGCGCCACAAACGGGGGGCTACCTGCCGGCCGCTGGGCGGCCAGACAGGAGCAGGACATGTCCTCGAAACTCATTCTGACTGCGGCTGCGGCCATCTGCGTAGGCGGTCCGGCGATGGCCGGCGGAACCGCCCAGGCCGTGCAGGAACGCCAGAGCGCGGTGGTCGTGCCGATGGGCCGGAACGTGGGTCCGGACGTGACGCAAGCGTCGCCAACCGATGCCGCCGAGCCGAAAGCCGTCGCCGAAGCGTCGGCGCAGCCCATGCCGGCCGGGCCGCCCCAAATGCGCGACATCATGGAGGTCGCCGCCTCCAGCCCGCAGCTTTCGACGCTTGCGTCAGCGCTGAAGGCCGCCGGTCTGGAAGACACGCTGAAGGGTCCGGGACCTTTCACGTTGTTCGCGCCGAGCAACGAGGCGTTCTCCAAGCTGCCGCAAGGCGCACTGGACGACCTGATGAAGCCGGAAAACAAGGGGCGCCTGGTGCGCATCCTCACCTATCACGTGGCCCCGGCCGCCATGCTGACCGCGGACATCACGGGCGCCAGCGCCGCGCCGGCGAGCGTAGCGGGGCCGACGCTGGCCGTGGACGGACGCAACGGCGTCACCGTCAACGGGGCGCAGGTGCTCGGCTCCCAGACCGTCGCCTCGAACGGCGTGGTCCATGTGATCGATACGGTGCTGGACCCCAAATAGGCCGAACCGTCCGTCTCCGGCCGGCCTGACGGTCGGCCGGAGCGCTCAGCGCGGCGCGCAGACGCCGTCGCGGCAGTCGGGCACGAACAGCACCTGATAGGGGCTCGGGCCCCGGGCGGGATCGGCCGTCCAGTGCGATCCGAACCGGCGCCCGTCGCGGCCGTTGGCCAGCACCTCCACCAGCAACACCCCGTCCTTGCGCGCCCGTCCGGATGCGACGAGCTTGCCGGTGCGCGCCTCGCGCACGGTG
>VYKN01000239.1_pt1 | contig 11162 bp, 7 predicted proteins | sample 5114581 | NCBI WGS metagenome assembly VYKN01 (sample SAMN12291810, study PRJNA351875) | freshwater metagenome | isolation source: freshwater lake | place: USA: Michigan, Baker Lake | collected 2011-08-08
CGGTCCAGAGCGCGCGGTGCGCCGTCACTTCCAGCGGCGGAAGGTGCGACAGAAGCTTCAGGAACAGCGGCAGGACGCCCCACAGGATGTAGGCGGACGAGGCCGCAGCCAGCGCCCTCCCCCGCTCCTGCGCCGCCGTACCGCTCACGCGATCTGCTTGGCGAACAGGCCCCGTTCGATCATCTCCTGGGCAATCTGGACGGCGTTGAGGGCGGCGCCCTTGCGCAGATTGTCGGCCACCACCCAGAAGGCGAGCCCGTTGTCCACCGTCGGGTCCTCGCGCAGCCGCGAGACATAGACCCCGAACTCGCCGGCGCACTCGACCGGGGTCGCGTAGCCGCCGTCCTCGCGCTTGTCGATCACGACCACGCCGGGCGCCTCGCGCAACAGCTCGCGCGCCTCCTCGGCCGAGATAGGCCGCTCAAACTCGCAGTGCACAGCCTCAGAATGGCCCACGAACACCGGGACGCGCACGCTGGTGGCGGTCAGCTTGATCTTCGGATCGAGGATCTTCTTGGTCTCGACGGTCATCTTCCACTCTTCGGTGGTGTAGCCGTCCTCCATGAAGTCGCCGCCGTGCGGGATGACGTTGAAGGCGATCTGCTTGGGGTAGACCACCGGCGACGGCTTGTCGTTGACGAAGATGCCCTTGGTCTGGCCCCACAATTCGTCCATCGCCTCGCGGCCGGTGCCGGACACCGACTGGTAGGTGGAGACCACGACGCGGGTGATGGTCGCTGCGTCATGGAGCGGCTTCAGCGCGACGACGAGTTGCGCGGTCGAGCAGTTGGGGTTGGCGACGATGCCCTTCTTGCGCGCGCCGTCGAGGGCATGTGCGTTCACCTCCGGCACCACCAGCGGCACGTCCGGGTCCATGCGCCAGGCCGAGGAATTGTCGATCACGATGCAGCCCTGGGCGGCGATCTTCGGCGACCAGACCTTGGACACCGTGCCGCCCGCGCTCATCAGGCACAGGTCCCAGCCGGCGAAATTGAAGTCCTCGAGCGCCTGGCATTTCAGGGTGCGGTCTCCGAACGACACCTCGCGGCCGAGCGAGCGGCGCGAGGCGACCGCCGCGACCTCGTCGGCCGGAAACTGAAGTTCGTCGAGGATCGCGAGCATCTCGCGTCCCACATTCCCGGTCGCACCGACGACCGCCACGCGCAGGCCCATGGCCGGCTCCCTCTGCTTTCAAACCCCGCCTGATAGCCCGGATGCGTCAGCGGTGAAAGCACTCCGCACGACGACCGCCCCCCGCCATTCGGCCAATGCCCGGCTCGCACTGTCTGGCGCGCCTTTCAGGGAAACGGAGAAATCAGGATTTTCTTTACTGTATCCGGCCCCACAGAGGCGCCAGCGACTTCGTCAGACGAACGATTTTTCGCCCCAATACCGCCGGTATGCCGTTGCCCCGCTGACAGGAAGGCGATAGCGTTCGCCTGTCGGGGAGTCTGTCCACATGCCGCTGCGTCGTTTCACCAGCCTGACCAACCAGTCGCCGCTTGAGCAAATGTCGCTGGATGCGTCGATCACGATCGACGACGGCATGGGGTCGTCAGCGGCGCTGCTGGGCCTCTTGAGCATCGACAGCGAGGTGACCACCGCCTCTGCGCGAGAAGCCTCCGCAGTGAACGCGGCTGCCTCTGCCGTCCGGGTCTCTGAAGCAACGCTTGCGCCCATCGGCAGGCTGGAATCCGGCCCGCTGACATCGCCTGTGCTGGGTCCGGCCCATGCGAGCATCAACCTCGGTGACGAGGTCCGGCTGACAGAAACCGGAGCGACGGCCGCGATCGCGCCTGCGGGCAGTGCGCCCGGACTTGCGGCGCTCGGCATCGACATGCGGGAAACTGCAATCGACGGGATCGGCCCCATGCGCTGGGACAACGGCTTCATGGGTTTCGCCCAGGCGCAGCTGGAGCTGATGAAGGCAAACGGTTCGCTCCAGTCCTTTGAATCGGCTGCTTCGGCGACCGGCGGCGCGGGCCGCGCGTTTGACGTTCCGGCCACCCAATATCCCGCGCCGCCGCGGCTTGAGGATTTCATCACCAATCCGGGGGTGAGCGATCCGAACGCTGCATTCCAAGCGGCCGTCATCGCCTGGAAAGCGCAAGTCGAGGCGATCGATGCGGCGCGCGGGCCAAACGAATGGGCGCGCATGACGGTCCCGACCGATCCGCAGATCCCCAATCAGTGGCACATCGACAACACCGGCCAGACCCTGACCAACCCGCTGTACGGCTCGCAGACCTCGACCGTCGCCGGCGTCGACGCAAATGTGCTTCAGGTGCTCGCCGACTATAATGGCGCGGGGATCGTCGTCGGCGTGTTTGACGACGGGGTCGAGTACGTCCACCCGGACCTGTTAGGCGGCTACGACCCGCTGCGGCATGTGTTCAACACGTTCAACGGCGCCCAGGTCGAGAACGATCCGCTGTTGAGGATCACAGGCGCCAATGACGCGCATGGAACCTCCGCCTCCGGCCTGATCACCGCCGACGCAAACGGCATCGGCGTCATCGGCGTGGCCCCCGGCGCAACACTGGTCGGCGTGGACCTGCCGTTCGGCGGGTCTGCGAACGCGCCCGACGGGCAGAATTTCTCGGTTGTCGGCAATCAATTCATCAACTTCGATGTCGTGAACAACAGCTGGGGCCAGACCCTGCCGTTCGGGACGAGCCCGACATCCGACCCCACCCTGTTCAACGGCATCGCCAACAGTGCGCTGAACGGCCGCGGCGGGCTCGGGACGGTCATCGTGAAGTCAGCAGGCAACGCGCGCAGTTACGTCACCGGGTCGGACTACGACGCCAATTCCGACCCGTTCAACGCCAGCCGCTACGCCATCACCGTCGCTGCGCTGGCGCCGGACGGGTTCGTGGCGAACTACTCCAATCAGGGCGCCAACATCCTGGTCGCGGGCCACTCCAACAGCATCGGCATCAATACGCTGCAGTATGGGCCGCTGACGGTCGACCGGGTGGGGTCGCAAGGCTACAACGGCACGGGCGACTATGCGCTGTTCGGCGGAACATCGGCTGCGGGCCCCGTGGTGGCGGGCGTCGTTGCGCTGATGCTGGACGCAAATCCCAACCTTTCGGCCCGCGACGTCCAGCAGATCCTCGCCTATTCGGCGCGGCGCGCCGGCTCGCCCGTGGATCTCGACAGCATCGACGGCAACGGCGAGACCCTGTTCACAACAGAGGCGGATTTTCGCAATCGCTTCAATATGGCGGAAAACTGGAACGGCGGCGGATTGCATTTTTCCAACAACTATGGATTTGGGCAGGTCGATGCGCGCGCTGCGGTGCGCCTGGCCGAGAACTGGACATCCATCGGCACCTGGAACAACGAGCAATCCGTTTCGGCGACCATCACGCCCAACACCCTCGTGCCGGATCCGGGGACGATCTCGTTCAACATCAATCTTGCGGCCGGGATCAGCATCGAGACCGTACGTCTCCAGCTGAACATGACGCACACCTATTCAGGCGACGTGAACATCACGCTGACGTCGCCGAGCGGAACGGTCTCGCGCATCCTGAATGACACAGGCGGCTCCCGTGACTTCCCGTCCGGCCACATGATGTCGAGCCACCAGTTCCGGGGCGAGACGAGCGGCGGCACGTGGGTGCTCACAATCTCTGATCTCTTCGCTCCGGATCAGGGCAACGTCTCCTCGGCAACCCTGACGGCGTTCGGCACGACTGCGGCGGTCAACGACCGCTACGTCTTCACCGACGAGTACGCGGACTATGCGTCGCTCGGCGGGCGCAACACCTATGAGGATGCGGACGGCGGCGTCGATACGCTGGACGGGTCGGCCCTGTCGGGCAACGCGATCATCGCTTTGCAGACCGGCGCCCTTTCAACCATCGCCGGCCAAAGCTTGACGATGAACGCCTCTCCGACCGCCGCGTTCAGTGGCGACGGCAACGACGCTATCTTCGGCAACAAGCTGGACAATGATTTGCGCGGAGGCCGCGGCAGCGACACGCTCGACGGCAGCGCCGGCAATGACCGTTTGACCGGCGGCGCAGGAAACGACGTGTTCACGTTGTCCAACACCGGTGCGGGCATCGATACGATCACCGACTTTAATGTGCTGGAAGACAACATCAATTTCAGCGGCGGCACGGTGACCGGCGTCTCGGCCCTTTATGACGCAGACCTCGATGGTCAGGCCGACGACACCTACGTCTCCCACACCGGCGGGGCCGTCGTACTTCTCAACACCACCTATGTGACCGCCTCGCTTGCCGGCACAACGGCCGGAAACGACACCCTCACCGGGACGTCAGGCGCCGACGTCGGCATCGGCTTCAACGGCGACGACTCGCTCAGCGGTCTGGCGGGCGACGATGCGCTCGACGGCGGTGCGGGCAACGACACGCTGAATGGCGGCGCCGGCAAGGACACGCTGCTGGGCAGGGGCGGCAACGATTTCATTGGCGTTACAGACGGCATGGGCCGGGTGGAAGGCGAAGCCGGCGACGACTTTGTCTCGCTCTTGAACACGGCCAATCCAAGCATCCTCGAAGGCGGGGACGGCAACGACACGATCTATGCCTTCGGCGTGACCTTCACCAATGGATTCGACGGTCAGTTCCAGGGCTTCGAGGCGATCCAGGGCGGCTCGTCCATCAACGGCGGCGCCGGCGGCCAGAAGCTCGACATCCAGACCCTGGCCTCGATCGGGTCGGGCCTCGTCACGTTGGACGGCGGCGCGGGCAACGACACGCTGGTGGGCGGCGCGGGCCGCGACCTGCTGGTCGGCGGAACCGAGCGCGACGTGCTCATGGGCTATGGCGGCAACGACACGTTGCAGGGCGGCGACGGCGCGGACTGGATGTTCGGCGGCGACGGCAATGACGTCCTGACCGGCGGCGCCGGCGCGGACGAGTTCTTCTTCGCCTCGGCAACTACCTTCGGCACCGACCTCATCACCGACTACAATGTTCTGGAGGACGTCCTTCAGTTCAACGTCACGTCCGGTCTGACGGCGCTGGCGGGCGGGCTGGACCTCGACGGCAACGGGATCGCCACCGACGTGCGGATGACGACCGCGCTCGGCACCGTCGGGCTGGTCAATATCGGCGCCGGCTCGGCCAGCCTCGGCGGCGGCGGCGCGGACGCGCTGACCGGGACCGGGTCGGGCTTCTTCGTGATGGCCGGGGCCGGCAATGACAGCATGGTCGGCACGGCGACTGCGGACACGATGTATGGCGAGGCGGGGTCTGACCTGTTCACCCCCGGCGCCGGCAACGACATCATCTTCGGCGGCTCAGAGAACGACGGCGTGGTCTACACGACCTCCGCGGTCCAGATCATCGCCGACCTGAACGCCGGCTATGCGTCCGGCGCGGACATCGGCTTTGATCGTCTGTTCAGCATCGAAGGTATCACCGGCGGCGGCGGCAACGACATCATCGTCGGCAATGCGGCGATCAATCTGCTGCTGGGCGGTCTCGGCGCAGACTATCTCGAGGGCCGGGACGGCGACGACAGTCTGGCCGGCGAAGACGGCGCCGATACGGTCCTCGGCGGTAACGGCAATGATGTCGTTTTCGGTGGCGCGGGGCAGGACTATCTGTACGGCGGCGGCGGAACCAACGACGTTGTTGGGTTCAGCGACCTCGCCGCCGCCGTCTCCTTCAACGCCGCCACTGGCTACGCAGGCTCGGCCGGCGTGTTCGACTTTGTCCAGGAGTTCGAGACCTTCGTCTTCACGAACTTCGACGACACCGTGATCGGCTGGACCGGACCGACCTATGATCTGAGCGCCGGCAATGATTTCTTCTCGGACGGCGCTTCGGTCGGCAACGGCGGCGGCGCGATCAACAATGTGATCTTCGGCGTAACCGGGGCGGACACCATCTATGGCGGCGAGGGCAACGATTTAATCGACGGCGGAACGGAGAATGACTTCCTCGTCGGCGGTACCGGCAACGACACGCTCCTCGGCGGCGTCGGCATTGATTACCTGGACGGCGGCGCAGGAAACGACGTGTACGTGTACACAGCCACCACCCACTCGACAGCGGCGGCGCGCGACAATATCGGCAGCTGGAACACCGGCGACCGGATCGACCTGTCCGCCATCGACGCCAACACGCTGATCGGCAGCGACCAGGCCTTCACGATCGGTGCGCTGGCGAACGGCCAGGCGGGCAGGCTCCAGCTGACGCCGGGATCGTTCTCCAGCGTGAACTATGTCCTGGTGCAGGGCGACGTGAACGGCGACGGCGTGGCGGACTTCGCCATTCTGGTGCTGAACACGACGTCGCTCGCCGGCTCGGACTTCGTTCTCTAGGCCGTCAGCAGCGCCGCCACGGGCAGCATGGCCTGGGCGGCGGCGCGGGCGAGCGTGGCGCGCGGCGGGCCGGGATCGCCTTCCAGCTCCAGTTGGGTCGGCAGATCGAGGATCGCGCGGGCGAGCATCGCGGCTGCGCCGTCGCGCAGGTCGGGGCGCGCGCCCAGCGCATGGTTTCCCGGAATGGCGCCGAGAAGCGCCGCGCACAGGTCGTGCAAAGCTGCAGAAACCCTGCGCCGCCACCGTTTGAACGCCGGACTTGTCCGCACCAGAGCCCCGGCCTCCCGGTGGAAGAAGGCCGCTTCCGCCGCTTCCTCCATCAGGATGCGGACATGGGTCCACAAGGTTTCCAGATCGAACCCCGGCGCGGCCGCGGCCGCCCTGGCCGCCTCGGAGACCTCGCGAAGCTCGGCTTCGCACTGCTCCAGCAGTACCGCAGCGATCTCCGCCTTGCCCTTGAAATGATAGTATAAATGCCCGGGGCTCATCCCGAGCGCGCTCGCCACGTCCACCGCCGACGCCTGGCCGTAGCCCTCGGCGTTGAACAGCTCGCGCGCGCCGGCGAGGATCCGCTCGCGCGTGCTCATGACCACGCCCCGCACCCGGCTGACGCATCCGATTGACAGGGGCGGAAAACGATCGTCACGGTGCGTGATCATAACGCCACGGCGGCTCCGGCGCACGTCCAATGAGGCGCCCGGCCGCACCCGGGGGAGGAAACCGATGGCGAAGCAGAAAATCGACCTCGGCGCCGAGGCGGCCGACAACACCGTTGCGCTCAATCCGATCGTGGGCCTGGCCCGCGAGGACCTGATGGGCGCGGTCGCCCTGATGCTGCGCGAGACGGCCGGCCGCCCGGTGACGGCCGTCAAGCACATGCGCACCTTCTCCGGTGAAGTCGCCAAGATCCTGCAAGGCAAGTCCGAGATCGCGCCCGATCCGAAGGATCGGCGCTTTTCCGACCCGGCGTTCAAGTACAACCCGTTCTACCGCGGCGCGATGCAATACTATCTGGCGGTCCAGAAGGGCGTGAAGGAGTGGATGGTCGATCTGGAGCTCGACGAGCTCGAGCGCGCGCGGGCGAGCTTCGTGACCACTATGATCCTGGACAGCCTGGCGCCCACCAACAGCCTGATCGGCAATCCTTCAGCCCTCAAGCGCGTCATCGACACCGGCGGCGGCTCGCTGCTCAAGGGCCTGAAGAACGCCTATGAGGACCTGACCCAGAACGACGGAATCGTCAGCCAGGTCGACAAGAAGCCGTTCAAGATCGGCGAGAACATCGCGATCTCCCCCGGCGCGGTCGTCCATCGCACCGAGATGATGGAGCTGATCCAGTACGCGCCGCAGACCGAGGAGGTCTCCTCGGTCCCGCTCCTGATCATCCCGCCGCAAATCAACAAGGCCTATGTGAACGATCTTGCTCCGGAAAAGAGCATTGTCCGGTTCCTGGCCTCCCAAGGCATCCAGACGTTCCTGGTGTCTTGGCGGAACCCGACGCCGGAGCACCGCGACTGGGGTCTTGAAGCCTATGTGGACAGCCTGATCGAGGCCATGGACGTGATGCAGGACATCACGAAGTCCAAGAAGATCAATGTCTCCGGCGCCTGCTCGGGCGGCATCACCACAGCGACGCTTCTGTCGAAGCTGGCTGCAGCGGGCGACGACCGCGTCAACGCCATCGTGCTGATGGTGACCGTGCTCGACCCGCAGCGCGACGATTCGGAAGTCGGCGCCCTGGTCTCGCGCAACGGCATCGAGCTTGCGCGCAAGCGCTCGGCCAAGAAGGGCATTTTGGACGGCGCATCGCTGTCGCGGACCTTCGCCTGGCTGCGCCCGAACGACCTTGTGTGGAACTACGTCGTCAACAACTACCTGCATGGCGATGATCCGCCGCCGTTCGACGTGTTGTTCTGGAACAACGACAGCACCAATCTGCCGGCGCAGCTGCATTCGGACTACCTGGACGTCTATGCCGAGCAGCCGTTTGCGCGGCCGGGCGAGGTCACGGCGGCGGGCCATGTGGTCGACCTGACGAAGATCACGAACGACTGCTTCATCGTCGCAGGGGTGACCGATCACATCACGCCCTGGAAAGCCTGCTACCGCACCACCCAGCTGCTCGGCTCGCAGAACATCGAGTTCGTCCTCGCCCATTCGGGCCACATCCAGGCCCTGCTGAACCCACCCGGCAATCCCAAGGCGAAATACTACCGTGGCTCCGGCAAGCCGCCCGCCACCACCGACGAGTGGATGATGGGCGCGTCCGAGCAGCCGGGGTCCTGGTGGCCGTTGTGGGCGCAGTGGCTGAAGGAGCGTTCCGGCCCCGCGAAGGCGGCGCCGGAGTCGCTGGGCTCGAAGAAGCATCCGGCCGGAGATCCCGCGCCCGGCAAATATGTGTTCGACTGAGAAAGGCTTCAGATGCCCCTGAAAGGACGACACGGCGGTCGCGCCGCCAAGGTCGAGATCACCAGGATTGGCGGGCGCACCCTGCGCGTCGCCGTCTGGCACGCCCATGTGGAGCCGGGCGAGACGCCCAAGCGCCCGCTTCTGTTCTTCAACGGCATCGGCGCGAACATCGAGGTGATGGCGCCGCTCGCCGAGTGGATCCAGGATCGCGACATCATCACCTTTGACATGCCGGGCGTCGGCCAGTCGCGCTCGCCGGTCCTGCCCTACCGGCCCTGGATGATGGCGCGGCTGACGGCCAAGCTGCTTGACCGCTACGGCTATGAGAAGGTCGACGTCATGGGCGTGTCCTGGGGCGGCGGCATGGCGCAGCAGTTCGCCTTCCAGCACCCGCGCCGGGTCGGCAAGGTGATTCTGGTGGCCACGTCCGCGGGCATGGTGATGGTCCCCGGCAATCTCGCCGCGCTGTCCAAGATGGCCCATCCGCGCCGCTACATCGATCCGGGCTTCCTGATGGAGAACTTCAAGGTTCTCTACGGCGGCGACACCGACGGCGCCGACGGACATGCGAACCGCATCACGGCCCCATCGCGCACCGGCTATCTCTATCAGCTGGCCGCCATGGCGGGCTGGACCAGCGCGGTGTTCCTGCCGTTCCTGCGCCAGAAGACCCTCGTGATGATGGGCGACGACGACCAGATCGTGCCGGTGGTGAACGGGCGCATTCTGGAGACCTTGATCCCGAAAGCGCGGCTGGAAATCGTGCCCGGCGGGCATCTGTTCCTGGTGTCGCGGCCAAAGGATGCGATCCCGAAGATCATGGACTTCCTCGGCGAACCGGACGCCGACGTCCCTTTCGTGCGGGCGAAGGCGGCCTGAAAACGCCTCGTTCATGATTTGGGAACCTTGGCGACGGCTTCTGGAGGGCAATCCTCTCCGGAGACCCCGCCATGGCCAGCATCGCCGTACTTGTGCTCTCCGCAGCCGCCGCGACCGCAGCGCCGCCGCCGGCCGCCCCGTTCGTGCCGGACATCACCTTCGACGCGGACGCTGAATCCCCCATGCCGCAGGGCCTGATGGATGCGCCGCTGCCCGGAACACGACGCCCCCCTGCCCCGCCGCCGCGCGACCGGTTGCGATCCTGGGACTGGGGCGAGGCCTGCGTTGTCGCGCCGGGCGCGCCCAAGCCGCCCTGCGCGGAAGTCAAGGTCGGAGACGCGATCACGCTCGACGGCGACAGCTTCTTTGCGCGCAACGACGGCAAGGACGACTGCCGCATGGTCGCCGGCCAGCGCCGCAGCCCGGACGGCCGGGCGGTTCAGGTGATCTATGAAATCTGCGGCGCGCCGGAAGGTCCTGAGGACCTGCAGCGGCGCCCCTTGCGATCGCGCCCGATCGACGAGGATCGCGGCGGCGAGAACACGCCGCGGCCCGGCCGGCGGCAGGAAGAAGTCCGCAGACCCTGACTATCCTTGACCGGGCAAGCCGGCTAGCGGCTGACCCATGGAGCCCCTGCCCTTCCGCAACGGACCGCCGACCTTCACGGTCGGTCTGCGCCCTATCCCGGCTGCGCATTGGCTGACGCCGGATGATCAGGCCGCAAGCCTGACCGCAAAGGCCGATCTCCTCGACCGAGAAGGCCCGGCGGTGCTGGCCGCCGTCGCCGGCTCCGAAGCCGGACAAGCCGAGGTCGCCGCGCTTCTCGGCGCAGCCCTGGGTTCGCCGGCGCCGGACTTCGCCGCTGCAAGCCGGCTTGTCTCCGACGATCTCTGCCTGATGCAGCGGCGCGCCGCCGGCTGGACCCTGACCGCTGCAAGCCTGTGCTCGCCGACCTATTTCCGGCTCGACCATGCAATCGGCAAAACGCTGCATGAGCTGCATGGCCCGGTCCCCGGCGGGGCGGTGCTCGCAAGCCGGATCGCCCGGGTGTTCGACGGCCTGCGGGACGGGCTGGTGCTGGAGCGCTTCAACTGGACGATCCAGGCCGGGCCGGAGCGCTTCACCCCGAGCCGGAAGCCGTTGCATGAGCGCGCGCAAGCGGCCACCCTGCAGGAGGCGCGCGACCTTTTGCACCTGCGCGTTGAGCGCCAGACCATCCGTCGCCTGCCGCAGACCGGCGGCGTGCTGTTCACGATCCGCATCCGGCTCGCGGCGCTGGCGGGCTTGCTGGCGGACCGCAACGATGCGCAAGCCTTCGCCGCCGCCTGGGCGTGCGCGAGCGAAGATGCGCGCGGCTACAAGGGCTGGGCCGTCTATGACAGGCTTGTTGCCGCGCTCTGCACGGAGATTGGCGTTCACCCGCCGGAGCGACTAGAAGACAGGCCATGATCCGCGCCCTCGCCTCGCTCGCCGTCCTCGTCGCTCTCGCCGCACCTGCGGTCGCGCAGGACGTCGGCCCACAGCCGCAACCCCAGACCGCGCCCGCTCCGGCGCCGCCCCCGCC
>VYKN01000240.1_pt1 | contig 11113 bp, 12 predicted proteins | sample 5114581 | NCBI WGS metagenome assembly VYKN01 (sample SAMN12291810, study PRJNA351875) | freshwater metagenome | isolation source: freshwater lake | place: USA: Michigan, Baker Lake | collected 2011-08-08
AACAGAGTAAAACTGGGGCGGCAGGTGCGGAACCCCGCAAGGGAAAGAAGCAGAAACCTAAATCGTGAGGTTTGGGAATCACCGTCCGTTTACGGCGGTGAGGATGTCAAGGATTGTCTCCCAATATCACAGCCATTTCGAGAAGGAGATCGGACACAACCCAGTCAAGGCCATCAGGGAAAAACCACTTCTGTTTGAAACCAATGCTGCTACCGAACCTAACTACTCTCTCTAAACTAGCATAGCTGATCAGTGATCGTGATCAGTAGGAGTAGGGAGTATTTAAGTGAGCAGTATTATCTGGCAGTTTTCTGCTTTCTTCCCACTGATTACTGTTCACCGATCACTGATTAGGGTAGCCAAGGATATTGACTAAAATCGGGGGGACGTTTTTCTAGGAAAGCCTGTTTACCTTCGGCTCCTTCGGCGGTCATATAGTAGAGTAAAGTGGCATTACCCGCTAACTCCTGTAAACCCGCTTGACCATCACAATCAGCATTAAAAGCCGATTTTAGGCAGCGAATCGCCAAGGGACTTTTTTCGAGAATTTCTAAGGACCATTTAATCCCTTCCTGCTCTAATTCCTCCACCGGGACGACATGGTTAACCAAACCCATTGCTAAAGCTTGTTGAGCGTTATACTGCCGACAGAGAAACCAAATCTCGCGAGCTTTTTTCTGACCGACCACCCGGGCCAGATAACTAGAGCCAAAACCGCCGTCAAAACTGCCCACTTTCGGACCGGTCTGGCCAAAAATGGCGTTATCCGCTGCTAAGGTTAAATCACAAACCAAGTGCAAAACATGACCGCCCCCGACCGCATAACCTGCCACCAGCGCGATAACTACCTTGGGGATGGAGCGAATTAATTTCTGTAAATCCAGCACATTGAGCCGGGGTACGCCATCATCGCCAATATAACCCGCCTGACCGCGCACCGTCTGATCGCCGCCGGAACAAAAAGCATATTTGCCGTCGCTGTGGGGACCTGCACCCGTGAGCAATACCACCCCAATGCGCGCATCCTCGCGAGCATCACAGAAAGCGTCGTAAAGCTCAAAAACTGTCTTCGGACGGAAGGCATTACGCTTATGGGGGCGATTTATAGTGATTTTGGCGATTCCCCCCCATTTATGGTAAAGAATATCCTCGTAGGTTTTGACGGATTGCCATTCAACGCTCATAGTCTCGGTTATCGGCACAGCTTTTTTACCTTACCTCATTTTGTCCCCCTCAGAGATTAATGATCGCAATAGGTAATCTAGGCACGCACGCCAATTTGTCAATCATGCTATAATAGATGCTATCAAGAATTTAGGGAATCAGTTAAACCATGAAAAACGCAAAGTTAAAGGAAACTGATTATGTCCAAAATCCAGAAGTTAATCAAATTTTTGCTATCTCAACCTCCTGAGATTCAATTTGAAGATGTCAAGCAGATTTTAGAAGCATTTGAATTTTTAGAAGTTCGTTCTACGGGTAGTCATCATATTTTTCGCCATGAAGACGGACGAATGCAAACAATCCCTAAAAAGGGAGGACAAAAAGTCAAAAAAGTCTATATTAAACAAATTATTAAATTACTTATAGCGGTTCTCGTATCTGTGAGGTACAGTTTAACCTTTGCTGATTAAGCTTTTCAGGATTGAGAATGTACCTCTTGTCAACAGGAAACGCTATAAATTGGAATCCATTAACTAAATAAAGTTTAATAAAGTTTAAAGCTGATTCTCTTCCTGATGTTTTCTGGGTATTTATTCAAAATATATTGATCCTATTTGCTAACTTTAAAGAGGTAAAAATATGAGTAGAAGTAATAAAACTAAGCTTGAATCATTAGAGTTTTATTTGGGGTTAAAATATCCAATAACAATTTATCCTGATGATCAGGGGGGATATGTATCGGAAATTAAAGACCTTCCGGGATGTTTTACTCAGGGAGAAACCATAGAGGAAACCTTAGCTAATATTGATGATGCTCGCAAACTTTGGCTAGAAACAGCTTATGAATATGGTGATCATATTCCCTTACCCTCTACAAATATCAGATGTGAGGTAGAGAGTTTCTAGAAAGCCTCGAAAAACTGATAAAGGGAGAAGGGCGCTTTTTTGCCGTAATCATTGAACTGAAAACTCACATCTGATAACTGATAACTGATAACTGATAACTGAATTAAAGCCATTCGATTTCTTTAGCTTTTTCGGGTAATTTAGCCGTGGATTGCCCTTGACTGCGAGCTTGAAACCCAATTAAATCGAGGGGAGTAGCCAATAAATCTACTAAATCTGCTTTACCAAACAGTAACTTGAGAGTATTTTTGGGTAGCTCTTTTAATAACCAACGACCGAGAGTAAAAAATAACTCTTGACTGGTTAAAGGTCGCATCAATTCGACACCATACAATTCGTGAAGATAGCGATTCGAGCGCCCGTAACGTTTTAATTGACTTCTTAAGTCTTCTAAGGTAGAACGATGACGATGGTAAATAATTGCCTCTGGTGCGTAGGTTAATTGCCAGTCGGTTTGTTGTTGAATACGCCAACAGATATCGGCATCACCACCGGTAGTTAAATAAGGACGAAATAAACCAACTTTTTGAAAAGCTTCTCGACTAATAGCGAGGTTAGCAGTTTGACCGTAGGGACAAAAAGAATGTTCTAAAAGAAATTTTGGTGACATAAAGTGACGACGTTCCGCATACTTTTCCAACCAATTGGAACCAGTTAAGGCAGCAATTTCACCCACTACCAGACCGATGTTAGGATCACTAAAGGGTTGGAGCAATTCTGTCAACCATTGCGGTGCGGGACGACAATCGGCATCGGTGAAGGCCAGAAAAGGATAACGAGAGCTTTTGATCCCTTTGTTGCGAGCAGCGTAGGAGCTTTGTATGTGATTTTCGCTTAAAATGATCAGTTTCAGTCCCCTCTGTTCTTGTGCTGCCTTTCCTAATAATTCTGCCGTGCGATCGCTACTATTATTATCAACTAAAATATATTCAACTAATTGACGGGGATAGCTCTGTTTGGCTAAACAATCAATGAGAGGGGGTATATCTTTCTCTCCGTTATAAATTGGCACGATCACGGATACTTCGGGAAAGAACTGCAAGGTAGTTGACATTGTTGGAGACCAATAAACGGGGGACGGTTGAACTATTCGCTACAATACTACTATAATCAATAGCAACAAAAAGCAAGTCTATCGTCAATTATTTTAGACCAATGATGAAAAGTTTCTTCCGAAAATTATTTTTCTATGTGGGTATTCTTTGGCTCTCACCCTTAATCATTGCTTTTCAGGTAGCTAACAATCGAGAGCTTATCTTAGGTGATGTGCGGCGTTGGGTAGAGTTATTAGGCCGGGAAAAAAGAGCAGATTGGTTACAATTGTTAGCTCTGTGTCTGGAGGCAAAAGAATTTAGAAATTTATATTATTGTCGTCTTTTTCAAGGTGGTTCATTCAGCCGTTTTTTTATGTATATTCTTAGGTTTTTCTATCGAGAAAGTTCCTATTTATTTCTAGATTCTTCCTGTTCGATTGGCAAAGGATTATTTATTCAACACGGTTTTAGTACGATTGTTATGGCGGATTTGGGCGATAACTGTTGGATTAATCAACAGGTAACAATTGGGTATAAAGATAAAAGCGGTCGCCCCAAAATTGGCAATAATGTCAGGATTACCGCCGGCGCTAAAGTCTTAGGAAACATTACCATCGGCGATAATGTCACCGTGGGCGCAAATTCAGTGGTAGTCAAAGATGTTCCAGCTAATTGTGTGGTGGTGGGTATTCCCGCTCGTATTATTAAACGCGATGGGGTTAAAGTAGATGAAAAATTATAAACGTTGACTTAAAATATATTCGGCAATGGCCAGATCCCCCGGAGTAGTAATTTTTAAGTTAGTTTCTTCACCGACGACAATTTTGACGGGAAAACCACATTTTTCTAATAAGGCGGCATCGTCGGTGACTTCCCAAGCTAATTTTCGGCCCTGTTCATGACATTCTTTTAATAATTTTACCTGAAAACCCTGGGGCGTTTGGGCCGCCCACAACCGCGAGCGATCCGGTGTATCCTCAATCCAGCCCTTGCTATCGACAATTTTAATCGTATCTTTCACTGGAATCGCCGCAATGAAACCCTGACAAGTGGCTAAAGCGGCGGCACAGCGATCGAATAATTCGGGAGTGGCTAAACAGCGCGCCCCATCGTGAATTAAAACCGTCTGGGCCCCCTCTGGTAGGGATTGTAAGCCATTATAAACCGATTTTTGTCTGGTTTCGCCTCCTTGGATGATTTGCACGGGTTTAAGGGCATTTATGGCGGTGATAATTTCTCGGATATCCTCAAAGTCTTCCGGTTGTGCCATAATCCCAATCCAGATAATTGCCCTGGATTGCATGGCAGCCAGCAAAGTCCAAGCGAGGAGCGGTTTTCCGTGCAGGGTGAGCAGTAACTTATTGCGATCGCTACCCATCCGTTTACCCATTCCCGCTGCTGGAATTAACAAATACATATTTTTTTCAGGTAAAAAGTTAACAAGAGTCAGGAAAGAGAATTCAGTGGACAGGAGTGGGGAGCTTTTTGCTGGTTAAGTAAGTGGTTTCAATTAAATTGAAGATAGATCCCCCCTTGATCAGGGGGGTGCCGATGATGGTTAATCGCTTCAATAACCCCAAAACTATGCCTCTTAAGAGAATAAATCGAGGGGAAAGTGACCATAAGTACCGACTAATTGATCATTTTCTGACTGACAAGAAACCAGGACACCGCGATAGGTTCCCGTATAGGAATCGAGATAGGAAGCTTGTCTTTGGGTATTGTATTTAATATACACCGCTCCCTGTTCTGGGGGGTCTTCTGGGAGACTATTAGGTAAGGGGTATCCCAGGGCTTGTAGATAACTTTTCAGGGCTTTAAATCCCTCTTCATTGTTATCGGCACAGATACCTAAATTAATTGATTCCGAACCTTGGTTAACTAATAAAATTGCCTGTCTTAGAGCTTCTTCTTCTTCAGGGGATTGGGTAATTTTTAGTTGAATACATCCATATTCTTTTAGGAGTTTCAAGGCTTCTTCAATAGACATGAGCGGTTAGATATGTGTGGCTAAAGATAAAAAATAAACTGTTGCTGCTGTCCTTACCGACAAATTCCCAAGAAAAAAAGCCCTAAATCATTGGGGTTTAGAGATAGGAAAATTTTGCATTGGTCTTAATCGTAAGATCGCCAATTTCGATCATATCAGGTTGGGGACAGGAAAATTTATCGGGGTTGTTCGAGCGCTCCGGGTTGTGCGGGCATTTCACTCACTGCTTTTTGATAGCCAAAGTAAGCACCTATAATAATTCCAGCACCAAAACCGATCACTAGGTAAGACAAAATTATACTGAGGGGAAAAGAGGAGTGTCTCCGATGAGATAGGGAAAATCGCTCACCAGTCGCCACAATATTCTCAGCAGCTTCAGTGAACTCCTCCGGTTTCTCTAGGGTTTTTTCTTCGGTTGTTTCAGAGTCTTCCAAAGCTTCTGGGGCATCTTCTCGGTCATTTTCGGCGATTTCTTCGGTTATTGTCGGCAAAGAGTTTAATTTGGTGACACGATTGACGATTAAATCATCTTGACTCAGGGTTATCGATTCTTGCCAAGCGGGGATATCGGATGCCTCGGTCATACCGTAAACGATCACTTGTTCTAATCCATCGATGCCCAAGCTTTTGATTTCTGCCGACAAAAAAGGTAATAACTTGTGTTGATTGGGTATATTTTTGGATTGAACTTTTAGAGTCAGGGCATTTTCTTGCGGGGTGGCTTCAACAACCTCTATTTTTCTGGTTAAGAGACTTTGGTTAAGTAGAGCAACAATAGCGGCTGGATCTTGCTGTTTAGCGGCATGGATAAGTTGTGCCTGATTCATGACCTTGAGGGGCTAAGGAGGGTATATTATACTAAATCCTCTTGAAAAGGTATAGGAAAGTGGGTGAGTGCCGGAGCAGGGGGAAACAATCCATAACTGGGTTTTTAAAGTTGAATTGGGACTTAATCATGCTATTAAAAACGGATTTGGTATCGGTCTGTCCATCCCTGCCCCCGGTGCCACTTAAATTTCCGCCACGGCTCTTTCGATTAAACGACGAGCCAGGGTTTGAATGCCAGTATGTTCATAGTAATTAGTCGTCATATCGAGGAATGCCCCAACATATACCAATTTATCAGCAGAAAAGTCGATAAATCCCTGAATTTTGCTCAATAATCCCTGCTGGCTCAAACTGCGATCGCTGACAAAACTACTCATCCAACCTTTAGTGGAGTCGAAACTTTGACCGATAAAGTCTAATTTTCTGGCAGTATTTCCCCCCGGAATCAATTCTTTAATACTGCCGAAAGTGGAGTTAGATTCTAATTCTTCCGGGCTGAGAATGCTGAGGCTCGATTCCACTTTCCGGATAAAACTGCCCCCCAGGGGAATTAAACCATCCAAACAAACTAACGCTGCCATCCGCATCAGGGATTCGCCGCTATAATCTGCCAGAGAAGTGACGAAATCATCGATACTATCCCCCGGAATGCCATTAATTTGACAAAAAGCGACTAATTCTGTCACTAATTTCAAGGTTAGATCGATGGTTTGTGCTTTTTCGGGGGCAGGGGTTAATTTTTCGATTAAACCGCCCATGAGGGGAATTTTACCACCGACGGCATTAGCAAGAGAGGCGGCGGCTAGGGCATTATCGGCGCTGTCGATGGTTTGGTAGAGCCAAAGCGCCCGTTGATAGCCCTGGGATTTATCATTAAACAACCAAACGGCTCGATCGCCAATCTGTTGGATCATGCTTTCGTCGGTTTCGCCGGTGACTTTGATAATCGTATTTTTAAACCCGACTAGGTTATCCCACTGTCCCGGCACGACATAATCAAGGGTTTTGAGAACTTTGACGGTGAGATTATTAGTCGGTAATTCGTCCACCAGTTCAAAAATTGGCTTACTCACGGATGTCTCCTTACTTTAATTTTGCTAGACCATCTAAATCGAACTTAGCCAACCAAGCTTGGCGATCGCTGGCAGAAAAATCGGCATCCCGCGATAAAACCTTGACTTGATAGCGATTATTGACTAAAACGGCGGTGGCGGTTGCACCCTGTTCGACAGAGGGAAAACCTTTAATTGTGGTTTGACTGTCTTGGAATTTATTGGCCGCCGCGGGATTATTGCTGATGTCAGATATGGCTAACATAGCCAGAACTTTGCCATCTTGCTTCAGTTTTGCCTCAGCAAAGCCTTTTTTCTCCTGGGTATAGACGCGCTCGTATCCTCCCCCAGAAGGCGGGAAAAACCGATTAAAACTGCCGCCAGAGGTGGATTCTTTCACCACTGCCGCCGCCCTGCGAGCGGTACTTTCTTGTTGCGCTTGGTCAAATTGTGAGGGAGCTTTAGCACAGGAAGTTACTAGCAAAAGTACCGCCAATACCCCTGCTATCAAGATTTTGCCAAATCGAAAGCTCATAGTTCTCTTAATTAAAACTTACTAATGTTTGTTTGTAGTATATCTCTCGCTTATTGCTGATTATTGTTAAGTTTTTCTAGATTCTCTCACACCAGACCAAAAAAAACAGAAAATCAGCAAAATTCGAGTCAATAGCCAATTTTTAGGCTTGTATCTCAATATTACAGAAATATCCACTGCCGAGCAATTATCGGTAACTTTTCAATTAATACAAATGTATGAACAACCGCGTGTAAGCATCTCACATTTGCGGGTGCGATTTGTTTCTAGCCCAAGAATAGTCTAAAACCCTGACAGGGTAGGGCTTAAAGCTAGGGTGGGGATGGTAGAGAGAAAACCACAAGTACCCATAACTGATAATTGGATGTAGGTAGGGCTGGCTGAATATCAGTGTAAACCCTGCTGGAAAAGGGTTTTGGGCTTTTTTTCCAGAAAAGTGTCAGAAACAAACGTTGAGAAATCGATCGGAGGGACTCAAAACCCTTGCACTTCCGCTCTTTGATCGTCAGATAAAATTCAGAAACTAAGCGACTAAACTACAATTTTACCAACTGTGTGGCTCCTGGATTCGCTCTGGGAACTTATTCAGCAAATTCTAAGTATAAATACTTATTTCTTGGGTTAGATGATCCCTCTCATTAGTTGCTGTAGGATGGGGGCATCTGGTTCTGGCTCTGTCGAATCTCAAGTGAAACAAATTGGTTTTTGTCTTAAAATTGCTGGTGCAAGTTGGAATTCTGGCAATGTACCGCAAGTCCTCCGTCATCGCTGTGCCTATCTGAATGGTTCTCTTTTTTAACTTCTTTATTTACCTCATTAACTCCATGTGCAACTAATTTTTTGATCTTGATTTACAACTGACGGTTCGCTCATTTTCCACATATAGTGTTTTTGGATTAAGCTATCCACTGCCTGTATTGGCATAAGTTGAACTAATACCACTACGGGTAGGTTTGATCAGTCATTGAAACACTACCTATAGTGATTCCCGAACCGAGAGTACAAGGCTTTCAGAAATCAGCACAATCAGATTAACGTCTAGAACCCTGATTCTGTAGTTCTTAAAAGTTAGTTTCGGTCCAGGTTTTAAAAATCCCACAAAAGGAGCGATGATGATTCATGATTCTTTAACTATCATACATATTCTCCGCGAACGAGCGGAAAAACACTCCCGAGAGCGAGTGTATACTTTTCTGTCCGACGGAGAAACCGAGTCGAGCCATCTGACCTATGAGAGTTTAGATCGACAGGCGCGGGTGATCGCTGGTGAACTTCAGAAAAGAACCGTCCGTGGCGAGCGCGCCCTGCTGCTTTACCCTGCGGGACTAGAATTTATCGCCGCCTTTTTCGGATGCCTGTACGCTGGAGTGATTGCGGTTCCCGCCTATCCTCCCCGGGCTAATCGCTCGATGAATCGACTCCTCTCGATTACCTCCGACGCACAGGCTACCGTCATCCTGACTACGGCATCCCTACAACCGACGATCAAACAGTGGTTAGCGCAGACTCCAGCCTTGAGTGAAGTGAGTTGTCTAGCCACCGAGCTTCTCGACGAACGGGGAGCCGAGGACTGGGGAGAGGTCGCCATCGCCAGTCAGGAGCTAGCCTTTCTCCAGTATACTTCTGGTTCGACGGGAACGCCCAAGGGGGTCATGGTCAGTCACGGCAACATCGTACACAACTCGGAGTCGATCCGGCGATCCTTTGAACTGACCCCAGAAAGTGTCTCGGTGACTTGGTTACCCAGTTTTCACGACATGGGGCTGATCGATGGAGTCCTGCAACCAGTCTACACGGGATTTCCTGCGGTGATTATTCCCCCGGTTCACTTTCTCATGCGACCAATACGCTGGTTACGGGCGATTGATCGCTATCGAGCCACCCATTCTGGCGGTGCCAACTCGGCCTACGATCTCTGTACCCGCAAGATAGCCGAACGAGAGGCGGAATCACTGGATCTGAGCAGTTGGCTCAGTGCCTATAACGGTTCCGAGCCAGTGCGACGCTCCACCTTAGAAAGGTTTACCGCCAAATTTGCGGTCAGTGGATTCCGCCCCCATTTCTTTTACCCCTGTTACGGTCTCGCCGAGTCCACGCTCATGGTGTCTGGCGGTCGGCTCCAAGCACCTCCAGTCTATATCCGGGTGCGACCAGAAGACCTACAGGAAGGTCGGATCGTTGCGAACCCCAGCGAGGGGATGGCTCTGGTGGGTTGCGGACAAGCCTGGCTAGAGACAGAGATCGCCATCGTCGATCCAACCACCCTAACCCGTTGTCCTTCGGGACAGGTGGGCGAGATCTGGGTAGCTGGGGGATCGGTGGCCCAGGGCTACTGGCAACGTCCTTCCCAAACGGAACAAACCTTTCAAGCCTACTTGGCGGACACGGGCGAGGGGCCTTTCCTCCGCACCGGTGACCTAGGTTTTCTGGAGAACAACGAACTATTCGTCACGGGACGGATCAAGGATGTCGTTATCCTCATGGGTCGCAATTACTATCCCCAAGATATCGAACTCACCGTCGAACAAAGTCATCCCGCCCTGCGGCCGGGATTGGGGGCTGCCTTCGCCGTGACCGGGGAAGACGACCGAGAACGGTTGGTCGTGGTTCAGGAAGTGGAGCGTAGTTATCTCCGGGGTCTTGATCGCCAAGCGGTGATCCGGCAGATCCGGGAGGCGGTCGCCCGGGATCACGATTTACCAGTGCATAAAGTGGTGTTGATCAAAACGGGAAGTATTCCCAAAACTTCGAGCGGTAAAATCCAACGCCACGCCTGCCGAGAACAGTTTCTCTCGGGAACCCTAGAGGAGCTCGGACAAGAGAAAGAAGCTTCGCTCCCTTCTCCCGAATCCCTGGCGGGATTAGAGGTCTAATAACAGTTTAAACAGCAGATTTGCTATTAGAAAACTTGAATGTAAACAGGAGCGGAATATGACAGAAGCCGTCGAAAAAATGCCAGAAAATACCCAGACGCTCCCAGGAAAATCGCCGAGAATCACCCTGAATAACCCCCGTTTACTCTCAATTCAGCGCACTAGAGTACTGCTATTCAATCTCCTCGCTGTCGGGGGATGTCTGGGTTCTCTCGTGCAAGTCTGGCGCGGGGAGGTGAGCGCTATCGATATCGGTCTCCTAGTAGGAATGTATATTCTGACCATGACTGGAATTACCGTCGGCTATCACCGCTATCTAGCCCACAAGGCTTTTGAAGCCCATCCCGCCGTAGCGGCGAGCCTTACCGTTCTCGGCGCCATGGCTGGTCAGGGGCCGCCAATCTACTGGGTCGCCAATCACCGACGACATCACCAGTACAGCGATCAACCGGGTGATCCCCATTCGCCGCACTTTCAAGGAGAGCGGGCTTTGAAGACCCTACCTGGTCTCTGGCACGCCCATCTCGGCTGGCTCTTCGACAAGGAGATCACCAACGCTTCCGTATTTGCGAAAGACCTATTGAAAGATCCCGCAATCGTGAAACTCAATCACCGCTATAAGCTTTTACGCATTTAAGTTACATTAACAGCATTACCCTTATTTTTAAGTTTTCTACTCCATTTAATAATCAATCCCCCTTCATTTAAAAGCTGATTGACTACTTTTTCCA
>VYKN01000741.1_pt1 | contig 11063 bp, 14 predicted proteins | sample 5114581 | NCBI WGS metagenome assembly VYKN01 (sample SAMN12291810, study PRJNA351875) | freshwater metagenome | isolation source: freshwater lake | place: USA: Michigan, Baker Lake | collected 2011-08-08
CCTGAGCGACTTAGTTTTCGCTGCGCTTTTTTTCTGGCTTGAGATTTTAGGTTCGACAGCAACTCCTTGATTGTTTTTTGAGTTACCCCTTGACAATCAAGACAGTCGCTACGGATTATTTTACTATAAAATTAATACAATATGGATTAATAAAATACCAATAATCCGATTATTCTTGAGTGAGCTTATTTAGCATAAAAACCAACAAAGCGATTTTTAATACATACACTTTTAAAAATTCCTGAATCTATTCATTAACAGAATTCCCAGTTAATAAAAAAAATAAATAGTGCTTGCTGAATAATGGTAAAACCCTTTTACAATAAGGCTTTTGACCTGTTAAAATCCGATGTTCATGCTGCGAAAATAGGATTGTGACCTTCAAAAACTTGGCATTATCCTTTTTATAGTACATAAGCTGGTACAAAAAAAAGGAGGGCAACAAAGCCTGAAACGACCGACGACCGGCTACTGAATCCTGACTCCTAACCCCACCAACAAACTTTTTCAGCAAACCCTAAATAACTCAATTAAGTTAGCGTGGTTGGTTCTCTTTGCTTCCAACAAGACAGGTTCAGAGTTTTTTGTACATAAATTACTTATTTTTGTTTCTTTAAATAGCTTGGAAGCCCGTTGTTTAATCGGTTTTGATGATGTTTTTGCAAAAAATAGTCTTTCGGTTCTCCGGTTTGTGTTATGCAATGGAGGGGGGCCACAAGGGATGAAACCCCCACACAGAAAGACATTGCTCCGATTTTTCCCAATTGTTTTCGATCTAGAACCAGCTAATCAACATAAATAACTAAATTATGGTTTTTTTTTTCGATTTTGATAGTTGATCTGGTGTTAAAAAAATGTTATTGTTCTCTTGAATCAATAATTTGATTCATTCATTTAGCGAACATTTGGAGAATACATCTCATGGCTAACATCAAAATTAACGAGATCAAAAACACGGTGACTGACGAAATTATCGAACTTCGCACCGATGCCGCTAACGACAGTCCAGAAAGCATCACCGCTTTTAAAACTTTGCGTCAAGTGGTAGGCGGTTGTTGTTGTTGGTGCTATAATCCTTTCTAGGTGTAACTGATTGATAAAATACAGAGATAAATCAGTATTTTATCTTTTACTTCTCCTAAGTTTCCACGGTAGCTCAGCAAAACAAGATACTCCGTTGACTATCGTGGAAATACTAACCAGATAAAGGATAAAGAAGATCGCATTTCTTGAGAATATGTATGCTATTTTTAAACCATTTTCCGATCCCTTGGAGCCATCGTCCTTATTTCGATCTTAGTCCCTATCAATCTGGCGCTTGGCATATTCAGGGAATTGACTATAGTTATCGAAATCTTGTCTCCGAAGTACGAGGTGTCGATACATCATCTGTTACCCCGGTTGCTCTCGTTCACCCCGCTTCTTTTCGAGAGCAATTGATTCGAGAGACCGGTCTTTTTCAATACCCAATTAACGATCCTCTCGCCCTCCCCGATGAGTTGAGAACCGAACGTTGGAGAGTTCTTTGCGAGCATTTAGAGCATTATCGTGAGCTTTCACCCGCTACTCAACTGAAAACAATTAATTTATTATCGAGTTTATGCTTTCATGAAGCGATTATTCGCTATATTCCCGCAATTACTGATGAAAACATTGGCAGAGACCCCACGTTCGCTAGATTAGCTTACAGCCTGGCGATGTCTAAAATCCTTTGTCAAGAAGATATCGGTACATCAGAAAATCTCGAAGATTTTCAACGAATCGTTCAATACGCTTCTAAAGAAAGCATGGTGGTTTTCGGGGCGGCCGTAGAATTAATCGTTTTGCAGGCTACTGCCTTTCGAGATATAGCCGCAGTCGCCTATTGGCGAGAAGTAGCGAAGGAGGCACTCTCTCACTTCGAACCTTCCCTCGATCGTTTCGATTTTAAACATTTAACCAGTGCTTTCCAGCGTGCGGCTGTTTTCGCTCCACTTCTGCGGGGTGAGCGAGAAACGGTTGTCCGTGAAATGGATCTCTGTCAATCCCTAGCGGAAGAACTAACTCGCGAGTGTAAAAACGAGAGCGAACGACTTTCCGCCTACGACAATCTAATAACGGTTTTCGAGAGCCGAACAAAAGAAGCTCTCTGGTTAGGCGATATCGATCTCGCCGAAGAGAGAGCGAAGAAAATGGTGGCGATGGAACCTCTTTACTCTCGTTATCGCCTGAAACTGGGGGAAATTTTACTAAAACAAAATAAATTTGAAGAAGCGGCGAAAATCTATCGTTCTGCCACTAGACTCGGCCCGCCTGGAATGGCGATCGCTTGGTTTATGGCGGGCCAATGTCACGAACGATTAGGAGAGATAGACATCGCCTGTGATTGCTATCTAGCTTCCCTACAGATGGATGAATTAGCTATCTCCGCCGTCGAGAAAATTAACAAATTAGCCCCCCGGCTAGGTAACTCGATGCTAACAGATTGGAGTACCATGCGTCTAGAACAATTGCGGGAACAACAGGGAGGTATGGTCTCTAAAACGAAAACTTCCTATATTCCTGAAGCCGCTTCTGAACTGAAATTAGCGGGTGAACGGGAACTCTCTCAAATTTAACTCAAGGCGATCGCATATCTGGTAGGTTGGGTTGACGCAAGGAAACCCAACAATTCCCCTAAAACTTACCGAAAACTCAATTAGGCAAAATCGTCTTACCACAGAAGTGATGCAAGAAACTCAGATAGAGTTTGTTCGCTCCTATATTGATGCGGGTGAGTGTGGACTGACCCTGCTAAATAGACCTCTCCAATAATTGTCAAAATAAGAGATGAAGCCCTGACTAAGAGCTTATCAAAAATCTTTTCTGGAGAGGTATAATAGTGAAGAATCAACAGTTGGTAGCTACTAAGGCTGTTGATGAAGTGGATGATGTGACTAATGTGAATGACCCATATAATATTGCCAAACAAGGGGGTAAGCACTCTGGATTCTATAACGAATATGCCAAAAAGCCAGACTCTCAAATCCGAAAAGGAATTGAATCTATAAACAAGCAAATTTCTGAACATCAAAAAAAGATTGAAGCTCCCCAAAAATTTATACCTGATTTTGATAATCTTGATCCTAGACAGCAAAAAGCTCTTCCCGATAAATGGCAAAGTGACATAAATCGGCAGAGCGAGCAAAAGACTATACTAGAAGGCCTACTCAAGGAGAGAGGACTATGAATACAGAATCTGTTAACTTTATCAAAGATCATGCACTTATTCTCAAAGAAAAGTACAATGAATCCCTCGCAAAAATTAACGAAGCTGACATAAAAGGAGAGGACTCTTCTTTCTATAAAGGACAAAGCCTTGCTTATTATGATGCTCTTGATTTGATCAAGTCTCAGGTAGAAGCATTTGGTTACAACTCGAAGGAAGTCAACCTGGTTGTTCCTGAATTTGGCAAACAAGCAACTTAGCTATTAAGGCTCTTCGGTTTGTCTTATGCAACGTACAGGGTTATAAGGAATGAAACTCTTATAGAGAAAGACATTTGGCGATTTTTGTCAATTGTTTTTGCTCTAGAGCGAACTAATCAATTAAATCTATTGCCAGATAAGGATTCAGTCGATTTATGCCCCCATATCGAACCATACCAAGTCCCGAAGAGCCTCTCATGTTTGAGGTTGACTAAACACAATCATCCACGATACACATTCAAAACGCAAATATATTTTGAAACTTAATTAACTTATTTTTGTCTCGAATTTGATCGGCAAGAATACTGCGATCAGTTGTACTTTAAGGTTATTCTCTCAAAAATGTAGAATAACCTTGATTATATTTTTTGAACTTAAATGATTGTTTTAAGTTCAATTAGTCTTTAAAAATATCTTGTTTTTTCTTGCGAGGTTCCATAGTATTAAATTCAGAGAAGTAGCTCGACAAGCCTGACAACTCTTGCCAAGACTTTTCTATTTATATAGTCAATTACGATCGAGATCGTGTTCCCTAACCAATTCGCTCGTAATTATCCATTGAACAAGCGGATAAAACTGATGAAATCTCTTCCGCACCAGACACCTACCCTTTGTCCTAGCGCGCGAGAAAATTCGCCGGATAGCGTAATTTTCGGGATCGCGGCGGGAACCGTCGAGGAACCCCGCGTCGCCTATCTCCCGGAAATCCAACCCGTCACCCCAGAAATTCTCGCACTCGCTCAACCCGTCACCCCCACCGAAGTCTTCCGCTTCGCCGCGTCCTGCGCGGAAAAAGAATGCGTTCATTTCGATGGGCAAGATTGTCGCCTCGCGCGCCGGGTGGCACAGGGACTCGCAGAAGTAACCGATATCCTTCCCCCCTGTCGAATCCGGCAAAACTGTCGCTGGTGGTTACAGGAAGGAAAAGCGGCTTGTCTGCGCTGTCCGCAGGTTGTCACTGACAACTATAATCCTTCCGAAACTTTCGTGAAGGTTGCCGAACCCGAATCTTAACCCTATTAAATAGGAGTCTAATTACCATGGCTAAAATTCATATTTCCGATCTACAGGTGAACTCTTTTCAAGAATCTCTTGAAACTGCGATCAATCGCGCGATCGAGACTCGAAACATTCAAGGCGGTTTTGCACAAGCACTGCTAAAACCACCAACAATACTGGGAAAAATAATTTGTCCGCCCATCACTATCGGAATTATCCGCCCACCGATCCTCGCATCACTCCCGAATATTAAGCAAGGACCCATTTTATCGCGGTTTTCGGTCTAATAAGGTATAGTAAATCCCTTGATAGATAGGCGTTTCAGCGTTTCAATCGGGAATCACTTCTGTGAAAACCGCTATAACCGCCTATCGTTAGATTAGCTGAATCTCCCCCGAGGGAGTTGGGGGGTATTGCCTCTTGCAAGAGTGCCTCATCTCCACAAGCAATTTAAATGCTGAACAGCTTATCTACCAACCGTATCCTCTCATCACTCTCAAATTCTAACAGGAGTTAACTTATGGCTCTCGAACAGGTTCACGCTTTTTATCAAAAAGTCGCCTCCGATGAATCCTTCCGTTCCCGAATCCAATCGGTGAATAGCAAAGAAGAATGCAGCGAGATCGTCAAAGCTGCGGGGTTCGATTTCACACCACAGGAATTCGAGGAATACACCGCACGACTTCTAGAGTCCGATCGCCCCGATGAAGAAATTAAAGATTTAAGCGAGGAAGATTTAGCGGCGGTCGCAGGTGGATTTATCGGCGGTGTTCGATTTCGTCCGATGTACGGTCTGCCACCCAACCGCAAGCCTAAATGGCCTATTCCAGGTGACGGAATCGTTCGACCGATGTACGGATTACCGGCAGATCGTTTCGTGGATTTCTAATTCCAACCGACTCATAAATTTTATCGAGTATTAAACTTCTAAGGAGCTAACTATGTCTTTCGATCGCACCCCGAATTTTACCGAAAAACTAGCAACCGATCCCGATTTTCGTTGAAAGGTTTTGGACGAAATCGCTAACGATGACGAACTCAAAGACTTAACGGAAGAAGACTTAAAAGCGATCGTCGGGGGAGGGCTGACCAAGAACCAAATATACGGCGTCGTCTCTCCTGTGTTATTCGCTTGGAGAGCAGGATGGAGTATTGGCCAATGGCTTAACGAAAATACCCCTATTCAAGAATGGATTCGTGATGCGATTGACTAATAAAACATCAAATAAAAGGAGGTTTTTAGGGATTTAAACCTCCTTTTATCTCCGGAAAAATATCCATTCCATTTCTGCCAACTCAACCCAAATTTCCGATAACCGCTGGAATTATCGTATCTTCTCGACTTTGTGTGATAATTTTTGCTTATGGAATCGTGAAATGCTTATCGGGCAGGACTTTTAGGGCTATTTTGCGGAAGAAAGTATCAGTATAGACCTCGTTTCCACACAGAAACCAGAAGAGCCAATTATCCACAGTCCTAATGAGTATTAAACCTGTAAGGAGTTAATTATGTCGGTTCTTCGGTTTGTGTTATGCAATGGACGGGGGTTATAAGGGATGTAACCCTTATGTAGAAAGGCATTTGGCGATTTTTGTCAATTGTTTTTAATCTAGAGCGAACTAATCACATACCAAGTAACGAAGAACCATTATGTCTTTTGATCGCACCCCGAACTTTACCGAAAAACTAGCAACCGATCCCGATTTTCGTTTAAAGGTTTTGGACGAAATCGCCACCGATGACGAACTCAAAACCCTAACCGAAGAAGACTTGAAAGCGATCATCGGGGGACGGATGCAACAAGTATACGGCTCGACCAGCGGTGGCGGTGGCGGTCGTACTTACTACGCCTAAATCGAGGATAATTCCAATGACCGAATACCGTCGCATCAGTTACGCCGTCTGGGAAATTACCCTAAAATGTAACCTCGCCTGTCAACATTGCGGTTCCCGCGCCGGCCACACCCGTAGCCACGAACTCAGCACTGAAGAAGCCCTCGATCTCGTCCGTCAACTGGCCGAAGTGGGCATCAAAGAAGTTACCCTGATCGGGGGCGAAGCCTTTCTCCGTCCCGACTGGCTCGATATCGCCCGGGCGATCACCGACGCGGGCATGATCTGCGGTGTCACTACCGGCGGCTACGGCATCACCCTCGACACCGCCCAAAAGATGAAAGACGCGGGGATCAAAGTCGTCTCCGTCTCCGTGGACGGATTAGAGGCTACCCACGATCGCCTGCGGGGGAAAGCCGGTTCTTGGCAATGGGCGTTCCGCACCATGGGCCACCTAAAACAAGCCGGTATCCCCTTCGGTTGCAATACCCAGATAAATCGTCTTTCTGCCCCCGAATTTCCCCGAATCTACGAAAAAATCCGCGATGCGGGCGTATTCGCGTGGCAGATCCAGTTAACCGTGCCGATGGGGAACGCGGCCGATAATTCGGAAATTCTCCTCCAACCCTACGAACTCCTAGAACTATACCCGATGCTCGCCCGTGTCACCGAGCAAGCGCGACGCGAGGGGGTAGACGTACAGCCGGGTAACAATATCGGCTATTACGGCCCCTACGAACGTTTATTGCGGGGAGGGGACGCGTGGACATTCTGGCAGGGGTGTAGTGCCGGACTGGCGGCACTGGGTATCGAGGCCGACGGAGCGATCAAAGGCTGTCCCTCGCTTCCCACCGCGGCCTATACCGGGGGCAATATCCGCGATCGCTCCCTGCGCCAGATTATCGAAGAGGCCGAAGAACTGCGCTTCAACCTCGGCGCGGGAACCCCGAAGGGAACCGATCATCTTTGGGGATTCTGTAAAACCTGCGAGTTCGCCGAACTCTGCCGCGGTGGTTGTAGTTGGACGGCTCATGTTTTCTTTGATCGCCGGGGCAATAACCCCTACTGTCACCACCGAGCGTTAAAACAAGCGGAGAAGGGAATCCGAGAGAGATTTTACCTCGATCGCCCTGCAGCGGGAATTCCCTTCGATAACGGCCAATTCGCAATAATAGAGGAACCCTTCCATTCTCCCCTACCCAATGATCCCCTCGCCTTCAGTGCCGACGCGATCCAATGGCCAGAACACTGGCAAGAAAAACCCCTCGTAACCACCTTGAATTGATAAGTATGAACGAGAATATTGACCGTCCCGAACCGATCCTACCTCGATCGGCTTGGGAAAGCCAGATCGCCTATCTCCGGGCTGTATTCCGGGCGAAAAAAGCACTGGATGAAATTGAACGAATTCAGAACGAGAAGACATGAACGCTCGATCTAATCCGCATCCACTAACTCCTTATCCCTCACTGAATCGCCTGTTTTAAACTACGACAGAATTCTTCGAGGGATTTTAACCCATCGCTGGGGGAATTATCAGCCAGACGTTTAACCATGGCACTGCCCACAATTACCGCGTCAGCACCCCAGTTTTTGACCTGTAGCGCCTGTGTCGCGTCAGAAATGCCAAATCCTACCCCCACGGGTTTATCGGTGACAGAACGGATAGAATCGAGCAATTCCTCCACTCTGGTGGCCACTTGGTTCCGCATTCCCGTCACTCCCGTGACACTCACCAGATAAATAAAACCTTGGGATTGCCGGGCGATCGCTTGTATTCGTTCCGGGGGACTGGTAGGCGCTACCAATAAAATCACTTCAATTCCCTTAGCGGCAGCCGGTTGCAGCAGACTTTCCGCTTCCTCTAGGGGTAAATCAGGAACCACCAAACCACTCACCCCGGCTGCTTTTATTTGGTCTAAAAAGACATCTATCCCGCGATGATAGATAGGATTATAGTAAGTAAAGAGAATAATGGGAGCTTTCACCTCTCCCTGAGCATTTTTGACGATTTCTAGCACATCTTCCAACTTGACACCCCGATTTAAAGCGCGGGTGGCTGCCGCTTGAATAACCGGACCATCCGCAAGAGGATCGGAATAGGGAACCCCCAACTCGATCAGATCGGCCCCTGCCCGGTCTAAAATGCGTAAAGCTTGGGCAGTAGTAGATAAATCGGGATCACCGGCAGTAATAAAGGGAATTAAGGCACAATTCCCCTGGGAACGGAGAGAACGAAAACACTCGGAAACAGCAGTCATCGAAAATTACTGGAGACATAAAGCACCGTCTATTATCTCATGGCGGGGAATAGCTCACCGCCGGTCGCCGCAAGCTCAGGTAAAGAATTTTTCAAGTAATACTTAAGAGATATTGACAAAAAGGCGATCGAGGGTAGAATAGGCTCAGTCTATTAGTTTTGAGAAAATTTCTGGTATAATAGGGGTTTTTATTCCGCTTTTTCCGGTACAAAATAGGACTACTGCCCGATCGGGTTTCGTATAATCAAACACCACATTATATCTATGTTTTCCATTTACATTCTCACTCATAACGAAGAAATTGATATTGCCGCCTGTGTGGAATCGGCACTTCTGTCCGATGATGTGATTGTGGTTGACTCCTACAGTAGCGATCACACAGTAGAGATTGCTTCTCGTTATCCAGTGCGCGTGATTCAGCATCAATTCGAGAGCCATGGTAAACAAAGAACTTGGATGTTAGAAAATATCGAGACTAAATACGATTGGGTTTATATTCTCGAAGCAGATGAAAGGATGACACCCCAACTCTACGCAGAATGTCTGCGCGCCACTCAACAGAAAGATTTTACTGGTTTTTATGTGGCCGAAAGAGTTATGTTTATGGGAACTTGGATCCGTCGCAGCACCCAGTATCCTCGTTATCAAATGCGTCTATTTAGAAAAGATCAAGTCTGGTTTAGCGATTATGGTCACACGGAAAGGGAAGAATGTCGAGGAAAAACCTCTTTTTTAGAAGAAACCTATCCCCACTATACCTGTAGTAAAGGTTTAAGTCGCTGGATTGAAAAACATAATCGTTATTCTACCGATGAAGCGGCAGAAACCCTACATCAGTTGGCTAACGGTGGTGTTAGTTGGAAAAAATTATTTTTTGGTAAAACCGAAGTCGAAAGACGGAGAGCTTTAAAAGATTTATCTCTACGATTGCCTTTTCGTCCCTTGCTTCGTTGGTTTTATATGTATTTTATCTTGGCAGGAATTCTCGATGGTAAAGCTGGTTTTGCTTGGTGTACTCTGCAAGCTTTTTATGAGTATTTGATCCTCTTAAAAGTGGCAGAAATGAAACAGGGTTTACCCACTCCCCCCGAAGTGAGAAATCCTTTTCATCCCCCGCAAAATGGTGACAATAGTAATTCCCATAGGCCCGATTTCGTCTCCCTAAAAGGAAAAGCCGATTAACATTCAACCATTATTAATCAGTCAGCAATCACCTAACAACAACCTAGAGATAAAAAGCAATCCTGAGCCATTTTTTTATTACAGCCTTTCTCATAAAGATGGAGTATAACCTAATTTGGCATCGGGACTGACTCCCTTCTCCCCCAACCCCTCTCCCTGATTAATAACGGATGCGAGGATCAATGCAAGCATTGATTAGATCGATCAAAATACTGGCAAAAACCACTATTGTCGCCAAAAAAGCCATTAATCCCTGCACTGTTGGGTAATCCCGCAGAGAAATCGCACGATATAACTGATTTCCCAAACCTGGCCAAGAAAAAGTAACTTCCGTCAAGACTGCACCACCTAAAAGAGCCGCAAAAGTTAATCCTAAGACAGTAATTACGGGAATTAGGGCATTTTTCAGCGCATGGGCGATCATAATCGTTTTTTCTGGTATTCCTCTCGCTTTTGCCGCATCTACATAGTCCGCTTGCAAAGTTTGTTTCAGATTAACTCGCACCATCCGTTCAAAAATCCCACTCAAAAGAATGCCGAGAGTAAAACTAGGTAAGGCTAGATAATACAAAGCTGTAGGCAACTTATCTAGTTGTAGAGTCATCAGACTATCAAAGGTATATAAACCCGTAATTGTCTGGGGTGGAGTCTCACTCAAAGGAAAACGAGTCCCCAAGGGAAACCAGCGCAACTGTACCGCAAAAATTAGCTGTAAGAGCATTCCCACCCAAAAAATCGGCAAGGAATAGGTTATCAGTCCAAATAAACGTCCCCCAGCATCTAAGGAGGTATTCGGACGGGAAGCGGTGATAATTCCCAATCCGACCCCCACTATCACCGCAATTAGCATTCCATAAAAAGTTAGTTCCACCGTCGCTGGAAAATGTTTAGCGATAATCTCCCATACCGTCACCCCCTTACTGGTTAAAGAGTCTCCTAAATTGAGACGCATTAGGTGGAAAATATAGTCTAGGTACTGGAAAAATAGGGGTTTATTCAGTCCTAATTGTTCTCTTAGGGCATTTTTGGCACTTTCAGGGGCGCGGTTGCCTAAAATCGCATCCGTGGGATCACCGGGGGCAACACGCATCAGCAGAAAAACCACCGTCACGATCGTCCATAACATCAAGGGAGCTAGGAGTAAACGCACCAGTAAATAGGATTGTAAAGCAGCGCGGCGAGACATGAGGGCTTTCCTTTCAGAAAATAGATTCTCAAGGAACCATACCCCAAAATCGACCAGGCGATCGAGAGGTACTGAATAAAAAATTAAATTGAGGAAAATACTTAGTACAAATAAACTAAGTTATCCGCACCAGCAGTTCTGAGCAAGGGACTAG